>ERZ795053.274-NODE-274-length-65082-cov-6.518892_pt1 | contig 65082 bp, 42 predicted proteins | sample MGYA00375137_ERZ795053 | MGnify/ENA primary metagenome ERZ795053 (study PRJEB30182, sample SAMN05720284) | activated sludge metagenome | isolation source: Anaerobic digester | place: Hong Kong | collected 2014-12-17 ...
CACAACCCTTTATAGGGAAGGTTTAAGGGGGCCTCGTATATTCCGTTGCCTTTATGAACCAAACTTATATCAAAATCATGACCGTCTTGCACAGGGCGAATTAATTTTGCCGTGACAGTCGCATTTAACAACGGCGCGCCTTGTTCATCAGCCAGCTTCCAGCGTAGCATAGGGACATCGTAGCTGACTGTATCGTTTAGCTTTGGTTGGTTTTTGGCTTCTTCCAGCACCACAAAATCCTCGTAACGCGCATAGGCAAATGAGAATGCTTCTGCCAGCGATTTCACCAGATCGATCTTATCCTGTTCCAGTTGTTCTTCATGCCCGACATAAAGCATTCCCTGTGCAAACGGAATAAAATGAAGGTGCAATGATTCGGGTGGATTTTCCCCGCCCTGGTATTTTTCAGGTTTTTTTATTTGCCTGAGTTTCATCATTTCCTGTGCCCAGGCGATAAATTCATCTTTATTCCAATGTTGTTGATACACCTCTTTTTTGCGCCAGCTTGCAACTGTATTTCTCGTTAAATCACTCTGATCAAAATCAAGGTCGAGGGCTGCCAGCGACTTACCCTCCGGTGTGGTGAGGTAAACCTGCACATGCTTTTTCTTTTCATCAACTATAAAAACCCCGCACCTAAAGAAGGGAACGTCAAGGGCTGTGAGCTCATTCCAGATTAGCGGTGTTATTTGACGCAAATCATCCGTGTTGCGCATACTGGCAATTTGTCCGCGTATGCGATCGAGGGAAGATTGTTTGATAGCCTCGAGGGTACGTGCCTCTGCAATCTGCAAATCAAGGTACCGGCGATATGTTTGTCCGAATACGCTGGCAAATCGTTTGTAGATATCTGCTTTTTCCTTTGATATATCATCGAAAGTGAATGCATAAAGACACCCTTCATTAAAATAAAATGCATTTGCAAAAGTGTGTTCCGGCAGCTTTGAAATATCCCGTCCTGCTTTGTATCCCTGCTGGTTATTTATATTTTCAAAATATTTGATTTTATCCTGGCCTTCCAGCACATAATGAGTTGATCCTTCCCCGGCTTCCCAGCTTTTATAAACCTGATCCAGCATGGGGTGTTGCTTCATGTCGATATTCCCAATCACCAACCCTGAATCTGAGCCTTTCTTCTGAGAAGCGGTCCATGCCTCCATCCTGTGCTTTTCCTGAAAGATACCAATGCCGCATAAGTTCAAATCATCAAGTCCCAATTGTTTGAGTTCATCAAACAACACCTGAACGGTTTGCCCTAATTCTTCGCTATTTTGCATAGCCATGGTTTTGGCACGAATCCGCTCAAGCGAAAGCTCAATCTGCGTTTCCCGGTTTTGCTGCTCGGCACTTTTGAGGTCTTCAAAACGGCGATAGGCCAGGTCAAAAACGCTGGCAAACCGCTCGAGGGTATCAAGGCTCTCCTTCGGAGGTTCGGCAACATATCCCGGCAAACCAAAGCCAATTTCACCGTGGGTTGTTCTTGCCATGATAAAAGTTAGCCCACCCAATTGACGAATATCCTCCCGTGAGGGTGCATTGGGATCTACTTTTTCATAGTGGCCGTGCTTGTTCATATTGTCTATGTAATCCCATGCTCCATCGGCATCCAGGGGCAATACATAAACCGGGTCATTGCCATTTTCCCATTTTGCCAGGTCCGGAATATTCTCGTGCACATATTTCGGGATTGTAATAACCATGCCGATCCGGCTTCCATCATCCGAGGTCATCCACATTTTGTAAGCATCCGGTTGCCACTGCATGTGCCAGAAATAGTCAGCTTCATGTCCAAGACTTATAAACTCTTTGCGCATGCTTACCACGATATCAAATAAATCTGAAGACTCCTGCATGGCGGTGACCTGCGCACGTATCCGCTCTAGCGAAAGTTCAACAAGCGCTTCTCTTGCCTGTTGTTCGGCCTGCACCATATCGGTGTATCGTTTGTAAGCAAATGTGAAAACATTGCTGAAGCGGGCCAGGACAGACTTTTCCAATTCAGTCAGGATTCCGAAATTGGAAATCCCAATAGCGCCATTTCCGAAAGAGTAAAGGTTATAAGTGAGTAAATCGATCTTATCGAGCCTGGGATCGGGTGCCTCCCCGTTGGTGATCCTCATTTTTATCAGGTCTTCCAGTTCCTTACCTTCCAGGATGAGCTCAAAGAAATCGTCGGTAGTATTTGCCATCATTTTGAACTGACCTTCCAATGTAGGGTCATCGTGATACGACATTTGGGTGATCGTACCCGACATTTCGTGGGAGTAATCGTAATCGGTGAAGGTATCGGTGTTGCCGTTTTTGATGTCGATGAGGGCGTTGCGGATGTTGGTAAAACCGAGTTCCAGTAATTGCTCATACAGCACCTGGGCTACCTGCAGCATTTCATGTGATCTTTGCAGACTGAGCGCCACACTTCTCACCTTTTCGAGGGATGCTTCAATCTGGGCTTCCCGTGCCTGTAATTCAGCTTTTTGAAGATCGAGAAAGCGCGTGTATGTTTGTTCGAATACATGTGCAAACCGAATAAAAATCTCATGTGCCTCCGGTACCGGTTCAAAGGTTATAAAAATGATGTAGCCGAATTTGAAATAGGCAACATGATCGATTTGCGATGTAGGGAATGGAATTCCGGCATCTTTCATTTTGAGCAGTTGCTCACCCACACCCGGCAGGCTGCACAAATATTCATAGTGCGCCGGGCATTCGTTTTCGCCGATTTCATTGATTAGTAATTTTTCTCCTTTCTGGCCCGCTTCGTAATAGCGGAGAAAAACACCCTCCCGCGGTGTCCGGTATTTGGGAAAAGTTCCCTGACCGTTGCTGCCCCATTCCATTGAACCATCTGGATGGTCGTCATAAATATTGAAGGCACAAAACCAGGTTTCAACACCCAGCGCTTGAACCTGTCTGACCAGTTCGAGGGAAAGGTCTGCCAGTTCCTCACTCTTCTGCATGCCCATCGACCGGCTTCGGACTTTTTCCAGGGCAGTTTCAATTTTTGCCTCCAGTGCCTGCGACTCAGCTTTTTGAAGATCCAGGAAACGGGTGTAGGTCTGTTCGAAGACATTCCCAAAACGAGCCAGCATATTATTTTCTTTGTCAGAAAACATTCTTCCATGGTGATTGATGATAAACATGCTGGTGTTTTCTGATACAATGCAGGAACGGGTATATCCACCCTGCCTCGACATTATTTCTTTTTTACGTTCAGATGGAGCCTCTGAATAAGGAGGGTGTTTAAAAAGACGCTTAAAAAAGTCTTGCTTTTCCCGGTTGGAATATTTGTCTGTATATAATCCGGGGCCTTTGCTAATTTCATTGATAAGGTCAGTATAGATGGGTCGGTTATAATGCGGAATAAATACCCGCTCCATATATGTTGTTGTTCCTCCGGCTCCCCAGCAATTTACTTCTTCCTTATTTTCATCGTTGATTGCAATAAATGCGCCTCCTGTCATTTTAATTTCCAGGCTGGTTAACTGCTTATAAACGGTATTGATTACTTCCTGCAATTCTGAAGTTTTTTGCATACCCATCGATCTGCTTCGTACTCTTTCCAGGGCAGCTTCAATCTGCGCTTCCCGAGTTTGCGCTTCTGCTTTTTTCAAATCGAGAAATCGAGTGTACCCAAAACCGAACAGATCAACAAAACGTCTTACTACGTTTAAATCTTCATCTGAATATTTTTCCCGGACCATCAAAGCTAAATAGCCCAGGTCAAAGAATAGAAAATGAGCAGTAAAATTCTCAGGGGTGTTTTTTATTAATTTTGATTTCTCCTCTTTGGAGTAATTATATTGTTCAGCTATGCTATTTACCGTTTGGGTGCGCCTTTTCCCGGATATATCTTCTGTTAGCAAACCTTTTTCTTTAGCAGTCAGGGCTTTGTAAAATACCGGGAACCAGTCAGGCATATATTTTTTAAATATCCTTATTAGCTCCGTGAAGGCAACGGTTTCAAATGGTTTTACCGCTACTTTTGTCCGGGCTCGCCACAATTCCATTCGATCTTTTTCCCCATCCACTACAGCAATGGTACACCCAAAAATATTCCCAGTCAGATTATTAAGCTCTTCAAACAGCTTATCAGTAACATTTCCAACTTCTTCACTTTTTCGCATGCCCAGGGCAAGAGAGCGAACTCTTTCCAGCGCGGCTTCTATTTGAGCCTCACGGGCCTGTTCCAGGGCCTGCCGGATATCTATAAAGCGTTGATAGGCTAGTGTAAAGACTTTATGAAATCGTTTGAAAACCGCTACACTCTCCGCTGAAATTTCTTTGTATGTGGTTAATCCCAGGCCTCCTTTACCGATCGAATAAAAATAATAGTAAACAACACCGGATTCTTCGAGGAGCGGATCGGGGAATTGATCATCCTTTTTTCTCCACTCCATAAATTCCCTTAATTCCTCACCCTGAATATTTCCTACAAAAAAAGAATTGGCCGATTTCTGCATGGCCCGTACCATGCCATCTGCCGAAGGATTTGCACCATATAAGGGTTCTTCATACACCTGCTTTGAATAGGCTGTGAAGTATTGGTAATTGGCGTAATTTTTTTTCTCTTCATTAATAATGGCAAGCTGCACATTGCGTATGTTTTTCACATTCAATATTTCCAGTTGCTCCGAAATGGCCTGGCAAACATCGGCCAGGTCATCCGGTTTTTGCATGCTCATGGCCATGGCACGCACACGCTCCAGGGCAGTCTCAATTTCAAGTTCGCGGTGCTTATGTTCAAGTTCGGCAGTTTTTTCATCCACCAGTTTTTGCAATTCTTCGTTTTTCCGTTTCCAAACGTTTTGATGCCAGGTATCATTTTCGGTCTCAACCGCTTGTGAACCGTGGATGTGAACCAGCTTCCACGCATTTTCAATAAACTCAAAAACAGAGGTCAGTCGTAAAGGGATCACATTTTTAGCACCATCCACCACCATTGAAACTTGAAATTCATCCATAAAAATGGCGGTACGCTGATCAGGACTTAACCTCCTGTGAACCGGCGTCATTTTGAAATCCAGATCCAGGCCTTTTCCCTGTTCGCGCTGATCATTGATCATTTTGATGAGCCGGTTGATATCCTCGACTTTTTCATCAAGGGTAGTTCCGTAACCTGTAACATCTTTTGCCACAATGCTATCCATATTGTCAACAGGAAAATCATCCAACATCAATTTGATGTAGTCATCATAAGTTTTTTTCAGCAGTTTTTCTTTATTTGATTCCATTTCAATGATCAGCTTATCGGTAAAAAAATGATAAATTCGGCGCCTTCGTTTTCATTCGAAATAATTTTGATCTCCCCACCATGCCCTTTCGTAATAATATCATAACTCAAACTCAGTCCCAGCCCGGTTCCCTCACCTGTGGGTTTGGTAGTAAAAAAGGGCTGGAAGATTTTGTCTTTGATTTCGGGGGGGATGCCGGGGCCGTTGTCGCGGACGCGGATTAACACCCCCCTGGTTTGGGCAGATAACGTGGGAGATGACACCCCCCTTAATCCCCCCTCAAGGGGGGAGTATTCCGTTTTTACAATGACTTGCGGTTTGTAGTTTTCGGGGTTCATTTTGGCTTTTCCTGTAACAGCAAAAAATGCATTGTTGATCAGATTCAGCAGCACTCTGCCTATATCTTGCGGGACCACATTTATTTTTGGAAGATCGGGATCAGCCTCCAGTTTGAAATCGGCATTGAACGATTTGTCTTTTGCACGGAGGCCGTGGTAGGCCAGTCGCAGGTATTCATCAGCCAGCGTATTGAGATTGGTAAGTTCTTTTTGTCCTGAGCTGGATCGGCTGTGTTGCAGCATACTTTTCACAATACCATCGGCGCGTTTACCGTGATGGCTTATTTTTTCTTCGTTTTGTTCAAGATCACCGGCAATGGCTTTGATTTCCTCAAGGTTACCTTTTTCAATTTCTTCTTTAAGTTCAGCAAGAAGTTCGCGGTTCACTTCTGAGAAATTGTTTACAAAGTTGAGTGGGTTCTGAATTTCATGGGCGATACCTGCGGTGAGTTCACCAAGCGAGGCCATTTTTTCGGATTGAATGAGCTGGGCTTGCGTTGATTTTAACTCGGATAATGTGCTCTCTAATTTTTGTTTTTGTTGACGCAATAATACATTTGCCTTTTTCTTTTGCTTATTTAGCCGGAACTGAGTTGTTGCAATACCCCCAACTGTCAGCAGGATGAAGATAAGTACTGCAATGATTAAGTATTGTTGAAACCGGGCTCTTTTGGCTTCTGCATCTTTCTTATCCTGTTCGGCTTTTGCCAGGGTCTCCTTTTTATCAAATTCATACTGCATTTTCGACTGCACTATTTTCCTGGTGTTTTCTTCGTTGAACAGGCTATCCTTATAATTAACATACAATTTATAATGCTCCAAAGCTTTTTTATAATTACCGTCCAGGCTGTCGAGTTGTGAAAGATTACTGTAGGCATCTCTTATGTATTCCAAACTTCCTATTTCCCTGGCAATCGATAAGCCCTTATTCAAATGAATGGAAGCCTCATCATTTTTCCCCTGCTTCATATAAATTTTACCGATGGAAATATTTGAATCGGAAAGGCCATCTTTATCCCCGATTTCTTCTTCTATCTTAAGAGCTATAAAGTGATGCTTCAGAGCCTCAGCGTATTTTCCCTGGTGCATATAAATATTTCCAATATTATTATAGGAGGTGGCGATGCCCTCCTGATCATTTATCTCTTCTGATATTTTTAAAGATTTATAATTGTATTGCAAAGCCAGGTCATAATTCCGCTGGCTTTCATAAACGAGGCTGGTATTGTTGTACGATGAAGCAATACCATACTTGTCGCCAATTTCTTCCCTGATCGTTAAAGCAACAGCATGAAATTTCAACGCTTCGGCGTAATCTCCCTGGTTCCAATAAATAATCCCAATATTATTATAAGAATTAGCAATGCTTCTTTTACTGCCAATTTCTTCCTTTATTTTTAAAGCAGCTAAAAGATTTTGCAGTGCTGCCGGGTAATTGCCCAAACCCGCATAAATATTTCCGATATTGTTATACAATGAAGCAGTACCCAACTTATCCCCTAACTCTTGATTGATTTCGAGGGCTATAAAATCATTTATTAAAGCTTCCTGGAATTCACCCTTGTTTTGATAAATATTACCAGTATTGCTATACACTCCCGATTTAAGTTTAAGGATTTTGTTTTTATCTGCATCATTTTCATTCACACTTTCCAACTGAAGCAATTGATCACATATAGCAAGCGCTTCGGTATTGCAGGTTAGCGCCTCTTCATAGTTGCCAATATTTTTTAGTGCAATACTTTTAAATAAATATGCGCTTACCGCTCCAGTCTGATAATTTGATTTTGTTGCCAGCGTAAGAGACCTGTCGGCGAAATACAAAGCTGTATCAGGGTTATTGCTTCTGAACGTGTAAGCAAGTTCATTGAGCGTATTTACTTTTATGCTGTCAGCTACTTCTGTTTGCAAAACATTCAACAGGGAATCTATTTTTGTGATTCCGTTATCCTGACAAAATGAGGCAGAAGCAGATGCAAGGCCAAGCATTGCAACTAGAAGAAGTTTTTTTCCCATAGAAATCATTTCAATCATATCGGTCAACCTAGAACATAAAATCATTTTCATCTTACAGGCAGGTAGATAATAAAATCGCTCCCCATGCCCTCTTTTGTTTCCACTTTTATTTCTCCTCCATGTCCTTTGGTAATAATGTCGTAGCTTAAACTCAATCCCAGCCCTGTTCCCTCGCCAGTAGGTTTCGTTGTAAAAAAGGGCTGGAAGATTTTGTCTTTGATTTCGGGGGGTATGCCGGGACCGTTGTCGTGGACGTGGATTGTCACCCCCTTGTATTCCCCCTTTAAGGGGGAAAAATGAGTAGTTACAATAACCTGTGGTTTGTAATTTTCGGGGTTCTTTTTGGCTTTTTCTGAAACAGCGAAAAAGGCATTGTTGATCAGATTTAAAAGCACCCTTCCAATATCTTGTGGAACGACATTCATTTTTGGAAGGTCAGGATCGGCTTCAAGTTTGAAATCGGCGTTGAATAATTTATCCTTTGCCCGCAAACCATGATAGGATAACCTCAAATATTCATCGGCAAGAGCGTTGAGGTCGGTGGGTTGTTTTTGTCCGGAGGCGGCACGGCTATGCTGAAGCATCCCTTTCACGATGCCATCGGCACGCTTACCATGATGAGCGATCTTTTGTTCGTTTTCCAAAAGGTCGTTAATCAGTACCTGAATATCCTCCTGATTTCCTTTTTTGATCTCTTCTTGCAAATCAGCAATCAACTCAGCATTTACCTCTGAAAAATTATTTACAAAATTGAGCGGATTCTGTATTTCATGGGCGATACCGGCGGTAAGCTCTCCGAGGCTGGCCATTTTTTCGGCGTGGATCAATTGCTGTTGAGTTGATTTTAGATTATTAAGTGATTGTTGCAATTCCGCCCGCGATTGTTCAAGCTCTTTTTGTTTTTTGCGAATTCGGGATCTGCTGCGAAGCATCCCAGCCAGCGACACAAGCAATATTACAGCAATAGCAATATAAAGTAATTCAACCCTTTTCTGATTGGAAATAGTGGTTTCCTGCGACTGGATCATGGCATCCTTTTGTGCGGACTCGTATTTGATCTGCGCTTCGCTTTCCATCCTGTCGATAATACTCTCCAGGTAATCAGCATAGGCTGAAGCATAAAGTTTATTGTATTCATTCGCTTTTTCAAAATTACCCAGTTTCTCATAGATATCAGCCGCATGCATGTAGTTTTCCCAAAGGTTTTTGGTATCACCGGATTCTTTCATAATATCGATGGCATCGAGTGTATAAGGTAATGCCTCCTGATACTTTTCCTGTAAAATAAGCACATGGCCAATGTTTGCTATCGAAGGTATTACATAACGGTAAAGCCCCATCGACAGGGATTGCTCATAATTCGACCGGTAATCTGCAAAAGCATCATCATACCGCTCCATATATTTATAAATGTTGCCCCTGCCATTCATACTTGCCATGGTTTGAATTTCCTCACCCGGTATTTTGGAAAGAATTTCGATTGATTGATTAATTGTTGCAAGAGCATCCTCCAGATCAGCTCCCGAAAACAACTGGCTGGCGGCCTTATACCTTAAAGAAACAGCCAGATCAACCCTGGCATCAATTTCCTTTTGAATAGCAATGGCTTTATCACAATAATCAACACTTTCCTGGTATTTGTCTTCATAATATAAAAGATCACAGAGGGCCGTGTAACAATTGGCGAGACCTTTTTTGTTACTTGTTTTTTCATACAACCGCAATGCATCAAAAACCTGTTCTTCTGCTTTTGCATATTCAGCCTTCGATGAATACAGGCCTCTTATTTCGAGGTAGGTTTCAGCCAATGCTCCGGTATCTTTAACCTGGGAATAATAATCGCGGATCTTTTCCATAAAATAAATGGAGGAGTCGATCCATCCAAAGTTTTCGTGGTAAAGCGATAGGTTTCGCCGGGCTTCGTTCACTGCTGAATCATCATCCTGAGCAGCAGAAACGGCCAGCGCTTCATGTGCTTTTTGATACAACAGGTTGGTATCTTTTGCATTGTTCAGGTTTTCTTTAACCCATTGATTCAGTATATCAGGATTTTGCTGGGCGAATGTCGCTAAGGGAAAGATCAAAAGGCCGCAAATTGCGGTCAGGATTTTGGATTGGTAGTTTTTTATTAGCATAAACGCAGTTAAAGCAACAGTTTAGGAAAGACGGGTTCATTCATCTTCAATAGCTAAATCTAGTAAGTAGAAAAAGGACAACTACACCTAAATAAAAATCCGACTCCTCAATGGTTCTGTCTTTCTGAAAGATATGAATCTAAAACAGCAAATGGCTTGAACTGTTCAAATAACAGTAACCGTGGACAGAAAAATCAATTATTTTGTCGGCAACGGCAATCCATGCATTTTTAAAAAAGAGAGTTTATCCCAGTAGCCGCGCTGAAATTTAATTTTACCTACCACCACATGAAAAAAGCCACAACCTCTGAGTCCGAGTGGATCTTTCCATTCAAGGATGCCCCATTCGCCGTCCTGGAAAATATTTTCGATGATACAGGTCATATCGGCTGTGCCAAATTCAGTGGCAAACATTTTACAAATATTTTTCCTGCCAATTACCGGATCATTGGCCACCTGGTGGTTAATGGCATCAGGATGGTAAAGCTCTGCAATGGCTTCTGCATTCCCTTTATTGAATAGCTCAACCCATATTTTAATTAGTTCCGCTGGGGTCATAGGTGTATTATTTTAGCCCTAAAGCTAACAATAATCCATAAACAGGAAATGAATTGTAATTTAACTCAGAGTTACCTTTATCAGGGGCTGCCGTAGTCTGTTATTTGTCAAGTTTAACTGCTGTAGCGCTTGGACCCTTTGGTCCTTTTTCGATTTCAAACACTACAACATTGTCTTTTTGAATGGGCTCAAGTGTTTGGTTTACATGTACAAACACACTTTCGTTGGTTTCCAGATCACGAATAAATCCATAGCCCTTTTCTTCATTAAAAAAAGTAACCCGTCCTTTACGAACCGGATCATATTCTTCTCTGTCTTCTTTGGAGGGAACACTCACCTCGATGTCTTCCGGGTTTATTTCTTCATAATCGTCAGGATCAGGTGGCGTGGAGGTTATGTTGCCATCCCTGTCAACATAAGCAATCATATCGTCCAGACTGCTTTTGGTCTCCTCCTCTTTTCGGGCCTGCCGCTTCTGCTCCTTTTCTTTACGTTTTTTTTCTTTTCTGCTTCGTACTTCTTTTTTGTTAAATGTTTCTCTAGGTCGCCCCATGTATAAATTTTAAGATTATTAATAAACTTTTCTTATTCGTTATAAAGTTTAGCTTCATTGGATAAAATCCGTTGCAGCCATATCGGATTGTGCTTATAAACCTTCGCAATCAAATAGCGAATAAGACTTATTGTATGCATAATTAAAAAAAGCTAATTCACCTGTAGAGGATTTTTGAAATGCAATTGTTGTAAAACCAATCTATTCCAAATTTCATTTAGCAGATGCTATCGCTTTATAATTCCATTGCTTTTGTATTGGGTTTTGAATCAAGATATACGGATCAATTCCGGAAGAAACCAGATTAATCCGCATATCCTTAATTTTTAGCAATTCAGTATATCTCCGTCAAACCCGTAAGATGCAGCCAATCTTTAAACCGGCATGATTCATTTTACACACTGAGTGACAGACAGCTATTAATATGCAGATATCTGCACATCAATTTTATGGCTTAGTTATCTTGCTTTACATCTACAGCCACTAATCCCTTATCACCCTGTTTTATTGTAAAAACAACTTTCTGGTCTTCCGAAATGTAACCGTAATCACGTGAAAAGCCGCTTTGATGAACGAAAACATCTTTGCCTTCATCAGTAATGATGAAACCATAACCTTTGCTTTCGTTGTACCATTTAATTTTTCCTTTTGTCATGTGAATGAGCATTTAATTAGTACCTGCTTTTCCGTTCTCTGGCTTCGTTAACCGTAATAGCGCGGCTACCGAGAGTAGTTCCGTTCAATTCTTCAATAGCTTTGCGAGCTTCATCATCGTTATCCATGGTAACAAAAGCAAAGCCCCTGCTGCGGCCACTGAATTTATCGGTAATGATATTAACATTACTTACCGATCCAAATTCTCCAAAAGTTTTTTCAAGATCGCTATCGCTTGTCTTGAAATCTAAATTTCCAACGTAAATATTCATTTTTCAATTTTTATTACCGGTTGTTAAAGCAGCACTGTGCATCTGTTACAGTAAATTATAATTCGCACAATTACCAGAGGTAAACAGCTCACTTTAAAGCAACCTTTTTTTAATTTGTAGGATTTAAAAAGGTGGGCATTTTAGAAAATGAATCAATTGATCCAGTTAATCTTTGCACAAATTCTCAAATCTGAATTTTTGCAAAGATAAGACAATATTATAATTGAGTGAGAAAAATACTTTATTGCAGATCATAAGTTCAAATCAATTAAAAAATATTTATTCAATTTTCTCTGAAATATTCATCTTTTATCGATCCGACTTTGCGACAAAAAAAACCCCGGCACTAAGGCCGGGGCATTTTCCCATAGTTATGAGAAAATTTACCCTATTTCTTTTTACTTAAGCAATTATCATTTAGTTGCTTGCTGGCGATAAAATAACTTTCTTCAGCCAATATTTTGAAGATTCGGCCAGCGCCGACCTATTGATTTCGGGATTTTGACCAGCACCCATCCCCTGTTTACGGGCAGGAGCCATTCCTGTTGGGCCGATACCCTGACCCATTCCATGACCAGCATTATTTCCGGGCCTGTCCATTGGTATTTCCAGTTTTCCCGTTTCAAATCCAACCGAGAAGGTTTTTAATGAATCAACCAGGTAAAGTTCGGGTTCTGGGAAAAGCCGGTTTAGTGGCAAACACACCTCGTAAACCAGGTCATCCTCCGGCGTTATTCGTATCATTCCATTAACTCCAATCGGACTGATATTGTTAGCTATTTCTGTTGTTCCCACCCCGAGGAGGTTGATCAGCTCCATGGCCTCCATCCCGGCTTCGTACCTGCTGTTTATCAATTCCCTATCGGCATTCATTCCCCGGTTTTTGTTTTCCGGATTTCGCATTGCCTGCTTCATTCCGGGTGCTTGTTGCATTGGAAAAACAAGTCCTTTGTCTTTTTTCTTTTTCCCCGACGGGTCGATCCACAAGGTGAGGCCTGTCATCAGTATTTTTTGCTTTAGCACCGGACTGCTTATTTTCATGACCACATACAGGTAGCGATTGTCATTACTTATTCCGGCCAGTATGCCTGATTTTATATCGTACACCATTTCTGCTTCCCAGTCATCAGGAAACCCATTGATATGAACCGGCCGTTGTTGCCGGGAACTCCTGTAAACGTTGTCCCCGGCACAACCTGCCAGTAGCAAAACAACTAACCAGACGGTCAAACATGAACACCTTTTCATTCTGAAGTCAGTCCTAATTTTTAATGAACTTCTCAATCAATACAGCATTAGGCGTATGAATGCGTATGAAATAAACCTCATGAACCTTCATACCTCTTGCATTCACTTCCAACGATTGTTTTCCAACCTGCCTGACGCTGCTATCAATTACATCAATCAATTCACCTTGCTTATTCAGTAATTCGATGTTGACCGTGCCTTCTTTTTCTAAATCGAAACGAACAGTAAAATTATCCACTACAGGATTGGGGAATATCTCAAAGCCTGCATCAGCGGTGTTTGATGCCATTTCGGCTTCCTTATCGGGATCGAGTAATAAAAAATGTACATTTCTTTCTTCATCATTACCTGGGTGCTTACCAATTTTTTCGGGAGCTTCACATTCGGGAGCATTCTCAGGCCGGTTTTCTTCTGAAAAATTCCGAATATTTTCATGAATCTGGTTTAAGCTTTCCTCATGAGCATCAGCTATAACAAGCAAGGGTTCAATTTCATCAAGATGTTTTTTAAACATTGCCCTGTGCTCAGCACGAGACATCTTTTCATTTTCATTTTCCATCTTCGAACGTTGCTGTTCCATCTGCGTGCGCATTTCTGAAATAGTGCTTTTTTCTGCCTCGCTTAATTCCTGATCAAAATCTCTCCTTTGATCCCTTATAAAGGTCTTTAATTCATCGTTGGCAAATTCGGGTGGGCCTATATGATGTCCCCTTTTACCATCAAAATCTGCTTTCTGACGCTTTGGTACATCAGCTTCAAATGATTTCAACTGCTCTTCATTCAGCACAGATTTTACTGAAGTTATAAAACTTTCATGCAAGGACCTTATTTGTTCATGATTGTCTCCTCTCTTTGCCGTTTCCGTTTCCTTTAATTCATTTATTTGATTTACCATATCGTCGTGAAACGTATTAATTGATGCAATTTGAGAATCCGTCAGACCTGGTATCAGGCTGAACAAATGGTCCAGGTTTTTTTGCGAATCCCTGTTTTTGGAAGGACCCTGTGCAAAAACAAAAATGGATAAAAGCAACAACGTAATTGCCAAAGTTTTAAATTTTAGTGTTTTCATTTTTTCAGTTTAAAATTGTTTTGGTCAAAAGTAGAAGGCAGCTTTGCGCGTCGCAATAATTTTCAACCAAAGTGGCAAATTTTTCACCCAAATGCTTTTTAATGTTTATTGTTTAACTGGATAACCTTTGGTTGAAATTTCAGAATCGATGGTATAAATGTTTGGCAGACTCGTTGAATAGGCATTTAAAGTATCTATAATTAAGGTACTTTTACAATCATTTTTATAAAATGAAACTACTTCAAAAAACATATCTGAATCACCTGGTTGTATGGATCAGCTATTTCCTGCTGCTTTTTTGGTTTTATAACGAAACCAGCCGGTTTGAACCGGGTTTTTTAAAAAGTCTTTTCATAACATTGGTTCAGGCAGGTGTTTTTTACCTTAATCTTTACTACCTTTTGCCCAGGTATTTCGAGGACAAACATTACCGAACATACGGATTGTATATTCTTGCCATTCTTATTATTTCCATGACACTGGTTCATTTGTTTGATCAGATCACCTTTCGCATGGAGATGAGCAATCAACTTAAGGATGCCAATTGGCAAAATATGGCCAACGAACCTGGCAGATCGGCCCCACCTCCACCCCCACGCGGGAGTATTTTCGACCTAAAGGATTTTCATTGGAAACATATCCTGTTCAATGGATTTTTTATAGTGGTAGTATTATTTTTAAGCACCATTTATTATAACATCAGCTTAACCTTAAAAAAAGAAAAAGAAGCGCTGCAATTAAAAAGCCGGATTACGGAGGCGGAATCAAACATGCTAAAGAGCCAGATAAATCCCCATTTTTTATTCAATACCCTCAACAACATTTATTCAATGGCGCAACTTAAATCGGACCAAACGCCTGATGCAGTGCACCGGTTATCTGAATTACTCAGGTATGTAATTTATGATTGCAACCAGGAGTATGTGAAGTTGGAGCAGGAGATCAATTATCTAAAAAGTTACATTGCATTAAACCTGATGAAGGATGAAAACCTCGACAACGTAAAATACAACTTTGACGATTGCAATGACCAGCTTTTAATTGCGCCAATGATACTGATCCCCTTTGTGGAAAACAGTTTCAAGCACAGCAATTTTGAAAACAAGGGAAAAACCTGGATATCCATCAATTTAAATACTACGGGAAGCAGGATGCAATTTAATGTTTCAAATACAATTCCTGAAACTGCTACAAGCAAAGACAAAACCAAAGGAATCGGGATGGAAAATGTAACAAAAAGATTGCAGCTCATTTATCCTGACAAGCACTTTTTAAACCAAAGCTCCGACAATGGAATTTACAAAGTTGAACTAATGATTGAACTCAATGAAAATTAAATGCCTCATCGTGGATGACGAGCAGCACGCCCGCAGACTGCTTGCCGACTATCTGAGCAAAATGCCTGAGATGGAACTGGCAGGTGAATGTAAAAATGCCATGGAGGCAATCCAGATTTTACGCGAAGGTAATATTGATTTAATGCTGCTTGATATCCAAATGCCGGACTTAACAGGAGTTGAGTTATTGCGTTCACTGAGTAAAAAACCGGTTGTGATCTTTACAACAGCCTATAAAGAATATGCTTTAGAGGGATATGAACTTGATGTGGTTGACTACATGCTTAAGCCAATTGCTTTTGAGCGCTTTGTTCAGGGCATAAATAAAGCCGCAAGATTCATACAACTTAAAAAAAGCAATAAAGATCCGGATACAGTAGTGGCTAATCTTAGTACGCCCTCACCCGAAATTATCAACCTGAAAGCCGATTACAAGATCTATCGCGTTCGTGTGGATGATATTCTTTACATTGAAGGCCTGAAAGAATATGTTACATTTTATACAACTTCACGTAAATATATTGTACTGGAATCGCTGAAAAGACTGGAAGAAACACTGCCCCAGGAAAAATTTAAACGTGTTCACAAATCATACATAGTAAATGTTCACATGATTGACGCCCTTTATGGCAACATGCTTGAAATAGGCAAAACGGAAATCCCTATCGGTAAATCGTATGCTGATTCTGTAAAATCAAGCCTGTTCAAAATCAACGAATAGTTTCTCATTTACTAATTTTAATTATCTTTCTTGAACATTTAAAAGCGTTGCCTGTTAGGTGGATTTATTACTTTTATGCTCAATAAAAGGGACTTTCAATTTAATCACAAATCCATGACAACTATCAATAACCGGACTCAAAACAATTTCAACATAACAAGTTTTATTAAGGAAGAAAGTTTGGGAGGGATTATACTCATCCTGGTCACCATTATCGCGATGATTTGGGCCAATTCAGGATTTTATGAGCAATACGATTTTTTGTGGCATAAATTAAAGCTTGGCATTTCCCTTGGCAATTCGGAGTTAAACTACTCACTTCAGCACTGGATCAATGACGGATTAATGGCAGTTTTCTTTTTTATGGTGGGCCTGGAAATAAAACGGGAAGTACTGGCCGGAGAATTATCCACCCTAAAAAAAGCGAGTTTACCTATTGCCGCAGCCATTGGCGGAATGGTATTGCCGGCACTCTTTTATGTTGCACTTAATTATAACAATCCCGACTATTTGAACGGATGGGGCATTCCAATGGCTACGGATATAGCTTTTGCATTGGGAATTATGTCAATTTTAGGCAGCAAAGTCCCCACCAATCTTAAAATTTTCCTTACAGCTCTGGCTATTGCCGATGACCTGGGTGCTATTCTTGTGATCGCAATATTTTATACCGAAACCATAAACATTGGTGAACTTATCAATGCCGGGATATTCCTTGGCGTATTGGTACTGGCCAACCGGCTAGGCGTTCGGCGAACAGCTTTTTATGCCATTGTTGGATTTTTAGGCGTTTGGATTTCCTTTCTTTACTCGGGAGTTCATGCTACCATTGCCGGTGTGTTGATTGCTTTAACAATTCCTGTCCGAACCAAAATCTCTGAGAAAAAATACATTGATGAGGTGTGTGTTTTGATGGATAAATTTGAAAAAGCTGATCCGAATGATCACGATTTACTCACCCAAAAACAATCGCACCTCATTTCCGATATTAGCAAACTAAGTGATGAAGCACAAACACCATTGCAAAAGCTGGAACATGCTCTGCATCCCATTACGGCCTTTTTTATATTACCCCTGTTTGCCCTTGCCAATGCAGGTGTTAGGATTGAAGGAAACATTCTGGATTTATTATTTCATCCCATCAGCCTAGGGATAATCGTAGGATTGCTGGCAGGAAAAGCCCTCGGAATTTCATTGTTCAGCAAATTGCTTGTCAAACTTAAAATTACAAGCCTGCCCGAGGGAGTTACCTGGAAACACATATATGGAGCCAGCCTCTTTGCCGGAATTGGGTTTACCATGTCCATATTTATTTCAGGACTGGCCTTTGTCCCTGAAAAATTTGTTGAAATTGCTAAAGTTGGAATTTTTGCAGCCTCCTTTATTGCAGCAGTGCTTGGCATGGTGATCCTCGGATCGGTAAAACAAAAAAATAATTAGATTCAATTTCCCGGAATTGAAGGGTAATTTGAACTTTTCACCATGGATAAGGGTTTGTAAATAAACATCAAACCATTCCTACCATGCTTAAGATATTCAACATTTTCTTTGTACTGATAGTGCTTTCTGCATCAGTTGCTTCAGCTCAGGATTCCATTCAAAGACAAAAACCAAAAACGCCGTTAAAGGACCGCATTTATTTCGGTGGAAGTGTGGGCCTGTCATTTGGGAACTACACCCGCATGGCTGTTTATCCAATGGTTGGATACAAAATTACCCCAAAGCTGAGTGCCGGTGTGGAAGTGGGTTATGAATATATCAGCGACAAACGATATACTCCAAATTACAATACTTCAAACTATGGGTTTAGTGTTTTATCACGTTACCGCATAATTCCACAGATTTACACCCATGTTGAATATTCAATGATCAATTACGAATTGTATTATTTTGATGGCAGTAAAACCCGCGAATGGGTTCCTTTCCTCTACCTTGGAGCCGGTTATTCGCAGCAGCTGGCATCGGGTATAACGGCCTATGCGCAGGTGAAGTTTGATGTGCTTCAAAATGCCAAATCACCTTATGAAGACTGGGCCCCATTTTACTCTTTTGGTGTAACCATGAACTTTTAAATTCGGGACTGAATTATTTTCGTACATTCGCATTGCGACATTAAACAAAACTGTTCAAACCTACCAATATGGCAACGAGTCAAAATCCAAAACGAAAACGCCGTTTACTGATTTTCGGTGGTTCCTTCATTGTGCTTGCACTGATATTTTATTTTGGGGCTGAACCTTTTGTTGAAAACCTGATTGCCAGGGAGGTTCAAAAGCAACTAAACAGCAACCCATCGAGGCATTATGACCTGAAAACCGGCAAAATTAAAATTCGCTTTTTATCAGGGAATATTTGGGTTGACGACCTCACCCTTACTCCTTCTGATTCAGCATGGCAACTATGGAATAACGGGAGCATTAAAAGTCTTTTCGACCTGCATTTGAACGGAATCAAAATCAGGGGTCTTAAAGCACTGCGGTTTCTCAGGGATAAAAACATGGAAATTAAATTGATTAAGGCCTCTGATATACATTTAGATATCTACTCTAATCCTGATTGGAAAGGTGCTGAAGAACAAAAAAAATTAAAACTTGCTGATATTTTCACCGATGAGTTTATTGGAGCCAACATCGACAAGTTTGAAATTGAAAATTTTGCGGTAAACCGATATTTGTATGCTGATACCGGCAAACCAGCATTAAGTCTGGATTCGCTTTACCTGTCGTTTATTGCTGTAAAAATAGATAGCCAGACCATCAAAAAGGTTTTGCCATTGCAATTTGAGAATTTGAAAATCAATAGTAGCGACTTCCTGGTTAATACCTCCCGTTTTTATAAAATCGCAACGCGCGACATCGCCTTTAACCTGACTGATTCAACGTTCATTGTTGACGGATTTCAACTGATACCCCGGTATTCGAAGTATGACTTCAGTGATCAGATTAAGTACAATACCGATTGGTTCAATATTGGATCCGAAAGGATTGAGTTTCAAAATATTCACCTCAGTGAACTCGTTCAGGGCAAGGTGATCCACCTTGAAGCCATCCATATACATCAGCCTGTTATTGAAATTTTCAGGGATAAAACCTTGCCGGAATCGCCCTACAAACAAAAACCACTTGTGGCTACGATGTTGCGCAAAATTCCGATGGATGTACTATTAGACAGTTTAATAATCTCGGAAGGGAAACTGGTTTATGAAGAAACGCCCAAAGACAGAAAAGAATCAGGGAAGTTGTTTTTTGAACCATTTACACTTAAAGCTTCCAACTTCACCAATATGGACTCGGTTATTGCACAAAATAATTCGGCAAACATCAAGTTCGAATCAATGATCATGGGAAAAACCATGTTTTCTGCCAATATCACAGCCGACCTTAGCAGGACTGATGATTACTTTGAAGTGGAAGGAAAACTTGACCGGATGCCGGCCACCGTGCTGAACCCATTGGTTGAAAACCTGTTGCTGGTGAGTGTTGTTTCTGGTGATATTAAAAAAACACAATTCTATTTTTATGCCAATAACGACAATAGTTCGGGCGAGGTTTTTCTGGAGTATGAAAATCTGAAGATCGAAATTTTGCAAACCGATGATAAAAGCAAACAGCGCGTTGCACAGTCGTTTGTAGCAAACAACCTGATCCGAAACGACAATTTAAGCTCCGACCGTAAATACCTGGTAGGTCAGATTAATTTTGAACGTGATAAAAACAAAGGAATGCCAAATTACATCTGGAAGAGCATTCAATCAGGGATCGTTTCAGTAATTGCGCCGGTAGCATCCAAAGATTCGAAGGCAGAAAAACGCAAGGGTAAAAAAAGCAAGAATAATCATTAACTACTTTTTTTAAACCGGATAACCCGCATAATATTTCGTTTGTTAAGGGCAAACTCCTCCGTGCCGGTATCACCAATAAGATATCCCCAGTGTTCGAGCGAAGGTACGCGATCGAAAACGATTTTAGCCATTCCTACAAAGGGCACCACGATGAACATCCCGGGAATACCCCATAAAATGCCACCAAACAAAACACTTAAGATTACCACAAAAGGGTTTAACCGAATGAGGCCACCCACAATATTAGGAGTTAGGATATTATTTTCGGTAAACTGAATAATAACAAACAATACAACCACACCAATGGCCAGATTCGGGTTTTCGCCGGTGAGCAATGCCACCGTCAGCGGAATGGAGTATCCGATAATGGTTCCAAAATATGGGATAAAATTTACGATGGCAGCAATAACGCCCCACAATACCGCAAACTTAAGCCCAACAATCATCAAACCCAGTGAATTTAAAACACATAAAATCAGTACCACAATAAAAATCCCGGTCATGTATTTAATGGTCACCGAATTGATTTCCTCAATAATTTCAGAAGCTCTTTTATGCTCATATTCTGGGATGAGCTTCATGATAAAAGTTTTGAATTTATTGCGATAGTAAAGAAAAAAGAAAATATAAACCGGTAAAATCCCAATAGAAAAAAAGGTATTGAAAGTAGCCGTAATGGTCGTTCGAATTCCGTCGCTGCTGGTTTCAAAAAGCTGACGAGTCAATTTGATGATCTGCACCTGTTCCGGATCTGTTTCGAGGTGCAACCGCTGTTCAACTCCCAGGAAAATGGATTTAATATTTTTAATGGCCTGATCTTCCATGGCGGGCATATCCACCATAAATTCCTGCAAACGCCGGTAAATAAAAATTAAAACCCCATATAGAACCGAAATACCAATGATAATGCTAAAAATATTAGAAAGTATGCGCGGAATTCTGATTCGTTCAAAAAGACTGGCCAGCGGATAAAAAAGATAAGCGAATAAAACACCCAGAAAAATGGGGTATAAAAAATTTCGCAACTGCTGAAATATCACAAATAGCAAAATCCAGAATAGCATCAGGATGGTAAGCCTTGTAATGATAGGCATGGGAAAATGCTGTCGGACCATGAAGTTTTATTTTTTGCTATCAAATACAAATTTACCCAAAACTTGTTCATCCTCCCTAAATTTTAAAAACTTAATATTTTGTTCATAATTTCTTAGGAGCTCCCTCTGAAGATTTTTATAATTTTGACCCAAATTGAGGTTTTAACTAACTTTCATGTAAAACCTACCCATTAAAGAAATTAACTAATCATATTTAAAATTAATTAAAATGAAAAAAGTCTATCTCTTTTTCGTCACAATAAGTATCGGTGTATTATCGGTGTTAAGTAGTGGCGCACAAAATCTTGTAACCAATGGCGACCTGGAGTTGTGGGATGATCCTAATACTCCTACCAGTTGGGCAAAAGCCGAAAACATTACCCAGGAAGCGGTAACAATTCATGGTGGTACCTATTCAGGAAAACAACTGGCCGGAACCTATGATCTTCAACAAGACGTTGCTGGTATTGTAGGTGGTCAAACCTATACCATCTCCTACTGGTTTCTTGACAATGATGTAGATGCCAGATCAAGGATTTGGTCGTACTGGTTAACAGGAACTACTACCCTTGCTGATAATGCAGCAGAATTACGGCCAAGTGTGTATTCATCAGATGACCCAAACTGGGTTGAGTATACAGTTACCATTCAGGCTCCGCTTGGAGCTGACGGATTCAGATTTGAAGTAAGAACCTACAATACGGGTGCCGGAGGCGGATTTATTTACTATGATGATTTCCTGGTAGAACAAGGTGGCTCTGTTGTAACCGAAATCCTTGATGCTTATGCCATTGATGCTACAAGTGTAGACGTATTGTATAATGTTGACATGGTGAGTGTCGATCCAAACGATTATTTTGTGACTGGAACTGCTTATTCAACTTTTTCTGGCGCTACGATTGATGGCACTAATCCAAAACTCGTTCACCTCACCGGTGCAAACCCTGCTATGACAGGTGACTTAACCCTTGACGATGTAAATGACGACAACTTCAGTACAAGCTTTACTTTCTATGGTGGAATTTTACCCGTATCTTATACTAACACCACCAACCCCGGTGGCGTAATGGACCTGGTCCATAAAGCAACCTTTCATGGGATTATCTCTGCAAACGATGCTTTCAACAATACCTGGGTGGCAGATGGAAGTGGAACGCGCAATGGAGTTATGATTTATGACTACGATTTTGATGCAGTAGCTTTAGAAGGTGATGAAGTTATTTTTACTGCCAAATACGCTCCATATCAGGGTCTTTCTGAACTGGTAACTGCTTCACTCATCAATAATGTTTCCAGTGGCAATTCTCCGTATGGACCAGATGTAATTGCTGGATCGGAAATTGACGAAACCACGGTAATCGATACTGATCCGGCAGAAAGCTGGGAAGGCCAATTAGTTACTATTGAAAACTTTTATGTTGAGTCATTTGATGCAACAAATTTCGAATATCGCTGTAGCTGGTCCGACGGAGCCGATGCAACTTATTATTTCAATATCGGTGACAATGTAGTATATCAATTTGGTGGCTTAACTATCAATGTTGGTGTAACTTACGATGCAGTAACCGGCATTGTGGATTGGTATAATACAACCAGTCATTACAGAATAAATCCACGTAGTCAAAATGATTTTGTAGGTGGCGAACCGCCAGCCTCACTTGAGATAATTTCTGTAAACGGAGGCATTGATCCTTTTGAAAACAGCAATTTTGAAGTGGTAGTTCAGGCACAGGATCAGTTTGGTAACGCAGCTGTTGTTGGAAGTGATGTTAACTTCACCTTTGTTTCAAACGTTGGAACCTCAGGTGTTGACTTTACGGTAGCTTCCACTATCACCGGAACTATTGGAACAGGCCTTAGTGAAGTAACTGTTACGGGTGTTCAAATGGCGCCGATTGGAACAGGAGTGGTAATTACTGTAAATGATGATGCAACTACCCTTAATTCAGGAGTTAGTGCAGCTTTTGATGTGATTGAATTTGCTGCTCCTGCACTGATCATCACTGAAGTAATGCAAAATCCTGCTACAGTACTTGACGGTGTTGGTGAATATTTTGAAGTGTTTAATACTACCGCCAGCGCTATTAATATGAACGGATATGTTGTAACAGATCTTGGAACCGAATCTTTCACAATAGCTACCGACGTAATTGTTCCGGCCGGAGGATTTGCTGTTTTTGGTAACAGCGCCAACAATCTTGTTAACGGTGACTACACTGTGGATTATGAATATGGAGCGAGCTTTTTCCTTGGTAACAGCGACGATGAAATTGTTATTTATCTGCCTGATGGAACAACAGAAGTAAGCCGTGTTGAATGGGATGGAGGACCTGTATGGCCCGATCCAAACGGTGCTGCAATGGTATTCACCGGAACCCCTACTACTGAAGTTAACAACGGAGCAAACTGGACCACTGCAACTTTAAGGGAGCCCAGTTATGTTGGACCAACCGGCGACCTCGGCTCACCAGGAACCAATGGTTCAGATCAAAACCTCGTGGCAGGCAGTTCAATTTCAGTTGACCTTACTGTTTTACTGGAAGGCCCTTATGCCGGTAGCGGCAACATGTCGACCGGACTGAACACCAATGGTTATATTCCACTCGCTCAGCCTTTCGCACCAGCACTTCCATATTATGACATGACCCTGGCCGACGATATTGTTTGGTATTATTCAGGATCAGAAAGTGTAGCTTCAATCCCAACAGGTGTGGTTGACTGGGTTTACGTTCAGTTACGTGACGCTGATGCTCCAGTAAATGCAACTTCTGCAACCATTATTGGTGAACAGGCTGCATTCCTGCTTGATGACGGAACAGTTGTTGGCCTCGACGGTTCAAGTATGCTCGATTTTGCAGTAACCGTTAGTCAAAACCTTTATGCAGTTGTATTCCACAGGAATCACCTTGGAATTATGTCGGCCAATGCTCTAACCGATGGCGGTGGCGGAGTTTACAGTTACGACTTTACCAGCGGTGAAACACAGGTTTATGGAGGGTCAAATGGTCATAAACAATTAGAATCCGGTATTTGGGGAATGATTGCAGCCGACGGAAATGGAAACGGACTCATCCAGAACAGCGACGAAACTGCAGTTTGGAAAGTTGATCTCGGAGCTTCAGGTTACCGCGGCGGTGACTTTGAAATGACCGGACTAACTCAAAATACCGACGAAACCAACTACTGGAAACCAAACCTTGGTGGTGGTGGCCAAACACCAGCCAAAGCCAATCTGGGTTATGAAAGCCAGGTACCAAAATAAGAGCTTTTAATTTCTAAAGAAAAACCCTGGAGTATTTTGCTTCAGGGTTTTTTGTTTCATTTTGAAAAGCCATTTTGCCGGAATTGTTTATTTTTAGGCTTCAATTTAACCGATCGAATGGGAAACGATACTGAACCTACCATCCAGGAGCGGCTCTTCCGGGAAATAAAACTGAAAGTAAAAGAGGATAATTCCTTTGTGCATACCATTGCGGAGTTGCTCCATGTAAGCTACGATAGTGCTTATCGGCGTATACGTGGCGAAAAGATCATCAGCGTGGATGAACTTTATAAGCTTAGCAAGGCCTTTGATATTTCTATCGATTCTCTTTTTGAAGTTAAAAGCGGGAAAACCGTTTTTAACAGTGTTTCCATTGAACCGGGAAAGATTACGCTAAAACAATGGCTGGAGGGAATACTTCTGAACCTTCAGGTTTTACAGGCCGACCAAACATCCCAAATCATTTACGCTGCAAAAGATGCCCCCTTTTTCCATTATTTCCATATCCCTGAACTGGCAGCTTTTAAAATGTTCTTCTGGGAAAAAACCCTGTTCAGGTTTCCGGGTTTTGAAAACAAACCCTTCAATCTGGCCGATACGGATGATGAGCTTCAAACCATTGGTAAAAAAATTCTGCTTGCCTATACCAAAATCAATGTAACCGAAATCTGGAACGAGGATACCTTTTATATTATCCTGCGGCAACTCGAATATTATTATGTTGCCGGGTTTTTCAAAAACAAGGACGACCTCGATACCCTTTTCGATAAATTGGGTTTGTGGATCCGCCATCTGGAGCAGCAGGCTGAGTTTGGTTTTCAATACTATTATGGCATTCCTCCCAATGGAGTTCCGGGCTCATTTAAACTATTTGAAAACGAGGTAGTACTTAACGATAATACTGTATTGATGAAAACCGGTGAGGCCCGCATGTCGTTTTTAACGTACAATGTAATTAATTTACTTACCACACAAGATCCTGATTTTTGCGATAAAATTGAGTTTTTCCTGGATGGTGTGCTTCAAAAATCAACCCTGATAAGTTCTTCCGCTGCCAAAGCTCGTAAACGCTTTTTCAATCAATTGATCAACCAGGTAGAACGGTTCCACGTAAAGCTTGCCAGTATTGATCCGCAGCAGGAATAAAAAAACCGGAAGCCCTTGCCCCCGGTTGTAATCCAGATATTATATCCTTATTAGAACAAAAAAACCATATAGATAATCAGACCCTCTGCAATTCCGGTCAGGTATGAGATACCCAATACATCTTTCACTTTCATTCCAATAAAACTCACAAGCGATAAAATGGCAAATATAATTGCAATCAGCACCTCCATATCCTTTATCTGATCTAAAAACCAGGTGATTCCGGTAAATGCTCCGGCCACTGAAAAGGTAATGAGGGTGTACCTGATGATCTCCGCCTTACTGAAAACGCGGTCGGTAAAAATCCGCATCCACTCACGGATGATAGTGAATATAAAAATCAGGGGAACTATTGATAGAAAAGGGGCAAATACCAGTTTAATGCTTTTTGAGATTACCAGCTCGTTGTGAAATATGAAGGTCAGTCCCGAAATCATAACAAGACCGGCAAGGATAATGGTTTGAAGCCAAAAAAGGCGTTCACGTTTTAACTGAATTTTAGGTGTTCGGTATTCCGGTGAATACTTCAAAGATGCATTTGTTGTTTCCATATTGAATTTATTTAGTTAAAAAACAAAAATGTACAAGGCCAACCCGAACAGCAGACCGCAAACAGCTCCTGAAATACGGGGATGGTTAATGGTAATATAATTTACTGCAAAGGCCAGAATTGCTGCTGAATTGATGAGCGTTGGTGCTACGATATTTTCCTCAAAAGAGGCATGCGTAAATTTCTCGATTTGTTGAATACACAAAAGGATAATCCCTACCCCGGCAATAAATAAAACCACCGGAATGATCACTTCTTTTTTATCGCTGTAATCAAGTTTTCTTTTTCTGCCAGCAGTAATATACATGGCAAACAATGCCAGCGGAATAGGCAAAATGATCGTTCCGCTCAGTTTTACAATTTCGTCAAATGATTTGGCCCGGCTTGTAATATTCACACTCAGGTAAACCAACAGCATAATGGCCAGCGCCATCACAATAAAAAATACCAGGTCGAATTTCTTATTTTGAGCCATAACTATTCCTGTATAAATGCAGGTGGATTTAAAAAATCGGTTTTAATCGCAGGTCGGTTCCACACTCCTTGCAAAACCTGTTATAAATAAGGTTGTGTCCGCCACAGGCGGGACAAAGATGCTCAATTTCAGTTCCACAATTGCTGCAAAAATGGTCGTCACGGTGGATGCCGGAGCCGCAAGCCGGGCACTGCCCCTTTTCCCTTCTAGTTTTCAGTATCCTTTCCTGATTGAAGTATTTCTTTTGAAGCAAATAAATAACCAGGGTAAAGATGAGGGCACCTGTTATACCGGCTGCCACTTCAGGAAGGCAATCAAACACAAATATGGATATTGTACTCATGAGTAAAAGCGAACCATACCATAACAGAGATCTGTTTATGGCATGAATAAATCGCTTCTCTTTATTAATGGTTTTGATTGCGATTCCCATTCCCAGGATCGACATTAGGAAAGCGATTCCGTAGAGAATCACCCGTTTGTTTGTAAAAGGATTTTGGGCTACCCAATTCATAAACCAATCGGTTACCATCAGATTTCCCAATTCCCAGGTGGCAAGTAAAAGGCATCCGATAATACCAACTATCAGTGCCATTTCGAGCTTACTAATTTGAATTTCGTCTTTCATGATGCATATTTTTAATTAATGAGAAATTACATCAAATTCGGGCCAGCCTGCCGGTTTAACCGGCCGGTCGAACAAAAGCGTACCGGCATTTAATTTATGGGCCATATCCACCAGGCTCATATATTTCTTCAATTCAATGTACCACGGGCAAACGATGAGTACGATGGCCTCGTTAAACAACCTGACAAGGTGGGCTTTTTCCCAGTCAAATTCCTTAAAACGCCAGATATTATAATCACCCGTTTGAAACTTGTGTGCAGGCATATTCCGGAAGGCAACTCCATTGCCGGATATAAATCCCAGAATACGCTGAAATCCATTCAAATTATTTGCACCAAAAGCATGGTCATCCCTCTCCGAAATCGGCTTAAACGTTTTCAAAAAGTGCTCTGTTGCCAGCGACATAGGATGCTGTATACAAGTAAGGATGCGTATACCCGGATCAGTTTGATCTGTTTTTGCGGATGCTGTTCTTTCAGGTTTGCTTACCACGAGGATATCGGTTATTATGCTTTCCATGGTTTCGAAAATTTATGTTTACAAAATTATACCGGGAGAGCAGGCAGGCAAAACTGATTTTTGAGAACCGGGAGCTTAGTTTGCATTTTTTGCAAAAACCAAAAAACTATTTCACGCCTCATCTGTTCTTATGGTTAGTTTTCAGCGCCTTAATTTATTTTCACACTCACTTTGTTTAATTATTTTATAGTTTGATTGGTTTTTAACTTATTCACTGTTAAAGTATTGTTAATTTTCAATATATTAGAGAGTTACAGCTTATCTTTGATTGAAAGTGATATTAAAACTCAGGTTGTAATTGTTTAAGTCATTTCAGGATTAGTTGAAAACCGCTCTGAATTTAAAGCAAAGGATTCGTTCTTGTCGTGCATGAAATTTACCTTGTTGATAAACAAGTAAGTCCTTGCATAGCTATTAACTAACGTTCTAAATGATACTAACATGACTAACAAGGCATTACTAAACTCACTGTTGTTGAGTTTGTTATTTTCGGTTTCAAATTTCCTATTTTCACAAAACGATTGTACAGTAACATTGGATCACGGACAGGGATACACCACCGCTATCCAATCGGTTACTCTATCCGGGCCCGACACCTATGACATTGTATTGAATGTCAAGCACAACGGATGCTCGGGTAGCTGTAAAGCAATGGCCCGCTATTCTGTGGAGGCTGATCCGGGTACCTATACTAATGTATCGATTGAAATTATTGAAGGAAGTTTTAATTACTCAAACATTGATTTAGGACCCGATTTGGGTGGCGACCCATTCCAGGGTTTCAGGGTAACAGGAACTGCCGGATTCGGGAACGGTGTGCCGGGTGAATTTACCATAAGCTATACTTTAACCGGAGGTTTGCAGGACCAGCAAACACTCGTAAAAGCAGGGAACAAACTATTAACAGTTAGTTTTTCGATCGCTGATTTTGATGCAGTATTAAACTGTAACAATTCAAACATCTTCCCCTACTACGCACCACCTGATGGCGGTAAGCTTGATAACTCGCTCATTGGCCCTGAACTTACTTCACTTTATGAGACTTTCCAGGCAACAGGAACAGCTGTTTCAGATAATATTTTCCAAATTGACGGTAGCACCGTATTGATCCGGATTTTTGCTTTAAGCGGGCAATATTCAAACCTGCTCGATACATTAACCAGCCCGGCCTTCGGATTAACCGATCCCAAAGGCATTCCCGGTCAGCTCTCGATTTCAGGATGGTATCCAATTGATAACCTCCTTTTAATAAACGACCTAACTACTGAAGTGAATTATGCCCGTCCGGAATATCCTGCACAGGTTAATGCCGGTCTTATCAATTCGCAGGGCGACGTTGCCATGCGGTCAGACATTGCCCGAAATGCATTTCTGCTTGATGGGGAGGGTATTAAGGTAGGTGTGCTTTCGGATAGTTATAATAAAAAAATTGGCAATCCTGCCAACGACGATGTACTCAAAGGAGATTTGCCTGGAATTGGTGTTAACGCCAATGGCGACTCCATCCCAAATCCTGAAAATGATACCGATGTGGAGGTATTACTCGACTTTCCATACCAGGGATCGGACGAGGGGCGTGCCATGCTACAGATCATTCATGATGTTGCTCCTAAGGCTGACCTGGCATTCAGGACTGGCGTGCTTAACCCTATTGATTTTGCACAGGGAATCATCGACCTGAAAGATGCAGGTTGTGATGTGATCGTTGACGACATTACCTACATTTCGGAACCCTTTTTTGAGGATGGGCTTGTTGCACAAACAGTAAATAGTGTGGTAAGTCAGGGTGTGGCATATTTTAGTGCCGCAGGCAATTTCGGTACCAATTCCTACGAAAGTTACTTCAACGATGCCCCTACTCCTACCGGTTTATCCGGAACTGCACACAACTTTGCAGCTTCCGGTACGGATATCTATCAGAGTATTTCGGTTGATGAAGGAAATTACACCGTGGTTTTACAATGGGATGACGGTTCCGGTTTTTCAAGTACGCAAACCGACCTCGACATTTACCTGGCCAATGACAATGGTTCGACCTTATTTGGATTTAACAGGAATAATATCGGTGGAAATCCTGTAGAAGTACTGCCGTTTACTGTTGGACCCGGAGGTGCTGAAACCAACATCCTCATTTTAAAATCAGCAGGATTGACCAATGTTAGGATCAAATACATTGTTTTCCGCGGTCAACTGACAATGAATGAATATGCCACTGTTGCCAATTCAACAATATTTGGTCATCCAAATGCTGAAAATGCCATTACTGTAGGAGCTGTTTTGTACAGCAACACACCTGCTTATGGAGTGAATCCACCTACCATCGCTTCCTTTTCCTCACGTGGTGGATTAGAAGTAAACGGACAAATCAGAATGAAACCGGATATCGCAGCTCCCAACGGCGTGAATACCAGCGTGGATTTTGGAAGTCTGAACATTGACAGTGATCCGTTCCCGAATTTCTTTGGAACATCCGCGGCAGCCCCGCATGCAGCAGGTGTTGCAGCGCTTATTTTGCAGGCCACCAATAAGTTTTATGGCACACCCTTGTCACCCTTATCGCTTAAGACCATCATGAGCGGAACGGCCATTGATATGAATATTCCAGGTTTTGACAATGCTACGGGCAATGGCTTTATACAGGCTGATGCTGCTTTACTTACTTTAGCGAATCCTTCGCCTGTTATCACAGACCTGGTCTATGACACCACGCTACAACCCGGTGTTGATACGCTAGTGGTTACGATCAATGGAGATTATTTAACCGAGGGTGCCCTGGTGATATTCAATGGAGATACAATTAATGAAGGGATCGTTTTACAAGGTGATACTGCAATCATCACCTCGATATATCCCTTTAATGACCTTTATCCGGGTCTTCAAGTGTATAATCCACCTAATTCGGAAACGAATGGAACCGATGGTGGCGCATCAAACATACTTTATTTTAATGAGAAGGAATCGGTTGTAATTACCATTAACAATGCATCCAAAGTCTATGGCGAATCGCTTCCTGAATTTACAGCTTCCTACCAGGTAGTAAGTCCGGATGGCAGTATCCCGCTTGATTCGGCCGGGTTGACAACTGAGGAATTGACAAGAATAATGAACCTCGGTTTTGTTGCCCCCAACGTAAGCGAGCTTACCAATGCAGGTATTTGGGCTATCGAGGCTGATCCAAGTGATCCCCTCAACCCCGAAAGTGGTTTAATTGCTACCGATTCTGTTGATACAGCTTTATTACACCGTTTTAATTTTGTGATCCTGAATGGATTGTTAACCATCGATAAGCTTGATCTGCTTATCACTCCTGAAGATACCACCTTTGTGTATGGTGAGCCTATCAATTTTGATTTTGACTATTTATTCAATACCAATGACAGCCTTGCAATCACCCCATCCACTGATACTCAGATTTTAAATGCGTTACAAGCTGCGCACGCCACGGCACTCGTTAATGCCAAAGCTACGGTACTCGTAAATGCATCGGCCACTGCGCTGGTCAATTACAGCTTTATGATATCAGCAACGGCGCTTGTCAATTCAACAGACCTGGTGGAGTTCATTTCGGTGAACGACTCGTTGCTCAACCCTGATGGCAGCATCAATGCAACAGCTTTAGTAAACGGAGCAGCAAGGGCAACCGTGCTGGTCAATGGTGCAGCTAGGGCTACGGTTCTGGTTAATGCTACAGCGCTTGTAAATGGAACTGCCACTGTATTGGTGAACGGAACAGCAACGGCATTGGTGAATGCGACAGCTCTCGTAAATGCAACCGCACTTGTTAATACATCAACTATAAACGGCGGCAGCAACAGCGATGCAATTATCATTTTAACGGAGGATGATATTGAGATACTATTGGGTAATCAATCCGGTAACATCGACCTCGTTTCGATGAATCTGATCCCAAGTGATGAGGTAGGTACTTTCTGGATTGTACCTGGTACTTACCTGTCGAATAACTTTAATATTACCTATGCACCTGCATTCTATACCATTGAGCCGGCCGAAGCGACCATTGCATTTTATGGTGCCAGCTTAAACCAGGCTTATGATGGAACGGCTAAAGGGGTATCTTATTCAACAATACCTGCAGGATTGGAACTCAACATAACTTACAATGGTTTATCTGAACTTCCGGTGGATGCAGGCACTTACGAGGTTATTGCAACAGTTTCCGATCCAAACTATGTGGGTTCGGATACTACAACCCTCGTTATAGGTCAGGCGGCACTTTCGGTGATTGCTGATAATGTTGAGAAAGATTATGGTCAAACAGATCCGGCCCTTACCCATACTTTTACAGGCACACTCTATGGGACAGATTCATTTAGTGGAGCATTAGCAAGGGAAGTTGGTGAAGATGCCGGAAACTATATTATTTCGATAGGAAATTTAAGTGCAGGAAATAATTACAATATCAGTTTCTCAGCCGGAACTTTCACTATTAATCCTGCCTCGCTTACTGTTTCTATTGACCCGGAAATTCAATTTATTTTTGAAGATGAAACGTTCCCGGTCATTAATTATGCATTTGATGGATTTGTAAACGGGGATGACCAATCTGCTTTGACTTCGCTTGGATTTACAACATCTCCCAATTTCAACAACCAACCCGGGACGTATACAATTAAACCCGCAACAGTAGCAACCAATTATGTAATTAATGCTGTAAGCGGAACCTTATACGTGAATCCTGATGGCCCGGGAACCAAACATATAATCCCCAAGGTTATTTGTGTTGAGCAATCGGCTCCTGGAAGTGCTTATCCATATTATGCTGTGTTTGAATATACAAACAACAATAACAGTGATGTTTATATACCCATAGGTGAAGATAACTTCCTTAGCAGTCCTGGCAGTTACGATGGTAGTGAGCAACCTGAATTGATGCTCTCTGGAGGTGCAACTTTCAATGTACCTTTTGACGGGACTGATTTAACATGGACAGTTGCGAGCTATAACCACAAAGGTCAAAAAGCAGCTCAGGGTTCAAGTGCCAGCTCTACATCACCATCCTGCTCAAAAAGTGCTGAAATTGATGATTTGAATGACGAATTCAGCAATGAAGTTAAAGCATTTCCAAATCCAAGTTCAGGAACGGTATACATAACCCTTACTGAAGCATATGCTGATTTCAGAACGGAAGACCTGAGATTAATTGATTTGCAGGGAAATAATATGGAAGTAAAGGTTCAGCGTGTAAACGCTCAGCTTATAGAGCTTAAAATGGACAACTTGCAGGATGGATTGTATTTTGCCATCATTACAAATTCAAATGAACGTAAACTCATTCGTATTATTAAAAATTAACAGAAAGGAGATCAACAGATCACATGAAACACGAGGTTGATTTTTCGAAACATTTAATAGCACTGGCATTCATGTCAGTGCTATGCACTTTTCAAGGTATTGCACAATCCTTTGTGATCGATAGCCTCGAAGCAGGCATTTCATCTCATGTAAACGATACTACCAAAGTGAATATGCTCATTGAACTGAGCAAAAACTACTATGTACCACCTTATGACAAGGCAATCAAATACGCTACAGATGCCCGTGATCTGGCGGAAGAGATAAAATTCACCTCCGGGTTGGGGTATGCTTATAAAAGCATTGGCCTGGCCTACTATCTCCAGTCAAAGCCGCTTGAAGCATTGCTTAACTGGGAGAAATCCCTGGAAGCTTTTGAGGAGATCAATTATAGCAAAGGCGTTTCAAATATGCTTAACAATATTGGAGCGATTTATTTTAATGAAGGAAACAATGCAAAGGCTCTGGATTACTGGTTGAAATCACTTCGGATTGCCGAAGAAATAAATGACACCCTGCGAATTGCCACTGCTTACGTGAATCTGGGGGCGGTCTACTCTGGTAAAGAGGCCTCGCAGGATATGGCGCTAAGTTATTATCAAAAATCCATTGCGCTCAGTGAGATACTGAATGATTTTGATGCTATTGGAGCCTCTTCGGTGAATATCGGTGAAATTTATCTTGCTCATGATAACGATAGTTCAGCTTTGTTTTACTTTAATAAAGCGCTGGATGCCTATGCAGAAACACCCACTGGAAATGTTCCTTATTCACTGATCGGATTAGCCAAAGTGTATTACAAAAGAGCGGAATATAAAGAAGCCATCGCCTATTTACAAGAGGCGTATGAGCTTGCGGATAAAAGCGACAGATCAATCGAAAAAACGCAGGCACTGATCGAGCTCGGTAAAATTTACAAAGATCTGAAAGAGTACGGTAAAGCCATTGCCAGCCTGAGCGAAGCAAAGAACATTGCCGATACATTGAATATGAAAAATGAACTGAAGGATGTTTACGAAGAACTCGCCATTTCTTATTTTCAATCGGGGAGTTATAAAACTGCTTACCATTACCAGGATTTGATGGTCAACATCAAAGATTCCATTTACAATGCTGAAATGGACAAAAACATGCAGCGGCAGGCTCTGATGTACGACATTGAAAAACAACAGGATGAAATTGATTTGCTGGCAAAAGAAAAGGCGCTTCAGGATCTGGATATCGCAAGGCAAAAAACCATCCGGAATGCAACTGCCCTAACGGGAGTTTTAATTTTACTGCTTGCACTTGGCCTGCTAAACCGGTATAGTTATGTCAGAAAAACAAACAAGATCATTGCCGATGAAAAAGAGCGGTCTGAATCTTTGTTGCTTAACATTTTGCCCGAAGAAACTGCCGAAGAACTGAAAGAAAAGGGATCGGCAACGCCGAAGCATTACGATAAGGTTTCAGTGCTGTTCACAGATTTTAAAGGATTTACCAATATCGCCGAAAAGCTCACACCACAAGAACTCGTTGCAGAGTTAAACACCTGTTTTGTTGAATTCGACAGGATCATTGATAAATATAATCTCGAGAAAATTAAAACCATCGGAGATGCGTACATGTGTGCCGGTGGTATTCCCGTGGCCAACGACAGTAATCCAGTTGATATCGTACGAGCCGCACTCGAAATAAAAGAGTATATGGACAATTTGAAGCAGGAACGTGAATCCAAAGGTCAGGATTACTGGGAGCTTCGGATTGGTGTGCATACCGGACCCGTAATTGCCGGCGTGGTGGGCAAAAATAAATTTGCATATGATATTTGGGGGGATGCTGTGAATACGGCCAGTCGGATGGAGTCGAGCGGAATACCCGGAAAGGTGAATATTAGTGGCGACACCTATAATCTAATCAAGGATATATTCCATTGTACACACCGGGGAAAAATTGCAGCAAAAAATAAAGGAGAAATCGATATGTATATCGTTGAATCAGTTATTGGAGGGAATGGTCACGATCAAATTACTAAAATTGCAAATATTGAACTCAAAACCACCTAATAATCAAATCACTATAAGAAATGAATAAAAACACTATCCTAATTCCAGTTGATTTTAGCGAAGCTTCATCCAGTGCCATAAAACTTGCAGCCAATCTCGCTAAAATAGACGATCTTTCACTCACACTTTTGCATATCACTTCCGGCAACAATGAACAAGAGGTGATGAACGAGTTAAAATCCACCATTGATCAAATTGCATTAAATGGGCACCCGAAGGTTGAATACAAAGTAAGAAAAGGTAAACTGATCGACGAAATATCAAGCGAGGCATGCGAGGACTGTTACCGCTACATGATTATTGGTTCACATGGGTTTAAAGGTATCAGGGAAAAAATCATGGGAACAGATATTTTAAAACTGCTCAAAACCCTGCCGGTTCCGGTTATTTGTATTCAAAAAGGGTATGAACTTCCTGAAACCGGAATTAAGAAGATACTGTTCCCTGCGAGTGAGCATGAAGCATTTTCGCAAAAGATACAGGCAACCTTATTAATGGCTGTGAGTTTTAAGGCCGAAGTATTTATTTATACAGTTCAAAAACCGGGTACCGAATTATCCGGAAACCTCCGGGGTAATATCCGGATGGCCAAAGCCGAATTTGCAACTGCCAATATTCCGTTTACAGAGGTAACTGAACCACAGGAAAACTTTTCGATTGGATATTCAAAACAGATCATGGCTTTTGCATCAAAAAATGGAATGGAAATGATTTCACTGATGCTAAATCCAACGCAGGAAAACTATTATTTCGCGGATAGTGACAAAGAAAGGATCCTGACCAACGATCTGAAAATCCCTGTTTTATGTACCAATGATAAATACCCTGCTTAAAGAAATAACTTTCCGGAATTAACATTTTAAATTCATTTCTACCGCCGATTGCTGTATTTTCAGCGAATTCCCTGTTTTAGGTTCAAGACAAATCCTGTCTGTATAAATGTGCCTTTAAATTAGAGTTTTGATGATTTGTGCTTTTGCCTTAAGGATAGTAAGCAGCACATGGGGCTTTGGTGATAAAATCCCCTTTTGCTGATGCTTCTTGCGAGCAGGCAGGGCTTCGGAAGATAAAAAAACCGACCGGAAGACTTTCCGGCCGGTTTAGAAGTAAGGTGATGAAAAGAAGAAAAGAATAAACCTAATTATTAACCAAAACCAATTTTTGAAGGATGTTCACCTTACTCTATGTAAAATATAAGCCGAGACAAATATAACATTTTCTATTAAAAGTCAATACTTTTTTGCAAATAAGTTACAAAAAAAATTATTCACAAATCGACAGCTTAGGAGTTTGTATATTAATAAATTAAAAGTGTAAAAACGGACTAAATCTGTTTAGAAGCGGCATTTCAAAAGCATATAAATCAATCGGGTTATCTTTACATAAAACATGACTATGCAGAGTTCCTGCTGGCATTGATATTACCATAAAGTGATCGCTGTACAATTTTTTCCCATACAGGTCTATTTGGTGCATTTCCGGCAATTTTTTGCAAGGCATATTGTTGAATGATCAATAGCGGCAAAACAATTTTCTCCCTGATCTCCACCGAATTTCTTGAAATAGGCTCTTCCTGCATCAAAATTTCAAATCCAGAAATCTTCAGTAACATTTCCTTCGAAAGGGTATATTCATCGTTCAAAATTTGCCAGAAATCTCCGAAGGTATCGGATTTTGCCATGTAAGAGGTCAGGGCAAAGTCACATTTATACAACGACATCATACTGTTCAACATAAGCGCTTTGAAAAAGGGAATATCAGAAAACAAGTGTTTCAGTTCATCCAGCCTGCCCGCCTCTTCAAGCTTTTTAAGTGCCGTTCCAATTCCAAAATAACCCGGAACATTTTGCTTGAGCTGACTCCAGGAACCTACGTAAGAAATTGCTCTTAAATCAGACAGCTCCAGTTTTTTACTTTGTCCGCGTTTAACAGGACGGCTCCCAATATTCGCTTCCCCATAATATTTCAACGCGCTCATTTTCTCGAGGTAGGGAATAAAAAGGGGATGATTTTTCAGGGCAACATATTTATCAAAACTGATTTCGGCCAGATCACTGATCAACTGCCTGTCGTTATCAGAAATGGCATTTTTATGATTGAAAAAAGTATTGTACAACCCGGCCGTGAGCAACTGCTCCACATTAAATTTAAAGTGGGGTTTGGTACCATACTTACTGCTGATGGTTTGTCCCTGAATGGTCAGCTGGATTTCATTGTTGGCAATGTGTTCACTTTGTGCGGCATAAAAACGATGGGTCTTCCCTCCTCCCCTGGCCGGTGGTCCGCCACGGCCATCGAAGAATATTGCATCAATTCCAAATTCATTGCAAACCGCTGTAAGCCTTTCTTTTGTTTTAAAAATCGACCAGTTGGCTTTCAAATAACCGCCATCTTTGGTACCATCCGAAAAACCAAGCATGATGGTTTGTTTATTGCCCCTGCATTCCACATGCTTTCGATAGACCTGATTACTGAACAATTTACGCATGATCGTTTCCGAATTGTCCATACCGTCCATCGACTCAAAAAGGGGCACGATATCCACAGCAGGGTCGTTCTCATATTTCCCAAACCAGCGAATAAGCGCAAACACAAACAAAACGGCATAAATATCTTCGGAGTTGCTGATGATATAGCGATTGCAACCTTCTTCTCCGTTTTTATGCTGGATTTCTTTTATCAAACCGACCGTTAGCAAACAATCTCTTATTAAGGGATCTTCAATTTTCTCAGGATCCGCTGTAATAATTTCTGATGTCAGAATGCGGATCAAATCTTCCTCTTTCAACTCATCCACACCGGTTTTTATAAACCCGTTTTGTTTTAACAATTCTGTAATTGCATTTAAATGCACTTTATGATTTTGACGGATATCGAGGTTGGCAAAATGGGTTCTGAAAATCTTCACTTTGTCGATCAGCGAGTCCAGCTCATCCAGGTAAAGCCCGTTATAATTGCTCTTCACTGTTTCACGTATCTTGTTAAGAGGGTTTAATAACTGCTCGTTTTTGATCTTTCTGGATGCATCAAACATCGCCTTGTAAATTTTCTCCCTCAACTTTTTAATTTCTGATTCAACGCCCCGAAAAGTGAGTTGATGCTCCAGTTTCCGAAGGTCATGATAATAACATTTCATAAGCGACATGCGGAGCTCATCCGCCACGGCCATGGTAATTTCGGAGGTTACAAACGGGTTTCCATCACGGTCGCCTCCCGGCCAAAAGCCAAGCTTAACAACATTATGATTCTCAAAGGAACGATCCTTAATTGCATTCTTAAGATATTTGTAAAACTCACCAACCGCATCATAATACACATGGCGCAGAAAATAGATGATATTTCGGGCTTCATCAAGAGGCGTTGGTTTTTCAGGGTTCAGCAATGAAGTGAGGCCCAGTTGCTGAAGGGTAAGATCAATTTCACTGATATTATCTTCGTTGATGAGTTTGCGCAGCTTCGCGATGATATCAAGCACACGTGGCGGATAAAACTGCGTGGGATGGGCAGTAAAAATGATCCTTGCGCTGAAAGTGGAAAGCTTATCCACAATTTCATTAAGGTTTTCGCTCTGTGCAAACTGATGAAAAAAGTCCCGGATCGAAAGATCGTCACCCATTTCACGAATACCGGGCAGTGCGGCATCTTCCACACTATCAAACAGCACCACCTGCCGCTCCACATACTGGATCACCCGGAACAAAAAATCGACCTGTTCCTTTTCGGTTTTCAGATTGGTTTGTGTTGCAAAAAACCCATCAATGATCTGCTTTGGATCCTGCCCTGCATTCAGCCCTTCATTGCCGGCATGGTATAGTATGGGGATGAGCATCCCTACATTCTCAATACGGCTGTAAGGCAGGTTCAGGAAAAGGCTGTTATAGAGGTTAAACTTGTTTTTTACGCTTTTTTCAAAGGCTTCAACACTTTTTAATTTTGTCATAGGTATCAATAGATGCTTTAAATACCTAACAGCTTGAAATCTGATTGGTTTTAAAATGAATCCGGATTTACAATAAATTAACGATGCTGGAATTATGCCATTTTAGTGAAATGTCGGCGTTTTAGGAATCGATTGCATTTGCTGCATCATCATTTGTTGTTGAATCATCATATTGTGAAACAAAAACGGGTCATGATAATAAAAATTATTGTACCTGCTACTTTCCCATGAAAAAGAGGATTTCATGAACCTTACAGGGATTATTAATTCCTGTGCTACTTTATTGTTGTCAGCTCTGGCAGGTTTCCAGGTGATGACTGTTTTCATAGATAAAAACATCTTCAATACTTCTTCATCAAATTGCTCATTGATCCCTTTAACGACTTCAGTTTCGGAAACTAGACCAGTGGGTTCAACAACTAATCGCACGAGCACAGTTCCTTCTGTTCCAGCGTCCACCGCATGTGTAAAATATTCATTATTGGTAATTGATTTTTCAAGTGTTTTTCTGTTTTTCAACTTTGCATTTGAAAAACAGTACTGATAAACGGTGCGATCATTTTCATCTTCGTAATATGCCTGATATAACTTGTTATCTTTAAATTCATAATGTATTTTTCGACTCCTTATCGGATCATCAAATGTAAAAATTCTATTTCCATTTCGTGTTATAGCCCCTGTATTCGAGCTGTCAACAAGGAGGTTTAAATAGAAAGTAAACTCACCAATTTTTTTTCTCTTAAATAAGGTGTCTCCATTGCTATTGTAGAGGTATGAATCAGACTGTTTGTTATTATAATAATAAATCTTTTTTCTAAGTTTACCTGAAAGGTCGTAAAGATGAAATGAATTTTCTCTTTTTATGGGAGAAAACCCACTATAATCACCTTCATAAATCACTGCATTTGAATTATCAAAATACTTAAGATGATAAATTGAATCATTTACACTCTCAATCAGTGCATAGTAATTACTCTCTTTGCTATTTGGCAATTCATCCCAAACTGCATTATAATAAATTGGCTCATTTCGTTTATACTTTTCATAAAACTTATATAGTTTAATCAAATCCGGAATATCTTCCATTCCATAATTGCCTGCTTTTATTTGTTTGGCCAGGTAGGCATTAGATCCAAAGACAGGCAGTACATCCTCAATAAATTTGTTACCTCCCTTATGGATGGTTTGCAAATTCCCATCATTACCAACCCTATATAAATAAGTAGTATAGCTACTATTTAATCCCTTAAATTGATGCTTATAAAAGGTAATGTTACCAATAGTGTCCATCACCAAAGCAAAATCAGTAGAAAATGTACTTGTAGATGCTATTGCTCCCACTCGTTCGAAATTCTGGATAATGCAAAATGAATCCTTCCGAATAGTAAAGGCCCAACATTCCTGTGGTTTTATAGTAATGGCACTCCCTTTTTCATTAATGTTGGAAAGGAATTTAAATCCCGGGTCACCTATAAAATATTTTATATAACCCTCTATTTTTTGATGGTTTAGGTCGTAATATGAACCTTTAGTAAATGAATCGAGGCCACGAAAAAAATTTATAGCGTCGCCTGGTGTGTAGCTATAATCAAAGTATCCCTCGATTGGCTCTCCTCCAAGATCAAAAAAATAACCTATTGCAGAGCTCTTTAAGTATTGTTGAGCCTGCATAATATTGAAGGCTACTAAAAAGAAAATGGATAATATTAGCCGTATGTTTTTCATGTTATGGATTTAAGCTTATACATTCGAATTATTCAACAAATATAACCAGCCAAACTGAATATTGGCACCTTCAGTTGCTATTTGGAATCAATCAAGATAAAGGATACAAAAGGTATAACTGCTGTCCGCCCACGAACACTACACATACCGATAGCGAACAATTTCCTTGAAAATCTGAATTTCTAATTTTCTAATGTTTTCAAAGTAAAAGTAAAGTCCTCTCGTCAAACGCCTGCTATAACGTTATCAGGGCAGGTTTACTTTTTCTAAATAAGCACTCCCAGTGAACAAAATAAGCCATGGCATATTTTATGAACAGGGTTTTGTTTTGCTGATTCTAATTGAGCAATCAAAAACAAAACATATTTTACAAATAATTAAACCATGGAGGTACCAATGAAAAAACTCTATTTATCCATTTCGTTTATTTTCCTGTTAGCCACAGTTACTATTGCCCAGGAAGGCATGTGGCTGCTGAACCAAATCGACCAGTTGAACCTTAAGGAAAAAGGTCTTAAGATTGACCCGTCGGAGATTTACAGTCCCGATAAACCGGGCCTTTACCAGGCCATCGTGCAGTTGGGCGGCGGTACGGCTTCTTTCGTTTCACCGGAAGGACTGCTCATCACCAATCACCACGTGGCATATGGCGCCCTGCAGCGGCTTTCATCCGCCGAAAACGATTATATAACCAACGGTTACCTGGCCAACAATCATGGCGAAGAACTGCATGCCCCCGGCTATGAAGCCAGGCTGGTTGTGGAAATGAAAGATGTAACAGCCGACATGGAAAAGGCTGCGAAAAAGGCCACCACTGCCGAAGAGCGCGAGGACCTGATCAACGAGGCTATCAAAAAGATGACCGATAAAATCGAAAAAAATGAAACCGACATTGATGCACGCGTGGCTGAGATGTACAATGGCCGGCAATACATCCTGTTTGTTTACAAACGTTTTAAGGATATCCGGCTGGTGTATTCACCACCCAAATCCATCGGTAAATTCGGTGGCGACATCGACAACTGGATGTGGCCGCGGCACACCGGCGATTTTTCATTTATGCGGGTTTACGTATCACCCGATGGCAAAGGTGCCGAATTCAGTGAAGAAAATGTGCCCTACAAACCCACTAAATGGTTAAAAGTTGCCACAGAGGATATTTCGGATGGCGACCTCACTTTTATCATCGGGTTCCCGGGATCAACCACCCGGTACCGTACTTCAAATTCAGCCAAATGGAACCTGCTTTACAACTATCCTTTCAGCATCGAGAACTTCGGTGCCATCATCGATCTGATGGACGAACTCACCCTGGAAGATCCGGAAGGAAAGATCAAGGTGGCCGGGTTGCGCGCCGGGCTGGCCAATGCTATGAAAAACTACCAGGGCAAAGTGGACGGCATGACCCGCACCCACTATGTGGATAAGAAGCTTGAATTTGAAAAGGAATTTTTGATGTGGGCCAATAGCCAACCGGAAACAAGGGACAAATACGGCAGCCTCATCGACGATATTGCCAAAACCTACAAACTGATTGAAAGATACAAGGACCGCGACAATGTAATGGGCTTGTTCGGCGGACTGGCAGGGACGAGACTGAGCGTAGCAACTCAAATTTACAACATCGCCCGTGAGATGGAAAAACCGGAAAAAGAGCGTGATCCCGGTTTTGACAAACAGGCCGTTGAACAATACAAAGAACAACTTCCGTTTATTTACGCCAACTATTACGAACCGCTTGACAAAGCATTGTTAAAGCGTTCGCTGGTGCTTGCCAACGATCTTCCGAAAGATCAGCGCATTGAGGGATTTGGTTACATCCTGCACAATCCGGGTATGAGCATCGATGAATTTGTGGACAATGCCTACGGCACTTCCAAAATGGGTGATGCGGAATATGCAAAAAGTTTGATCGGCAAAAACTCCAAAGAGCTGGAAGCCACCGGTGATCCTTTCATCAAAATGGCGGCTGCCACCTACGATATGCAACAGGAGAGCCAGAAGGTTTACTCCAAATTTGCGGCTGAAGTAACCGATCTGCGTAAGAAATACATCGACGGATTGTACGAATGGAAAGGCAGCAGTTTGTATCCCGATGCGAACAGCACCATCCGCTTCACTTCCGGACCGATCAAAGGTTACAGCCCTGAGGATGCCGTTTGGTACTGGCCATTTACCACCCTGAGCGGCGTGATTGCCAAAGATACCGGCGTGGAACCCTTTGATGTTCCGCAGGGATTGAAAGATATTTACAAGAAAAAAGAATTTGCCAATTACGTGGATCCCGAGCTGGACGACGTTCCGGTGGCTTTCCTGCACCAATGCGACATTACAGGCGGCAACAGCGGCAGTCCGGTGATGAATGCACGGGGAGAGATCATCGGCGTGGCCTTCGACGGCAACTATGAAGCGATGATCAGCGACTGGCAATACGATTACGACCTGCAACGCACCATTTCGGTGGATATCCGCTATTGCCTGTTCATTACAGAGATATTTGGCAAAGCCGGATTCCTGTTGGATGAGATGGGCGTGGAGCATTAAAAGAAAATGGATCATCTGATTTAGGTAAAACCACCTGAGTGATTGGGTGGTTTTTTTATTTATTGAGAAAAAAATAAATTAAGTTTTGTTTTATAACTTTAGCCACAAAATTAAATTGAAACGATGTCCTCCACCCAATCATTCGTAGATTTTGTAGTAGATCAAATAGCTGATGCCGGAGAAATTACCGCCCGCAAAATGTTTGGCGAATATGGCATTTATGCCGATGGGAAAATTTTCGGGCTGATCTGTGATAATAAACTATTTATTAAACCCACAGAGGGAGGCCGTTCTTTTATCAAAGATGTGGTGGAAGCCCCCGCCTACTCCGGAGCTAAAAACAGTTTCCTGATAGAAGATAAACTGGAAGACCGGGAGTGGCTGAGCCAACTGGTTAAAATTACGGTGGCGGAACTCCCGGAGCCGAAACCGAAAAGGAAAAAAAGATAAACCTTATTATCGGGTTCAGTTACTCAGAAAATTTAAATAAAGTTTATTGATCGGTATTTTCGCTATTCGTGACTTGAGCAATTGGTATCCAGCATAAATTAACACTCGATTGATCCTCACCTTTGCTTGCCATATAAAACTCTCCCTCCCTGACAATCAGCAATCCACTGGTCTCACCATTTAATGTCAATCTGTTACCTGCCTTATCTTTTCGCTGTTCTGCACTCACCCAGGCTCTGGCATTAAATGGTTTGTTGCCACCCAATGACAATCTCACAAAGCCATTTGTTTCTGCTTCATACCATCTGTCCAATTCCTTTGTAACAGGTTTACCTAAAAAACTCAAAATCATCTGATCAAAATCCTTTTCTTTTGCAGTTTTCAAAGAATCATTGAAAACCATCAAATCTTTCATCAGCCTATTTTTTAATTTAGGAATTGTTTTGTCCTGAAGATAATCTACGGTATCACAAATCCTTGTCATACGATCATCAGCTTTTCTAATTTCACTTTTAGCATTTTCAAATTTTGCATAAAGGAATCCTCCACTTATGCCTAAAAATGCGGCAGCTGCTATTAAAAACTTTGCCCATCTCCAGATAGAATCTATTCTTTGAGATAAAATTTCATGACTTTCCAGCTTTGACTCAAGCTTAATAATCCTTTCAAATAATTTATTACTATTTGAATTGTCATTTGATTGATTTTTATTTTCCATGGTGATTTTTTTTTGATTGGTTAATTTATTGCATAAATTTAGTTAAAAACTCCTTACTCTGTTAACAAATTAACACTCTGTCCATATAAAACTTTGTTTACAACAGTTTCAATTTGATTTATTTCCAATAAGTAACTTATCCTTCTTCTTACTGATTTAACACAAATAACAATAACTATTTGACTATGAATAAGTCAAAGTTACGATTTTCACCCTCGCTTTAACTCTCCGCAAACGCAACCATATCAACTGTTTTAAAGTATCAAGCCTTATTACATACTACTTTATTCATCCATCAATACAAAAACAATGAGGAAAATTTTTAATGTCGTGATGGCCCTTGCAGCCATTTCCATCGCAATATCCTGCTCAAAGGATGACCCGGCAACAAACAACCCTGATCCCAATCCAAATCCCAATCCTACACCGGTTAGTACCGCTGAAATAGGCTACGACGGAGGTACCATGACGTATACTGGTTTCGAAATGGTGGTGCCTGATGCCTGCTTCAACGGTTATTTTGAACTGAGTCTGCTGGAGCATCCAACCCAGACGGTTTACGGAACTTATGAGGCATCGAAATTTTACACGCTGGAAGGTTTTCCACTTGAATTCCTCGAACCAATTGAGATACAACTGGAAAGCACTTCGGGCAGCGACCTGTTTGCCGTGGCAGGACTGGTTTCGCGTGCAGCAAGCACCGACAGCGCCATGATCAGTTTTCAGTTTATTGATGTTACGCAGCAGGGATCAACCTGCACCTTTGTATTGGAACCCAATGACATTCCTGATTATTCCACCGATGATACCATATCACTGGTACTTGGGCTGGTAAAGGATTATACAAAAATTAGTACTAAAAGTCAGTTTGTGGTTTATTGTCCAAAAATCTATGTGGATGATGCCTATTACCTGCAGGATTACCTGGATGAGGCCTATTCGCACTTTCAAAATTCGCCTTTGAATTTTTCATATTTAAAAAGAACCAAATGGCCGGTGGAAGTCACCGTGAGGAAGCTGGGTTCCGGAACCTATGGTTACTTCGTTCCTTCGAAGTGGGGCAACAACTCAGGATATATGGAATTTAACCAGGATTATCTGAGTGACAAGGAAGAGTTAAAAACAACTGCCGGGCATGAGTTTTTCCACCTGGTGCAGGCGTTGTATGATCCAAGATATGCTTTTACCAAAGCCATTTCCCCCTCCTCCTATTATTGGGTGGAAGAGGCTGCATCGGTTTGGTCGGAAGTCTGGTTCAGTACGGATGCAAATTATGTGTCCATCGTTCGGAACGGACACCAGATGGCTCCATTCAATGGCATGCTGGAGGGCGCAGCCGAAAACCCGCAGCATCATGGTTATGGTATGTCGGCGCTCATCAAGTACCTGGCCGATAATTACGGACAGGAATACCTGGTAAAAATATTTGAGCACGAACAATCGGGCAGCACCGATATTTTGGGAGGATTTAACAATGCACTGCCCAAACCGATGAGTGAAATCTATGCCGATTTTCTGCACGCCTATATTTCAAGTGAAGTTTATAGTGATTTTGGAGCTGGTGATATGCTTGGCAACTTATCCGGAACCTTTGCTGTTAACGGTGCAAATGATACCATCAAGGAATTTGAAATGGAATACAAACCATTGTCGGCCAAGGTTTTTAAAATCGATATTAATTATGCGGGGTTTACGGATCAAAACAGTATGCTAATCAAATCGGAATCGTCTATCAAAAAACTGATCTATAAATTGAAAGGTGCCGAGCTCACCTACCTTGGAAGTGCTTTTGGCAACTTTAATGTTTTGAACCTGCAACAAATCCAGCAGGAGAATGCACTCATACTGGTGGTACCGGTTCTGCATTATTATTCAAGCAGCGAGGAAAAAGTGGTATTTCAAATACAATCTACGCCTCCCATGCAATTTGAAGGCTGTCGGTTCAGCTTAAAGTACCTGCCAGCGGTGGAACATGTTACCTTACCCTCAGGTTCTACCATGACTCAGGATATCACCTACAACTATACTTATGATGACGACTATTTCCGTACGGGTACATACACCAATGGCAATTACTGGTGCTCGTGGGATGAGGTCGATGGCAGCTGGAGGCACTACGGGAGTATGCATCTGATCATTGATGAACAAAACAAAATGATCGTCAGCGGAACAATTGAAGCTGCTATTCAATCCGTTTCCAATCCGGATGAAACCTACAAAAATATGGAAATCAGCTTCAAAAACATACCATCAACAAGCTGGGGTGAATCAGAAGTTTGGTTTGGTATTATGGGCAGCAATTTTTGTAATCCGGAAACCATTACCAGTTTTGATGAAAATAGTGCACAAACCGGATTTATTCGTTATTTATTATCGTATTCCTGTTCAAGCATAAATACTTTTGGAATCAAACTGAGTGTTGCCGCAAACAAAGAATAATTAAATTTCACAAACCATCTTAAATCATATAAAGCCTGTCAGATTAAAGTCTGGCAGGCTTTTTCTTAAGTCCGTCGTTAAAAAAGTTCAAACAATTCGCTGATTTAACTAATTTCGTGATAGATATCGAATTTAAACTTCATTATCGCATGGGTTAAAAATTTGACCTGAACCTACCCATTCAAATAAAAAAGTAAGGCAAAAGCAAAAATGAACACCAATGAAAAAAGTCCTTCAAATTTCAATCCTGGCAGTAATTGCGATATTTTTATCAAGTTGTGCCATGCATACCGGCTACATGAACAATTCTGCCTCACTCACCGAAGCCAATTTCAGTTACGTAAAACAAAGCATAAGCGGCTATGCTGAAGCCATGTATGTTTTCGGAATAGGTGGTTTGGAAAAAGAAGCCCTGGTGCAGGAAGCCAAAGCTCAAATGCTTAAAGAAAATCCTTTGGGACCAAACCAAACACTTGCTAACATAACTGTAAACTGGAAAAACTCATTTTTTGTCATCGTTAACATGTCGAAAGTAACAGTAACAGCAGATGTTGTGGAGTTTAAGCCGGAAAATGATTAATAATTATTTCAAGAAAAAGGGTGGCCGGTAAAATAGACTTACCGGCTTTTTTTTATTTACACTTAAATACATCTAATAATATTCATATGATATATATCATATTTATCCAATTTCCCTGATATATAACTGTTATTACATCAAACAAAGGGATAGAACGATTTGTGCATGAAACATTCAATTAGATGTTACGTAACTTCCTGATTAAATAAGTATATTTGTAATAACAAACTAATCACCAAATATTTTATGTCAACCACAACGCATAAAATCTATATTGCCATTTTAACCCTCCTTGTATTGATTACCCTGGTTTACCTTGTTTATGCCGGGATGGGATATTATACCACACCGCTTCATGAACGTTTTTACCATACTGATCATGATAATTTGAAACCTTCCGGGATTATGGGCCATGGTTTGGGAATCATTGGTTCTCTGGCAATGATCATTGGGGTTTCAGCCTACATGATCAGAAAAAGATCGCGAGCTTTGCTTCGGGTTGGTAAACTTAAGCACTGGCTTGAGTTCCACATTTTTTTATGCACCATAGGCCCCATTATGGTTCTTTTTCACACTGCATTTAAATTCGGAGGTATTGTTTCGGTGAGTTTCTGGAGTATGGTGGCGGTGTTTGCCAGTGGAGTTGCCGGCAGGTTTATTTATATTCAAATACCACGTTCCATTGAAGGCCGCGCACTTACCCTCAATGAAATCCGGGACTTAAAAACCAATTTGAGTGCAATGTTGCATGAAGAATACAATCTTGACGAAGAAAGCTATAAAAGTATTATTGCAACAACCAAACTCGACCAGGAAGACGTTAGGCAGAAACCATTAAAAGGATTGGGAAGCCAGTATATGGAGGATCGTAAAGCGCTGAAAACAGTTAAAAAAATCCTCAAAAGTACCAGCTTAACTCATAAGGAAAGAAAAAGTGTTCTTAAAATAGTTAATGATGAACTTGCTCTTGAACGGCGGATCGGACGTTTAAAAACAATGCAAAACCTTTTCAAATACTGGCATGTTGCCCACCTTCCATTTGCTTTGGTTATGTTAATTATTATGTTGATCCATATCATCGTGACGATTACTTTCGGTTATCGATGGATATTTTAATAAATTATGTCAGAACAGCTAATTGAAAATATAATAGTCTACGGATTTGTACTACTCCTGTGTGGTATTGTGGTTTGGATTTATCTCCGCAAACAAGCAAGGGAATCGCGGCAGGTGGAAGAAAAAATAGAAAAAGCCAAGGAAACCGGACTTTACGAACCCATCTCCCTTCATCCCGTCATTGATGAAAACAGTTGTATCAAAACAGGTGCATGCATCATAGCATGCCCTGAACGTGATATCATTGGCATCAGGAGAGGCAAAGCAACAGCTATTAATGCCTCAAGATGCGTAGGCCATGGGGCCTGTTTTCACGCCTGCCCTACCCAGGCCATAAGTCTGTGCATTGGCACCGAAACAAGGGGAGTTGACCTGCCTCATGTAAATCAGAAATTTGAATCCAATGTACCCGGAATTTCAATTGCAGGTGAACTTGGAGGAATGGGATTGATCAAAAATGCGGCGGAGCAGGGTAAACAAGCCGTGGAATACCTGACCACCAATGTAAAAAAACAGCATAATGCAGCGTTTGATCTCCTGATTGTTGGAGCAGGACCTGCCGGTATATCGGCATCACTGACAGCTAAAAAAAACAACTTAAAATTCATCACCCTTGAGCAGGATACACTGGGTGGTACTGTTTTCACTTTTCCGCGTTCTAAAATTGTAATGACTTCGCCGATGGACCTGCCTCTTTACGGAAAAGTAAAACTTAACGAAACCAACAAAGCTGAGTTATTAAAGGTATGGAATGAAGCTCTGAATAAAAACGATATCAATATCCAGGAAAATTGTAAGGTTGAATCAATTACTGCAATTGATGATTATTTTGAGGTGGAAACTTTAAATGGTAAAAAATATACAGCCAAACATGTATTGCTTGCCATTGGCCGAAGGGGGACACCACGTAAACTTGAGGTTCCGGGCGAGATTACTGAAAAAGTAGCCTACCGGCTTCTTGAACCGGAGCATATTGAACGGAAAAACATTTTGGTTGTTGGCGGTGGTGATTCAGCAGTTGAATCGGCGATGTTGCTTGCTGAACACAATAAAGTTACGCTTTCGTACCGAAAAGAATCTTTTAGCAGGGTTAAGCCAAAAAACAGCGAACGGATAAATAAGGCCATTAAAGAAGGAAAAGTTGAAGTGTTATTTAATACCAATGTAAAAGAAATCAGGGATCATGAAGTTCTTCTGTTAAATGGCAAACCGGATGAGCCGATTGTTATCAAAAACGACCTGGTCTATATTTTTGCAGGGGGAGAACTACCCACCCAGTTTTTAAAGAAAATCGGCCTGGAAATTACCAAAAAATACGGTGAAGCTTTATTGAAACACTAGTTCAAAAATTGACAGCATGCTTATCAGGAAGATTACTTATATTATTGTATTATCTTGGCTCGGATTTAATTTAACAACCGTTAATGCACAAATATCTCCGGGTGATTTAACAAAATCACATGCCGACCTGGAGGGCCTCTCCAATTGCACTCAATGTCATATTCTTGGTGATAAAGTTTCAAACGACAAATGCCTCGATTGTCATAAAGAGCTTAAGTCGCGGGTAAATCAAAGTTTGGGATATCATGCTTCATCTGATGTTAAAGGGAAGGATTGTTTTACATGTCACAGCGAACATCATGGCCGGGAGTTTGAAATGATCCGGTTTAACAAGGATCAATTTGACCATAACCTAACAGGATATAAACTTGAAGGAGCGCATGCAAAAAAGGAATGCATTGATTGCCATAAAAAGGATTATATATCAAGTAATGACATTAAAAAGAAGAAATACACTTATATGGGGTTGAAAACCGAGTGTTTGAGTTGCCATGAGGATTACCATCAAAAAACATTATCAAACGAATGTGCAAACTGTCACAATTTTGAAAAGTTTAAACCTGCACCGAAATTCGACCACGATAAAGCCGATTACAAACTGGTTGGCAAGCACAAAGATGTAGAATGTGCAAAATGCCATAAAATGGAAGTTAGAGGGGGCAAGGACTTCCAGGTATTTAAAGGTTTGAAGTTTGAAAGCTGTATGAATTGCCACCAGGATGTTCACAATAATAAATTTGGTCCAAATTGTAGTGAGTGCCACACAGAATTCTCTTTCCGCGAATTAAAAACCACCAACCGCTTTGATCATGATAAAACCGATTACAAACTTGAAGGGAAACATCAGCAAGTAGATTGTAAACTTTGCCATAAAGTAAATTACACTGATCCAATCTGGACAAGCAAATGCACCAATTGCCATCGTGATTACCATAATGGTGATTTTAAAAAGGACAGATTGATTACCGATTGCCAGGAATGTCACACAGTTGATGGATTTAATCAATCATCGTTTACTGTGGAAAAACACAATGAGAGTGAATTTAAATTAAATGGAGCCCACCTTGCAACACCCTGTTTTGCCTGCCACAAAAAAGATCCCGAGGCCGACTGGAAGTTCAGATCTATCGGGAAAAAATGTGCCGATTGTCATGAAGATATACACCAGCCATATCTGAATAAGAAATATTACCCTGAATCAGCCTGCAAAAATTGCCATACCGAAAGCCGCTGGAGTGAGATAAATTTTGACCACAATCAAACGGAATACAAATTGCAGGATGCACATGAAAAGCAAACATGCCGTTCATGTCATTTTAAGCAAGACGAGAGCGGTACGCTGCATCAGCAGTTTGCTGACCTTCCTGAGAGCTGCGTTAATTGTCATATTGATATTCATTTCGGTCAATTTGAAAAAGAAGGCCAGATTGATTGTTTTGCGTGCCACGATTTTAAAGCCTTTAAACCGGCAAGTCGTTTCGACCATGATAAAACATTATTCAGCCTGAAGGGTGCACACGAAAAAGTTGCCTGTAAGGAATGTCATAAACCAACAGAAACCAGTGATAATAAAATTTATATTCAATACAAAATTGATAACAAATGCGAATCCTGTCACAAATAGTCCTGTTACTGGCGCTAACGGGTAGTATTTTTGCGCAATCGCCTCATGGCAGCGACTTTGACATGTCGTGTACCGACTGCCATAACTCAAAAAGCTGGAAACTGGAAGCAGGTACCTATACCTTTGATCATGGAAAAACCAGTTTTCCGCTCACAGGAATGCATCAGGATGTCGCTTGTGTTGGATGTCACCCTACCTTAAAGTTTAAGGAAGCTGGTAGTGAGTGTATCTCCTGCCATACGGATATGCACCAGGAAACTTTGGGAACAAACTGCGCCGAATGTCATACCCCAAAATCCTGGATCGTTGATAATATCACAGAGATTCACCAAAGAAGCAGATTTCCGCTGCTCGGCCCCCACGCCACGGCCGATTGTTATCAATGTCACCCGTCAGCCTCTACCCTTGTTTTTGAGCCACTCGGAATTGAATGTTACGATTGTCACAAAGCTGATTATAACGCCACCACCGATCCCAATCATGCTGAAAGTGGATTTTCAACCGACTGTATTGAATGTCACCGTGTAGACGGAACTACCTGGACAGGAACAAACATCAACCATAGCTTTTTCCCATTGGTAGAAGGTCACGCAATTAATGATTGCGCACAGTGCCACACCAATAATGATTACAGCAACACACCTACGGATTGTTTTGCCTGCCACGAAGGCGATTATATGGCATCAACAAATCCGAACCATGCTGCCGCAGAATTATCAACAGATTGCTCAGAGTGTCATACAACTTCACCCGACTGGAAACCGGCCGATTTTACCATCCATGATGCGCAATATTTCCCGATTTACTCAGGTGGGCATAAAGATGAATGGGACAACTGTATCGAATGCCACACTGTTGGTAATAATTACAATGTATTCTCCTGCATCGATTGCCATGATCACAATAAGCCTGAATCGGATGACCAACACACTGAAGTAAATGGTTATATCTATGAAAGCATTGCATGTTTTGAATGCCACCCAACAGGAGATGCTGAAAATACATTTAATCATGCCGCCACCAACTTCCCGTTAACCGGAGCTCACTTAAATACCGATTGTATTGAGTGTCATGAAGCCGGTTATGAAGGCACTACCATGTATTGTTACGATTGTCATATCCAGGAATACGAACAATCCACCAATCCAAACCACATGGAAGTTGGAATTGCCAACGATTGTGCTGAATGTCATACCACTGATCCGGAATGGACACCTGCCCAATTCCCGATGCACGATGAGATATATCCGCTTACCGGAGAACACCTTTCGGCCACTTGTTTTGATTGCCACGAAGGTGTATATGCCAACACCCCCAATGAGTGTGTGAGTTGTCACCAGATCAACTACGAGCTAACTACCAATCCCAATCACATCAGCATTGGAATTTCGAACGATTGTGCTCAGTGCCACACCACGGATGCCGACTGGCAACCCGCACAATTCCCGGTTCATGACGAATATTATGTGCTGGAAGGCGCACACGTCACCATCGCTGCAGATTGTTTTGAATGTCACCAGGGAAATTATACCACAACACCAAACACCTGTTTTGGCTGCCATGCCGATGAATACAATCAATCCACAGATCCAAATCACATAGCAGCACAATTCCCGACAGAATGTGAAACCTGTCACTCACAAACAGCATGGGAACCTGCTAATTTTAACCATGATGCGCAGTATTTCCCAATTTACAGTGGAAGTCATGAAGGCGAATGGGAAGAGTGTATGGATTGTCATAATGATCCGGGGAACTATGCCATATTCCAGTGTTTAACCTGCCATCCGCAGCCAGAGATGAATGAGGAGCACCAGGGATTCCCGGGATACGTATATAATAGTATCGCATGTTTGGAATGCCACCCCGATGGCAGCAGTGCATCTGGGTTTGATCACTCGGCTACAGGATTTATCCTTGATGGTGGACATGCAGGTGTGGATTGTTTTGCCTGTCACGAAGGCAATTACGGAAACACACCCAACACTTGTGTATCCTGCCACCTCGACAACTTTAATCAAACGACGGATCCTAATCACGTAGAATCAGGATTTCCTCAGGAATGTGAAATTTGCCACACCACACAACCTGGCTGGAGTCCAGCTACCTTTAACGGACATGACGAAATCTGGCCATTGACCGGAGCGCATACTACCGCATCCTGTATTGATTGCCATGAAAGCGGTTATACCAATACCTCCAATGAATGCGCAAGCTGCCATATAGATGCTTATAATCAAACAACTGATCCAAATCACGTTGAATCAGGATTCCCAACCGAATGTGAGGTTTGTCATACAACAAATCCGGGCTGGACTCCTGCAAATTACAGCGGTCATGACGAAATCTGGCCCTTAACGGGAGCCCACACTTCGGCTACCTGTTTCGATTGTCATCAGGGTAGTTACACCAATACACCCAACGAATGTGCCGGTTGTCATATCGAGAATTTCAACCAAACTTCAAATCCTGATCACAATGAATTGGGATTGACAAACAATTGTGCATTGTGCCATACCACTGATCCCGACTGGCAGCCCGCCACATTCCCGGTTCATGATGAGTATTATGTTCTGGAAGGAGCACACGTTGCTATAGCCAATAACTGCTTTGAGTGCCACGAAGGCAATTACACAACAACTCCGAATACATGTTATGGTTGCCACCAGGAGGATTATACTTCAACAAACGATCCCAACCACCAGGCAGCACAGTTCCCAACAGATTGTGAAATGTGCCATAATCAGAATGCATGGGAGCCTTCAACTTTTAACCATGATAATCAGTATTTCCCGATCTATTCAGGAGAGCATGAAGGTGAATGGGATCAATGCAGTGATTGCCACAGCGACCCGACAAACTATGCCATATTCCAGTGTTTAACCTGCCACCCGCAGGGCGAAATGGATGATGAGCATGAAGGCATTCCTGGCTACGTTTATAATAGTATTAACTGTCTTGAATGTCACCCCGACGGCGGAAATGCAACAGGATTTGACCACGGTTTAACCAATTTCCCACTTGATGGGGCTCACTCAACCGTAGATTGTTTTGATTGCCACCAGGGAAGTTATGAAAACACACCTAGTGAGTGTGTGGCCTGTCATATTGAAAATTTCAATCAAACTACTGACCCCAACCACGTTCAGGCAGGATTCCCTCAGGAATGTAATATTTGCCATACAACTGATCCGGGTTGGACGCCTGCAAGTTTCAGCACGCATGATGAAATCTGGCCATTAACCGGAGCACACGAAACAATCTCATGTAACGAATGTCATCAGGGTAATTACACCACCATTTCGAATGAGTGTGCAAGTTGCCATATTAATAATTATAACCAAACTACGGATCCGGATCATGGCGAAATTGGTTTTGCAACCACCTGTGAAGAGTGCCATACCACAAATCCTGGCTGGTCACCGGCCACTTTTGCTGAACATGATAACTTCTTCCCATTGAATGGAGCACATACCACAATTTCGTGTTATGAATGTCATGAAGGAAGCTATACCAACACTCCTAACGAGTGTGTGGGATGCCACCTCGACAACTACAATCAAACGAATGATCCAAATCACGTTGAATCAGGATTCCCGCAAGAATGCGAAATTTGCCATACCACGAGTCCGGGCTGGTCACCTGCTTCATACAACGGACATGATGAAATCTGGCCACTAACAGGAGCTCACGAAACAACCTCATGTAACGAATGTCATCAGGGTAATTACACCACCATTCCGAATGAGTGTGCCAGTTGCCACATAAGTAATTATAACCAAACAACTGATCCGGATCATGGTGAAATCGGTTTTGCGACCACTTGTGAAGAATGCCATACAACTAATCCGGGCTGGTCACCAGCTACTTATGCTGACCATGATAACTTCTTCCCGTTAAATGGAGCGCATACCACCATTTCTTGCTATGATTGTCATGAAGGCAGCTATACCAATACTCCAAACGAGTGTGCCGGATGCCATATTGATAATTACAATCAAACTACGGATCCGAATCACATTGAATCAGGATTCCCGCAAGAATGCGAAATTTGCCACACCACCAGTCCAGGTTGGTCGCCCGCAACATTCAATAATCATGATGATATCTGGCCCTTAACCGGTGCACATGAAACAATATCATGTAATGAGTGCCACCAGGGTAATTACACCAATATGTCCAATGAGTGCCAAAGCTGTCATATCGAGAATTATAATCAAACCACCAATCCTGATCACTCAGGTAATGGATTCTCAACCAACTGTGATGAGTGCCATACAACAAATCCAGGATGGTCGCCGGCCAATTACGCGAATCATGAAAATGTATTTCCGCTAACCGGCGCACATGCGAGCATCTCATGTAACGACTGCCACGAGGGAGGTTACGGTAACACACCCAATGAGTGTTCAGGTTGCCATATTGAAAACTACAATCAAACTACTGATCCGAATCATATTGAAAGTGGTTATCCCACCGAATGCCAGGTTTGCCATACAACCAACCCGGGCTGGTCACCGGCCAGTTACAGCGGTCATGATGAGTTCTATCCGCTTACCGGTGCACACGAAACGGTTTCCTGCTTTGATTGTCATGAAGGCAATTACACCAACACACCCAATGAGTGTGCCGGCTGTCATATTGAGAATTATAATGCAACATCCAATCCTGATCACAATGACCTTGGATTGACAAACGATTGTGCTCAGTGCCACACTACCAACCCTAACTGGCAACCGGCCACATTCCCGGTGCATGATGATTTCTACCAGTTGCAGGGAGCGCATGCAAGCATTGCAAATGATTGTTTTGAATGCCATGAGGGCAGCTACAGCAATACACCCAATACATGTTTTGGATGCCATGAAGGTGACTATAATTCAACCAATGATCCGAATCACCAGTTGGCACAATTCCCGACTGATTGCGAACCCTGTCATTCACAAACCGCATGGACACCATCAACATTTAACCATGACAGTCAATACTTCCCGATATATTCCGGAAAACATCAGGGAGAATGGGATCAATGTATCGATTGTCACACTACACCCGGTAATTTCACCATATTTGATTGTATTAATTGCCATTCCAATGCGCACCATCAAAGCCAGGGTAATGCAGGTTGTTATTCATGTCACCCTAACGGCAATGGTAAATCACCAGTAAATATGCAAATTGAAAGAACCCGCTAAACAGATGCGTATGAGAATAATTATCACAATATTATCGGTCGCATTAATCAGCCTAAACCTACTCTCACAAAATGAACAATCACAAACTGAAGGTTCTATTTCCTATGTTACTTCACAAAGTGTGTATGTAAAATTTGAATCTACGGAAGGCATTCAGGTAGGTGATACCATTAAATTGGTGAAAGATGGAAAACTGATCCCTGCTTTGGTAGTTACTAACAGTTCCTCTATTTCTGTGGTAGGAACGCCCATTGAAGGTGTTATTTTGAATACCGGTGATAAGGTTCAGGCAAAGGTCAATCTTATGCCAGAGGTTGAAACAGCTGAACCAACTGAGCAGGTACCAGCTATCGTAATTGATGTGACGGACAGTACAAAGATGAAGGCTAAAACAGAAGAAGAAATATTAAATCAGGAACGCATTCGGGGTCGGGTTCGGGTTGCATCCTATTCCAACTATTCAAATACAGGTGCCCCGTTTAACCAGCGAATGCGCTATACGTTTACTTTGAATGCTGACCATATCAATAATTCAAAAACCTCTGTTGATACCTATATTTCATTTATTCACTCAAACCAGCGATGGAATGAGATCCAGGAAAATGTTTTTAACGGTTTAAAAATTTATAACCTTGCTGTCACCTATGATTTTAATTCCACAACCCGAACAATCATCGGACGGAAAATAAACCAGCGAATGGCAAATGCCGGTGCTATTGACGGCTTGCAATTTGAGAAAATGTTCGGAAAATTTACAGGTGGATTAATTTTGGGGTCAAGACCAGATTACCAAAATTATGGATTTAACTTCGATCTGCTTCAATACGGCGCTTACCTCTCCCACGATCTGAAAGGTGAGCATGGCTTAATGCAAAATACCGTTTCATTCCTCGAACAAACTAATAATGGCAATACCGACCGTCGCTTTGCATATTTGCAGCATAGCAATGCTCTGGTTAAAAACATCTATTTCTTTGCTTCTTTGGAAGTAGACTTGTATAAAAAGGTGAACAATGTTGCACAATCGACTTTTGATTTAACCAACATGTATTTCATGTTGCGTTACCGGCCGGTGAGGCAATTATCACTTTCAGCATCATACAGTGCGCGTAACAACATTGTTTATTATGAAACCTTCAAGAGTTTCATTGACAAATTAATTGAAACAGAAACCCTTCAGGGATGGCGCTTACAGGTTAACTACAGGCCTCTCAAGTTCCTGTCCGTCGGAGTAAACGGAGGTTACCGTTCTCGTCCCTCCGACCCGAATCCTTCCAGGAACCTTTATGGTTACGTAACTTATACAAGGGTTCCGGGTATTGACGCTTCAGTAACACTTTCAGCAACACTCCTCGAAACTGCATATTTAACAGGGAATATCTATTCAATAGCCTTGAACCGTGATATTATTCCGGGTAAATTATTTGGTGGTTTCAGCTACCGGATGGTGGATTACAAATACATAAACTACGAGATCAATATTGCGCAAAGCATAGCTGATTTGAACCTGACCTGGAAATTGAATAAAAAGTTATCCTTTGGAGCAAACTACGAAGGAACATTTGAGAAACCCCGCACTTATAATCGTTTGTATGCCAATCTCAGCTACCGGTTTTAGTGCTGGCAATTCAATTTAGAATCATTCTTTCACGTATTTATGTGCTTGTTTTTGGATAACTTCATACTTTTGGTGTAATACATCAAGTATGAGGATCAGATCACTCGCAGAAAAAATCGTATTATATTTCGTTACTATTGGAATCATTGCCATTGCGGTGGTAAGCACCTACTCATTTCATACTTCGAAAAATGCTTTGCTCGACCGGACTTTTGATCAGCTCACATCTGTGAGGGTGGTAAAAAAAGGACAAATTGAGCAGTTTTTCAACGATCGGTTAAGCGAGATGTTGCTGGTTTTGAACACGGAGAACCTGCCCATTAATGCAGATACAGGAATGATTTTTAAAGCGATTGATTGTTTTATTCTGGAACATTTGCAATCCAGCAATTATTACAAAGCAATATATTTTATCAAACCGGATAAATCAATCATTTCATTTAATTTAAAAAATGGACCCGACTTTTATGCCCAATCGGGAATGAGGGATTATCAGGTTTTGGCCCAGGTCATTTCAGCAACTAACCAAATTCCAGTTCTTCATGATTACGTGTTCGATTCAATAAGCGGGCAACCCCGTATGTTTATTACAGGTATTTATAAAATCCAAAACAGTTTTTCGGTTCAAATTGCTCTGGAAATATCCCTCGATGCGATTAACCTGATCATGCTGGAAAAAAATCCGGCTTCAGGCCTGGGTCATTCCGGGGAATCGTACCTTGTGGGATTTGATGGATTAATGCGAAGCAGCTCCAGGTTTCAAACTGAGTCCATATTAAAAACCGAGGTCCTAACGGATGCTGTAAAACAAGCCCAGGAAGGTCAAACTGGTACCACTCTAATCATGGATTACAGGGGAATAGAAGTTTTGAGTTCGTATAGCAAATTAAATGTGCCCGGATTAAACTGGGTAATCCTTGCCGAAATTGATTACAAGGAAGCTACCAAATCAATTTATTGGATAAGAAATAATATTCTGCTTCTTTCAATTCTTGTGGTAGCTGTGGTTTTCATTATTTCATTTGTATTTTCCAAACGGATTACACTACCCCTGATTAAACTCAATGACGCCACGAAGCATATTCAGGAGGGAGATTTGGATGTTTCCCTGCCCAAAATTAAAAACGACGAGATCGGCCAATTGACTAATTCGTTTAATGAAATGGCCCACACGCTGAAATCGAAGGAAACAGAGCTTCAAACAGAGCGTAATATGCGCATTACCGCAATGATCGACGGACAGGAACTTGAACGGCAACGGCTGAGCAGAGAACTGCACGACGGACTGGGGCAATCCCTCATTGCACTTAAACTAAAACTGGCTGCTGCAGAGGGCAAAAGGCATGAAGATACGCTCGAAACAATTGAGCAGACCTGCATTGCATTCGACGATACCATCAATGAAATCCGCAGGATATCGAACGACCTGATGCCGGCGGTGCTGCTGGAATTCGGTTTGATTACTGCACTTAAGAATTTATGTAACAGCATCGCCGACACAACAGGCATGAATATCGAATTCAGCTCCAAAGGCCAGCTTAACGACTTATCCCAACGAATCACCATTTACATTTTCAGGATCATTCAGGAAGCCTTGAACAACATGGTAAAACATGCTGATGCAAGCCGGGCAACCCTGCATATCGAAAGAAATCCGGAAGCAGTTTTTGCAATGATACAGGACAATGGAAAAGGTATAGAAATGCCGGAGCAACCGGAAAAAGGCGGATCAGGAATACCCAATATGCGGGAAAGGGTACGGCTGTTGAATGGAAGTATCGAATTTATTTCCGAATCAGGCAAGGGAACGAGATTAAATATTGAAATACCATTAATTACAAACAATAATGGCAACTATTAAAGTAATGCTTGTTGACGATCATGCTATCGTCCGCGATGGAATAAAAGCACTCATCCAATCGGAATACATCGAAGTTATCAACGAAGCCTCCTCGGCACGTGAGTTTTTCACGTTGCTCAAAACCGGCCTCCCGGATGTGGCCATTCTAGATATCAGTTTGCCCGACATATCAGGCATAGAGATCACCAAAAAGTTAAAGGAAGATTATCCTGAAATCAGGGTTATCATTCTGTCGATGCACCTGAATGAAGATTTTATTTTTAATGCGATCAAAGCCGGAGCGATGGCTTACCTGCCCAAAAACACAAGCCGAAGCGAATTACTGGAAGCCATTGAAAAGGTTTTTAACGGCGAAGAGTTCTTTGCTGAACCGGTCTCCAATATCATCTTGAAAAGTTATATCAAAAAGGCCAAAAAAGATGAAGCAGATGAACAGGAAAAGGAACTAACCAAACGTGAAACGGAAATCCTGACTTTGTTTGCCGAAGGTAAAAACAACAAAGAGATCGCCGATATGCTCTATATTTCAACACGAACTGTTGAATCCCACAAAAATCATATCATGCAAAAGCTGGAACTGAAATCAACCGTTGAACTCATCAAATTTGCCATACGTAACCACCTGATCGAAATTTAGACAGCCCTCTGTGAATTACTTAACAATAACTCCGTGATTCACTTAATTAGTTTCAAGATTTACCTGATTGAATTTATTATCAGGAAGTTCAAACTTTGCTTCATCAATTCTAAAAAAAATTATGATGAGGCATTTTACTCTTTTAAAAACAACAGTTGTAGTATGTTTGCTATCGCTGATGACTTTGGCAAGCAATGCTCAAAATGAGTTATCATTAACTCCCGGAGCCGACCTGGTGAGCAGGTATATCTGGCGCGGTACCGATTTCGGGAATTCACCGGCAATACAACCCGGACTGGAGCTGGGATACGGAGGATTTGCATTTGGAGCATGGGGTTCATATTCTACCAATGACATGAACTTCCAGGAAGCTGACCTTTATGCGTCCTACACATTCAATGAGGTATTAACGCTGATGGTAACGGATTACTTTTTCCCGGACGGGAACATTGGCAAAAACAAGTACTTTGATTACGATCCCGACAGCACCGGGCATGTATTTGAAGGAGCAGTTTTATTTAACGGAACCGATAAGATCCCCTTATCGTTGATGGTGGCAACCAACTTCGCCGGAGCTGATGCCCGCACCTACGACAATAAGTTGCAATATTCAACTTACATCGAATTAGGTTATTCAACAAGCATTCAGGAAACTTCACTGGATTTCTTTGTTGGGGCCACACCCAACAATCCTGATGGCGATAAAGGCGAAGCAGGCTTTTATGGCAACAGTGCCGGAATTGTTAATATTGGTGTAAAAGCTGAGAAAGAAGTAAAAATAACTGATTCATTTTCCTTACCCGTAAATGTTTCGGTAATCACCAATCCACAAGCACAAAATATATTCTTTGTTTTTGGAATTTCACTCTGATTAATCACTTAAAAATAGGAGAAAAAAATTATGTTCGATAGCGGAGCAACCGGATTTATGATCCTCGCAACCAGCCTGGTTATGCTAATGACACCGGGTTTGGCATTTTTCTATGGCGGTTTGGCCGGAAAAAGAAATATTCTGGGTATTATGATCCAGACTTTTGTATCACTGGGTATTACCACCATCATGTGGGTGGCCTTCGGTTTTTCACTTTGTTTTAGTGGTGGCGAAGGTGGAGTAATTGGGAATTTTGACCTGGCATTTTTAAATGGAATTTCATTTGATGCAGCCTTTGATAACGGCAAGTACCCCATGTACATTTTCGTAGCATACCAAATGATGTTTGCAATTATCACCCCTGCCCTTATAACAGGAGCATTTGTAAACAGGGTAACTTTTAAAGCATACCTGATCTTCCTGGTTTTATGGCAGATTTTTGTGTATTATCCTTTTGTTCATATGGTTTGGGGTGGTGGATTCCTCGCCGACTGGGGTGTTAAAGACTTTGCCGGTGGTATTGTAGTTCACGCTACTGCAGGTTTTGCAGCTCTTGCATCCGTATTTTATGTTGGAAAAAGAAGAGATACAGCATCACCACCAAACAGTATTCCTTTGGTTGCCATTGGTACCGGTTTATTGTGGTTTGGATGGTATGGTTTTAATGCCGGTAGCGAACTTGACGTGGATGCCATTACTACCCTCGCCTTCCTGAACACCGACGTAGCAGCCTCTTTTGCCGCTATTACCTGGATGGTAATTGAATGGTCACGTGCACGTAAGCCCAAATTTGTAGGTCTGCTAACAGGTGCTGTAGCCGGTTTGGCAACCATTACCCCGGCCGCAGGATTTGTTCCATTATGGGCAGCCATCGTAATTGGTATTGCAGCAGGGTTTATTTGTTACCTGGCGGTAGCAATGAAAAACAAACTTGGATGGGATGATGCACTCGATGTATGGGGCGTTCACGGAATTGGCGGAACACTTGGTACCATTTTATTGGGTGTTTTTGCTGTGGAGGCCATTGGCGGACAATCCGGACTGATTGAAGGCGATACTGCTTTCTTTTTCAAAGAACTTGTCGCAGTTTTACTGGGTGCCATTTATGCATTCCTGTTTACTTACCTGATGTTGATTGTAATCAACTTCCTCACTCCGGTGAGGGTTTCAGAAACCGAAGAAGATCTTGGACTTGATGATTCACAACACGGAGAAAAAGCATACGACGAAGGAGCATTATAACATAGCTTTAGATTTTTTAATGAAAGAGCCCTGTTTTTCAGGGCTTTTTTTATGCTTATTTTTGGACTAATTATTGCAAGTAACCGGCATAAATACAACCACTATGAAACACACAATTTACCTTGCAATTCTGCTTTTTCTTTTTATCTCCTGCTCAAAAAAAGAAAACAACAACAGTAACACCACTCCATTAACTGGCACCTGGAAACTAACTGAAATGCTTTCCGACCCCGGTGACGGAAGCGGCACCTACAATCCGGTTCAAAGCGAAAGGATTTTGATTTTCAATTCAAATGGCTCCGTAAGCTCCAATGGTTCTCTTTGCTATATGAGCCTCCAAACAGGCACATGGGAGTCCGGCACCTATTCACTGGCCGACTCCACTATCAGTGTTAAAAATTGCGACGACACCCCCCTTCCCATTCGTTTTATACTTTCAAGCAACACCCTTGAATTGCTTCTTCCCTGCATTGAACCATGCAAGATGAAGTTTATTAAAAATTAGATTTGGTGCATTTGAATAATCACACGATATTAATTATGCCATTCGATAGTAAACTCAACAAAAAAATCACTTTGCAATACTTTAAATTGGGTTGGATACGGATCATCTCCATATGTGCAGTCAATTAATCTAAAGCTTACAACACCCATGTAATCATCAGGTAAATCATTACCAGTATCATTGTCCCAAAACTTAACCATATAAAACCTGTCAAGGTCTGGAATTCGCAGCTCTCCGGGTAGGTCAAAATATATTGAAGCAGGTAACGAATCTCTGCTAATATCAGCAATTGGAGACCCTTCATTGGTGTAAATAATTGTATTCAAGGTGTTTTCACCGATAATATTTACATAAATGTCGGGGGGTGATTCAACATCCCATGGTGTTAAACTTCCAATTTCAGTTTCAGGATAATCGAGTATTTTAATTTCCTTAAGCACACCATAAGGAGGAACTTCAGAATCAGACTTTACAGATTCTCTGTTTTTATTGCAAGCAGACAAAATAATAATTAGTATAACCAATTTAAGGATTTGATTTTTTTTAATCATGACATGTTTCAAATTGTAAAACCTAAACTAATCTATTCAAGAATATTTACTCCCAATTGTTGCGCCATCTTGAAGTCAGCCTTGGCAGCTTTTTCATTACCTTTTTTCTGGTAAGTTATTGCCCTATTTATAAATGCCTTTCCATTTTGCGGATTGATTTCGATACACCGGTCATATACTGTAATTGCATAATCAAATTTCCCTTGAATGAGCAATTCATTCGCGACCAAAAACATAAGGTTGGATAACTGAAATTGATCCACTTCTGCTTCTATATTTTGGGCTGTCATCAAATCATTTGCAGCCTCATAGTAATTGCCCAATTGATAATTAGCTACGGCCCGCATAAAATAAGCTTCTTTTTGATGCTCATCTGCACTTTTGATGGATAAGCTAAAAGCATCAATTGCCTCTTTGTATGCTTCTGAATTAAGAAACTTTAGTCCTGTATCATAATTACTTGAATTAAAAGGTTGAGTTTTATTGCCTGAAATCTGAAATAATATGGGCATATTAAATTGGACCCTCACTGGTTTCCCCCTTTGCGTACCAGGTTCCCAACGGGGCATATTGGACACAATTCGCATGGCTTCTTCGTCGCAACCACTGCCAATTCCTCTCAGCGTTTTTATGTTTGAAATACTCCCATCCTTTTCAACAATAAAGGTGACGAATACCCTTCCTTCAATGCCTTTATTAAGCGCTTCGGGCGGATATGTTATATTTTCAGCAATATACTTAAACCTTGCATCATCACCGCCCGGAAATTGCGGCATTTTCTGAACAACAGCAAATATAGTGGAATCTTCAATAATTTGGTGGTGATATGTATCCAGTATAATCGTATCAGCTTGCTGCGAAAAAGCTGTTGAGAATCCGAAAACTGAAATTATGATCAGGCAATATAGTTGTTTCATTGATTATATTCCTTGGGAATAAGCAATATTACAAAAAATGATTTTTAAATTATCAAAATTTTAAATACTGATTATAAAAGCGGGTGAAAAATGAATATAACTACATTTGCTCACTAAATTAAAATGAATGCACTGGGAAAAGAAATGGTTTCAGTTTGCGATTCTAATGGTTCTCGCTTTTATTTGGGGAAGTAGCTTTA
>ERZ795053.276-NODE-276-length-64723-cov-26.627358_pt1 | contig 64723 bp, 39 predicted proteins | sample MGYA00375137_ERZ795053 | MGnify/ENA primary metagenome ERZ795053 (study PRJEB30182, sample SAMN05720284) | activated sludge metagenome | isolation source: Anaerobic digester | place: Hong Kong | collected 2014-12-17 ...
CATCGTGCCATCCTTCCCACAAAAGAAGGTGTGCATGAAACCCGGGGTGGTTCAGTCGGGTGCAAACACCACGTCGAGGCGCGACCAGTAGCCGCTTGATGTGGGAGCCCGGTGAAGCGGTGGTGATCCCTCGCGACGCTCCGGCCGGCTGGCGGAGTGCCGGTTGTCAGTGGATGCGGCCACTATCGTCTCGGGCAGGCTGGCGTGAACTGCTTGTCGGTAGTGCCCGAACTGTCAGGGGGTTGGTGTGGGGTCGATCAACGACGTGATCGATGCGTTTCGTCGGGCGCCGACGAACGTGGATCGGGGCACGTTGTTTGAAAAACTCATGGTCCGGCTCTTCGAACTCGACCCAGCCCTGAACCAGCAGTACGAACAGGTGTGGCGCTGGATCGACTGGCCGGATCGCCAAGGAAAGCCCGACACCGGCATCGACCTGGTAGCTCGCGAACGCGACACCGGGGACTACACCGCGATCCAGTGCAAGTTCTACGAGCCCACCCACACCTTGGCCAAAGCCGACATCGACTCGTTTTTCACCGCATCGGGCAAGAAGCCGTTCACCAACCGGGTGATCATCTCCACCACCGACAAGTGGGGCAAGAACGCCGAGGCGGCCCTCGAAGGTCAGACGATCCCGGTACAGCGGATCAGCCTCGCCGACATCGCCGAATCCCCGATCGACTGGGACATCGCCTGGCCCCAAAACGGCCTGAGCATCGAGCTGTCCCCGGCCGAACGCAAAAAACCCAGACCGCACCAGGAGAAGGCCATCGAGGCGGTCCTGGCCGGTTTCGCGGTCGGCAACGACCGCGGCAAGCTGATCATGGCCTGCGGCACCGGCAAGACCTTCACCGCGTTGAAGCTGGCCGAACGCATCGCCGCCGACGCCAACGACAGCGCCCGCATCCTGTTTCTGGTGCCATCGATCTCCCTGCTGAGCCAATCGCTGCGAGAGTGGACCGCCCAAACAGAACTGGACATGCGCGCTTTCGCAGTCTGCTCGGACACCAAGGTCGGCCGGCTACGCAACACCGAAGACTTCAACGTCCACGACGTGCCGATCCCGGTCACCACCAACCCGGCCACCTTGATGGAGGCGATGGCGCACCGCAAACGCGCCAAAGGCCTCACAGTGGTGTTCTCCACCTACCAGTCCCTGCCCGCGGTCGCCGAAGCCCAAACCCTCGGTGTCGACGAGTTCGACCTGGTCATCTGCGACGAAGCGCACCGCACCACCGGTGTCACCCTCACCGGTGAGGACGAATCCAATTTTGTGCGCATCCACGACAACACCTACCTGCGGGCGGCCAAACGGCTGTACATGACCGCGACGCCGCGGATCTTCGACGATGCCGTCAAGGACAAGGCCGACGACCATTCGGCTGAGCTGGTGTCGATGGATGATGAGTTCATCTACGGCCCAGAATTTCACCGGCTGACATTTGGCGATGCCGTAGAGCGCGGCCTGCTCTCGGACTACAAGGTGCTGGTGTTGACCGTCGACCGGTCGGTGATGGCACCGCGGCTGCAAAGAGAACTGGCCGGGGTCGCCGGGGAGCTGCAACTCGATGACGCCTCCAAGATCGTCGGCTGCTGGAACGGGCTAGCCAAACGCGCCGGCACCGCCCCCGACGGCACCGGCTTCGCTGCCGGGGAGCCACCGATGCGCCGCGCGGTAGCCTTCGCCCGCGACATCAAAACCTCCAAACAACTCGCCCAGATGTTCCCGCTGGTCGTCGAGGGCTACAGCGCGCTACTGGATGCCCGCGAGAACGACGGCGACCCGGTCGATGACACCAACCGGAACCTGCGCTGCGAGGTCCGCCACGTCGATGGCACCTACAATGCCCTGGAACGAAACGCCGAACTGATGTGGCTCAAAGGTGTTGTCGCCGAGGATGAATGCCGCATCCTGACCAACGCTCGCTGCCTATCCGAAGGCGTGGATGTGCCCGCCCTAGATGTGATGTCCAGGGAGGTTGGTCAGTCTGGTGACTGGTGGGCGGCCTCCGATGGCGGAGTGGGCTCGGTGGTGATTGTAGAAGTGCAGCCAGCCCGGTAGCGCGGTGTTGCGTTGGTCGGTGGATTCGTAGAACCGTGCGTAGGCCCATCCGTCGCCCAGCGTGCGGTGGAATCGTTCGATTTTGCCGTTGGTTTGTGGCCGATACGGGCGGGTGCGCTTCGGGGTGATGTTCAGTTCGGCGCAGGCGTCGCGCCAGGCGTAGGACACGTAGGCCGACCCGTTGTCAGACAAGACTCGTTCGACGGTGACGCCACGCTCAGCGAACCACGCCACCGCGCGGCGCAGGACACCGATTGCGGTGACGGCTTTCTCGTCGGACTGAATCTCGGCGTAGGCCATCCGGGAATGATCGTCAATGACTGTGTGCAGGAATGCAATTCCGATCCGGGGTCGCCAATTCCCCGCGCGTTCGCCGGTTCGATGCGCGGTCCGCTGTCTGTTGCGTCTGCCGTGCTCGCGGCTTAAGAACCGATGTCCGCCGCCGTCGGGGATGTTGGCGAACTTGGTGACGTCGACGTGGATCAGCGAGCCGGGATAGTCGTGTTCGTAGCGCCGCAGGGGTTCCCCGGTGACCCGGTCAATGTAGGACAGCCGGTTGATCCGGCACCGGGTCAGCACCGCGTGCACCGTGGAAGCCGGCACGCCAAGGCGCCCGGCGATCTGCACCGGACCCAACCGCTTGCGCCACCGCACGTCAACGATTCGTCGCATCACCTGCTGGCTGGTCTTGTTCGGACTGTGGCGCGGCCGAGAACTGCGGTCGACCATCCCCGCAGCGCCTTCGGCGCGGAAGCGGTCCGCCCATTTCTTGGCGGTTCGTGGGGAGACCATGAACATCTTGGCCGCTGCGGCGTAGGTCCAGCCCTCCTCGACGACGAACTGAGCGAGCCTCAAACGTGCACGAGGGGTCAAAGCAGCGTTAGCGTGGGACACGAAGGCCTCCTGGTTGATGAAGCGGTTCCTAGACAGCTCCACTTCACAACCGGAGGCCTTCTCTGTCACACAGACTCACCGATACGAATCGGGACAACCTCCCTGGACATCACACCTAGGTGCAGGGGCAGGCCGTTGCCGTCGAACAGCGCCAGCCAGGGCCTCGAGTGGGCGGCGAACTTCAGGACATCGGCGATCGGCAGCAGCGTGCCGCCGGCGGTCAGCCCGTGGCCGGTGCCCTTCTCCAGATCAGTCAGACTCACCGTGATCACGACATTCGCGGGCAGGCCGTTGATGGTCCCCGTCGCTCTGGTGAGCATCCGCTTGCACAACGCCAGCAGCGCATCGTGGTTGCGCTTACCCGCGGTGCGGGTGTCATTCCGCTTCTGCTCTTCGGTGGGTTCACCCTCGAGGCAGGGATTCTCGTCAGCCGGGTTGCACATCCCCGGGGCGGCGTTGCGCTGCATCAACGGCTCTAAGGTGGCCCACGCTTCCGGGGTCAACAAGCCTTCGAAGGGGCGCATCCCGTCGGGGCGTTGCTTGCCGACCCGGATGTAGGCCAGGGCTTGACGGTCCTCATCGGAGAGCTCGCCGTCCTGGTTGAGCAGATAGAGCATGTGCGCTGCGGCTATCCGGAACTCGGCGGGCCCGAGTTCGCAGGCATGCTGGGCCAACTGGGCCTCGACATTCTCCCGGGTCTGAAAGTCCACGAACCCGGGCAGCTCACGGAAGAACCACCGCAGATGCTTGATGTGCTCGGCGCCGATCAACCCCTGGGCCTGACCGCGGGCGAACATCGGCATCGAGGGCGTCAACGGCTCGCCGGTCAGCGAGGTCCGCGGCCCCAACGACGCCGCCTCATCCAACCGGCGGTGCGCCTCAGCGGTGGAGATCCGCAGCCGCTGTACCAGTACGGCGGCGTAACTCTTGGCGCCCAGGGATATCGGTGAGCTTTGGGAGGTGATCCGCTGATACACGCGGTGATCGAGCACTGGCTGCGCCCGGACCACCGCTTCGCGGCGCTGCTGCACGTCGAGTAACTCGGCATCGGTGAACGCGTCGATCGACAGCCGATTCATCTGCGCGGTCAAGGTTTCGATCTGCGCGAGGGCAGCCAGCATCGCCTCCCGATCGGCAATAGCTGACGTTCCCATGACTCGAACAATAGTGCGACCCACCGACAAGACTCAGCGCGGTGAGGCGTCAGATACTGAAGTGAAACACGGGTTTTCGCACATCGTCGAGACTGCACCCAGCGTGAGCGTCAGCCGAGCTTTATCACGCTGTGCGCAGTGTCAACGCTCGTTCACTCGACGATGCTCAGCGCCCCAGAGGGGCAGAGCTGCACGGCTTTCCGCGCGTTGTCCTGCTCGGCTGGGGGCACGTCGTCGACCAGCAGTACCACGATGCCGTCGTCGTCCTGATCAAAGACCGCCTCGCTGTTCATCACACAGACCCCGGCGCCGATGCAGACGTCGCGGTCGGCGCGCACCCTCACCAGGCCACCTGCAGCGACTGCAGCCCATAGATGAAGTGGAAGGACCGGAACGCCACGTCGTCGAAGGGTTCGTCGAGCCGCAGCGTCGGGAAGCGTTGCAGCAGAGCCGGAAACGCGATCTTCATCTCCATCCGGGCCAGCGGTGCGCCCAGGCAGTGATGGACGCCGTGGCCGAACGCCAGATGTCCCATCGCGCCGCGGCGGACGTCGAATACCTCCGGGTTGTCGATGAAGCTCGGGTCGCGGTTGCCCGACGGTAGTGAGACGACCACCAGCTGGTGCGCGGGAATCTGCACCCCGGCGATCTCCACCTCGTTGGTGGTGATGCGGGGGATGCCCGAATGCACGATCGACAGCCAGCGCAGCAGCTCCTCCACCGCCGGGCCCACGGCATCGGGGTCGTTGCGCACCAGGGCCAGCTGATCCGGGTGCTGCAGCAACGCCAGGGTGCCGAGGCCGAGCATGTTGGAGGTGGTCTCGTGACCGGCCACCAGTAGCAGGCTGCAGATGCCCACCAGCTCGTCGTCGGTGAGCTCGGATCCATGCTCGCGCACCAGCATTCCGAGCATGTCGTCACCGGGGGAGCGACGTGCGCCGGCCACCAGCGCCTGCATGTAGGCACGCCCGGCGCGCTGCAGCTCGAAGCGTTCCTCGATCGGGATCGACAGGTCGAGCTGCCGGCTGGTGCGGTGCTGGAAATCGTCGCGGTCGTCATACGGCACGCCCAGCAACTCGCAGATCACCAGTGACGGGATGGGCAATGCGAAGTCGGTGACGAGATCACTTGGTGGACCTGCCTTTTCCATGGCGTCCAGATGCTGGGTCACGATCTCGGTGATCCGCGGCTCCAGGCGCTTCATCCGGCGGCCGGTGAACTCGCCGGTGAGCATGCGGCGCAACCGGGTGTGCCTGGGTGGGTCCAGGCCCAGCAGGTTGCCGGACTGGGCGGCGCGTTGTTCTTCCTCGGACACCTCGGGTGCCCCGGGTACGACGAACCCTGGCGGGCGCTCATTGGAGAACCGCTCCGGATCGGAGAGCACCGTCTTGATGTCGTCGTGGCGGGTCACCAGGTACACCGGCATGCCGAAGGCGTTGATGACGGTGCGCACCCCCTCGGTCTCGCGGATCTCGCCGAGGGTGGGGATGGGGTCGAAGTCGACACGCTGCATGTGCAGCGGAGGTGAGGCAGGTGCCTGGGTCATGGTGTCGACGGTACACGCGAGGCTGTTGGGTCCGCGTTGGGAAAGCGTCGATCAGGCCGTTGACCAGGGCGGGATCGCCAAGAAGCCGCTAACTCACCAGCCCCCCACCCAGCCGTCGAAAATGGCGTCCGGCTCGTTTTCGGGCTGCTCGGAGCGGCCGACCAGAAAGTCGAAATCGCACCCCCGGTCGGCCTGCAGGACACGGTCGACGTACATGGCCGCGTAGCCACGACGCTGTCGATGGCGCGGGGGTGGCGCCTGGCGGGTGGCCAGTTCGTCGTCGGGAACCAGTAGGTCCAGCGTGCCGGCGTGGGCGTTCAGCGCGATGATGTCGCCGTCGCGGACCAGGCCCAGCGGACCGCCCGCGGCCGACTCGGGGCTGACGTGCAGAACACACGTGCCGTAGGCGGTTCCGCTCATCCGGGCATCGGAGATCCGCACCATGTCGGTGACGCCCTGGCGCAGCAGCTTGCTGGGGATGGGCAGCTGGCCCCACTCAGGCATGCCGGGGGCACCGCGCGGGCCGGCATTACGCAGCACCAGCACGGAATCCGCGGTGACGTCCAGGTCGGGGTCGTCGAAGCGGGCCATCATGTCGCGCATGTCGTCGAACACCACGGCGGGCCCCTGGTGCACCAGCAGGGCAGGGGTGGCCGCGCTGCACTTGATCACTGCGCCGGTGGGCGCCAGGTTGCCGCGCACCACGGCCAGGCCCTGCGGCGGCTGGAACGGGGCATCGATGGTGGCGATGACGTCTGCGGCGGTGGAGATGCCGGAGGGCAGGTTGTCGGCGACGGTCTTGCCGCTGACGGTCAGCGCGTCTGTGTGCAGCAGGGTCTCGATTGACTTCATCACCGCGGGGATGCCGCCGGCGTGGAACACCTGCTCCACCAGGTGCTCTCCGGCGGGCCGCACGTTCACCATCAGCGGTGTGCGCGCGGACAATTCGTGGAACCTGTCCAGGGTCAGCGGCACCCCGGCGCGGCCGGCGATGGCCAGCAGGTGCACGATCGCGTTGGTGGATCCGCCGACCGCCAGCATCAGAGTGATGGCGTTGTCGAAGGCCTCGGCGGTGAGCACGTGCGAGGGCCGCACTCCCTCGGCGGCCAGGCCCACCGCACGCGCACCCACCTCTTCGGCCACCTGCAACCGCCGCGAGTCCATGGCGGGCACCGCGGCGGCGCCGGGCAGTGTCATGCCCAGCCCCTCCACGATCGTGGCCATGGTGGAGGCCGTGCCCATCTCCGGGCAGTGCCCGCGGGACGGGCCGGCCGCGGCCTCGAGACGCTCGTAGTCGGCCATCGACATCCGGCCCGCCCGCACATCGTCGATGTACTGCCACACCTAGAAGTCGTCGACGGTCAACGAGCGCGGCATCAGCCACAGGGTGTCGGGGTCGCCGTCGATGAGGTGCGCGCCGACCATCTGCGGCCACGGCCACGGCAAAAATGGGAAGAACACCAGCTTGTCCTCGACGCTGTTGGCGCGGTCCAGACGCGGTTCGGCGATCGCCACCGCGGCCGTCATCACGGGCCGCAGAAGAATGTGTGTGCGCAGCAGCTCGAACCGCGTGCCGGGGCAATCCTGGGCCTGGTCCTTCCGGGTCGCCACGGTCGCGCCGCGCGACACCCAGTCCTGCCACCGCCGCGTCAACGACGCGATCGACTCCGCTGGGAAGTAGAACAGCAGCTCGGGTGTGGACAGCGCGGCGCCGGCCATGTCAGACCACCGGCCGTGTGCCCGACCCCGCTTCGGAGTTCTTTTGAATGTCGCTCAGTCGGCGGCGGTAGCCGTCGATCCTGCGGGCGACCTCGACTGCGTGACGCAGCTGCTCGCCGACGTCATCGCAGGACTGCAGGAACCCGGTGAAGCCAGCGACGGTGCGGTCCACCGCCGCCAGGTAGAACGCGATCGCCTCGCGCAAGCTCGCCCGGTCCGCGTCGCACTTACGTTGGGAAACTGCGAGAGCCTGAATCTCATCGAAAACCGTTGTCGCCGAATCGTACTCAGTCCCGTCGCCGACATCAGGCAACGCGGCCATCGCCGCGGCAGCGCGATCTACGTCATCGCCAGCGTCGAGAACATCCAGCCACGCGTTGATCCGGATCATCCGCTCACCCCACTGGCGCATGGCGACGAGCTGATCCGACGACAGGACCACGTTCACCGCCTGGAGGTAACCGCGAGCTGCCATGTCGACTACGCGCAGCGGGCCGTCACTGGTGACCTCGGGCACGTCATAGGTCTCGGCCATGGGCGGAAACGGCGTCTGCTGCAAACCTTTGAGATATGACCGGATCGCGTTCACGTCGGCGTCGCCCGCTCTATGCCGTGTTGGCGGCGGCGGGATGCAGCGGCGCCCCCGCCAACCGGGAGGCGTACAACAGATCCGCACAGCCATCGACCGAATCGAAATCGCGCAGGCACATCACGACCTCAGCGGCACGCGCCGTCGCCAACAGCCGGGCCGGCGGCTCCGCTCCGCCCTGACCGGCATTCTTCATCGCCGTCTGGTAGGCGATCAACGACATGAAACGTTGCTTCGCAACGTCGGCCCACAACGCGTCGCTGATGGGCTTGCGCTGCTCGAAAAGGTCGATGACCTGATCGGTGGCGCGCCCGCTCATCTGCGTCACACTGGCCGCCATCTGCGAATGCCGCGCCGCCACCTTCAACCGGTCCTGTTCGGTGAACCTGTTGACGACACTCCATTCCCACGGCATCGCGACCGCGCAGCGATGCGCCATCGACGGATCCGCGATTCCCTTGCTGGCCTGGACCTCTCGGGGATTCACACTGACCGGCCGCGCTCCCACTGCGCCGGCCCAGTCGATGACTTGATCCATCGGCAGCGTCGAAGCGACCGCCAACACCCGCGCGCCCGGCGCGGCCTGCTCACGCGCCTCGGCCTGCCGAACGATGGTCTCCAGCGGATTGGCGCCGCCCGCCTCCGCCGATTCGCTCCACAGCTTGTGCCCGACGATCGGGTCGGTGACCGCCAAGCGGACGTCCTGCGGGATCCGCACACCCAGCGGGATGTAGCTCGCGCCCTCACTGGTGGCCAGCCACGCTGAGATGGTGCCGCCACGCTCCCAGATCAGCGACGCCGCGTACTGGATGTCGACGTAGCCGCTGCCCATCGTCTGCGCGACCAGCGAGGTGATCACGTCCCGGCCGGCGTCCATCGCCTGATCGAAGATGACATCTCCGGTGGCACCGTCCGCGCCGATCCCACGAATGGACGGCCCCTGCACCGCCACCGGCGCCAACGAAGCCCCAGCAGAGGCCGCAGACGGCGCTGCGGCGCTACTGAGCGGTGCCGCGCCAGCGGCCGGCGACGTCGGCGTCGGAGCGGCAGCAGCGGGAGGAGCGCCGGTCACCGGGCTCACCGGACCAGGACCGCCCGCGGCCGCAGCCGGCGGCGGCATCATCCCCATCGGCGGCGCAGCAGCACTCACCGGACCACCCACAGACGCCGGCGTGGTCGTCGCCGCAGGACCCGCCGGCGCTTGCGCGGCGGCCTGCGCCACGTTGTGCGCCACGTTGGTGCCGATGTTCGTCGCGGCACTGACCGCATTGGTCGCCGTATTCACCGCCCCAGAAGCCATCCGCGCCGACGACTCAGCCAACCCGGAACCCAAGCTGGCCAGCCCCGATGCGCGCCCTGCCGCGTTGGCAGCATTGGCCGCCCCAGCCCCGTTCGCCGCCCCGGCCCCGTTCGCGCCGTTGGCATTCGCTAGCTGACTCGACTGCGCCGCACTCGCAGGATTGCTCGCCGCGCTCGATGACGCCGGCGACGACGACGCCGGCGACGAGCTGCCCGAGGACGCCGGCTTCATCATCTGTCCGAGCACAGACGCCGGATTACTACTGCCCCCACCAGAACTCGGCGACGAAGGCGTCGATGGCGTGGACGGTGTGGAAGGCGTCGAGGGCTTCGATACTTCGGTGGGGTCAGCTTTGTCGGGCTGCTTAAAAGCTGTCTGCTGAATGTTTCTGTCGGCCGCAGTCTGTGATTCGGATTTCGGCGCCTGTTGCTCCGGTGTGGCCTGCTTCGGATCAAGCGCGTTCCCAGTTAGATAGTCGACCTGGCGCACGCTGCCGTTCGTGTCCTGAGGCAGTCCTGGAGCAGGAGCAGCCGGCGCGCTGATCCCAGGGAGACCTGGCATGCCGCCCGCCTCGGGCAGTAGGTGATTAGCGAAGGGGGCGGCCCATTGAGAGATGTCGGTCGACAGAGCAGTCACCGTGGAGGCGCCCTGCCCGTCACGTGCTATGGCATTTGACTTAGCTATGGAAACAATCTTGGCGATGCTCGTCTGTAGTTGCGCCTCGATGGCGGCGATCGCAGCAGGAGCAATTAGCGGGGTGCTTTGTAGTGCAACGGCTTTGGCCTTTTCCGCGCTGTCGCGGGAAGTTTGGATGTCCTCCTCGGCCTGGTTCACGATCTCGACAAGATCCTGTTTGGTCGACTGCAGCTCATTCGCCGCCCAGTGGGCCTTCTTCGAGATATGGCGGTACGCCTCGATCCGATTCTGCAATGCGGTCTCGCGGCCTGCGGCGAGGTTGCGCGCCGCGTCGATGAACGCGCCGTCCATCGGGGCTAGAATCTGCTTGATGTCCATCTGGACATCGAGTTCCTTGAATAGCGTGTTTGCGGCCTGCGAGAACGCCATGGCGTAACCCGACCAAGACATGACACTCGACGCTGGCCACGACCCGGCCAGAATTTCAGCCGAGTGCTCCGTCATCGGCATCATGACCTCACCGAAAGCCAAGGCGCTGAATCCTTTCGGCTATGCCAGACGGACGCACAATGCGCCGGTCAGCTGAGTCGACTCGTTTGCCATCGTGACGGCGTTTCCAGTAATCGGATCACTTGTCCGGATTGCCTCACCAAGGACCCGAAGGGTGCGAACGCTTGTTCGTGCAGCTTCGGATAAGACAGGTGTGGCGCCCGGTGCGATACTTCCGTCGAGTGCCGCACTAGCCTGCGTATAAAGATCTGCCGCCCTGCGAATAGAGCTGGCCCACTGTGGATTCGACGTCGCAGCCGGATCTCCGACCTTTACATCAGGCGGCAGCACACTGAGGGCGTCTTGCGCAGACCTGATGAGATTGCCTGCCTGAACCCACCCGTCTTGGCATGTTTGACGGTCGGCCTCTGCGGTCGGCAAAGGCGCGGGCGCGGCAGGGGTTGGTGCTGCAACGGTGACCGTGACTGGTGAGCTGGTGACCGGGGCGTCTGACGGACCTGTATCCCGTGCGCTGAGGGTGATTGAGGCCGCGGCGACGCTGGCGATTGTCGCAGCGATGGCGCCGGCAGCCACAAGCACGGGCCAGCGCCGACCACGGGCTGGCCTCGCTGGGGGCGGCCCAGGCGGCTGATGAGGCGGCCAACCCGGAACGGGCGGTGGAGGTGGCGGAGGAAACGCCGTGTCCACACCAAAATGGTTCTGACTCATCGGCACAACCAATCAACAGCCTTCTGGCTCGCTTGGAAGACCGCAATCGCGTTGCCTGTGGCCGGGTCGAACGACTTGTAAGACTCGGAGAGAGCCCTCAGCGAGCTGACGGTGGTGTCCGCCACGGCCGCCAGCGTCGGGCTAGTACCCGGAGCCGTTTGAGCCGCGAAGGTTTCGGCGGCCTGGCCGAAGAGATCGCCGGCGCGCGTGAAAGCAGCTTTGTACACCGGGTTGTTCGGCGTGGCTGGGTCGTTGAAATCTACGCCGGGGGGCACGGCTGCAGCGCCGGCGGTGACGAGGGTGTCCGTTGTCTGCCATGCCCGGCAGGTTTGGGCGTCGGCCTGGGCGGCGGGCAGTGGCGCGGGAGCTGGTGGCGGCGCGGCAGTTTCGGTGACTGTGGAGGGTGCCGATGTGGCGGTGGTTGCAGCTTCGGGGGTGGTGACGGCGAAGGTGATCAGGGTGGTGACGAGGCCGCCGACGATGGCCGCGCCAGCTGCTGTGGCTGCGACTGCGGGCCAGCGTCGACGTGGGGGCTGCGGAGCCGGTGGGTACGGCTGCGGCGGCCACGTCTGGTAGGCCGGTGGCGGCGCGACTGACATCCTGTACTCCCTGGTCCGGTATCGACTTCTGTATCTAGATTGGCGCGACTCCGCCGGATACGCCAGCGCCGGGTCCTGCTCCCCCGCTGGCGCCACCCTGCGGCCACACGGGCTGCGGGGAGCCCCACTCGTCCAGCTCCCACTCACCGTCGTCCAGGCCCCATGGCCCGTTCTCGGGCATTGAGGGGCTGTAGCTCGCGGGTTGAACACCGTCTGCCGGCGCGATCGGGTTGATCTGCGGCATCGGGTACTCGCTCTGGGGTACCGACTCCATCTCCGTAGCGCCCTGAACGTCCTGCTGCTGAAGAACGGGGGGCGACTCCGTGAGCGCCGCGGACTGCTTAGTGGCCCACGTGCTGTCGAGGGTGTCGACGTTGGACCGCAGCAGCTCGCTCTGCGCGCTCACTGCGGCCAGTGCTGCGTCGAGCTGCGACATCGCCGCGGGAGGGGGTGGCGGGATTGCACCGATGACGCTTGCGGCCAGCGTCTGCCCGGCTTTGCCGGCCGCAGAGTGCAGCTGGTCGGTCTCGATGTCGAGCTTCGTTTTCGCGCCCATAGGTGCATTGTCCCAGCATCCGCAGACATTGGAAACAGCAATTGGCTGCTTAGCTGGGTGGCGGCATTCGACGTAGAGGTAGCCGCGCTGGTACCGAATAGTCGTACGGGTTAGGTACGATAATTGCGTACTTGTCCGAGTGAAAGGCTGGGTGGATGTCTATCAGCGCAAGCGAAGCACGTCAGCGGCTGTTTCCGCTGTTGGAGCAGGTGAATACCGACCATGAGCCTGTCCGGATTACGTCCAAGGGCGGTGACGCGGTGTTGATGTCGGCGGACGACTACGACTCGTGGCAGGAGACCGTCTACCTGCTGCGATCTCCTGAGAACGCACGGCGGCTGATGGAGGCCGTAGCCCGAGACAAAAGGTCCCGTTCTCCCGAGTCGGTGGATCACGCGACGACGATCGAGGAACTCGAGGAGATGTCCGGCGGCCAGGCGTGAGAAGCATCCATTTTGACCCCGACGGATGGGACGACTTCCTGTACTGGCTGGCCACCGATCGGAAAACGGCGCGCAGGATCACCAGGCTGATCGCTGAGATTCAACGAGATCCGTTCAGCGGCATCGGGAAGCCGGAACCGTTGAAGGGCGACCTCTCCGGGTACTGGTCGCGGCGCATCGACGACGAACACCGCCTGGTGTACCGAGCCGACGCTGATGAGGTGAAGATCCTCAAAGCCCGGTACCACTACTGAAATTCGTCTCGAATGTCATGTGCGAGGTAGTCGCGGTCAGTTGTCCAGTCGGGATCGGCAGGACCAGTGAAGACCACGGCGACGTCGCTCCATCGTCGCCAGCTGTGAGTGCGCACTATGGCGGGGACGAGCTTGGCGATAGGCCGCCCGGCGACGGTGATGACGATCTCTTCGCCCGCCTCGGCGCGGCCCGCCAGTTCGTCGGCGCGCTCTCGTAGCTCGCGCAGTCCCACCTCGCCCATAGTCTCCACCATGGCATCCGGCCCGCCGGCTGGTCATTCGTTGTGGAGGCAAGCGGCGGTGCAATAGCCCGCGGCCAGCACGGGATCCACAAGGGGTTGGCCGCAGCGGCGGCAGTTGGATCGGTGTCGGCAGGCGCAGGTTGAAGGCCAGGGGCGGTGGCAGCCGGCGCATTCAAGGGGTAGCGGATCCTCGATGTAGAGCGGTGTCGCCGGCGGCCGCCCGGTCACGCGGCGTCCACGCCGAAGACGCGGCTGCCGATCCAGGTGAGCCGATCGGAGGGGATGTCGCCCGGTACGCGGATCTCCGGGTAGTCGGGTCGCCCTGGGGTGTGTTCGATGTCGGTGAGGTCGGCTTCCCACAGATCCCAGACGGGGTGCTCCACGGCGAACCCGCCACCTTCGAGTGCTCCCCCGGACAGCCACCACGCCTGGGCCGCTGTCGGCGCCAGACTGATCCAAGGGTTGCGGTGGTCGTCTTCGACGCCGTTGACGCTCGGGGCGGCTCCGATGACCAATCCGCGCGTCCGGATGGAGGTGCGCCGTGTGCTCGGCGACCAGTGGTAGGCGACTGCCATGTTCCGCACTGTAGGTGCCGGGCGAGACACCACCCGTGGTTCACCGGCGCGGTTCCGGGTGCATCCGGCGCAGTTGGTTCGCGGTTCCGGCGCAGAGTCCAGTGGTGCGCCCTAGTTGGTGGCGCAGTTGGCGCACCATCTGGTGCAGTTCTCTGACCTGCGGCGCGCCAGTGGTGCACCGCGCCAGAAGGGGTGGCCGTGATCTAGCCGTGATGCACGGTGCATCACCGGGGGCGGCGGCTCATCACGTCGTCAGCGTCGATCACCAGGGGCAGTGGCGAGGTCTGGATTCGCTTCAACACGTCGGGGTTGGTGTCGACGGCGCCGTCCACGTTCTCGACGTCTGCGCCGGCATCGAACATGAGCCGGGTTATCCCCTGGGCAAGATCCTCATCCGTGATGTTGGGCCAGTGCCGCTTGAACGGCAGGGGCCACGGCTTGCCGCAGCTGTCGACGAAGAACGCCACGCCGGCAGCGAGGTAGGCCTGGCGCAGGACGCCGCGCGCCGGGGCCGATACCCCGCAGGTCACGATGACGATTTCGCCGCAGCCCACGATCCAGCAGTCGGGCCATTCGGCGTCGGTGAAGTAGCCGGTGGGTGAGAGGTGGTCGTCGGGGCCGAGTTCGGCCGGGAGCATGGACAGCGCCAGTTGAAAGCCGATCTCATCGCGGCGCGCCGTGCTCACCGGCCGCAGCCGGGTCAGCCATTCCTGGATCATCCAGTGCTCGCGGTTGGACGGCTTGATGACGTAGGCGGAATGGGCGATGGGGTAGCCGCCGGCGACGGCGGCGGCGCGGGCAGCGATGAGCGGGTTGGGGATCTGCTGGTGCAGGAACAGTGCAGCTTCGCCGGCGGTCCGCGGCCGTGGCCGCTCCGGGTCGACGGCGGCGAACGCCGCGTGGGTAAGGCCGGGGAACGACTCGAAACGGTCTCTGCCCGAGTTGAATTCGCCGCACAAGTCGGTTTCGAGTTCACGGATCATCCGCGCCACGGTGTGGCGCAGGCCGGTGGAGCTGTCCGGGGTGAGGACGTCGAGCAGGGCTGCGGGGTCGCGTTCGGCGACGGCGGGAGTGATCGCCAGCGGGTCGTCGCCGGGCCGCCAGGACAGCATCGCGTCGCGCTCTCGCAGTCCTTTGGGCCACCACGGGATGTCGGTGCGTAGCAGGTTGGCGGCATCAGCCCATACGCCGCGTTCGACGCCGGAGGTGTTCGGGTCGCCGCCGAGCACCAGGCTGCGGCCGTCAATGATCCAGACCGCTGGCTGGGTGCGGCGGTGGCCGCGGCGCCCATCGGGGCCGTTGGCTGGGATGACGAGGGCGCTGGCCCAGGACAGCTGGGTGAACAGGCTGCGGGCAGCCTCAGCGGTGTCGGCGCCAGGGCAGTCGCGGACCGGGTATCCGATCGCGACGTGACCGCGGCCGTCGGGAGGATCCCAGGCGTGGATGACGAACTCCTGCCCGCCGGCGATCTCGATCGAGGTGGTGAAGATCAGGCGTGCCGGCCAAGCGGGTGCGGTCGGGTGAGGGAACAGTCGGGGCACGACAGCCGTGGGATCGCAGTACTCGGGGTGCTCGAAGATGTAGGTGTAGAGGTCGGCGAAGCTCCAGCGGGCTTCAACGTGCCGGCTGGGTGGATAGGTCTGCAGGAAGCTGGGCAGGATGCGCAGCAGCCTGTTGCTGATGGTGAGCATCTCCCCGAGTTCTTCCGCGGCGAGGGTGCGCCGGTACCAGTGGGAGTGCGCCATCCACACGTCCGGGGACACGGCCGGGTTCATCGACTTTCCCTTCGCGGCAGCGGACTTGATGTTGCATCGGAGTATCTCACCGCCGCGGGACAGGAAACCGGGTCGAGCGCGTCGAATTCGGTGACTTTCCCTCATGATGGAGCCGGACCGGCGCACCGGCAGGTTCTTTCGTCACGTGACATCCGGCTGAATCAAAATCGGTTGGCAAAAATACGTAACTCCATACGTGGATTTGTACGTTTCGGTTGTAGCGTCCGCAGGCATGAAGATTGACACCAACTCACTCGTCTCCGCGACCGACCTGAACCGAAATTCCGGACAACTCCTGGCCCGAGCCTCGAACGGCGAACGGCTGGTGGTGCTGAACCAGAATCGCCCCTTCGCCGCGATCGTCTCGATCGAGGACCTGAATCGGCTGGAAAAGCTTGACGTCCCCGACATCCCCAGTACCCCGCAACGACCCACTTTCGATCCCGGTTTCGCGCCCAAACAACTCGCCAATCTCGACGCCGCCCAGGGCTACACCGGGATCGGACAAACCCTCGACGAGCAGACCGTGGCACTGAAACTGGCCTGCCACACCTTGGTGATGGGTGCGCCCGGATCTGGGAAGTCCGTCACATTGAGCGCGGCGATCGCCGGCGCCCGCTCCGCCGATGCTCCGGTGGAGTTCGCGATCGCCACCGTGGATCTGGTGGGCCCGAATTCACTACACAGAGGTGGCCGACTACCTCTCTGCCGGCGAGAAGATCCGCGCCATATCGGATGCCGGCGAATTCGCGGCACTGCCGATGCGTGAACTCACCCCTAACAGCCACGGCGACTGGATCAACCAACGAGATGACCAGTTCAGCACCTTCCCGGCGATTGGAGACAAGCGAGGCGAAGCCGCGTGCACGGTGTTCTCGTCGTACTCCCGGGGACTGGAGACAGGACGAGACGCCTGGGTCTACAACTTTTCCAAGCCGAAGCTGTCGAAAAACATCCGCAACACAGTTGAGTTCTTCGAGACCGTGCAGCGTGACTACGAGACTTGGCTCCGCCAGCGCGGTGTGACCCGGAATGCCCCATCCAGAGACGAATTCGTCAAACAGCACTCAGCTTCGGTGAATGATCCCAAGAAGTTCAGCTGGACACTTAGCGCGCGGAACAGGTTGTCGAGCGGAACCGGGATGGAGTTTTCAGCAAGTTCCATCCGCCGCGGCACCTATCGGCCCTTCAACACGCAATGGGTTTACAACCACCGCTCGCTGAACCACATCGTGGGCCGCCTGCCGTCGATGTTCCCGACCCCACACCACACCAACATCGGCTTCTACGTCGTCGGTTCAGGATCGGAAGTCCCGTTCTCGGCGATCATGCTTGATCTCCTGCCGAACCTGCATGTAACGGGGGCAGGAAGCGGCGGCCAGTTCTTCCCTCGCTGGACCTATGAGAAGGCCGAATCCGAGGACGGTGCACTGGATTTCGCCTCAGTTGACGGTGGTGAGGTCGATGAGTATGGCTACCGGCGATTGGACAACATCACTGACGCCATCCTCATGCTGTACCGCGGTGCCGTCGACGACCAAGTGAGCAAGGACGACATCTTCTACTACGTCTACGGGCTGCTGCACGACCCCGACTACCGTGCCACCTACGCCGCCGACCTGAAGAAGATGCTGCCGCACATCCCCACCCCGGAGAACCGTGAACGGTTCGAGCAGCTGGCCGAGGCCGGCCGGCAGCTGGCTGATCTGCACGTCAACTACGAGACCGTGCAGCCCTATCCTCTCGATGTACAGCTCAAGGCCGGTGCCGATCCCGCCAACCGCGAGACCTGGCGCGTGCAGAAGATGAAGTGGGCCAAGAAGAAAGACCCGGCCACCGGCAAGAACATCGACGACAAGACGGCCATCATCTACAACCCGAAAGTCACCATCGCCGGCATCCCCGAAGCTGCCGAGCAGTACATGCTCGGCTCCCGCTCGGCGCTGGCCTGGATCATCGACCGCTATCAGGTCAAGACCGACAAAGCCTCGGGCATCGTCAACGACCCCAACGACTGGTGCGATGAACACGACGAGCCGACCTACATCATCGACCTGATCAAGAAGATCACCACCGTCGGTATGGAGACGGTGAAGATAGTCGATTCACTATCCCGAGGCTCGGCATGAGCAACATTCGGACATTTGAGAGTCCGCACCCGGATTGATCACAGGCGTTGGGTCGCCTAGCTCTTTCCCGGCCAGTTGCGCCGCAGGGGTTAGTGCTGGCTTGAACGAAGGCGGCGAGATCTAAAGGGCTTACACACTCACGCTCGTCGATATCAGATTTTGCGATGGAAGGTGGGATGCCGCTCGGCGTGTCGGAGTCATCTTCAAGCCAAGTTGGTTAGTGTCGAATAGACGAAAGGACGTCCTGAGTCGCCTGGTCGAACAGGCGGGACGTCCCATCGTTTGCAAGTGGCCAACCAGGCCAGCGTTGCTTTGCAGGTGATTGCGCCTCCCATGGTAGCGCCCCTGAAGGCCTTCGTCAGGCATTGAGGTGGTTCTGCGCGTTGACTCCGCGTCGGCTCCCCTCTCGATGCCCCGAACGTGAAAGGGGGCCAGGATGATCCGATTCACCCTGCAGGCGGCTTGGAAGCTCGCCGTGGTGGTGCACGTCGTAGTCGCGATCGCGTACTACTGCGCATCACTGAGCGGCATGGTCTAGAGCGCCCAGAAAGAGTGGCCTGGACTTGGTCGATACCGGGTCCAGGCCACTCCGGGGATGTGGACTGGCCTGAACGGACGTAATGACGTAATTACGTTCTTGATCGTGACAGAGTGCGTTTCGATGAGGCGCGCTGTCTCGTTTCTAGAGAAATGAGACAGTTCTGAGCGCATCGCCTATCTGCCACATAGCCCGAGTTCGAGGCGTCTCGTTTCTTGTCTCATTCCGCGTGTCTCAGATCTTGCCTGTCGGGGGGGTGAGACAGTCGTCGTATGACGGCGATCCTCGGCTATGCCCGAGTTAGCACCACCGCCCAGGACCTCGATGCGCAACTGGCCATGCTCGCGGCCGCCGGCGTCGACAAGGACCGAATCTTTACCGACAAGCTCTCAGGGGCAGCCAGAACGGAACGTCCAGGACTCACTGCGATGCTTGACTACGCGCGGGCCGGGGACACGGTTGTTGTGGCGGCCATTGACCGACTCGGCCGGTCGGTTGCCGAAGTCACCCGCACCATCACCGATCTCGGTGAACGCCAGATACTGTTGCGCACACTGCGGGAAGGGGTCGACACCGCCACTCCCGCGGGCCGCGCCGTGGCGGCCATTATGGCGACCCTCGCCGAACTCGAACTCGAACTGGGCCGGGAACGTCGCGCCGCATCTCGCCAGTCACGCCGTTCCCGGCAACTACCGGCCACAAAGCCAACAAAGCTCGGCCCAGATCGGCAGGAGCAGCTGCGGCGCCTGGCAGCCACAGGAGAACCCGTTACGGAGCTTGCTGCCGCGTTTGGTATCGGCCGGGCCACCGCCTACCGATATCTCGCCAATAACGAAGCGATGCAACCGAATGCCTGAGCCAGCGTGGCAGCGCTGACCGCGCGCCCGTGCTGGCTGCGGCCGGGCGAGTGGTCATCGACGCGTGACTGCCGGTCGCACGGGTGTGGGGCAGCGGTCACGTGGAGTTGTTGGGTTAGCGGTTGATAGCGAGACCGGCGGAGGACACCTGCGCGGCGGGAAGTGCGACGAGTGAGCTGCCGTCGTCTGGGCATGAAAAAGCCTCGCGCGTCGAAATCGAGATTCGACGACTGCGAGGCGAAAGCCAGCGTGGTGTGCGCATGGAGCCGCTGACGGGGCCATCCGGCGCGCAGGCGGTTATGGCGGCATCGGCAGGTTTCTCCCGGCGGAAAGGACGCTCATTCGAGCAGGGCTACCGGAGCCACTCGCGAAGCGCGGCCGCGGCGGCGCCCACGATCCCGGCGAACCCACCGAGGATGGCCACGATGCGTTCCGACGGCTCATCGCGCCGGCAGAACACCGCTTGGTAGACCATCACCAGCACAGGCAGAATCCAGACCAGATTCCACGCGCCCGAGACGACCATATTGACCTCCTTGCGAGGTGTACCAACAGAAATGCCCGACCGGGGGGCCGGGCACAAAAAAAGCCGGGAAGACCCGGCTTCAACGCGCAAATAGCGCGCCCTCTCATGGGTGGACCCATGAAAAGATCAGTCCAGCAATACATTTGGATGACTGGACAACTTACGAACTGGCTGTGTACGCCAGTTATTCGGTGGACCCCGCCAGCAGGGGCGGCAGGAAGATTTCGCGGTAGCGACCGGATGTGGGCACAGTCGTGCTACTGCATCTGTGCGGCAAGATTACCTGTCGAGGTAGGCAGGGAGAGGACGTCACACTGGCGGGGTGTGTCGGCGCGCTAAACCAGATTTTGGGCGCACTAACGGCACCTCATTCACTGTACTCGCAGGTAGATGCGCCCGAATGGAAGCAAGCAGCCTTGGCGTGTCGCCCAGGTGAGAAGAACGGTCCAGTTCGTTCTTGTCTCGGCGTTCGACCGGGCCTACTCCCAGGACGAAGGCGTGGAATGCGGACAGTGAGATACCCCTGCGTCTAGATCAGGCGCGGGTCACCGTCTTCGTCGAGGACGATGTGCCGATCGCCGCGCTGGAGCGCGTCGAGTGCGAGGTCGATCTCGTGAACGGCGAGATCAGCGATGCGGCTGGGGCCGAGGACGATGATCTGCTCAGCTTGATCAGCCCCGCCGCCGGCCGCCAGGCCGACATACTCCGAGTTCGGTGCGACGACGAACTGCAGATCCCAGCCGATGACGCCTCCCACCTCGCGCGCGCGTCGGTCGAGAGTCCGTACGTCGTCATTGGTCAGCACGCGATGCCCCTCCCCCGCCATCAGGCGTTGTCGGCGACTCTGCGGCGCAGCGTGTTCAGCTCGTCGAGCAGCTGCTGGTAGTGCTGGACAGACATGACGACGGCGCCGGGCTTGCCGGTGGTGCCGGCCAGGACGACGTTGCCGCCGCTGGTGGTCACCTGATTGATCAGGTGCTGATGAAGTTCGCGGACCGGGATCAGCTCACTGGGGACGGCTTGCGCGCCGCCGAGGGCTTCAACGGTGGTACGAATCATGGGATTGCCTTTTCAGAAGTGGTCGGTCTGGTGTCCCCTCGGCCCGTCTGTCGAGCCGAGGGGACACCGCCGAATCCGGTTGATGCTCAACCGCGTTCGGTGACCGTGGTGTTGGGGTGGCGTGCAGCCGTGGAACCCTTCACGAACTTGCCGGTGATGGCACTGCGGTGATGGGTTCCGCTGTTGCGGTTGGCGCCCCGTTCGGTGACCGTGGTCTTGGGGTTACGCGCAGCGGTGGACGCTTTGACGTAGCGACCGGTGGTCGCGCTGCGGTGATGTCCCTTGGCCATTGTCTTGTCCTTTCGGTTTGTCCGGCCCGGTATTGAGCCGGATACCGGTCTATAAGTGCGCTCGTCGGCTCGATCCCTGAGTTCCTCGGAATCGTCGTGCCCGTGGCCGCCCTCGGCGGCGCGGCGGGCCAGTGCGTCTCCTTCGGCGGCGGTCACCGACCTGCGGGCTACTCGCCCGGTGCGGGTGCCTAACGAACTAGCGTTGATGAGTGCGGTGAGGTGCTTGATGGTGGTCACGACGTCCTCTTTCGGTTTCGGAGTTGGCGGAGTTGGTGGCCGATGAGGTTTTCCACACTCTTGGCGTCGCGCAACCCCAGCTTGTCGGCGATCTCCCGTTGGGTGAAGCCGTGCTCCTGCAGGAACAGTGCTCGGCGCGCCCGGTCGGTGCTCAGCAGCGCCATCGCTTCGGCCACCGTGTCGTTGGCGACGATGGTCTCCTCGATGCCCTTGATGATGTCGAACGGGTCTTCGGGGAGCTCGGCCATTGGCGTGGTGGCCTCCTGGATGCGCTCTTTCTCGGCCCGCAGTGCGCTGCGGTAGATGTTGGCGAACTGATAGAGGCACTGGCCGATGAAGAAGGTGCTCAGCGACGCCCCACCCGAGGACTGCCAACGGTGTGTCTTGAGCACCTTGTCGCGGAAGTAGATCAGCGCGGCGACCACGGTGTCGGTGGCGATGTCGTCGATGGTCTGGTCGTCGGGCCAGCCCTCGATGCGGCCCAGACCGTAGCCGGTCAGCGCCTTGGTCTTGCCGTAGATGGTGCCGTGGCGGATCCAGGCCCGCAGCACACCGAGGCCGTAGCGGGTCAGCTCGCGGGCGAACCGCTCCCACAGCCGGCCGGTGAACTGCTCCAACTGCAGCGCCAGCAGCAGCTCCTCATCTGCTTGAAGACGCCGGAGTCGTTCCAGTTCGTCGGCAAGTTCGGCGGCCAGATCAGGGTCGTCGAGCCAGGCACCGACCAAGCCATCATCGACGCCCTGGATGTCGCCCTGGCTGTCCGGTTGTAAGCGCGCGGCATCAACGGGCGGGCCGGGGCGGCTTGCCGGTCGATCCATGGCTACATCTCCAGGAGGCGAGAAAGAGACAACCGATCCCTACGGTTGTCGCTTCCTCTTAAGTCCGCGCGCACCGCGAACCCCTGAAACCTGGAGAAAGTTTTTCCAGGCGAGCGGACACGGGCCGTGCTGTCACCAATTGTCCCAGGTCGAGCCGACAATCCTCGGCATGCATTACAGGGGTTGATGGCAGCCCCGGGCAGCCTCGAGTGATCCAGCAGGCGGGCCGCTGGCCGCTCAACCGTGTGGCGCGCTTCGTGTGATGAGGTCGTGCTTGGCCGTGTCTGGCATGAAAGTGCCTCGCGAGTGAATCGACAAAACTGCGAGGCGCGGATGTGCACAAAGAAAAAACCCCGGCCGCATCATGGCTCCAGGCCAGAGAGGCGGTTTCCGGGGACTTCTGCAAGCTATGTTACCTCGGACCACGAAAAGGAGTCCAGTGGTAGAGACCCCCCAGCAAGCAGAAGCGCGACGCGCCGCCGCTCTTGATCGAGCCATATCGACCCCGCGCTATGCGTCCTATCTGAACGCCGCCGGCCAAGATGCAGACCTTGCCCGCAAGCTCTACGTCTGGGACCGCGACCTTTCGACAGCCATCCTCGCGGACCTGGCCATCGTCGAAGTGGCTTTACGCAACGCCCTACACAACGCGCTGACTAACACCTACGGGCCCGAGTGGTACCAGAACATCGCCCTCGATGACCGCTTACTGAAGCAGGTCGGACGAGCCTGGAGCTATCTCCGCAATCCTCGGCAAGGCCACCCATCGACACCAGGACGAGTGATTGCGCAGTGCACCTTCGGCATGTGGGTCAACCTCCTGGATGCTGGCGGCTACGCGGGCCGGGAGCCTCGCCGCGTCCACGCCGACTACGAGCAGCTATGGCGATCGACGCTGCGCTCCGCATTCCCCGGCGGGCGCAGCGAAGCACGAAACGACCCCAGCCCCCATGCGAGCTTCACCAGGACATGGGTTCACTCCGTCGCCAAGACCGTCAACGTCCTACGCAACCGGGTCGCCCACCACGAACCTCTGCACAACGGATTCCCGTTGCCTGGCCAACGGTCGGGGCAACAGCAGTCGAACCGTCTCACCGCCGCCGAGGGCATCGAGGCCTACATGAAGCTCACTCGCATGATCGACCGCAACCTTGCAGAGTGGATCACCAACAACACCAAGGTCACCGCGCTGCTGGCCACACGCCCGCGATGAGCAATTAGCTGAAGTGTAAAAGACGTAATGGCGTATATACGTTATTACGTTCGGTCAGTTCAGGGGCTCGGCTTGGCGTCGATGGCGGCGGTCACGTCAGCGTGATTGGCGAGGTAATCGCGGTAGCCGGCCTCGCGGTCGGCGTCGGTGTCGTAGTAGTCCGCGTAGCGCTCAAGCCAGGTGCGATAGTCAGCGGGTCCGTGCATGAGCCCTACGGTAGGCCGTTGCACTGACGAGCTGTGTTTCTTCTGGCCATGTCCCCCGCTTCGACGTTTGCGGCGTGTCGTCATCTGTTGATGCCGGCGCGGCCTGCGAGCCTTATCGGCATGGCTCAGCACACACACGAAGATGACCGGGCGCGGATTATGACCCGCGTACCGCGAGAGGTCTACGACGCCATCCGAGCCCGCTCGGCGGTGCTCGGTATCTCGATGGGGCAGTACGCCGGCGACGTGCTGGCCCATCACGCCGGGAAGTGAGCACGACCCAGCGTGAGACAAGGGGTCACCTGCTTGTCTGCGGACACTGGTGCAGCTCCGCACCCGCACATCTTTAAGCCGCAAAGACGTAATGACGTATAGACGTCATTACGTCTTTGCGTTAGCGTCCAGCCACTGATCGGCGAGTTCGGTGAGGATTTTGCTCATGCTGGTGTCGCCGTCGAGGGCGGCCTGCTTGAGGCCCCGCACCGTAGACCGCGGTAGGTAGACGGTGGCACGTTGCATCTCATCAGCCGGTGATCGGAAAACTTTGGCGGCGCGCTTGGCCGGCCCAGGGTCGACCCGACGGGCCATCTTCGCCGAAAGATCAGACATGGACCATCGCCTCCATCAACTCGGTTAAAACATCGTCGTAGCCGTGCAATCGGTTCGGGGTGGTGCCATAGGCGCGGCGCACGTCCTCGCGCCGGAGAATCGGCGTGCCGATCACCGGCACCCCCTCCCCTTCCAGCAGGGCGCGGACTTCCTCGGCTAGCCGCGTCCGTAGGTCGACCCCGGTCAGCAAGACCGCAGTCGGACGATGGGCGGTGATTTCTAATGTCGGCCACACTCGGCGCACGTCCAGTGGGGAGACACCAGTCGGGACGATCACCAGGTCGGCGACGTCGATGGCTTCCTGGATCACCTGAGCGGTCCCCGGCGGGGTGTCAACGATCGTCAACTCGCGGTCGGTGTCCACAACGAGGGGACGTGGTGCCGGCACTACGGGGAAGGGCAGCGGATCAGCGGCGGCGTCGGCCGCCCATTCCAATGCGGAGCCCTGGGGGTCCGCATCAACTAGGACGACATCCACGCCGCGCCGGGCGGCCGCGGTGGCCAGGTAGACCGCACTGGTCGTCTTGGCCACGCCACCCTTGGTGTGTACGAGCGAGAAGATCGGCATGCCAGCCAGCATACGTCGTGACGTAAAGGTGCAAACGCGTCAACGCGCCACGACGTAATCACGTTGTTACGTTTGGTACGCATGCATTAATACGTTATGGCGTAATTGCGTCGATTACGCACGCCGCCGGCGATGCAGACAGCCCTGCCGAGGCCGAGCTCTGGGTGCCAGCCGATCTTGCTGGCGATGACCGCGCCCGCTGGCTCGAAGGCTTCCACTCTCACTTTGAGCCATAACTCCCCTGCTCAAGCAGTGTGTCCGCTGGTCATGCGGTCTCTGCACCCCTGTTCGTTAACGTCTGCGGCATGGGCATCGAGACGTTCAATCGCTCGCGTGGATGCGGGTCATCACGAGGAACCCGTGAGTGGTGCGACTTTCCGCCGAGAATCGGTGTGAAGGTAGAAACACACCAGATGAACTGCGCGGTGACGCTCCTGAGTGCTCGGAGCATGTCATGACCGCCCGCCACATTTACGTCGACGAGACCAAGCAGCGTGACTACTTGCTCGTGGCCAGCGTCCACGCTCCCACCGACCTCACGGCCTTGCGCCAGGTCGTGCGCGGTCTGCTCCTGCCAGGCCAGCGCTACCTGCACATGAAGGACGAGAAGGACGGCCGTAAGCGCACCATTGCCCAGGCCTTCGTTGGCGCCGGCGTGGAAGCCACCATCTACTGCGCGGGAGCCGAATACCGAAACGAGCGCGAGCGGCGCTCTGCGTGCCTACGTGCCCTCATTGACGACCACGCCTCCCTCAATGCGCACATCGTCCTCGACGAGGACGAGACGATGGTCAGGTTCGACAACCAGAAGCTGATCGAATACACCCGCGCCGCCGGCTGCCGCGACACACTGCGCTACGAGCACAAACGCTCGCACACCGATGCGTTGCTGGCCATACCCGATGCGATCGCTTGGTGCTGGGCCAAAGGCGGCGAGTGGCGCAAACTCATCCAGCCCGCCATCACGGCCACTCGCGAAGTCTGACCCAGGGTGTCTCAGAAAACCGCGAAGCCCGAGCGCCACGGTCGTCCGGCCGGGTCTCGGGCTCACTTCCTGAAGCTCAGCGCAACAGGCACCACCCAATATACGGGGAAAGCGCCTGCTACGCCAAGGGCTCGGTGTAGCGGGCCTTGATTTCGGCGATGGCTTGTTCCTCTGTGATCTCGCCGCTGTCGAGGCGGGCCAGCATGTTGCGCACGCTGTCACTGACGCTGAATCCGGCCAGTCCCGCGGCTGCGATAGCCAGGTTGCTGGCTTCCGAGGGGGTGTAGCTCACCGGAGTTGGCTCAACCGAATCGGTCACGCAATCGAGAATAGTTGCAAACACCGACACCTTCGGCCCGCGCTGACACGCACGCGCAGGGGCGTCCCGCGGGCTCTCGCCGGTTGTCTCAACTTTCTCAAAAACATCAGCGCGGCTCGGCGTGGCTTGATTCAGAATCACTGCCCTGGTGGTGGGATTGGCCCATGCCAGCACCACACAAGGGCGATCGTCTCGCCCATACGATCCGCCCGCCGCGCGAGGTCAGTGACGCGCTGCGCGCCGAAGCCGTCGCGCACGGCCTTTCCCTGTCCCAGTACGTCGCAGACCTACTGGCGATCCACATCGGAAGACCAGACCTTGCCCGGGACCTGGGCCGGTCAGACGAGGGGCTGCCGCTGGCGATCTGAGCACCGTAGCCCTGCATACAGGACGGACGTAGGGCAGATGTGACAAATCCATAGCGGTGCGGAATTGCCTTTGACATGACAAAGGCCCCCTTGCGGAGGCCTTGTCTTTGCGGAGGTTGACCTGAGCGCCAACTCAGGTCCGGGTTCCGCACCCGGTACCCCCGAAGGGGCGATGTCTTGACCGACTCGTCTCACGGTAGCGCACACCCTGAATCAGGTACAGGTGGCGCGCGACACCGTGGCTTAAATCGTGACCTTTCTTCCGCTGCGCGGGCAGACACTGCGGTGCGCCGGCGCAGCTGGATCGAGCGTGCTGGTTCGTGTGCGCCGCGGACTCCGATGTGGACCAGCCGGGGCAGCTGGCTGACGGCGCTGGGGAGCTGGGCCGCCGACGAGGCCGTGTTCGCCGCAGAGCGTCAACGCATCGGGGTGGCCATCACCGCACCCACCCTGTGCGCGGTCGCAGAGGTGATGGCCGAGCACGCCGACCACGCCACCGGCCGGCACGTGGCCATCACTCGCGCCACGATCGCGGAACGAGTCGGTTGTGATGTGCGGACGGTGACCGCGGCCTGGCGGCTGCTGCGCAACACGGGGTGGGCTGTGGAGGCCCAGCGAGGACACGGCTCACCGGGCACTCCGGCGGTCGGACGGCGCCCCTCGGTGTACCACCTGACCCCTCGACGTGCCCCCGCTCCGGCACGCTCGGCTGTGCAGCATTTCCACCTACCGCCGTCAGGCGGTGTTAGGTCTTTATCTCCCGTAGGGAGTAACTCACCAAGCACGCACGCGTGCCGACAAAAGTTCACTCCCACCCACAAACGCCGGCGCTTACGCGCCGAGCCGCGACCGCTAGCCCTGCAACGACTGGCCGCTGAGTTGGTTGCCAACAGTCACGGGCTCGGACGGGTGCACGTCGGGGCCATCTGCGATGCGCTGCGCGCAGCGGGTGTGGATCCGGGGGAGTGGACCTCCCGGGCGCTGATTCAAGCGCTCAACACCGACATGGTTCGACGCGGATGGAACTGGCCGGATCAGATCAACAACCCGGCCGGGTTCCTACTCAGCCGGGTGCGACTGCTCAGTGTGCGGCCAGGGCCGCACACCAGTGGCGGCTGCGCCGCCGGCCCAGAGCAGGCACCACGACGGTCGGGCGGCACAGTCACCAACACACCACCTAGGCACACCACCGCATCGCCGGCGGTGCTCACCACCGAGCAGCGTGAGCGGATCGCCGCTGCCAAGGACAGCATCCGCGCCGACATCGCCGCGGCCCGTCGCCGTGCGGCTACCGGCCGCACTGGTGCCCGATCAAGTCACGCAAGCTCGACGAAGAGCGGAAGCACTCACGGCGCACCGCCCAGCGTCGGTCCAGAGCCCTCGTCGTAGAAGGTCCAGGTCACCTCGCTGCGCAGAATCGGCGGCTCGATGTCGTGGACGACCCAGTTCAGCAGCTCCACAGCCGACACTTCATCTCCGCGTTTTTTGAATGTCTCCAGCATCCCCAACATCAACATCGTCGCCAACGACATTTTCGCCCTACCACCGTCCATCCCGTCTCCTCTTTCTCGGCTGCACTTCACACGCCCTCACGCCCAGCCAACCAGCCCCCACCGACAAATCCACGCCACTCGAATGATTCATTGGCACATTTGCACAGTGTGTGCAAGCATCGGTGTGGGGCGCGGCCGCGCCCCACACCGGGCCGGGTTGGGTGGTTACTCGTGTTGACGATCGCGCCGCTGAAGCAGTGGTCGGTGCGCTACTACAACGACACCTCCCGAGCGGCGGTTTCCGCAGCGCTGGATCGAGAAAAAGCCGGCGGTGGGCTGGGGGAGTACTACTCCGAAGGGGAGTCCCGAACACCGTTTTGGATGTGCGCCGGAGACGCTGAAGCCAGCGCGGCGTTGTGCGGTTTGAGTGCCGCAGATCGGGCCGGCGGTGAGGCCGATCTGGACGTGGTTGCGCGCTGGCTCGATGACGGTGTGGCCCCCAGTGGAGCATGTGGACGCAAGTTTTCTCAACGCGCCAACCACGGATTCGATCTGACTTTTTGCGCCCCGAAGTCGGTGTCGTTGCTGCGCGCCTTGGACACCACCGGGGTGGCGTCCAAGGCGGTAGTGGAGGCCCACAACCGGGCTGTGACCGAGGCCCTGGAGTACCTGCACACCCACGCCGGCTACACCCGAGTGCACAACAACATGACCGGGATGAAGGATCTGCAGCGGCTACCTGGTCTGGTCGCGGCGGCCTACCAGCACGAGACCTCGCGGGCCGGGGATCCGCACCTGCACACCCATGTGTTGGTGCCCAACAAGCAGGCCCGCGCCGATGGCACGTTGGTGGCCATCGACAGTGACTCGCTGTGGCATGAAGCCAGGGCCGCCGGGATCATCTACCAGGCCACGTTGCGGGCTGAGTTGCACGCCGCGTTGGGGGTCGGATGGGAGAAGGTGGATCCGCATTCGGGGATGGCCGAGCTTGCCGGAGTGGACCCCGAACTGATCGCTGCGGCCTCGCAACGATCCACCCAATTGAGCGAGTGGGCTGCACAGAATCTGATCGTCGACGGCAGCGGAAAGCCCACCGCGGGACAACTCGCGCGGGCCCAAAAAGCCACCCGGCCGCGCAAGCCCGAGCACCGGCCCTGGGCTGAACTGAAGGCCGAATGGGCGCAGCGATTCGGTGCTGAACTGGTCTTGGACGAGTCCGCCCAGCAGGAGGCGCTGACCCGGTTGCGGAAGGACTCCCAGGCCGAGCTTCGGGCGTGGGCAGGGGCTGCGGTCAGGGGTATCGACAAGCCGGCCTTCACCCGCGCTGATCTCATCGAGACACTCGGTGCGCACATGCCGACCGTCATCGATGACGCCCCACCGATCGGCCCGCGACTGCTGCTCGAGCAGCTCGTCGACGCGGTCGGTTTGCGCGTCACCGAGGCCCGCCAACCTCACGAACGTGAAGGCCATGAGCGCTACACCGCGTTGGTGATCGCGCGCGAAGAAACCGCCATCTACTCGCTGATCGGAGCCCGCGACAAGAATGCCGCCGTGGCGAAAACCATCGCCGAGACCGCCGCTGCGAAAGTCAAGCTGTCGGCCGATCAAGCCGGGGCAGTCGTTGCGATCGCGTCCTCGCCGTGGCTGGTTCAGGTGCTCTCCGCCCCGGCCGGCGCGGGCAAAACCACCTCGCTGAAAGCCCTGCGCCGCGCCGCCAAACAAGGCGGCATCGAGCACGTTTGGTTGGCCGCGCCGACCGGAAACGCCGCCGATGTCGCACTGGCCGAGGGGGCTGCCGACGGCGGCGGCACCGTCGCCGGAGCGCTCAAAGCACTGCGCGAAAACCGCCTCACCTTCGACTCCAAGACCCTGCTTGTCATCGATGAAGCAGGCATGGTCGGCACCCCCGCACTGCGCGAACTGCTCACCGCAGCCACCGCCGCAGGAACCAAAACAGTGCTCGTCGGCGATGCCGAACAACTGGTCCCCGTCAAGGCCCGCGGCGGCATGTTCGCCCAACTATGTGCGGATCTGCCCTGGGCGCAGAAACTGTCCGAAGTGTGGCGCATGCGCGATCCCGAAGAACGCGCTGCCTCACTGGCCATCCACGACGGCACACCAGCGAGCCTGGCCCACGCCGTCGACTGGTACCGCAATCAACAGCGGCTGCACACCGGTGACCCGGTGACCATGGCCGACGACGCGTTCACCGCCTGGACCACCGACCACGCAAACGACGCCGACAGCCTGCTCATCGCTGACCGCTGGGAAGTCGCCGACGCCCTCAACCAACGCATCCACCGCCACCTGCTCGGCGACGACGCCCCCACCGTGGCCGGCGCCCGCCGGCACCGCATCGGAGTCGGCGACATCATCATCACCCGCCGCAACGACCCCACCATCGACGTCTACCCGCAGGGCAGCCGCGATCCGGTCGCCGGGGCCCCAGTGCGCAACGGACAACGCTGGAAAGTCACCCGCATCGACACCGAGGTCAACCGATTGCTCGCGGTACGCATCGGGGATCAATCCAGAGCCGTCTTCAGCGACGACTACCTGCGCCAACACGTCCACCACGGATACGCGATCACCGTGCACGCCGCCCAGGGCGCCACCGCCGAACACTGCCACGCACTGCTATCCCCCGAAACTGGGCACCGCGCCAACGCTTATGTGGCCATGACCCGCGGCCGGGCCACCAACACCGTCTACCTCTACCAACGCCTCGGCGGAGAAGGTGACCACGAACACGCACCCCAAACCGTCGAAGGTGTCCACACTCCCCGCCGCGGTGACGACGAAGACGCCGCCGCCGCCCTGCTTGGTCTGCTCAACCGCGACAACACCGCCCACACCGTCATCACCACCGCCGAAAACACCCCCGAAGAACAACTGTCACCACCGGTTCGAGTCCTGCTGGAACAACGCAAGACAGCGTTGGACAAGCTGCGCATCGTCGAGCAACTCGAAGAAGAAAAAGAGTGGCTGGACACCGCGTTCACCGCCACCAGCCCCAGAGCTACCCACTACATCGGAGTTCGACAGACACTCGACCGCGCTGACGGCCTTGATGAGGAAACGCGGGCCGCCGCCCAAACGGTGGTAGGCAGCCTGCCCACCGTGCAATCAGTCCACCTCCACGATGACCAAAACAAGCCCGCCTTGTTGGCCACCATCGCCGCCTGCGTCGTCGCCGGCGAACACAAGGTGCTCGCACTTCCGGTCACCGACCGCGCCCGCCGCCAAGCGCCCTCCTATTCGACCCAAGGCAACACCTACGCACCCGAGACGTTCCTTCGTGACCTCGACAACGCGACCCTGACAATCGAGGAAGGAACATTGCTGATCGTCGATGACGCCGACCACCTGCAACCGGATCAACTCCACAGCCTGACCGCCCGGGCCGCCGAACGCAGCGCCAAGCTGGTCCTGGTCACCACAGACGCCGACGATCCCAATCTCACAGCGGACGCGCCGAGCCGACACCTCACCGATGCCGCCAACATCTACCTCAACTGGGGCTACCGCCTCGGAACCGACACCCCCGCCGACAGCGCTATCCAACACCGCGCCGCCCAGCACAGAGACGATCCTCTGATTTCTGAAACATTGGACCACACAAGGAAACTCGTCAAAAAACTCTCCAGCCGACCCGGCTTTGGGCGCCGACACGACAGAGATCAAAGCCGTCAGCGAAGCAGGGACGACGGCTCCGGATTGGAGCTCTAGAAAACCTCGGGTGTTCGAACTCGTCGATGCCGTGTCCAACCATGAACCACCACAGCCCACACCCGGCGATTCAAACGAGAGGAACCGTTGATGAGCAGTAGTGCTGACACAGCCTTCGCCGAAGCCGTCGACACGATCCTCTCCGAATGGGGAGAACCCTTCTCGGCTGCCCCCACCGAGCTCACCGACGCCCTACAGGAGCTGTACCGCGCCGAGCTGCGGTTCCCTCCGATATGGCCTGAACACCGCCGCCGAGCGTTCATCGTCCACCACGCCGACATCGACTCAACAGAACTATCCACCCAGTTCGATGACCTCATCGACACCGTCACCAACGAGTTCGGACTCGCCTACGGCATCCTGCCCCACCCCGACGACGCCGCCGAACTCATCACCACCGCCCGCAGACAAGCACTCGACGAGTTCATCGACCGACGACTCAACTACGAGCTGCCCAACGAAATCGAGGACGCCCAAACCGAAAACCCCGGTCGCGGAGAAGCCAGCATGACCGCGTGCGGACCCACCCAACGCCGCCACAACCGGGCCACGCTGATGCGAGATCCAAATAGGACGTAATTACGTCATTACGTTTTAGTTGGTCCCGTGTCCTGCGCTGAGCTGCGAAAGTACGCGGTGAAAAGCCGCAGCACCCAGCAGCCGACCATGACTCCCGCATACCAGTCAGTCACGCTGGCGGCACCGAAGCTCACCGCCACCGCCAACACCACCACCAGTAACGGCGGACTGAGAAACCGCACCTTGCCCATCGAAATACCTCCATACGCTCGCGGGGCGGAACAATTTCCGCTCCCACTTCTTCTGGTCTGGACGAGCAAGGAAAACAGGGTCGGGTGCAAACACCACGTCGAGGCGCGACCAGTAGCCGCTTGATGTGGGAGCCCGGTGAAGCGGTGGTGATCCCTCGCGACGCTCCGGCCGGCTGGCGGAGTGCCGGTTGTCAGTGGATGCGGCCACTATCGTCTCGGGCAGGCTGGCGTGAACTGCTTGTCGGTAGTGCCCGAACTGTCAGGGGGTTGGTGTGGGGTCGATCAACGACGTGATCGATGCGTTTCGTCGGGCGCCGACGAACGTGGATCGGGGCACGTTGTTTGAAAAACTCATGGTCCGGCTCTTCGAACTCGACCCAGCCCTGAACCAGCAGTACGAACAGGTGTGGCGCTGGATCGACTGGCCGGATCGCCAAGGAAAGCCCGACACCGGCATCGACCTGGTAGCTCGCGAACGCGACACCGGGGACTACACCGCGATCCAGTGCAAGTTCTACGAGCCCACCCACACCTTGGCCAAAGCCGACATCGACTCGTTTTTCACCGCATCGGGCAAGAAGCCGTTCACCAACCGGGTGATCATCTCCACCACCGACAAGTGGGGCAAGAACGCCGAGGCGGCCCTCGAAGGTCAGACGATCCCGGTACAGCGGATCAGCCTCGCCGACATCGCCGAATCCCCGATCGACTGGGACATCGCCTGGCCCCAAAACGGCCTGAGCATCGAGCTGTCCCCGGCCGAACGCAAAAAACCCAGACCGCACCAGGAGAAGGCCATCGAGGCGGTCCTGGCCGGTTTCGCGGTCGGCAACGACCGCGGCAAGCTGATCATGGCCTGCGGCACCGGCAAGACCTTCACCGCGTTGAAGCTGGCCGAACGCATCGCCGCCGACGCCAACGACAGCGCCCGCATCCTGTTTCTGGTGCCATCGATCTCCCTGCTGAGCCAATCGCTGCGAGAGTGGACCGCCCAAACAGAACTGGACATGCGCGCTTTCGCAGTCTGCTCGGACACCAAGGTCGGCCGGCTACGCAACACCGAAGACTTCAACGTCCACGACGTGCCGATCCCGGTCACCACCAACCCGGCCACCTTGATGGAGGCGATGGCGCACCGCAAACGCGCCAAAGGCCTCACAGTGGTGTTCTCCACCTACCAGTCCCTGCCCGCGGTCGCCGAAGCCCAAACCCTCGGTGTCGACGAGTTCGACCTGGTCATCTGCGACGAAGCGCACCGCACCACCGGTGTCACCCTCACCGGTGAGGACGAATCCAATTTTGTGCGCATCCACGACAACACCTACCTGCGGGCGGCCAAACGGCTGTACATGACCGCGACGCCGCGGATCTTCGACGATGCCGTCAAGGACAAGGCCGACGACCATTCGGCTGAGCTGGTGTCGATGGATGATGAGTTCATCTACGGCCCAGAATTTCACCGGCTGACATTTGGCGATGCCGTAGAGCGCGGCCTGCTCTCGGACTACAAGGTGCTGGTGTTGACCGTCGACCGGTCGGTGATGGCACCGCGGCTGCAAAGAGAACTGGCCGGGGTCGCCGGGGAGCTGCAACTCGATGACGCCTCCAAGATCGTCGGCTGCTGGAACGGGCTAGCCAAACGCGCCGGCACCGCCCCCGACGGCACCGGCTTCGCTGCCGGGGAGCCACCGATGCGCCGCGCGGTAGCCTTCGCCCGCGACATCAAAACCTCCAAACAACTCGCCCAGATGTTCCCGCTGGTCGTCGAGGGCTACAGCGCGCTACTGGATGCCCGCGAGAACGACGGCGACCCGGTCGATGACACCAACCGGAACCTGCGCTGCGAGGTCCGCCACGTCGATGGCACCTACAATGCCCTGGAACGAAACGCCGAACTGATGTGGCTCAAAGGTGTTGTCGCCGAGGATGAATGCCGCATCCTGACCAACGCTCGCTGCCTATCCGAAGGCGTGGATGTGCCCGCCCTAGATGTGATGTCCAGGGAGGTTGGTCAGTCTGGTGACTGGTGGGCGGCCTCCGATGGCGGAGTGGGCTCGGTGGTGATTGTAGAAGTGCAGCCAGCCCGGTAGCGCGGTGTTGCGTTGGTCGGTGGATTCGTAGAACCGTGCGTAGGCCCATCCGTCGCCCAGCGTGCGGTGGAATCGTTCGATTTTGCCGTTGGTTTGTGGCCGATACGGGCGGGTGCGCTTCGGGGTGATGTTCAGTTCGGCGCAGGCGTCGCGCCAGGCGTAGGACACGTAGGCCGACCCGTTGTCAGACAAGACTCGTTCGACGGTGACGCCACGCTCAGCGAACCACGCCACCGCGCGGCGCAGGACACCGATTGCGGTGACGGCTTTCTCGTCGGACTGAATCTCGGCGTAGGCCATCCGGGAATGATCGTCAATGACTGTGTGCAGGAATGCAATTCCGATCCGGGGTCGCCAATTCCCCGCGCGTTCGCCGGTTCGATGCGCGGTCCGCTGTCTGTTGCGTCTGCCGTGCTCGCGGCTTAAGAACCGATGTCCGCCGCCGTCGGGGATGTTGGCGAACTTGGTGACGTCGACGTGGATCAGCGAGCCGGGATAGTCGTGTTCGTAGCGCCGCAGGGGTTCCCCGGTGACCCGGTCAATGTAGGACAGCCGGTTGATCCGGCACCGGGTCAGCACCGCGTGCACCGTGGAAGCCGGCACGCCAAGGCGCCCGGCGATCTGCACCGGACCCAACCGCTTGCGCCACCGCACGTCAACGATTCGTCGCATCACCTGCTGGCTGGTCTTGTTCGGACTGTGGCGCGGCCGAGAACTGCGGTCGACCATCCCCGCAGCGCCTTCGGCGCGGAAGCGGTCCGCCCATTTCTTGGCGGTTCGTGGGGAGACCATGAACATCTTGGCCGCTGCGGCGTAGGTCCAGCCCTCCTCGACGACGAACTGAGCGAGCCTCAAACGTGCACGAGGGGTCAAAGCAGCGTTAGCGTGGGACACGAAGGCCTCCTGGTTGATGAAGCGGTTCCTAGACAGCTCCACTTCACAACCGGAGGCCTTCTCTGTCACACAGACTCACCGATACGAATCGGGACAACCTCCCTGGACATCACACCTAGGTGCAGGGGCAGGCCGTTGCCGTCGAACAGCGCCAGCCAGGGCCTCGAGTGGGCGGCGAACTTCAGGACATCGGCGATCGGCAGCAGCGTGCCGCCGGCGGTCAGCCCGTGGCCGGTGCCCTTCTCCAGATCAGTCAGACTCACCGTGATCACGACATTCGCGGGCAGGCCGTTGATGGTCCCCGTCGCTCTGGTGAGCATCCGCTTGCACAACGCCAGCAGCGCATCGTGGTTGCGCTTACCCGCGGTGCGGGTGTCATTCCGCTTCTGCTCTTCGGTGGGTTCACCCTCGAGGCAGGGATTCTCGTCAGCCGGGTTGCACATCCCCGGGGCGGCGTTGCGCTGCATCAACGGCTCTAAGGTGGCCCACGCTTCCGGGGTCAACAAGCCTTCGAAGGGGCGCATCCCGTCGGGGCGTTGCTTGCCGACCCGGATGTAGGCCAGGGCTTGACGGTCCTCATCGGAGAGCTCGCCGTCCTGGTTGAGCAGATAGAGCATGTGCGCTGCGGCTATCCGGAACTCGGCGGGCCCGAGTTCGCAGGCATGCTGGGCCAACTGGGCCTCGACATTCTCCCGGGTCTGAAAGTCCACGAACCCGGGCAGCTCACGGAAGAACCACCGCAGATGCTTGATGTGCTCGGCGCCGATCAACCCCTGGGCCTGACCGCGGGCGAACATCGGCATCGAGGGCGTCAACGGCTCGCCGGTCAGCGAGGTCCGCGGCCCCAACGACGCCGCCTCATCCAACCGGCGGTGCGCCTCAGCGGTGGAGATCCGCAGCCGCTGTACCAGTACGGCGGCGTAACTCTTGGCGCCCAGGGATATCGGTGAGCTTTGGGAGGTGATCCGCTGATACACGCGGTGATCGAGCACTGGCTGCGCCCGGACCACCGCTTCGCGGCGCTGCTGCACGTCGAGTAACTCGGCATCGGTGAACGCGTCGATCGACAGCCGATTCATCTGCGCGGTCAAGGTTTCGATCTGCGCGAGGGCAGCCAGCATCGCCTCCCGATCGGCAATAGCTGACGTTCCCATGACTCGAACAATAGTGCGACCCACCGACAAGACTCAGCGCGGTGAGGCGTCAGATACTGAAGTGAAACACGGGTTTTCGCACATCGTCGAGACTGCACCCAGCGTGAGCGTCAGCCGAGCTTTATCACGCTGTGCGCAGTGTCAACGCTCGTTCACTCGACGATGCTCAGCGCCCCAGAGGGGCAGAGCTGCACGGCTTTCCGCGCGTTGTCCTGCTCGGCTGGGGGCACGTCGTCGACCAGCAGTACCACGATGCCGTCGTCGTCCTGATCAAAGACCGCCTCGCTGTTCATCACACAGACCCCGGCGCCGATGCAGACGTCGCGGTCGGCGCGCACCCTCACCAGGCCACCTGCAGCGACTGCAGCCCATAGATGAAGTGGAAGGACCGGAACGCCACGTCGTCGAAGGGTTCGTCGAGCCGCAGCGTCGGGAAGCGTTGCAGCAGAGCCGGAAACGCGATCTTCATCTCCATCCGGGCCAGCGGTGCGCCCAGGCAGTGATGGACGCCGTGGCCGAACGCCAGATGTCCCATCGCGCCGCGGCGGACGTCGAATACCTCCGGGTTGTCGATGAAGCTCGGGTCGCGGTTGCCCGACGGTAGTGAGACGACCACCAGCTGGTGCGCGGGAATCTGCACCCCGGCGATCTCCACCTCGTTGGTGGTGATGCGGGGGATGCCCGAATGCACGATCGACAGCCAGCGCAGCAGCTCCTCCACCGCCGGGCCCACGGCATCGGGGTCGTTGCGCACCAGGGCCAGCTGATCCGGGTGCTGCAGCAACGCCAGGGTGCCGAGGCCGAGCATGTTGGAGGTGGTCTCGTGACCGGCCACCAGTAGCAGGCTGCAGATGCCCACCAGCTCGTCGTCGGTGAGCTCGGATCCATGCTCGCGCACCAGCATTCCGAGCATGTCGTCACCGGGGGAGCGACGTGCGCCGGCCACCAGCGCCTGCATGTAGGCACGCCCGGCGCGCTGCAGCTCGAAGCGTTCCTCGATCGGGATCGACAGGTCGAGCTGCCGGCTGGTGCGGTGCTGGAAATCGTCGCGGTCGTCATACGGCACGCCCAGCAACTCGCAGATCACCAGTGACGGGATGGGCAATGCGAAGTCGGTGACGAGATCACTTGGTGGACCTGCCTTTTCCATGGCGTCCAGATGCTGGGTCACGATCTCGGTGATCCGCGGCTCCAGGCGCTTCATCCGGCGGCCGGTGAACTCGCCGGTGAGCATGCGGCGCAACCGGGTGTGCCTGGGTGGGTCCAGGCCCAGCAGGTTGCCGGACTGGGCGGCGCGTTGTTCTTCCTCGGACACCTCGGGTGCCCCGGGTACGACGAACCCTGGCGGGCGCTCATTGGAGAACCGCTCCGGATCGGAGAGCACCGTCTTGATGTCGTCGTGGCGGGTCACCAGGTACACCGGCATGCCGAAGGCGTTGATGACGGTGCGCACCCCCTCGGTCTCGCGGATCTCGCCGAGGGTGGGGATGGGGTCGAAGTCGACACGCTGCATGTGCAGCGGAGGTGAGGCAGGTGCCTGGGTCATGGTGTCGACGGTACACGCGAGGCTGTTGGGTCCGCGTTGGGAAAGCGTCGATCAGGCCGTTGACCAGGGCGGGATCGCCAAGAAGCCGCTAACTCACCAGCCCCCCACCCAGCCGTCGAAAATGGCGTCCGGCTCGTTTTCGGGCTGCTCGGAGCGGCCGACCAGAAAGTCGAAATCGCACCCCCGGTCGGCCTGCAGGACACGGTCGACGTACATGGCCGCGTAGCCACGACGCTGTCGATGGCGCGGGGGTGGCGCCTGGCGGGTGGCCAGTTCGTCGTCGGGAACCAGTAGGTCCAGCGTGCCGGCGTGGGCGTTCAGCGCGATGATGTCGCCGTCGCGGACCAGGCCCAGCGGACCGCCCGCGGCCGACTCGGGGCTGACGTGCAGAACACACGTGCCGTAGGCGGTTCCGCTCATCCGGGCATCGGAGATCCGCACCATGTCGGTGACGCCCTGGCGCAGCAGCTTGCTGGGGATGGGCAGCTGGCCCCACTCAGGCATGCCGGGGGCACCGCGCGGGCCGGCATTACGCAGCACCAGCACGGAATCCGCGGTGACGTCCAGGTCGGGGTCGTCGAAGCGGGCCATCATGTCGCGCATGTCGTCGAACACCACGGCGGGCCCCTGGTGCACCAGCAGGGCAGGGGTGGCCGCGCTGCACTTGATCACTGCGCCGGTGGGCGCCAGGTTGCCGCGCACCACGGCCAGGCCCTGCGGCGGCTGGAACGGGGCATCGATGGTGGCGATGACGTCTGCGGCGGTGGAGATGCCGGAGGGCAGGTTGTCGGCGACGGTCTTGCCGCTGACGGTCAGCGCGTCTGTGTGCAGCAGGGTCTCGATTGACTTCATCACCGCGGGGATGCCGCCGGCGTGGAACACCTGCTCCACCAGGTGCTCTCCGGCGGGCCGCACGTTCACCATCAGCGGTGTGCGCGCGGACAATTCGTGGAACCTGTCCAGGGTCAGCGGCACCCCGGCGCGGCCGGCGATGGCCAGCAGGTGCACGATCGCGTTGGTGGATCCGCCGACCGCCAGCATCAGAGTGATGGCGTTGTCGAAGGCCTCGGCGGTGAGCACGTGCGAGGGCCGCACTCCCTCGGCGGCCAGGCCCACCGCACGCGCACCCACCTCTTCGGCCACCTGCAACCGCCGCGAGTCCATGGCGGGCACCGCGGCGGCGCCGGGCAGTGTCATGCCCAGCCCCTCCACGATCGTGGCCATGGTGGAGGCCGTGCCCATCTCCGGGCAGTGCCCGCGGGACGGGCCGGCCGCGGCCTCGAGACGCTCGTAGTCGGCCATCGACATCCGGCCCGCCCGCACATCGTCGATGTACTGCCACACCTAGAAGTCGTCGACGGTCAACGAGCGCGGCATCAGCCACAGGGTGTCGGGGTCGCCGTCGATGAGGTGCGCGCCGACCATCTGCGGCCACGGCCACGGCAAAAATGGGAAGAACACCAGCTTGTCCTCGACGCTGTTGGCGCGGTCCAGACGCGGTTCGGCGATCGCCACCGCGGCCGTCATCACGGGCCGCAGAAGAATGTGTGTGCGCAGCAGCTCGAACCGCGTGCCGGGGCAATCCTGGGCCTGGTCCTTCCGGGTCGCCACGGTCGCGCCGCGCGACACCCAGTCCTGCCACCGCCGCGTCAACGACGCGATCGACTCCGCTGGGAAGTAGAACAGCAGCTCGGGTGTGGACAGCGCGGCGCCGGCCATGTCAGACCACCGGCCGTGTGCCCGACCCCGCTTCGGAGTTCTTTTGAATGTCGCTCAGTCGGCGGCGGTAGCCGTCGATCCTGCGGGCGACCTCGACTGCGTGACGCAGCTGCTCGCCGACGTCATCGCAGGACTGCAGGAACCCGGTGAAGCCAGCGACGGTGCGGTCCACCGCCGCCAGGTAGAACGCGATCGCCTCGCGCAAGCTCGCCCGGTCCGCGTCGCACTTACGTTGGGAAACTGCGAGAGCCTGAATCTCATCGAAAACCGTTGTCGCCGAATCGTACTCAGTCCCGTCGCCGACATCAGGCAACGCGGCCATCGCCGCGGCAGCGCGATCTACGTCATCGCCAGCGTCGAGAACATCCAGCCACGCGTTGATCCGGATCATCCGCTCACCCCACTGGCGCATGGCGACGAGCTGATCCGACGACAGGACCACGTTCACCGCCTGGAGGTAACCGCGAGCTGCCATGTCGACTACGCGCAGCGGGCCGTCACTGGTGACCTCGGGCACGTCATAGGTCTCGGCCATGGGCGGAAACGGCGTCTGCTGCAAACCTTTGAGATATGACCGGATCGCGTTCACGTCGGCGTCGCCCGCTCTATGCCGTGTTGGCGGCGGCGGGATGCAGCGGCGCCCCCGCCAACCGGGAGGCGTACAACAGATCCGCACAGCCATCGACCGAATCGAAATCGCGCAGGCACATCACGACCTCAGCGGCACGCGCCGTCGCCAACAGCCGGGCCGGCGGCTCCGCTCCGCCCTGACCGGCATTCTTCATCGCCGTCTGGTAGGCGATCAACGACATGAAACGTTGCTTCGCAACGTCGGCCCACAACGCGTCGCTGATGGGCTTGCGCTGCTCGAAAAGGTCGATGACCTGATCGGTGGCGCGCCCGCTCATCTGCGTCACACTGGCCGCCATCTGCGAATGCCGCGCCGCCACCTTCAACCGGTCCTGTTCGGTGAACCTGTTGACGACACTCCATTCCCACGGCATCGCGACCGCGCAGCGATGCGCCATCGACGGATCCGCGATTCCCTTGCTGGCCTGGACCTCTCGGGGATTCACACTGACCGGCCGCGCTCCCACTGCGCCGGCCCAGTCGATGACTTGATCCATCGGCAGCGTCGAAGCGACCGCCAACACCCGCGCGCCCGGCGCGGCCTGCTCACGCGCCTCGGCCTGCCGAACGATGGTCTCCAGCGGATTGGCGCCGCCCGCCTCCGCCGATTCGCTCCACAGCTTGTGCCCGACGATCGGGTCGGTGACCGCCAAGCGGACGTCCTGCGGGATCCGCACACCCAGCGGGATGTAGCTCGCGCCCTCACTGGTGGCCAGCCACGCTGAGATGGTGCCGCCACGCTCCCAGATCAGCGACGCCGCGTACTGGATGTCGACGTAGCCGCTGCCCATCGTCTGCGCGACCAGCGAGGTGATCACGTCCCGGCCGGCGTCCATCGCCTGATCGAAGATGACATCTCCGGTGGCACCGTCCGCGCCGATCCCACGAATGGACGGCCCCTGCACCGCCACCGGCGCCAACGAAGCCCCAGCAGAGGCCGCAGACGGCGCTGCGGCGCTACTGAGCGGTGCCGCGCCAGCGGCCGGCGACGTCGGCGTCGGAGCGGCAGCAGCGGGAGGAGCGCCGGTCACCGGGCTCACCGGACCAGGACCGCCCGCGGCCGCAGCCGGCGGCGGCATCATCCCCATCGGCGGCGCAGCAGCACTCACCGGACCACCCACAGACGCCGGCGTGGTCGTCGCCGCAGGACCCGCCGGCGCTTGCGCGGCGGCCTGCGCCACGTTGTGCGCCACGTTGGTGCCGATGTTCGTCGCGGCACTGACCGCATTGGTCGCCGTATTCACCGCCCCAGAAGCCATCCGCGCCGACGACTCAGCCAACCCGGAACCCAAGCTGGCCAGCCCCGATGCGCGCCCTGCCGCGTTGGCAGCATTGGCCGCCCCAGCCCCGTTCGCCGCCCCGGCCCCGTTCGCGCCGTTGGCATTCGCTAGCTGACTCGACTGCGCCGCACTCGCAGGATTGCTCGCCGCGCTCGATGACGCCGGCGACGACGACGCCGGCGACGAGCTGCCCGAGGACGCCGGCTTCATCATCTGTCCGAGCACAGACGCCGGATTACTACTGCCCCCACCAGAACTCGGCGACGAAGGCGTCGATGGCGTGGACGGTGTGGAAGGCGTCGAGGGCTTCGATACTTCGGTGGGGTCAGCTTTGTCGGGCTGCTTAAAAGCTGTCTGCTGAATGTTTCTGTCGGCCGCAGTCTGTGATTCGGATTTCGGCGCCTGTTGCTCCGGTGTGGCCTGCTTCGGATCAAGCGCGTTCCCAGTTAGATAGTCGACCTGGCGCACGCTGCCGTTCGTGTCCTGAGGCAGTCCTGGAGCAGGAGCAGCCGGCGCGCTGATCCCAGGGAGACCTGGCATGCCGCCCGCCTCGGGCAGTAGGTGATTAGCGAAGGGGGCGGCCCATTGAGAGATGTCGGTCGACAGAGCAGTCACCGTGGAGGCGCCCTGCCCGTCACGTGCTATGGCATTTGACTTAGCTATGGAAACAATCTTGGCGATGCTCGTCTGTAGTTGCGCCTCGATGGCGGCGATCGCAGCAGGAGCAATTAGCGGGGTGCTTTGTAGTGCAACGGCTTTGGCCTTTTCCGCGCTGTCGCGGGAAGTTTGGATGTCCTCCTCGGCCTGGTTCACGATCTCGACAAGATCCTGTTTGGTCGACTGCAGCTCATTCGCCGCCCAGTGGGCCTTCTTCGAGATATGGCGGTACGCCTCGATCCGATTCTGCAATGCGGTCTCGCGGCCTGCGGCGAGGTTGCGCGCCGCGTCGATGAACGCGCCGTCCATCGGGGCTAGAATCTGCTTGATGTCCATCTGGACATCGAGTTCCTTGAATAGCGTGTTTGCGGCCTGCGAGAACGCCATGGCGTAACCCGACCAAGACATGACACTCGACGCTGGCCACGACCCGGCCAGAATTTCAGCCGAGTGCTCCGTCATCGGCATCATGACCTCACCGAAAGCCAAGGCGCTGAATCCTTTCGGCTATGCCAGACGGACGCACAATGCGCCGGTCAGCTGAGTCGACTCGTTTGCCATCGTGACGGCGTTTCCAGTAATCGGATCACTTGTCCGGATTGCCTCACCAAGGACCCGAAGGGTGCGAACGCTTGTTCGTGCAGCTTCGGATAAGACAGGTGTGGCGCCCGGTGCGATACTTCCGTCGAGTGCCGCACTAGCCTGCGTATAAAGATCTGCCGCCCTGCGAATAGAGCTGGCCCACTGTGGATTCGACGTCGCAGCCGGATCTCCGACCTTTACATCAGGCGGCAGCACACTGAGGGCGTCTTGCGCAGACCTGATGAGATTGCCTGCCTGAACCCACCCGTCTTGGCATGTTTGACGGTCGGCCTCTGCGGTCGGCAAAGGCGCGGGCGCGGCAGGGGTTGGTGCTGCAACGGTGACCGTGACTGGTGAGCTGGTGACCGGGGCGTCTGACGGACCTGTATCCCGTGCGCTGAGGGTGATTGAGGCCGCGGCGACGCTGGCGATTGTCGCAGCGATGGCGCCGGCAGCCACAAGCACGGGCCAGCGCCGACCACGGGCTGGCCTCGCTGGGGGCGGCCCAGGCGGCTGATGAGGCGGCCAACCCGGAACGGGCGGTGGAGGTGGCGGAGGAAACGCCGTGTCCACACCAAAATGGTTCTGACTCATCGGCACAACCAATCAACAGCCTTCTGGCTCGCTTGGAAGACCGCAATCGCGTTGCCTGTGGCCGGGTCGAACGACTTGTAAGACTCGGAGAGAGCCCTCAGCGAGCTGACGGTGGTGTCCGCCACGGCCGCCAGCGTCGGGCTAGTACCCGGAGCCGTTTGAGCCGCGAAGGTTTCGGCGGCCTGGCCGAAGAGATCGCCGGCGCGCGTGAAAGCAGCTTTGTACACCGGGTTGTTCGGCGTGGCTGGGTCGTTGAAATCTACGCCGGGGGGCACGGCTGCAGCGCCGGCGGTGACGAGGGTGTCCGTTGTCTGCCATGCCCGGCAGGTTTGGGCGTCGGCCTGGGCGGCGGGCAGTGGCGCGGGAGCTGGTGGCGGCGCGGCAGTTTCGGTGACTGTGGAGGGTGCCGATGTGGCGGTGGTTGCAGCTTCGGGGGTGGTGACGGCGAAGGTGATCAGGGTGGTGACGAGGCCGCCGACGATGGCCGCGCCAGCTGCTGTGGCTGCGACTGCGGGCCAGCGTCGACGTGGGGGCTGCGGAGCCGGTGGGTACGGCTGCGGCGGCCACGTCTGGTAGGCCGGTGGCGGCGCGACTGACATCCTGTACTCCCTGGTCCGGTATCGACTTCTGTATCTAGATTGGCGCGACTCCGCCGGATACGCCAGCGCCGGGTCCTGCTCCCCCGCTGGCGCCACCCTGCGGCCACACGGGCTGCGGGGAGCCCCACTCGTCCAGCTCCCACTCACCGTCGTCCAGGCCCCATGGCCCGTTCTCGGGCATTGAGGGGCTGTAGCTCGCGGGTTGAACACCGTCTGCCGGCGCGATCGGGTTGATCTGCGGCATCGGGTACTCGCTCTGGGGTACCGACTCCATCTCCGTAGCGCCCTGAACGTCCTGCTGCTGAAGAACGGGGGGCGACTCCGTGAGCGCCGCGGACTGCTTAGTGGCCCACGTGCTGTCGAGGGTGTCGACGTTGGACCGCAGCAGCTCGCTCTGCGCGCTCACTGCGGCCAGTGCTGCGTCGAGCTGCGACATCGCCGCGGGAGGGGGTGGCGGGATTGCACCGATGACGCTTGCGGCCAGCGTCTGCCCGGCTTTGCCGGCCGCAGAGTGCAGCTGGTCGGTCTCGATGTCGAGCTTCGTTTTCGCGCCCATAGGTGCATTGTCCCAGCATCCGCAGACATTGGAAACAGCAATTGGCTGCTTAGCTGGGTGGCGGCATTCGACGTAGAGGTAGCCGCGCTGGTACCGAATAGTCGTACGGGTTAGGTACGATAATTGCGTACTTGTCCGAGTGAAAGGCTGGGTGGATGTCTATCAGCGCAAGCGAAGCACGTCAGCGGCTGTTTCCGCTGTTGGAGCAGGTGAATACCGACCATGAGCCTGTCCGGATTACGTCCAAGGGCGGTGACGCGGTGTTGATGTCGGCGGACGACTACGACTCGTGGCAGGAGACCGTCTACCTGCTGCGATCTCCTGAGAACGCACGGCGGCTGATGGAGGCCGTAGCCCGAGACAAAAGGTCCCGTTCTCCCGAGTCGGTGGATCACGCGACGACGATCGAGGAACTCGAGGAGATGTCCGGCGGCCAGGCGTGAGAAGCATCCATTTTGACCCCGACGGATGGGACGACTTCCTGTACTGGCTGGCCACCGATCGGAAAACGGCGCGCAGGATCACCAGGCTGATCGCTGAGATTCAACGAGATCCGTTCAGCGGCATCGGGAAGCCGGAACCGTTGAAGGGCGACCTCTCCGGGTACTGGTCGCGGCGCATCGACGACGAACACCGCCTGGTGTACCGAGCCGACGCTGATGAGGTGAAGATCCTCAAAGCCCGGTACCACTACTGAAATTCGTCTCGAATGTCATGTGCGAGGTAGTCGCGGTCAGTTGTCCAGTCGGGATCGGCAGGACCAGTGAAGACCACGGCGACGTCGCTCCATCGTCGCCAGCTGTGAGTGCGCACTATGGCGGGGACGAGCTTGGCGATAGGCCGCCCGGCGACGGTGATGACGATCTCTTCGCCCGCCTCGGCGCGGCCCGCCAGTTCGTCGGCGCGCTCTCGTAGCTCGCGCAGTCCCACCTCGCCCATAGTCTCCACCATGGCATCCGGCCCGCCGGCTGGTCATTCGTTGTGGAGGCAAGCGGCGGTGCAATAGCCCGCGGCCAGCACGGGATCCACAAGGGGTTGGCCGCAGCGGCGGCAGTTGGATCGGTGTCGGCAGGCGCAGGTTGAAGGCCAGGGGCGGTGGCAGCCGGCGCATTCAAGGGGTAGCGGATCCTCGATGTAGAGCGGTGTCGCCGGCGGCCGCCCGGTCACGCGGCGTCCACGCCGAAGACGCGGCTGCCGATCCAGGTGAGCCGATCGGAGGGGATGTCGCCCGGTACGCGGATCTCCGGGTAGTCGGGTCGCCCTGGGGTGTGTTCGATGTCGGTGAGGTCGGCTTCCCACAGATCCCAGACGGGGTGCTCCACGGCGAACCCGCCACCTTCGAGTGCTCCCCCGGACAGCCACCACGCCTGGGCCGCTGTCGGCGCCAGACTGATCCAAGGGTTGCGGTGGTCGTCTTCGACGCCGTTGACGCTCGGGGCGGCTCCGATGACCAATCCGCGCGTCCGGATGGAGGTGCGCCGTGTGCTCGGCGACCAGTGGTAGGCGACTGCCATGTTCCGCACTGTAGGTGCCGGGCGAGACACCACCCGTGGTTCACCGGCGCGGTTCCGGGTGCATCCGGCGCAGTTGGTTCGCGGTTCCGGCGCAGAGTCCAGTGGTGCGCCCTAGTTGGTGGCGCAGTTGGCGCACCATCTGGTGCAGTTCTCTGACCTGCGGCGCGCCAGTGGTGCACCGCGCCAGAAGGGGTGGCCGTGATCTAGCCGTGATGCACGGTGCATCACCGGGGGCGGCGGCTCATCACGTCGTCAGCGTCGATCACCAGGGGCAGTGGCGAGGTCTGGATTCGCTTCAACACGTCGGGGTTGGTGTCGACGGCGCCGTCCACGTTCTCGACGTCTGCGCCGGCATCGAACATGAGCCGGGTTATCCCCTGGGCAAGATCCTCATCCGTGATGTTGGGCCAGTGCCGCTTGAACGGCAGGGGCCACGGCTTGCCGCAGCTGTCGACGAAGAACGCCACGCCGGCAGCGAGGTAGGCCTGGCGCAGGACGCCGCGCGCCGGGGCCGATACCCCGCAGGTCACGATGACGATTTCGCCGCAGCCCACGATCCAGCAGTCGGGCCATTCGGCGTCGGTGAAGTAGCCGGTGGGTGAGAGGTGGTCGTCGGGGCCGAGTTCGGCCGGGAGCATGGACAGCGCCAGTTGAAAGCCGATCTCATCGCGGCGCGCCGTGCTCACCGGCCGCAGCCGGGTCAGCCATTCCTGGATCATCCAGTGCTCGCGGTTGGACGGCTTGATGACGTAGGCGGAATGGGCGATGGGGTAGCCGCCGGCGACGGCGGCGGCGCGGGCAGCGATGAGCGGGTTGGGGATCTGCTGGTGCAGGAACAGTGCAGCTTCGCCGGCGGTCCGCGGCCGTGGCCGCTCCGGGTCGACGGCGGCGAACGCCGCGTGGGTAAGGCCGGGGAACGACTCGAAACGGTCTCTGCCCGAGTTGAATTCGCCGCACAAGTCGGTTTCGAGTTCACGGATCATCCGCGCCACGGTGTGGCGCAGGCCGGTGGAGCTGTCCGGGGTGAGGACGTCGAGCAGGGCTGCGGGGTCGCGTTCGGCGACGGCGGGAGTGATCGCCAGCGGGTCGTCGCCGGGCCGCCAGGACAGCATCGCGTCGCGCTCTCGCAGTCCTTTGGGCCACCACGGGATGTCGGTGCGTAGCAGGTTGGCGGCATCAGCCCATACGCCGCGTTCGACGCCGGAGGTGTTCGGGTCGCCGCCGAGCACCAGGCTGCGGCCGTCAATGATCCAGACCGCTGGCTGGGTGCGGCGGTGGCCGCGGCGCCCATCGGGGCCGTTGGCTGGGATGACGAGGGCGCTGGCCCAGGACAGCTGGGTGAACAGGCTGCGGGCAGCCTCAGCGGTGTCGGCGCCAGGGCAGTCGCGGACCGGGTATCCGATCGCGACGTGACCGCGGCCGTCGGGAGGATCCCAGGCGTGGATGACGAACTCCTGCCCGCCGGCGATCTCGATCGAGGTGGTGAAGATCAGGCGTGCCGGCCAAGCGGGTGCGGTCGGGTGAGGGAACAGTCGGGGCACGACAGCCGTGGGATCGCAGTACTCGGGGTGCTCGAAGATGTAGGTGTAGAGGTCGGCGAAGCTCCAGCGGGCTTCAACGTGCCGGCTGGGTGGATAGGTCTGCAGGAAGCTGGGCAGGATGCGCAGCAGCCTGTTGCTGATGGTGAGCATCTCCCCGAGTTCTTCCGCGGCGAGGGTGCGCCGGTACCAGTGGGAGTGCGCCATCCACACGTCCGGGGACACGGCCGGGTTCATCGACTTTCCCTTCGCGGCAGCGGACTTGATGTTGCATCGGAGTATCTCACCGCCGCGGGACAGGAAACCGGGTCGAGCGCGTCGAATTCGGTGACTTTCCCTCATGATGGAGCCGGACCGGCGCACCGGCAGGTTCTTTCGTCACGTGACATCCGGCTGAATCAAAATCGGTTGGCAAAAATACGTAACTCCATACGTGGATTTGTACGTTTCGGTTGTAGCGTCCGCAGGCATGAAGATTGACACCAACTCACTCGTCTCCGCGACCGACCTGAACCGAAATTCCGGACAACTCCTGGCCCGAGCCTCGAACGGCGAACGGCTGGTGGTGCTGAACCAGAATCGCCCCTTCGCCGCGATCGTCTCGATCGAGGACCTGAATCGGCTGGAAAAGCTTGACGTCCCCGACATCCCCAGTACCCCGCAACGACCCACTTTCGATCCCGGTTTCGCGCCCAAACAACTCGCCAATCTCGACGCCGCCCAGGGCTACACCGGGATCGGACAAACCCTCGACGAGCAGACCGTGGCACTGAAACTGGCCTGCCACACCTTGGTGATGGGTGCGCCCGGATCTGGGAAGTCCGTCACATTGAGCGCGGCGATCGCCGGCGCCCGCTCCGCCGATGCTCCGGTGGAGTTCGCGATCGCCACCGTGGATCTGGTGGGCCCGAATTCACTACACAGAGGTGGCCGACTACCTCTCTGCCGGCGAGAAGATCCGCGCCATATCGGATGCCGGCGAATTCGCGGCACTGCCGATGCGTGAACTCACCCCTAACAGCCACGGCGACTGGATCAACCAACGAGATGACCAGTTCAGCACCTTCCCGGCGATTGGAGACAAGCGAGGCGAAGCCGCGTGCACGGTGTTCTCGTCGTACTCCCGGGGACTGGAGACAGGACGAGACGCCTGGGTCTACAACTTTTCCAAGCCGAAGCTGTCGAAAAACATCCGCAACACAGTTGAGTTCTTCGAGACCGTGCAGCGTGACTACGAGACTTGGCTCCGCCAGCGCGGTGTGACCCGGAATGCCCCATCCAGAGACGAATTCGTCAAACAGCACTCAGCTTCGGTGAATGATCCCAAGAAGTTCAGCTGGACACTTAGCGCGCGGAACAGGTTGTCGAGCGGAACCGGGATGGAGTTTTCAGCAAGTTCCATCCGCCGCGGCACCTATCGGCCCTTCAACACGCAATGGGTTTACAACCACCGCTCGCTGAACCACATCGTGGGCCGCCTGCCGTCGATGTTCCCGACCCCACACCACACCAACATCGGCTTCTACGTCGTCGGTTCAGGATCGGAAGTCCCGTTCTCGGCGATCATGCTTGATCTCCTGCCGAACCTGCATGTAACGGGGGCAGGAAGCGGCGGCCAGTTCTTCCCTCGCTGGACCTATGAGAAGGCCGAATCCGAGGACGGTGCACTGGATTTCGCCTCAGTTGACGGTGGTGAGGTCGATGAGTATGGCTACCGGCGATTGGACAACATCACTGACGCCATCCTCATGCTGTACCGCGGTGCCGTCGACGACCAAGTGAGCAAGGACGACATCTTCTACTACGTCTACGGGCTGCTGCACGACCCCGACTACCGTGCCACCTACGCCGCCGACCTGAAGAAGATGCTGCCGCACATCCCCACCCCGGAGAACCGTGAACGGTTCGAGCAGCTGGCCGAGGCCGGCCGGCAGCTGGCTGATCTGCACGTCAACTACGAGACCGTGCAGCCCTATCCTCTCGATGTACAGCTCAAGGCCGGTGCCGATCCCGCCAACCGCGAGACCTGGCGCGTGCAGAAGATGAAGTGGGCCAAGAAGAAAGACCCGGCCACCGGCAAGAACATCGACGACAAGACGGCCATCATCTACAACCCGAAAGTCACCATCGCCGGCATCCCCGAAGCTGCCGAGCAGTACATGCTCGGCTCCCGCTCGGCGCTGGCCTGGATCATCGACCGCTATCAGGTCAAGACCGACAAAGCCTCGGGCATCGTCAACGACCCCAACGACTGGTGCGATGAACACGACGAGCCGACCTACATCATCGACCTGATCAAGAAGATCACCACCGTCGGTATGGAGACGGTGAAGATAGTCGATTCACTATCCCGAGGCTCGGCATGAGCAACATTCGGACATTTGAGAGTCCGCACCCGGATTGATCACAGGCGTTGGGTCGCCTAGCTCTTTCCCGGCCAGTTGCGCCGCAGGGGTTAGTGCTGGCTTGAACGAAGGCGGCGAGATCTAAAGGGCTTACACACTCACGCTCGTCGATATCAGATTTTGCGATGGAAGGTGGGATGCCGCTCGGCGTGTCGGAGTCATCTTCAAGCCAAGTTGGTTAGTGTCGAATAGACGAAAGGACGTCCTGAGTCGCCTGGTCGAACAGGCGGGACGTCCCATCGTTTGCAAGTGGCCAACCAGGCCAGCGTTGCTTTGCAGGTGATTGCGCCTCCCATGGTAGCGCCCCTGAAGGCCTTCGTCAGGCATTGAGGTGGTTCTGCGCGTTGACTCCGCGTCGGCTCCCCTCTCGATGCCCCGAACGTGAAAGGGGGCCAGGATGATCCGATTCACCCTGCAGGCGGCTTGGAAGCTCGCCGTGGTGGTGCACGTCGTAGTCGCGATCGCGTACTACTGCGCATCACTGAGCGGCATGGTCTAGAGCGCCCAGAAAGAGTGGCCTGGACTTGGTCGATACCGGGTCCAGGCCACTCCGGGGATGTGGACTGGCCTGAACGGACGTAATGACGTAATTACGTTCTTGATCGTGACAGAGTGCGTTTCGATGAGGCGCGCTGTCTCGTTTCTAGAGAAATGAGACAGTTCTGAGCGCATCGCCTATCTGCCACATAGCCCGAGTTCGAGGCGTCTCGTTTCTTGTCTCATTCCGCGTGTCTCAGATCTTGCCTGTCGGGGGGGTGAGACAGTCGTCGTATGACGGCGATCCTCGGCTATGCCCGAGTTAGCACCACCGCCCAGGACCTCGATGCGCAACTGGCCATGCTCGCGGCCGCCGGCGTCGACAAGGACCGAATCTTTACCGACAAGCTCTCAGGGGCAGCCAGAACGGAACGTCCAGGACTCACTGCGATGCTTGACTACGCGCGGGCCGGGGACACGGTTGTTGTGGCGGCCATTGACCGACTCGGCCGGTCGGTTGCCGAAGTCACCCGCACCATCACCGATCTCGGTGAACGCCAGATACTGTTGCGCACACTGCGGGAAGGGGTCGACACCGCCACTCCCGCGGGCCGCGCCGTGGCGGCCATTATGGCGACCCTCGCCGAACTCGAACTCGAACTGGGCCGGGAACGTCGCGCCGCATCTCGCCAGTCACGCCGTTCCCGGCAACTACCGGCCACAAAGCCAACAAAGCTCGGCCCAGATCGGCAGGAGCAGCTGCGGCGCCTGGCAGCCACAGGAGAACCCGTTACGGAGCTTGCTGCCGCGTTTGGTATCGGCCGGGCCACCGCCTACCGATATCTCGCCAATAACGAAGCGATGCAACCGAATGCCTGAGCCAGCGTGGCAGCGCTGACCGCGCGCCCGTGCTGGCTGCGGCCGGGCGAGTGGTCATCGACGCGTGACTGCCGGTCGCACGGGTGTGGGGCAGCGGTCACGTGGAGTTGTTGGGTTAGCGGTTGATAGCGAGACCGGCGGAGGACACCTGCGCGGCGGGAAGTGCGACGAGTGAGCTGCCGTCGTCTGGGCATGAAAAAGCCTCGCGCGTCGAAATCGAGATTCGACGACTGCGAGGCGAAAGCCAGCGTGGTGTGCGCATGGAGCCGCTGACGGGGCCATCCGGCGCGCAGGCGGTTATGGCGGCATCGGCAGGTTTCTCCCGGCGGAAAGGACGCTCATTCGAGCAGGGCTACCGGAGCCACTCGCGAAGCGCGGCCGCGGCGGCGCCCACGATCCCGGCGAACCCACCGAGGATGGCCACGATGCGTTCCGACGGCTCATCGCGCCGGCAGAACACCGCTTGGTAGACCATCACCAGCACAGGCAGAATCCAGACCAGATTCCACGCGCCCGAGACGACCATATTGACCTCCTTGCGAGGTGTACCAACAGAAATGCCCGACCGGGGGGCCGGGCACAAAAAAAGCCGGGAAGACCCGGCTTCAACGCGCAAATAGCGCGCCCTCTCATGGGTGGACCCATGAAAAGATCAGTCCAGCAATACATTTGGATGACTGGACAACTTACGAACTGGCTGTGTACGCCAGTTATTCGGTGGACCCCGCCAGCAGGGGCGGCAGGAAGATTTCGCGGTAGCGACCGGATGTGGGCACAGTCGTGCTACTGCATCTGTGCGGCAAGATTACCTGTCGAGGTAGGCAGGGAGAGGACGTCACACTGGCGGGGTGTGTCGGCGCGCTAAACCAGATTTTGGGCGCACTAACGGCACCTCATTCACTGTACTCGCAGGTAGATGCGCCCGAATGGAAGCAAGCAGCCTTGGCGTGTCGCCCAGGTGAGAAGAACGGTCCAGTTCGTTCTTGTCTCGGCGTTCGACCGGGCCTACTCCCAGGACGAAGGCGTGGAATGCGGACAGTGAGATACCCCTGCGTCTAGATCAGGCGCGGGTCACCGTCTTCGTCGAGGACGATGTGCCGATCGCCGCGCTGGAGCGCGTCGAGTGCGAGGTCGATCTCGTGAACGGCGAGATCAGCGATGCGGCTGGGGCCGAGGACGATGATCTGCTCAGCTTGATCAGCCCCGCCGCCGGCCGCCAGGCCGACATACTCCGAGTTCGGTGCGACGACGAACTGCAGATCCCAGCCGATGACGCCTCCCACCTCGCGCGCGCGTCGGTCGAGAGTCCGTACGTCGTCATTGGTCAGCACGCGATGCCCCTCCCCCGCCATCAGGCGTTGTCGGCGACTCTGCGGCGCAGCGTGTTCAGCTCGTCGAGCAGCTGCTGGTAGTGCTGGACAGACATGACGACGGCGCCGGGCTTGCCGGTGGTGCCGGCCAGGACGACGTTGCCGCCGCTGGTGGTCACCTGATTGATCAGGTGCTGATGAAGTTCGCGGACCGGGATCAGCTCACTGGGGACGGCTTGCGCGCCGCCGAGGGCTTCAACGGTGGTACGAATCATGGGATTGCCTTTTCAGAAGTGGTCGGTCTGGTGTCCCCTCGGCCCGTCTGTCGAGCCGAGGGGACACCGCCGAATCCGGTTGATGCTCAACCGCGTTCGGTGACCGTGGTGTTGGGGTGGCGTGCAGCCGTGGAACCCTTCACGAACTTGCCGGTGATGGCACTGCGGTGATGGGTTCCGCTGTTGCGGTTGGCGCCCCGTTCGGTGACCGTGGTCTTGGGGTTACGCGCAGCGGTGGACGCTTTGACGTAGCGACCGGTGGTCGCGCTGCGGTGATGTCCCTTGGCCATTGTCTTGTCCTTTCGGTTTGTCCGGCCCGGTATTGAGCCGGATACCGGTCTATAAGTGCGCTCGTCGGCTCGATCCCTGAGTTCCTCGGAATCGTCGTGCCCGTGGCCGCCCTCGGCGGCGCGGCGGGCCAGTGCGTCTCCTTCGGCGGCGGTCACCGACCTGCGGGCTACTCGCCCGGTGCGGGTGCCTAACGAACTAGCGTTGATGAGTGCGGTGAGGTGCTTGATGGTGGTCACGACGTCCTCTTTCGGTTTCGGAGTTGGCGGAGTTGGTGGCCGATGAGGTTTTCCACACTCTTGGCGTCGCGCAACCCCAGCTTGTCGGCGATCTCCCGTTGGGTGAAGCCGTGCTCCTGCAGGAACAGTGCTCGGCGCGCCCGGTCGGTGCTCAGCAGCGCCATCGCTTCGGCCACCGTGTCGTTGGCGACGATGGTCTCCTCGATGCCCTTGATGATGTCGAACGGGTCTTCGGGGAGCTCGGCCATTGGCGTGGTGGCCTCCTGGATGCGCTCTTTCTCGGCCCGCAGTGCGCTGCGGTAGATGTTGGCGAACTGATAGAGGCACTGGCCGATGAAGAAGGTGCTCAGCGACGCCCCACCCGAGGACTGCCAACGGTGTGTCTTGAGCACCTTGTCGCGGAAGTAGATCAGCGCGGCGACCACGGTGTCGGTGGCGATGTCGTCGATGGTCTGGTCGTCGGGCCAGCCCTCGATGCGGCCCAGACCGTAGCCGGTCAGCGCCTTGGTCTTGCCGTAGATGGTGCCGTGGCGGATCCAGGCCCGCAGCACACCGAGGCCGTAGCGGGTCAGCTCGCGGGCGAACCGCTCCCACAGCCGGCCGGTGAACTGCTCCAACTGCAGCGCCAGCAGCAGCTCCTCATCTGCTTGAAGACGCCGGAGTCGTTCCAGTTCGTCGGCAAGTTCGGCGGCCAGATCAGGGTCGTCGAGCCAGGCACCGACCAAGCCATCATCGACGCCCTGGATGTCGCCCTGGCTGTCCGGTTGTAAGCGCGCGGCATCAACGGGCGGGCCGGGGCGGCTTGCCGGTCGATCCATGGCTACATCTCCAGGAGGCGAGAAAGAGACAACCGATCCCTACGGTTGTCGCTTCCTCTTAAGTCCGCGCGCACCGCGAACCCCTGAAACCTGGAGAAAGTTTTTCCAGGCGAGCGGACACGGGCCGTGCTGTCACCAATTGTCCCAGGTCGAGCCGACAATCCTCGGCATGCATTACAGGGGTTGATGGCAGCCCCGGGCAGCCTCGAGTGATCCAGCAGGCGGGCCGCTGGCCGCTCAACCGTGTGGCGCGCTTCGTGTGATGAGGTCGTGCTTGGCCGTGTCTGGCATGAAAGTGCCTCGCGAGTGAATCGACAAAACTGCGAGGCGCGGATGTGCACAAAGAAAAAACCCCGGCCGCATCATGGCTCCAGGCCAGAGAGGCGGTTTCCGGGGACTTCTGCAAGCTATGTTACCTCGGACCACGAAAAGGAGTCCAGTGGTAGAGACCCCCCAGCAAGCAGAAGCGCGACGCGCCGCCGCTCTTGATCGAGCCATATCGACCCCGCGCTATGCGTCCTATCTGAACGCCGCCGGCCAAGATGCAGACCTTGCCCGCAAGCTCTACGTCTGGGACCGCGACCTTTCGACAGCCATCCTCGCGGACCTGGCCATCGTCGAAGTGGCTTTACGCAACGCCCTACACAACGCGCTGACTAACACCTACGGGCCCGAGTGGTACCAGAACATCGCCCTCGATGACCGCTTACTGAAGCAGGTCGGACGAGCCTGGAGCTATCTCCGCAATCCTCGGCAAGGCCACCCATCGACACCAGGACGAGTGATTGCGCAGTGCACCTTCGGCATGTGGGTCAACCTCCTGGATGCTGGCGGCTACGCGGGCCGGGAGCCTCGCCGCGTCCACGCCGACTACGAGCAGCTATGGCGATCGACGCTGCGCTCCGCATTCCCCGGCGGGCGCAGCGAAGCACGAAACGACCCCAGCCCCCATGCGAGCTTCACCAGGACATGGGTTCACTCCGTCGCCAAGACCGTCAACGTCCTACGCAACCGGGTCGCCCACCACGAACCTCTGCACAACGGATTCCCGTTGCCTGGCCAACGGTCGGGGCAACAGCAGTCGAACCGTCTCACCGCCGCCGAGGGCATCGAGGCCTACATGAAGCTCACTCGCATGATCGACCGCAACCTTGCAGAGTGGATCACCAACAACACCAAGGTCACCGCGCTGCTGGCCACACGCCCGCGATGAGCAATTAGCTGAAGTGTAAAAGACGTAATGGCGTATATACGTTATTACGTTCGGTCAGTTCAGGGGCTCGGCTTGGCGTCGATGGCGGCGGTCACGTCAGCGTGATTGGCGAGGTAATCGCGGTAGCCGGCCTCGCGGTCGGCGTCGGTGTCGTAGTAGTCCGCGTAGCGCTCAAGCCAGGTGCGATAGTCAGCGGGTCCGTGCATGAGCCCTACGGTAGGCCGTTGCACTGACGAGCTGTGTTTCTTCTGGCCATGTCCCCCGCTTCGACGTTTGCGGCGTGTCGTCATCTGTTGATGCCGGCGCGGCCTGCGAGCCTTATCGGCATGGCTCAGCACACACACGAAGATGACCGGGCGCGGATTATGACCCGCGTACCGCGAGAGGTCTACGACGCCATCCGAGCCCGCTCGGCGGTGCTCGGTATCTCGATGGGGCAGTACGCCGGCGACGTGCTGGCCCATCACGCCGGGAAGTGAGCACGACCCAGCGTGAGACAAGGGGTCACCTGCTTGTCTGCGGACACTGGTGCAGCTCCGCACCCGCACATCTTTAAGCCGCAAAGACGTAATGACGTATAGACGTCATTACGTCTTTGCGTTAGCGTCCAGCCACTGATCGGCGAGTTCGGTGAGGATTTTGCTCATGCTGGTGTCGCCGTCGAGGGCGGCCTGCTTGAGGCCCCGCACCGTAGACCGCGGTAGGTAGACGGTGGCACGTTGCATCTCATCAGCCGGTGATCGGAAAACTTTGGCGGCGCGCTTGGCCGGCCCAGGGTCGACCCGACGGGCCATCTTCGCCGAAAGATCAGACATGGACCATCGCCTCCATCAACTCGGTTAAAACATCGTCGTAGCCGTGCAATCGGTTCGGGGTGGTGCCATAGGCGCGGCGCACGTCCTCGCGCCGGAGAATCGGCGTGCCGATCACCGGCACCCCCTCCCCTTCCAGCAGGGCGCGGACTTCCTCGGCTAGCCGCGTCCGTAGGTCGACCCCGGTCAGCAAGACCGCAGTCGGACGATGGGCGGTGATTTCTAATGTCGGCCACACTCGGCGCACGTCCAGTGGGGAGACACCAGTCGGGACGATCACCAGGTCGGCGACGTCGATGGCTTCCTGGATCACCTGAGCGGTCCCCGGCGGGGTGTCAACGATCGTCAACTCGCGGTCGGTGTCCACAACGAGGGGACGTGGTGCCGGCACTACGGGGAAGGGCAGCGGATCAGCGGCGGCGTCGGCCGCCCATTCCAATGCGGAGCCCTGGGGGTCCGCATCAACTAGGACGACATCCACGCCGCGCCGGGCGGCCGCGGTGGCCAGGTAGACCGCACTGGTCGTCTTGGCCACGCCACCCTTGGTGTGTACGAGCGAGAAGATCGGCATGCCAGCCAGCATACGTCGTGACGTAAAGGTGCAAACGCGTCAACGCGCCACGACGTAATCACGTTGTTACGTTTGGTACGCATGCATTAATACGTTATGGCGTAATTGCGTCGATTACGCACGCCGCCGGCGATGCAGACAGCCCTGCCGAGGCCGAGCTCTGGGTGCCAGCCGATCTTGCTGGCGATGACCGCGCCCGCTGGCTCGAAGGCTTCCACTCTCACTTTGAGCCATAACTCCCCTGCTCAAGCAGTGTGTCCGCTGGTCATGCGGTCTCTGCACCCCTGTTCGTTAACGTCTGCGGCATGGGCATCGAGACGTTCAATCGCTCGCGTGGATGCGGGTCATCACGAGGAACCCGTGAGTGGTGCGACTTTCCGCCGAGAATCGGTGTGAAGGTAGAAACACACCAGATGAACTGCGCGGTGACGCTCCTGAGTGCTCGGAGCATGTCATGACCGCCCGCCACATTTACGTCGACGAGACCAAGCAGCGTGACTACTTGCTCGTGGCCAGCGTCCACGCTCCCACCGACCTCACGGCCTTGCGCCAGGTCGTGCGCGGTCTGCTCCTGCCAGGCCAGCGCTACCTGCACATGAAGGACGAGAAGGACGGCCGTAAGCGCACCATTGCCCAGGCCTTCGTTGGCGCCGGCGTGGAAGCCACCATCTACTGCGCGGGAGCCGAATACCGAAACGAGCGCGAGCGGCGCTCTGCGTGCCTACGTGCCCTCATTGACGACCACGCCTCCCTCAATGCGCACATCGTCCTCGACGAGGACGAGACGATGGTCAGGTTCGACAACCAGAAGCTGATCGAATACACCCGCGCCGCCGGCTGCCGCGACACACTGCGCTACGAGCACAAACGCTCGCACACCGATGCGTTGCTGGCCATACCCGATGCGATCGCTTGGTGCTGGGCCAAAGGCGGCGAGTGGCGCAAACTCATCCAGCCCGCCATCACGGCCACTCGCGAAGTCTGACCCAGGGTGTCTCAGAAAACCGCGAAGCCCGAGCGCCACGGTCGTCCGGCCGGGTCTCGGGCTCACTTCCTGAAGCTCAGCGCAACAGGCACCACCCAATATACGGGGAAAGCGCCTGCTACGCCAAGGGCTCGGTGTAGCGGGCCTTGATTTCGGCGATGGCTTGTTCCTCTGTGATCTCGCCGCTGTCGAGGCGGGCCAGCATGTTGCGCACGCTGTCACTGACGCTGAATCCGGCCAGTCCCGCGGCTGCGATAGCCAGGTTGCTGGCTTCCGAGGGGGTGTAGCTCACCGGAGTTGGCTCAACCGAATCGGTCACGCAATCGAGAATAGTTGCAAACACCGACACCTTCGGCCCGCGCTGACACGCACGCGCAGGGGCGTCCCGCGGGCTCTCGCCGGTTGTCTCAACTTTCTCAAAAACATCAGCGCGGCTCGGCGTGGCTTGATTCAGAATCACTGCCCTGGTGGTGGGATTGGCCCATGCCAGCACCACACAAGGGCGATCGTCTCGCCCATACGATCCGCCCGCCGCGCGAGGTCAGTGACGCGCTGCGCGCCGAAGCCGTCGCGCACGGCCTTTCCCTGTCCCAGTACGTCGCAGACCTACTGGCGATCCACATCGGAAGACCAGACCTTGCCCGGGACCTGGGCCGGTCAGACGAGGGGCTGCCGCTGGCGATCTGAGCACCGTAGCCCTGCATACAGGACGGACGTAGGGCAGATGTGACAAATCCATAGCGGTGCGGAATTGCCTTTGACATGACAAAGGCCCCCTTGCGGAGGCCTTGTCTTTGCGGAGGTTGACCTGAGCGCCAACTCAGGTCCGGGTTCCGCACCCGGTACCCCCGAAGGGGCGATGTCTTGACCGACTCGTCTCACGGTAGCGCACACCCTGAATCAGGTACAGGTGGCGCGCGACACCGTGGCTTAAATCGTGACCTTTCTTCCGCTGCGCGGGCAGACACTGCGGTGCGCCGGCGCAGCTGGATCGAGCGTGCTGGTTCGTGTGCGCCGCGGACTCCGATGTGGACCAGCCGGGGCAGCTGGCTGACGGCGCTGGGGAGCTGGGCCGCCGACGAGGCCGTGTTCGCCGCAGAGCGTCAACGCATCGGGGTGGCCATCACCGCACCCACCCTGTGCGCGGTCGCAGAGGTGATGGCCGAGCACGCCGACCACGCCACCGGCCGGCACGTGGCCATCACTCGCGCCACGATCGCGGAACGAGTCGGTTGTGATGTGCGGACGGTGACCGCGGCCTGGCGGCTGCTGCGCAACACGGGGTGGGCTGTGGAGGCCCAGCGAGGACACGGCTCACCGGGCACTCCGGCGGTCGGACGGCGCCCCTCGGTGTACCACCTGACCCCTCGACGTGCCCCCGCTCCGGCACGCTCGGCTGTGCAGCATTTCCACCTACCGCCGTCAGGCGGTGTTAGGTCTTTATCTCCCGTAGGGAGTAACTCACCAAGCACGCACGCGTGCCGACAAAAGTTCACTCCCACCCACAAACGCCGGCGCTTACGCGCCGAGCCGCGACCGCTAGCCCTGCAACGACTGGCCGCTGAGTTGGTTGCCAACAGTCACGGGCTCGGACGGGTGCACGTCGGGGCCATCTGCGATGCGCTGCGCGCAGCGGGTGTGGATCCGGGGGAGTGGACCTCCCGGGCGCTGATTCAAGCGCTCAACACCGACATGGTTCGACGCGGATGGAACTGGCCGGATCAGATCAACAACCCGGCCGGGTTCCTACTCAGCCGGGTGCGACTGCTCAGTGTGCGGCCAGGGCCGCACACCAGTGGCGGCTGCGCCGCCGGCCCAGAGCAGGCACCACGACGGTCGGGCGGCACAGTCACCAACACACCACCTAGGCACACCACCGCATCGCCGGCGGTGCTCACCACCGAGCAGCGTGAGCGGATCGCCGCTGCCAAGGACAGCATCCGCGCCGACATCGCCGCGGCCCGTCGCCGTGCGGCTACCGGCCGCACTGGTGCCCGATCAAGTCACGCAAGCTCGACGAAGAGCGGAAGCACTCACGGCGCACCGCCCAGCGTCGGTCCAGAGCCCTCGTCGTAGAAGGTCCAGGTCACCTCGCTGCGCAGAATCGGCGGCTCGATGTCGTGGACGACCCAGTTCAGCAGCTCCACAGCCGACACTTCATCTCCGCGTTTTTTGAATGTCTCCAGCATCCCCAACATCAACATCGTCGCCAACGACATTTTCGCCCTACCACCGTCCATCCCGTCTCCTCTTTCTCGGCTGCACTTCACACGCCCTCACGCCCAGCCAACCAGCCCCCACCGACAAATCCACGCCACTCGAATGATTCATTGGCACATTTGCACAGTGTGTGCAAGCATCGGTGTGGGGCGCGGCCGCGCCCCACACCGGGCCGGGTTGGGTGGTTACTCGTGTTGACGATCGCGCCGCTGAAGCAGTGGTCGGTGCGCTACTACAACGACACCTCCCGAGCGGCGGTTTCCGCAGCGCTGGATCGAGAAAAAGCCGGCGGTGGGCTGGGGGAGTACTACTCCGAAGGGGAGTCCCGAACACCGTTTTGGATGTGCGCCGGAGACGCTGAAGCCAGCGCGGCGTTGTGCGGTTTGAGTGCCGCAGATCGGGCCGGCGGTGAGGCCGATCTGGACGTGGTTGCGCGCTGGCTCGATGACGGTGTGGCCCCCAGTGGAGCATGTGGACGCAAGTTTTCTCAACGCGCCAACCACGGATTCGATCTGACTTTTTGCGCCCCGAAGTCGGTGTCGTTGCTGCGCGCCTTGGACACCACCGGGGTGGCGTCCAAGGCGGTAGTGGAGGCCCACAACCGGGCTGTGACCGAGGCCCTGGAGTACCTGCACACCCACGCCGGCTACACCCGAGTGCACAACAACATGACCGGGATGAAGGATCTGCAGCGGCTACCTGGTCTGGTCGCGGCGGCCTACCAGCACGAGACCTCGCGGGCCGGGGATCCGCACCTGCACACCCATGTGTTGGTGCCCAACAAGCAGGCCCGCGCCGATGGCACGTTGGTGGCCATCGACAGTGACTCGCTGTGGCATGAAGCCAGGGCCGCCGGGATCATCTACCAGGCCACGTTGCGGGCTGAGTTGCACGCCGCGTTGGGGGTCGGATGGGAGAAGGTGGATCCGCATTCGGGGATGGCCGAGCTTGCCGGAGTGGACCCCGAACTGATCGCTGCGGCCTCGCAACGATCCACCCAATTGAGCGAGTGGGCTGCACAGAATCTGATCGTCGACGGCAGCGGAAAGCCCACCGCGGGACAACTCGCGCGGGCCCAAAAAGCCACCCGGCCGCGCAAGCCCGAGCACCGGCCCTGGGCTGAACTGAAGGCCGAATGGGCGCAGCGATTCGGTGCTGAACTGGTCTTGGACGAGTCCGCCCAGCAGGAGGCGCTGACCCGGTTGCGGAAGGACTCCCAGGCCGAGCTTCGGGCGTGGGCAGGGGCTGCGGTCAGGGGTATCGACAAGCCGGCCTTCACCCGCGCTGATCTCATCGAGACACTCGGTGCGCACATGCCGACCGTCATCGATGACGCCCCACCGATCGGCCCGCGACTGCTGCTCGAGCAGCTCGTCGACGCGGTCGGTTTGCGCGTCACCGAGGCCCGCCAACCTCACGAACGTGAAGGCCATGAGCGCTACACCGCGTTGGTGATCGCGCGCGAAGAAACCGCCATCTACTCGCTGATCGGAGCCCGCGACAAGAATGCCGCCGTGGCGAAAACCATCGCCGAGACCGCCGCTGCGAAAGTCAAGCTGTCGGCCGATCAAGCCGGGGCAGTCGTTGCGATCGCGTCCTCGCCGTGGCTGGTTCAGGTGCTCTCCGCCCCGGCCGGCGCGGGCAAAACCACCTCGCTGAAAGCCCTGCGCCGCGCCGCCAAACAAGGCGGCATCGAGCACGTTTGGTTGGCCGCGCCGACCGGAAACGCCGCCGATGTCGCACTGGCCGAGGGGGCTGCCGACGGCGGCGGCACCGTCGCCGGAGCGCTCAAAGCACTGCGCGAAAACCGCCTCACCTTCGACTCCAAGACCCTGCTTGTCATCGATGAAGCAGGCATGGTCGGCACCCCCGCACTGCGCGAACTGCTCACCGCAGCCACCGCCGCAGGAACCAAAACAGTGCTCGTCGGCGATGCCGAACAACTGGTCCCCGTCAAGGCCCGCGGCGGCATGTTCGCCCAACTATGTGCGGATCTGCCCTGGGCGCAGAAACTGTCCGAAGTGTGGCGCATGCGCGATCCCGAAGAACGCGCTGCCTCACTGGCCATCCACGACGGCACACCAGCGAGCCTGGCCCACGCCGTCGACTGGTACCGCAATCAACAGCGGCTGCACACCGGTGACCCGGTGACCATGGCCGACGACGCGTTCACCGCCTGGACCACCGACCACGCAAACGACGCCGACAGCCTGCTCATCGCTGACCGCTGGGAAGTCGCCGACGCCCTCAACCAACGCATCCACCGCCACCTGCTCGGCGACGACGCCCCCACCGTGGCCGGCGCCCGCCGGCACCGCATCGGAGTCGGCGACATCATCATCACCCGCCGCAACGACCCCACCATCGACGTCTACCCGCAGGGCAGCCGCGATCCGGTCGCCGGGGCCCCAGTGCGCAACGGACAACGCTGGAAAGTCACCCGCATCGACACCGAGGTCAACCGATTGCTCGCGGTACGCATCGGGGATCAATCCAGAGCCGTCTTCAGCGACGACTACCTGCGCCAACACGTCCACCACGGATACGCGATCACCGTGCACGCCGCCCAGGGCGCCACCGCCGAACACTGCCACGCACTGCTATCCCCCGAAACTGGGCACCGCGCCAACGCTTATGTGGCCATGACCCGCGGCCGGGCCACCAACACCGTCTACCTCTACCAACGCCTCGGCGGAGAAGGTGACCACGAACACGCACCCCAAACCGTCGAAGGTGTCCACACTCCCCGCCGCGGTGACGACGAAGACGCCGCCGCCGCCCTGCTTGGTCTGCTCAACCGCGACAACACCGCCCACACCGTCATCACCACCGCCGAAAACACCCCCGAAGAACAACTGTCACCACCGGTTCGAGTCCTGCTGGAACAACGCAAGACAGCGTTGGACAAGCTGCGCATCGTCGAGCAACTCGAAGAAGAAAAAGAGTGGCTGGACACCGCGTTCACCGCCACCAGCCCCAGAGCTACCCACTACATCGGAGTTCGACAGACACTCGACCGCGCTGACGGCCTTGATGAGGAAACGCGGGCCGCCGCCCAAACGGTGGTAGGCAGCCTGCCCACCGTGCAATCAGTCCACCTCCACGATGACCAAAACAAGCCCGCCTTGTTGGCCACCATCGCCGCCTGCGTCGTCGCCGGCGAACACAAGGTGCTCGCACTTCCGGTCACCGACCGCGCCCGCCGCCAAGCGCCCTCCTATTCGACCCAAGGCAACACCTACGCACCCGAGACGTTCCTTCGTGACCTCGACAACGCGACCCTGACAATCGAGGAAGGAACATTGCTGATCGTCGATGACGCCGACCACCTGCAACCGGATCAACTCCACAGCCTGACCGCCCGGGCCGCCGAACGCAGCGCCAAGCTGGTCCTGGTCACCACAGACGCCGACGATCCCAATCTCACAGCGGACGCGCCGAGCCGACACCTCACCGATGCCGCCAACATCTACCTCAACTGGGGCTACCGCCTCGGAACCGACACCCCCGCCGACAGCGCTATCCAACACCGCGCCGCCCAGCACAGAGACGATCCTCTGATTTCTGAAACATTGGACCACACAAGGAAACTCGTCAAAAAACTCTCCAGCCGACCCGGCTTTGGGCGCCGACACGACAGAGATCAAAGCCGTCAGCGAAGCAGGGACGACGGCTCCGGATTGGAGCTCTAGAAAACCTCGGGTGTTCGAACTCGTCGATGCCGTGTCCAACCATGAACCACCACAGCCCACACCCGGCGATTCAAACGAGAGGAACCGTTGATGAGCAGTAGTGCTGACACAGCCTTCGCCGAAGCCGTCGACACGATCCTCTCCGAATGGGGAGAACCCTTCTCGGCTGCCCCCACCGAGCTCACCGACGCCCTACAGGAGCTGTACCGCGCCGAGCTGCGGTTCCCTCCGATATGGCCTGAACACCGCCGCCGAGCGTTCATCGTCCACCACGCCGACATCGACTCAACAGAACTATCCACCCAGTTCGATGACCTCATCGACACCGTCACCAACGAGTTCGGACTCGCCTACGGCATCCTGCCCCACCCCGACGACGCCGCCGAACTCATCACCACCGCCCGCAGACAAGCACTCGACGAGTTCATCGACCGACGACTCAACTACGAGCTGCCCAACGAAATCGAGGACGCCCAAACCGAAAACCCCGGTCGCGGAGAAGCCAGCATGACCGCGTGCGGACCCACCCAACGCCGCCACAACCGGGCCACGCTGATGCGAGATCCAAATAGGACGTAATTACGTCATTACGTTTTAGTTGGTCCCGTGTCCTGCGCTGAGCTGCGAAAGTACGCGGTGAAAAGCCGCAGCACCCAGCAGCCGACCATGACTCCCGCATACCAGTCAGTCACGCTGGCGGCACCGAAGCTCACCGCCACCGCCAACACCACCACCAGTAACGGCGGACTGAGAAACCGCACCTTGCCCATCGAAATACCTCCATACGCTCGCGGGGCGGAACAATTTCCGCTCCCACTTCTTCTGGTCTGGACGAGCAAGGAAAACAGGGTCTGAACCACCCCGGGTTTCATGCACACTCGGTTACTGGTGTGCCTCCATCTTG
>ERZ795053.277-NODE-277-length-64583-cov-10.069970_pt1 | contig 64583 bp, 53 predicted proteins | sample MGYA00375137_ERZ795053 | MGnify/ENA primary metagenome ERZ795053 (study PRJEB30182, sample SAMN05720284) | activated sludge metagenome | isolation source: Anaerobic digester | place: Hong Kong | collected 2014-12-17 ...
AGGGCGCCTGCCGTCAGAAGTCGTTTCTTCATGCGTCATTCTCCTGTTGGGCGGGGGTCATGTCCGCGCGGTCCCATCCCGCAAGGGAACGCGCTACAAGCGCGTCTGCGACCAGATCGGTCACATCGACGAGCGTCTTCGAGGTGGAAATATCGGCGATCAGCGGCAATTCAGTGCAGGCGAGCAGCAGGGTATCTGCCTGCATCGCCTCGACGATCCGGGCAAAACGCGGGCGCAGGCCCGGATCGGCCGAACCAAGCCGCTTTACGTCATGGATCAGATCCTGCAATGCCGCGCGGTCGGCGGGCGTTTCGATCTCGACCAGACCCGCCAGGTGGCGATAGGCCGACCATGCGCCCATTTCGGTTACCGGTGCCGCGCCCAATAGTCCAAGGCGCCGAAGGCCAGAGGCGGCGATCCAGTCGGCGACCACGCTTGGAAAACTGACGAATTCCGCCGTCAACTTGAGGTCGGCGATGCGCGGGGCGAACCAGTTCAGTGTATTGCAGGCAATCGCCCAGGCGTCCGACTGGCCTGCAATGCGGGTAACGGTGCTTTGCATCGCTTCCCAGACCGGGCCTTCGTTGGCTGCAAGGTCCATCGACAGGCCAAGCTGCGGTTCGGACAGGACAACCACGCGCGGCGCGTCCAGATCCCCCCGGAACGCGGTCCCCATGACAGCGGCGTTGCGGCGCAGGATCTTGGCCCAGAGGTCAATCCCTGCCTCCGGGCCAGAGCCTGCAACGATACCAATCGTGGGGCGGCGCAAGTCGGCGTGGGCAGTTCTGTCCATGAAACACATCCCTGGGAGTCGGGGTCTGGAGCCCCTTGGCGCTCAGATTGGGGTCGGGTCATGGCGCTTGACAATTTGGCAAACCGTTGCACTTTGATGCATTCTGGTGCAAAAGAAGGGACAATTGGCATCATGTCTGACCTGTCCACAAATCTGCGCCTGCTGTGCGGCTATCGACCGTCCATATCCAGCGTGGCGCGGGATCTCGGGTTGAACCGCAGTCAGCTAAATCGCTACCTGGCCGGCAGTTCCACGCCGCGGGCCGCGCTCTTGCGCAGGATTTGTGATTACTTCGGTGTCGAGGAGCACGAAGTCCGGCTTCCACCCAACGACTTCTCTGCCATCGTAAAGGTCCGCGGCCTGTCCTCTGACAGCCTGTCACGCACCCTTCGCGTGCATTTCGACCGGATCACGACGCGCAATGATCCGCGCATTTTCCAGTTGTCGGGCACGTTCTTCGAATACTACTGGTCAATGTCCACACCGGGAAAGGTTGTCCGCGCACTTGTCGGTTTCGCACCGGAACGCGAACACCTGTTCTATCGCCGGCTGGAACGCATGGGTGATCCGAAGGCCGTTGTCACCAGGCATTTCCGCTATCAGGGTGCTGCCCTGATGACCGGTGACAGGGTCTTCATGAACGATTACGAAACCGGGGCCGGGATCGAAGTGACACAGACGGTGCTTTACCCCGACTACAGCTTTCGGTGGCGCGCCCTGCATGGAGTGAAGGTTGGTGTCTCGGCCAATCGTGACCATGTGCCATGTGCCGTGCGCACCTATCTTGAACGGACACCGCCCCGAGCGAACCTGATCGCGAACTTGCGACGTGTCGGCCTGTTGACCCCGGACGATCCCGATCTTCCCGAACAGATCCTGCCCATGATCGACAACCGGACTTCGGGGCCCTACGGGTTTCAAGCACACAACCTGTTGGCGATCTAGATTGACCGGTGCCTTTCATTGGCCCTGTCAAGGAAATCTGGGTTGAGACGGGCAGGGGGCAGGTCAGTCTGGCGGCACCCGCCTTGGTCTGATCCCGGCATCCGGCGTGCTATCGGTCCAGGGGAGGGACGAGAACCCGTAGTTTGCACGGAACCAGTATCTGATCCCTCGATGTCTGCAGCTTGCCGATCAGATTGAATGCTTTCTCGAGCATCGTGCCGACGTCCTGTTCCACCATTGCAATATTCCCGGGCAGGTAGGCTCCGAAAGGATCCCAGTCGAAACATCCGAACCTGACATGCTCTGCCCCCTTGGCAAGCTTGCGATGCCACAGCATGACACCTTCCAGCGAAATGGTTGAATTGACGAAGATGCCAGTCGGAATGTCAGGTTCGAAACCGTTGAGAGCTGCGGCCGCCTTGTCGGCAGAGTAGCCGGTTGCAAGGATGTGAGAGTCGGGCAGGGTCATGGCGCGCCCCTCGTGTGCGGCAAGGAAGCCCCTGAGGCGCTCTGCGGTGTTGTGGTCGGTCAACCGCCCCCCGACGAAGTGGAGAGGTGTGGCGGCGCCAAACTCTCTCGACAGGTGGTCAAGGATCAGATTCGTGAGGTCTCGCGCACCTGCGAAGTTGTCCGAAATCACCGAAGTCGCGCCGCGACCCGGCAGGTCGAGATTGATCGACTGCACGCCGGCTGCATCACAAAATGCCGAAATCCGGTCCGGATCGGTAGCGCCCGTCGCAATCAGGCATTCGGCCTGATAGGAAATCAGCTCCTTGGCAGCCTCGAACTCGAGATCGGGATCCCTTTGCGTGCAGGTCACGACCGGAAAATAGCCGGCCGCGCGGGCTTTCGCCTCGAATTGCTCGGCGATTTCACCGAAGTATCGGTTGTCGTACTTCGGGACGATCATGCCGATGATATGCGACCGGGTCTTTCGCAGCAGACTGGCCTGGGCATTCACCGCGTACCCTTGTTCGTCCGCGATCTTGGCGATCCGATCGGCAAGCTTCTGGCTGATTCTCCGCTTCTTCCATGTGCCGTTCAGCACGGAACTGACGGCGCTCGGAGAGGTGCCGGCGAGCTCGGCCAGATCGTAGATCGTTGTCTTCTTTGTGCTTTTCTCCATCAGGCTCCACACCTTCGCATATGATCCATCATAGCAAATGAGAGAGGCTTGACCAAGCGCAATCGATGGTGCATCTTTGCTCAATCGATTGCGCATACGCGTTGTCGAGTGCGCATATGGAGGATGCGCAAGGGGGGAGCTTGTGGCTGTACAGTTCCGGTCGTCCGGCCTGCAGTCTTTGCCGACTTCTGGGAACATCCTCTCCGCTCAAGCGGGTGCGAAACGTGTTTGGAGGAGAAAACAGATGACCAGGACTACTTCCCTCGCAGCGGCATCGGCGCTCGTTGCGGGCCTTTTCGCCACAGCTGCTGGCGCACAGACCGTGGCTTTCCTGATGCCGGACCAGGCCTCGACGCGCTACGAGGAACATGATTGGCCGGGCTTCCAGGCCGCGATGGGCGAGCTTTGCCCGGATTGCACGCTCATCTACCAGAACGGCAACGCTGACGTCGCCCTGCAGCAGCAGCAGTTCAATTCGGTTATCGCACAAGGTGCGTCCGTTGTGGTTCTCGATCCGGTCGACTCGGCCGCGGCCGCGGCCCTGGTCGAGATCGCGAAGTCGCAGAACGTCAAGGTGATCGCCTATGACCGGCCGATCCCGGATTCGCCGGCGGATTTCTACGTTTCCTTCGACAACGAAGGCATCGGCTACGCGATTGCACAGTCGCTGGTCGATCACCTCCAGGCCGAGGGCGTGCCCGCCGGCGCGGGTGTCCTGCAGATCAACGGCTCGCCCACCGATGCGGCCGCGGGCCTGATCCGCGACGGGATCGACCGCGCGCTGGACGCCTCGCCCTATGTCACCCTGTCGGAGTTCGATACGCCTGACTGGGCGCCGCCGAAGGCGCAGGAATGGGCGGCTGGCCAGATCACTCGGTTCGGCGCCGACATCCGCGGTATCGTCGCCGCGAACGACGGCACCGGCGGCGGTGCGATTGCCGCGCTGAAGGCGGCAGGAGCAGACCCCCTGCCACCCGTCACCGGAAACGACGCGACCATCGCGGCGCTGCAGCTGATCATCGCCGGCGACCAGTACAACACGATCTCCAAACCTTCCGAGATTGTCGCGGCAGCGGCCGCCGATGTCGCCGTCAAGCTCCTGAACGGCGAAACGCCCGAGGCCAGCACCACGCTCTACAACACGCCCTCGCAGCTTTTCGTGCCGGCCGTCGTCACCCGCGAGAACATCAAGGCGGAGGTCTTCGATACCGGGATTCAAACCGCAGCCGAGGTCTGCACTGCCGAATACGCAGAGGCTTGCGCCGAGCTCGGGATCAAGTGACGAATGTCGGGCGCGGCGCGGGGTTCCTGCGTCGCGCCCGTTCTACGGGAGGAGGAAGTCATGACCAGCGGGAGCAACGGCCGCGAACATGGGGAGCTGATCCTGCGGCTGCGGGGCATCGGAAAGCAATTCGGTGCGGTGACCGCGCTGGAGAATATCGAGCTTGATGTCCATGCCGGCGAGGTCGTGGCCTTGGTGGGCGACAACGGCGCGGGCAAGTCCACGCTGGTCAAGGTGCTTGCAGGTGTGCACCAGCCGACTTCGGGAACCATCGAATACCTCGGCAGGCAGGTCACGCTGGATGCGCCCGGAAAGGCGCTGGAAATGGGCATCGCGACGGTTTTTCAGGACCTGGCCCTGTGCGAGAACCTCGACGTGGTGGCCAACCTTTTCCTGGGTCATGAGATTTCTCCCTGGCGGATGGATGAAGTGCAGATGGAGGTCCGCGCCTGGACCCTTCTGCAAGAACTCGCAGCCCGCATCCCGTCCGTGCGCGAGCCGATCGCATCGCTCTCCGGCGGTCAGCGTCAGACGGTCGCCATCGCCCGGTCGCTGCTGCGCGACCCGCAGATCATCATGCTGGACGAACCGACTGCTGCACTCGGTGTGGCTCAGACGGCCGAGGTCCTGAACCTTATCGAAAGGGTGCGTGACCGAGGCCACGGGGTGATCCTGATCTCGCACAACATGGAAGACGTCCGTGCGGTCGCCGATCGCATCGTCGTTCTGCGTCTGGGCAAGAACAACGGCGTGTTCACCGCCGAGACATCGCATCAGGAACTGGTCGCGGCAATCACCGGTGCCAGCGAAAACTCGGTCTCACGGCGCGCGGCCCGGAAAACGGAAGACCTGGGGGAGACGAACCGATGACAAAGCAATCAAGAGACCCGGGGCAGACAATTCAGCTTGATCGGGCCGACACCCGCGTGCGGCATGATGCCGGCCTTGCCGGTGCGCTTCGCAGCTTCATCGATCAAGTCCGGTCCGGGGATCTTGGCATGTTGCCGGTCATCGTCGGGCTGCTGCTCATCTCGGTCGTCTTCAGCGCGCTGAACCCGGTCTTTCTCGCTCCGAACAACCTGGCCAATCTGTTGTTCGACGCCGCCGCCGTAGGTTTTATCGCTCTTGGCGTGGTTTGTGTTCTCCTGCTGGGGGAAATCGACCTGTCGATCGGTTCCATGAGCGGACTGGCTTCCGCCATCACCGGGGTTCTCTGGGTCAATTCCGGCGTCCCGCTCCCGCTCACGGTTCTCGCGGTGTTGCTGACCGGTGCCCTGGTGGGGCTGATCTACGGTTTCTTGCGCAACCAGTTCGAAATGCCCAGCTTCGTCGCAACGCTTTCTGGGCTGCTGACCCTGCTCGGGCTGCAGTTGTACCTGCTCGGCCCGACCGGATCGATCAACATGCCGTTCACTTCCCCGCTGGTTCGGTTCGGCCAACTTCTCATCATGCCGGCTTGGGTTTCCTGTCTTATGGCCGTCACTCCCGGCGTGCTGATCGTCATCGGGGCCCATCGGACGAACGCGCAGCGCGCGGCGGCCAACCTCTCCTCGGCGGGTCTGAGCGTACCGCTTGCCAAGGCTGCGGTCCTTACAGGCTTGCTCGTCTTCGCGGTCTTCTATCTTGAGCAGGGGCGAGGCGTGCCGTGGATGTTCGGAGTTTTCGTTCTTGTCGTCGCGGCGTTGAACTACGCCCTGACGCGAACGAAGTGGGGCCGGTCGATGTTTGCCGTCGGCGGCAACGCCGAGGCCGCCCGTCGGTCCGGCATCAACGTGAAGCGGATCCGACTGTCAGCCTTCGTTGTCTGCTCGACCTTCGCGGCGTTGGGCGGTGTGTTCGCCGCAGCTCGACTGGCTTCCGCAAGCCAGCAGGCCGGCACGGGCGATGTGAACCTGAACGCCATTGCGGCTGCTGTCATCGGCGGCACCTCGCTTTTCGGGGGGCGCGGCTCGGCCTGGTCGGCTCTGCTTGGTGTTCTTGTCATCATGGCGATCTCGAATGGACTAACCCTTCTGAACCTCAGTTCGTCGCTGCGCTACATGATCACCGGTGCCGTGCTCGCCATTGCCGTCATCGTCGACTCGCTCGCGCGGCGGTCGCGTGCCAGCCACGGCCGGGCCTGAGACAGAAGAGGAAAGACGATGGGCAACAGCATGCTAGGCAAGACAGCCGCCATCACCGGCGCGGCTTCGGGAATCGGGCTCGAATGCGCTCGCATCCTGATCGAGGAGGGCGCTCAGGTGGTCCTGATCGACAGGGCGAAGGACCGCCTGCACGCGCTGTGCGAGGAACTGGGCGAGCAAGCCTGCCCACTCGTGGTCGATCTCCTCGACGGCCCCCAGGTGTCCGGCATGCTGCCCCGGATCGAGGCCCTGGTCGGCCCGCTGGACGTATTCCATGCAAACGCCGGTGCCTACATCGGCGGTGCGGCCGCGGAGGGCGATCCCGACCAGTGGGACCGGATGCTCAATCTGAACATAAATGCAGCCTTCCGCAGCGTTCGCGCCGTTCTGCCCTCGATGATCGAGCGCAAGACCGGCGACGTGATCTTCACCAGTTCGATCGCCGGTGTGGTCCCGGTCGTCTGGGAGCCGATCTACACCGCGTCGAAATTCGCCGTTCAGGCGTTTGTGCACAGCACCCGCCGCCAGGTTTCTGAACACGGCGTCCGCATGGGCGCCGTCCTTCCGGGGCCGGTCGTCACCGCACTCCTGGACGACTGGCCCAAACAGAAGATGGAAGAGGCTCTCGCCAACGGGTCTCTGATGCAGCCACGCGAAGTCGCTGAAGCAGTTCTGTTCATGCTGACGCGTCCGCGGGGCGTCGTGATCAGGGACCTCGTGATCCTGCCCAACAGCGTCGACTTGTGACGCGCGAGCCCAGCAGGAGAAGTGAGATGACGATCGCAATAAACCCGGCCCCCAGGCATTTCGTCGGCGTCGATGTCGGTACCGGAAGCGCGCGCGCGGGCGTGTTCACCGAAGACGGTCGAATGATCGGGACCGACAGGTGCGCAGTCGCCATCTACCGCGAAGGCGGCGTGATCGTGGAACAGTCCAGCGACGACATCTGGCAGGCTGTGGTGCGATCCGTCCGCGGTGCCGTAGCGGCGGCGGGTGTCGACGCAGAACAGATCCTCGGGATCGGATTCGACGCGACCTGCTCACTTGTCGTGCTTGGTGCGGGCGGGGCGCCTCTTCCGGTCGGCAACCCTGCGCATCCCGAACGGAACGTCATGGTCTGGATGGACCATCGCGCTCTTGAGCAGGCCGAGCGCATCAACGCGACGGGCCACGCGGTCCTCAAGTATGTGGGTGGCCGCATCTCGCCCGAGATGGAGACGCCCAAGCTGCTTTGGCTGAAGGAGAACCGGCCCGAAATCTACGCCGGCGCGTGGCAGTTCATGGATCTCACCGATTTCCTGACGTGGCGGGCGACCGGAGACCTTTCGCGCTCGATCTGCACGGTGACCTGCAAATGGACTTACATGGGCCATGAACGGGCGTGGGATCGCAGCTATTTCGATGCGATCGGCCTTGATGATCTGGCAGACGAGGGCTTTTCGAGGATTGGTGCCAGCGTGGTCGACGCAGGCTCGCCCCTCAAGGACGGCCTGTCGGCAGCCGCGGCAAGGGAGCTTGGGCTGCGCGCGGGCACGCCGGTCGGGGCCGGCCTTATCGATGCCCATGCCGGCGGGATCGGGTCGGTCGGCGCCAAGGACGGGGGCGGTGCCGAGGCCAACCTGGCCTACGTCTTCGGAACCTCGTCCTGTACCATGACCACGACGCGTGACCCGGTTTTTGTCCCGGGCGTTTGGGGGCCATACTATTCGGCCATGGTGCCGGGCGTCTGGCTGATCGAGGGCGGCCAGTCGGCGGCAGGTGCGGCGATTGATCAGCTCCTCGAGTTTCACCCGCACGCGTCCGAAGCCCACGCCGAGGCAGCCCGTGACGAACAATCCCTGCCGTCGTGGCTCGAACAGCGTGCGGAAAGACTTCTCGAAGGTCGCACAAACACAGCGGAGCTTGCGCGGGGCCTGCATGTCGTGCCCGAATTTCTCGGCAACCGTGCACCCCATGCCGATCCGCTTACCCGCGCCGTCATCGCAGGGCTTGGCATGGATCGCGACCTCGACAGCCTCGTCTCTCTCTACATCGCCGGGCTTTGCGGGATCGGATACGGCCTGCGACAGATCATCGAGGCCCAGGCAAGCTCGGGTGCTGCGATCGAGCAGATCGTCATCAGCGGTGGAGCGGGCCGCAGCGATCTGATCCGGCAACTTCTGGCGGATGCCACGGGAGTGCGACTTGCAGCCCCCGCAGCCGAAGAACCTGTCCTGCTGGGTTCCGCCATCCTTGGCGCAGTGGCCGCCGGGGTCTATGCGGACATCCCGACGGCGATGGAGCGCATGTCCAGATTTGCGCGGATCCATGAGCCGCAAGGGGGCGAAGTAAGAGACCTGCATGACGCGCGTTTCTCGGTCTTCGAAGAGTTCCAGTCCGTGGCGCGTCGGGCGGCCAGACTGTGACCGTGGCCGATATGCGGAACAACTCCTGTCAGACATACCTGGCCTGAGGCTGGCAAGGCGGCCGGCCAGCGTCTGATAGCCCGTTCAGGTGCCTCAGGACATCGCCCGAGATCATCCGACTGGAACCTGGCGAATGGCGTGGTCTCCGAGCGGCAGAAGGGACAGCGACACTGTCCCTGCCGAGACGTGTTCGAATTTGTCTGACACCACCAGGCCGCGCCCGCATATCGCCAGCAGCCTGCCATTCGGACGCCTGGGGCAATCCCTCTGCGATCTCGTATTGGTCAGATCTCGACCCGACGAGATACGGCGCGTGATCGGCAGCCGCGTTGGTCGATCCACCGGCACAGCCGACTTCGAGGATGGAGACCATGATCGCCCGGCTGCGCGGGCACGTCAGCTGCTGCCGGACCGACAGTTACTGCGATCAGCTTTCCTTGAAAGCGCGTCGCATGCTGTCGGTCAGCGGTTGCAGCAGATAGGCGGCAAACGTACGGGCGCCTGTGCGGATATAAAGCTCCGCGGGCATCCCCGGTGTCAGGTTCTCGGCCACATCGTGCGGGACGTGGTCGCGATCGAGGCGAACGCGCGCGACATATGAATCGCGCCGGTCAAGGGGCGTTTCACCTTCCAGGGTATCGGCAGAGACATAGATGACCTCTGCCTCGACCATCGGCGTCGATCTCTGGCTGAAGGCGGTCAGGCGCACCAGCGCCTTCTGCCCCAGCCGGACGCTGTCGATATCCTGCGGACGCACCCGTGCCTCGATCACCAGCTCGTCTCCGATCGGGACAAGTTCAAGGATCTTCGCGCCCGGACGAATGACGCCCCCGGCGGTATTGACCTCCAGCTTTACGACGATCCCGGGTGCCGGCGCACGCACCGCCAGCCGTTCGATGGAGCGGCGTGCGGTTCCGATCAGTTCCTCGGTGTCACGGCGTTCCGCCTGTGTCTTGTCCAGTTCGCCGATCGCGCGTTCGATCGCTTCGTTGCGGGCGTTCGTGACCAGTTGTTCGCCGCGCACGATGCGCTCGATCCCGTCCGCGATCGCGGCTCGCAGCCGCGCCCGTTCGCCCTCGACCTGGGTTTCGGCCCGTCGGGCAGAGAGATATTCGGTCCGGTTGCTGAGGCCCTTTTCCATCAGCGTCTCGCGCGTGCCGCGTTCTTCCGCGATCAGCGCAAGCTGCGCGTCTGTCGACGCGAGTTGTTCGCGCTGCCCTGCGAGGTATTCCCGGTAGGCGGCAACCCCCTGCGTCAGGATCGCGATCTCGCTGCCAAGGGCCTCCTTGCGCGCTTCGAACAAGGCGGTCTGAACCTCAAGCGCTGCGGCGAGGTCGGGATTGCCGGCGGCCGCTTCGCGGATATCCGGCGGCGGCGCGAACGTGGCTTCATCGGCGATCTCGGCGCGAAGGCGCGCCTCGGAGACGCGAAGTCGGAAGGCGCGCAGTTCAAGCCGTTCCAGTTCGGCCCGCGCCTCTGAATCGTCCAGCCTGAGCAGGAGTTGCCCCTCGCTCACCCTGTCCCCCTCGGCGACCATCAAGGCCGCGATGACGCCGCCCTCCAGGTGCTGCACGACACGGTTGCGCCCGGTGACGATGAAGTTGCCCGGGGCGACCGAGGCGCTGTCAAGCTTTGCCGTCGTCGCCCAGGTCGTGAACCCGCCCAGCGCGACCAGCGTGGCGACAACGGCCGCTTTCGCGATGCGCCCGGTTTCGCGCGGGACCACGCCTTGCCAAAGATCCTCATGCATCGGCCTCGGCCTCCTCTTTTCCCTTGGCAGCCGCGGCAGGCCGTTGCGCCGGCGTGCCAAGGATCGCCCTTGCCATCGCCTCGCCATAGACCGCACGCACCACGTCATCGCGTCGACCGAACGTCTTCATCCGGCCCTCTTCCAGAACCAGTACCTTGTCTACATGCCGCAAGAGCGCCTGGCGCTGGGTGATCGTGACGGTGGTGATCCCCTCGGCCCGCGCCTTCTCGATTGCCTGGGCCAAGGCGGCGTCGCCCTCGGAATCGAGGTTGGCGTTGGGTTCGTCGAGAACGACGAAACGCGGGCGCCCGAAGAACGCGCGGGCCAGGGCGATGCGCTGCTTCTGCCCTCCCGACAGCGGCGCACCGTCCGGTCCGATCAGTGTTTCGTACCCCTGGGGCAGCTTCGTGATCATGGCGTGAACCCCGGCGAATTCGGCTGCCGAGTAGATTTCTGCATCGGTCGCATCGGCCCGCAGGCGGGCGATGTTCGCCTTGACCGACACCGGGAAAAGCTGCACTTCCTGCGGCAGATATCCCACGATCTCGCCGAACTGCGCCGGATCCCAGTGCCGGAGTTCGGTGCCTGACAGGCGCGTCTCGCCCGCGGTCGGCGCGATCGCGCCGATCAGAAGCCGCGCCAGCGTCGACTTGCCGGCGCCCGAAGGGCCGATCACCGCCAGCGCCTCGCCCGGTTCGAGGGCGAAGCTGACACCGTTCAGCAAGACGGTCTTGTTCGGAGGCGGCGCATAGAGGATGCGGTTCACGCTCAGCCGGCCTTCGGCGGCAGGCAGGCGCAGGCGCTGCAGGTTCAGCGGCGATGTCCGCAACAGGCGCGTGATGCGCCCGTAGGCCGCCTGTGCCTGCACATAGCTGCGCCAACCCTCGATCGCGCCGTCCAGCGGGGCAAGCGCGCGCCCCGAGATCATCGAGGCGGCGATCATCATGCCACCGGTCAGCTCACCGTCGAGTGCCAGAACCGCGCCCCAGCCCAGAAGGGCGATCTGCACCGACATGCGAAGGAATTTCGACAGTCCGGTGATGATGATGTTGCCATCCTGTCCGCGGACCAGCCGACCAAGGGCCGTCGCGGTTTCGCGCCCCCAAAGGCGGGCTGCCTCGGGCGTCATGCCCATCGCACCCACCGCTTGCGCGTTGCGACCGATCGCGTCCAGGTAGATCGCGGCCCGCGAGCCTGCGGCCGAGGCCTCGGCGAAGGAGATGCGCGTCGCGCGCTGGTTCCAAAGCGCAAGAACCAGCGTCACCGCGGCAAATGCCGTGATGATCCAGCCCAGATCCGGATGGATCAAGAACACGGTCACAAAGAAAAGAGGTGCAATCGGCGCATCAAGGAGCGTCAGAAGGATCGGAGATGTCAGGAAATTGCGGAAATGCCCGATGTCGCCAACCACCTGAAGTTCCTGCGGCGCACCGAGGTTCGCAGCGCGCGCGGCCGCGGTCAGCGTGGGCGTTGCCAGCTGCGTCTCGATCCGGGCCGCAAGGCGCAAGACATAGAGCCGCCGAAGCACGTCAAGCACGGCATGCAGTCCAAGGGCGCCGCAGATCAGGATCGTCAGCATGACAAGCGTGTCCATGCTGCGGCTTGTCAGCACCCGGTCCGAGATCTGGAAAAGATAGATCGGCGTGGCAAGCGCCAGCACGTTCAATACCACCGAATAGAACGCGAGCCCCAAGAGACCGCGGCGCAGATCGCCGATCGCACCCGACAGCGCCAGCCGAAGGTTCGGGGCCGCCTCGGCGCTGCGCCGGCGCTCGGTTTCGGCACGGCTCATCGCCTCCGGGGAGACGCGTTCGGCATCGGCCTCAGAAGGCTCGAGCACTGTTCTGTCGGTATCGTCGTTGTCTTTCACGGGTCATGTTCCCCAGGTCGGAGCATCAAAGAAGATGGCATCGGCAAGTGCCGCAGGCGCCGCGTCGAGGCCGGGCGCGATGTCATGGGTCGTTCCGTTCCCGGCTGCGGTCGGATCACCCAGCAGGTTCGCATCAAGCAGAAAGGTCGCCTCGTAGCGTTCACCGGACACATAGCTTTCCTGCGCACCGGCCGTGGCGTCGGCAAGCACCGCCACGTTGGTCAGCGTGTTCAATGCCGGGGCAGCCATCCCGGAACTGTCATCTTCCGAAGCGGTTGCAGGCAAAGAAAGCAGCATGTCCGCGTCCGCAAGGACGTTCACCTGTCGTATGGACTTGACGTCGTAATAGTCGCCCCGGACCAGAAGCGCCTCGACCACGCCGTCACCATCGGTGTCGTATCTTGAAAGCACGTCCGCATCGGGCGTTTCGCCCGCGACAAGCGTCGCGACGAGGTCCGCGACCGCGTCCGGCATCGCATCGAATGTCTCGCCGGAAGCGGGAAGCGCCAGCACGGCCATATTGCTGAGCATGGTGCCGCCGGCGCCGGTCGCGGGCGCCTCGCCCTGCGTATCGGTGTCATCGGCAATGTTCACTTGTACGATCTCGCGCAAGGCGATGTAGTCGCCCTGGACGATCACGATCTCTGCACCCCAGTCGGTCAGGTCGTAGGATCCAAGGTTTGCCGATGTGTTCGACCCGGCGGCGATCTGCAGGTGTTCCGCCGTCCGGGACCAGGCGACAACGTCGCGGTCGTCGATCACCTGGGTCTGGGTGATGCGCAGAACGTCCAGAAAATCGCCGTCCACAACGCTTAGCGACAGGGACACCGGTCCCTCCGCCGCCTGCTGTGCGATCGGCAGCCAGTCGATCTGCACCCGAGTGACCAGGTTTTCCGATCCGCCCGCATCGTTGCCCGCATCGGCGAGGAAGTTCATCTGGGCAAGCGCGGTCGTCATGCGGGCGTCGCCCAGCACCGCCAAAAGGCCGATTTCCGACCCCTTTTCGACCACGGTAACCGCATTCAGCATCTGGTTGCCGCCGGTCGCGCTTTCGACCGTCGCCTCTGTCAGCCCGGGCAACGGTCGCGCGGCACCGAGAACGGCAGGGCTGTCGTTCGGCTGCAGCGTTGCAAGCAGTTCGATCGCCTGTCCGACCATACCCTGAATCGCATCGGCGCCCCCGGGTTCCGGCCCCGCATAGCCAGACCCGATCACGTCGCGGTCGTCCATCGTGTTGGTCTGTGAAACCGTGATCAGGTGTTGCCCCATCGGTCCATGCTCGACCTCGCGGAACAGCTGGATGAAGCGCGGCCAGTCGGCCGGCGTGGGTGCCGCGGGCAGATCTATGCCCGCGGGCACCATTGGGGCCGGACCCGCATCGAGAAGCGAAACCGGCCTGAGGTCTGGCAGCATGCCCGCGGGGGCGGGCACCCCGGCCGGGTCGGGAATTGCCACAGGTCCTGGTGCGCGCGCACTTGGGGCGTCGATCTTTTCCAGGTCCGGGGCCACGACCACCGCGCGGGTCGGAAGCGGCAGGTCAAGCAAATGCTGAAGGGGGGCGCCCGGGCGAACAACAAGGCGATCCTGTTCGACTTCGTCAAAGACGCGCATCAGTCCCATTGCGCGGCGCACGAAGTTTTCGACAGGATCGTGGAACATGGGGCGGGCCGTAAACTTGTTTCAAGGAACTTCGGTTCGAAAGGTTGGCGTGCGCGGTGGGGCCCCGCGCACGCCGCTTCAGTCAGGCCGTCAGGCGACCACGTCGTCGACGATCTGGCTGTAATCCGAGTCGCCGCCCACGATGGACAGGTCGAAGGAGTTCAGCATGATGTTGCCGCCGGTCGTGACGGTCTGGCTGATGCCATCGGCATAGGCAGAGGCGTTCGCGTTGGCGATGTTGGCCGCATCGATCGAGACGTCGCCGATGATGTCGGACAGCATGGTCGCGTGACCCTCGCCGCCGGCACCTTCGAAGCCGTCACCCGCCAGTGCCTCTCCGGCGGTCGCGACGACCGACTGTTCGAAGCTTCCCATGAACGAGAGGGAGACGTCGCTCACGTTGTCGCTGTCGACAAGCTGGTTGGCCTGGTCGAGGTCGAACGCCATGTCGTTGCCGTCACCCGAAAGCGTGCCGTAGTCGACCGAGATGTCGTCGATCAGGACGCTGGAGTGATCGTCCGCCGAGATCAGGTCGTCCGCCGCGATATCGGTGGAGATCGTTTCCGACTTGTCCTCGATCTCGGTCTTGGTGATGTCGGTCGTCTCGACGTTGTTCGAGTCGACGGCATTGCCCGACAGGATGGAGTTGTTCGAAGCGATCTGGTTTTCCGAACCGAAGTCGGTATCGACCGTGACATCGTTTTCGCTGCCGGTGACGTTGCCCGAAAGGACAGTGTTGCCGGAAAGCACTTCGTTGTTGGAGTCGTCGGTGTTGCGGGCGTCACGGGTGTTGTCCGACGCGATGTCGTTGCCCGAGGCGACAACGTTCGCGCTGTCGGACATGTTGCCCGAAAGCAGATCGTTGCCGGAAAGCGTCGTGTTGCCGCCGTTGCTGACGTTGTCCGAAAGCAGATCGTTGCCCGAAAGAACGTCGTTTCCGCTGTCGGTCACGTTGTTCGACAGGATGTCGTTTTCGGAACCGACGGTGGCGACCGTCTCGGTTTCGACCACACCGTCAGAGCTGCGCGCGCCGGAGACCGAGCTCGTGTCGGAAACAGAGACCGTGTCATTGCCGCCGACGACGGTGCCACCGGCTTCGTTCAGCTGGGTGTTGGACCCGGCTTTCAGTTCCTGCGCGGCGCCCATGGCGGCCGCGGAAGCCGTCGCCGCCGCACCGTTCGTGAGCGACAGCGAGACATCGCCGGTCACATCGGAGATCGACTGGCCATCGTCCATGCCGTCGCCGACGCGCGCCATTTCCGCTTCTGCCGTCACCGATTGGGCAAAGGCGGCATCGACCGCATCCTGGGAATCACGGTCATCGCGGCTGTCGCGGCCGTCACGATCGTCTTCACCGCCCGCAGCCGGCGCGCCATAGGCCATGGCCACGTCGTCGATGTGATCGCTGTCATTGGCGTCGTTCTTGTTTTCGGCGGCAAGGCGAAGATCGTTGCCCGCGCCTTCAAGGGTGTTCATCGCGACAGCGATGTTGTCGACCGTGACGTCGGAACCGTCTTCGGCGTCGATCATGTCGCGGACCGCACCCGCTTCGGTCAGGTTCAGCGACTCGTCCTCGATCTCGATCGTTTCAAGGCGGAAGCTGTCGGTGTTGCCCGAATCCACCGAGTTGTTGGAGCCAAGCTCGTTGCCCGAAAGCACCTCGTTGGCCGACAGCACGTCGGAGGTATAGGAAATCGTGTTGGCGGAGTTGGTGGTGTTGTTCGACCCGAGGACGTTCTGCGAACCGACGACGTTGCCGCTGTCGCTGACGTTGTCGACGTCGGATTGGTTCGAGGACAGCACGTCGTTGCCGGTGCCGACCACGTTGCCGCTGTCATCGATGTTGTTCGAAGCGATGTCGTTGTTCGACGCGGTGGTGTTGTTGACGTTGGTCTGGTTGCCCGACGCGATGTCGTTGTTCGACGCGATGTCGTTGGCCACGTCGTCTATGTTGCCCGACGCGATCGAGTTGGCGGAGAAGATGGTTGCCGTCAGGTCATTGCTGACCGCCGTGACGTCGACAGGCGCGGTGTCGGGTTCGGTGACGGGGGTCGGTTCCTGGACCGGCGCCTGCTGTGTCTGCTGGCTTTGCTGGGTCTGCCACGACGACTGTTGCGAGGACTGCTGGTTCTGGGAACTGCTGGAGGAGCTTCTGGCCATTGTGGCGTTTCCTTACCGTTGGACAAATGGTTACGTTGACGTCTTACAGCCGGTCGACCGCACCCTTGGGACGGTCGGCGGCCGGTGCAGAACCTGTGGGCCAGGCCGGCGGGAGGCGTCAAAACCTCGAACGCTCAAAAAAGGCGCGAAAGGATATGTCGGATACTCCGGCAGGTTGTTGCGCCGCACCGAAAGCGCCACGGAAGGCGTTCGAAACCCGCCCTGGAACGGGTCTCGGGCGGTTTTGACCGGGCTGTCAGTCAGAAATCGCCGTCAGGCAGCAAGCGGCCATCGCCTTGCCTGCAACCCAAGTTTGATGGGATTCCGGTGACAGTCCCATTCATGCCCCGTCATTTGTGCCGTTTTGGCAATGATAGATCGATCAGGGCGTTCGTTCGTCGGCGGGATTCGCCTTCCGCGTGCAAAGCTGCCGTTCGCAGGGGGCCGGTCGCCCACCGATCCTGACCTGGTGACAAAGTCCTCGACACCTCATTCGGTTCGACCCGAGGGGTCATCCGGCAAGCCCCATTGTCGGCGGAGCCTGGCCTGAGACGGGGCAGGGTGCGGGTTCGCGTCCGGGCAGGGCCGGGCGCTTGCCGGCCAGAACCTTCAAGACCCGCCCTGATTCCATCGGCCGAGACCGACATCAAGCAGGAGCCCTGCCATTGCGGCCGGCAGTCCCAAGGGCTGAACCGCACCGCCGCTTTCGCCGGTTGCGCGTTCTCTGTGCGGCATGAAGGGCAGACGCACGGCCCCCGAGGGGAGGAGCCCGAACCACTCCGACAGCATTCCTCTGAACAAGTTTCGGAGCGGCGCCCTTGCTCCGCCGGCCCTGATCACGTTTGATGCCGCCCCAGGCGCTCGAACTGAGGAGGACGTCGATGACCGACATGCTGACCGATGGGGCAGATGCCTTGCTGGCGGGCGCCAGCATCCTGGTCGTCGATGACGAACCGGGGATGCGCAATTTCCTCGTGAAGACACTGAGGCCACTGTGCCGTCGGGTCGATGAGGCTGGTACGGCGGAAGAGGCCGAGGCGCATCTGAAGGCAAGTCAGTATCAGGTCATGATCCTTGACAACATGATGCCAGGCGAAAAGGGCCTCGACTGGCTGGGTGCGCAACGCGTCGGCGGCGGCGCGACCGACACGATCATGATTACCGCCTATGCCGACCTTCAAACCGTGATCGACGCGATGCGGGCCGGCGTGTCCGATTTCGTCTTGAAGCCCTTCCGGTCGAACCAGATCCTGAACGCATTGCGCAGGTGCCTCGAGATGGCGCAGTTGAAGCGGGAAAACCGGCTCCTTCGGCGCGAACTGGAAAAGACCGATCCTGGACGGAGGCGGCGCAAGGAACTGGTTGGACACTCCGACGCCATCGGCAGGGTCCGCGACGTGTTGGACCGGGTGGCGCGCGTTTCGACCCCGGTCCTTGTCACCGGCCCCTCTGGTTCTGGCAAGGAAGTTGCGGCGCGCCACCTTCACGCGCGGTCACCGCGCGCTGGTGCGCCTTTTGTCCCGATCCAGTGCGGATCGATCCCGGCAGAGACGATTGAATACGAGCTTTTCGGTCACGCGCCCGGCGCCTTCCCCGGTGCGCAGACCGGGCGCGAGGGGTTGTTGGCCTCTGCCATGGGTGGAACAGTGTTTCTGGACGAGGTGTGCGAACTCAGCCCGGCGGCACAGACGGCGCTGCTGCGGGTCCTGGACGATGGGATCATCCGACCGCTTGGAACAGAACGCGACGTGCAGTTGGACCTGCGTTTCGTGATGTCCTCGAGCCGGCCGCCAAGCCAAGCCGTGGCCGAGGGTCGGCTTCGGGAAGATCTGCTTTTCCGGATCAACGTGATCGAGGTCGAGATGCCCGCCCTGCACGACCGGGGCTCGGACGTCCTGGAACTGGCAGAGCTTTTCCTTGACGAGATTGCCAGGGGCCTGCAGTTGCCTAGGCTGGAGCTTGGATCCACGGTTCGCGCTGCAATGTTGCGTCACACCTGGCCGGGCAACATCCGCGAGTTGCGCAACTTCGTCGAACGGTCGCTGATCTTCGGGGGGTTCCCGCTTGATACGTTGACCCAGACGGGTCCGGCGGAAGCGATCGCGACGCTCGAGGAAATCGAACGGCAGGCGATCCTTGCCGCGATCGACGCCGTCGGCGGCAATCGCAGCGAGGCGGCCCGGCAGCTCGGCGTTTCGCGCAAGACGATCGATCGCAAATGCGCCGCGTGGGGTCTGTGACCCATGCTCAGCTTGAGAGTACTGGGTTCGGTTCGTGTCAGACTTCTTGTGATCGCGCTATTGCCGATGTTGGTGCTTCTGCCGTTGATGCTGGGCATCACCATGTGGCGATGGTCTGGAAAGATCGACAACATCCTTGTCAACAAGGTCACCGGTGACCTGACGATCGCCGACCAGTACCTCGCGCGACTGGTCGATGCCTCGGGCGAACGGATCAACGCGGTGGCGCAATCGGTCGCGATGCATGCCGCCCTTGAAGCTGGCAGGTCCAAATCGTTTCTCGTGGACGAACAGGCCCGCCTGGGGCTTGATTTCCTATACATAGCTGATGTCAGCGGCGGCTGGCCGGTGATCGAGGCCGCCCTGCGGGGCCAGGGCCGCAGCGCGGTTGATGTCCTGGACGCAGAGCAGTTGCGGGCAAGCGCACCGGGCCTTGCCGAGCGGGCAAGGGTTCCGTTGGTGCCGACGCGCGCCGCAGTGCCGACCGACCGGACCGAGGAAACGCGCGGCATGGTCATTCATTCCGCGGCGCCGATAACCCTTCCGGACGGACGGCAAGCGGCGCTGGTCGGCGGCCTGCTTCTCAATCGCAACCTCGATTTCATCGATACGATCAACGATCTGGTCTATCGGCCGCAAAGCCTGCCAACCGGCAGCGTCGGCACCGCGACGCTCTTTCTCGAGGATGTTCGCGTCTCGACGAACGTACGTCTCTTCGAGAATGTGCGCGCGCTTGGTACGCGGGTCTCTGCGGCCGTGCGATCGCAGGTGCTGGATGAAGGGCGGATCTGGCTCGATCGGGCCTTCGTCGTGAACGACTGGTATGTGTCGGCCTATGAGCCGATCCTCGACAGCCACGGCAATCGCGTGGGCATGCTTTACGTCGGCTTCCTCGAGGAACCGTTTCGGCAGGCCAAACTGGTCTCCGTGTTGCTGCTTGGGGGAACCTTCCTGCTGGTCGCGATGGTGTCGGTTCCGATTTTCCTGCGCTGGGCAGGGCATGTCTTCCGGCCGCTGGAATCAATGGCCCGAACCATTGCCCGGTTCGAAGCCGGAGACCTTGCCGCACGCAACCGCGTCGGATCCGACGTCGGAGAGATCGCGCAGGTGGCGGCACATCTCGACCACCTGCTGGACAGGGTGCAGGCGCGCGACCGGGACTTGCGCGACTGGGCCGAAAGCCTTGAAGCAAAGGTCGCAGAGCGGACCGCCGACTTGCGTGCCGCAAACCGCAACCTCGAGCGCACGACCGAACAGCTGATCATTTCCGAAAAACTGGCCGCCGTGGGCGAAATCACGGCTTCGGTCGCACATGAGATCAACAATCCCGTCGCTGTGATCCAGGGCAATCTGGATGTCGCCCGGAGCGTCCTGGGGCCGGCGGCAGACAAGGCTGCCGAGGAATTCCGCCTGATCGACGATCAGATATACCGGATCAGCGTGATCGTCTCGAAACTGCTTCAGTTTGCGCGGCCCGAGGATTACTCCGGCTCGGCGAACCTGATCGCACCCTCCGAGGTCGCATCGGATTGCCTTGTCCTGACCCGTCACCAGATCGAAACCGCAGGCATTGTGGTGAACGCTTCGCTGACAGCCCAGGCGCAGGTCCTGATATCACGTACCGAACTGCAGCAGGTCCTGGTGAACCTGATCCTGAACGCGGTGCAGGCGATGCCGGGGGGCGGCACGCTGAGCGTGTCGACGGCCGACAGCAAGAAGGGCGTCGTGGTCACCGTCGCGGATACCGGAACCGGGATCCCGCCCGAGATCCTGCCGCGCATCTTCGATCCGTTCTTCACCACCAAACAAGCCAGGGGCACCGGACTCGGCCTGTCGATCAGCCAGCGAATCGTCAGCGAGGCCGGGGGGCGGATCACTGCCCGCTCTGTGCCCGGCAAGGGCAGCCGCTTCGAGATTTTCCTGCCTCATCCAAAAGCACGGTGATCGGGTCGATTTGGGCCAGAACTGCGGCTTGGCCGGCCTCGGGAAGGACAACTTGTCCATCTTTGTGCGGGGGGCGGGAAGGCGGGCAGACAGATTGTCTATATAACATATTGATATAAAATAAAAAATCTTGACTGCGCAAGGGTGGCGCTGCTTTTTTCAAGGCGTCGCATGCCGTCGCATGCGGACCGCGTGCCATTGGGGTGGAGGCGCCAGCACACGGTCAGGACAAGGGGAGGACAGAGAATGAGCAACGCTTCTGGCGGTGCGATGGCATTCCTGCGCAAGGAACACATCGTCGCCGAACCTGGTTACAATCGCTGGCGGGTCCCGCCGGCTTCCATCGCCATCCATCTTTGTATCGGATCGGTCTACGCATGGTCGGTCTTCAACCCGCCCCTGACCCGCGAGCTGGGCGTGGTGGCGTCCAGCGCCGAGGACTGGAGCCTGAGTTCCGTCGTCTGGATCTTCTCGGTCGCGATCGTGTTCCTGGGCCTTTCGGCGGCGTTTGCCGGCAAGTGGCTGGAGGACGTCGGCCCGCGCATGGTCGGTGTCGTCGCGGCGTTCCTTTGGGGCGGTGGCTTCATCATCGGTTCTTTCGGCATTTCCAGCCACCAACTCTGGTTGATCTACCTTGGCTACGGTGTCTTGGGGGGCTGCGGCCTCGGGCTTGGGTATGTATCGCCGGTCTCGACACTGATCCGATGGTTCCCCGACCGCAGGGGCATGGCGACCGGCATGGCAATCATGGGCTTCGGCGGCGGCGCGATGATCGCGGCTCCGGTCAAGGGGTGGCTCCTGAGCGCGTTCCAGAAGGCGCCTGACTATCTCGGAGCCGAGGGCACCGTGAATACCGTCGTCGAGGGCGGCCGGGTGTTCGCCGAAACTGCGGCAGGCAAGATCGAGGTCGTCATCGCATCGGCGGCGCAGGCAGCGGGCTTCGGCGGAGAGGCCGGCGTCTATGCGGTGGGTTCCGGCAACACCGGCGCCGCACAGACATTCATGGTTCTGGGCGTCGTCTACTTCATCGTGATGATCCTGGCAGCGTTCCAGTACCGCGTCCCGGCGAAGGACTGGAAACCCGCGGGTTGGGCGCCCAAGCCGGTCGCATCCGGCATGGTGTCGCAAAACAACGTCCACATCGATCAGGCTCTGAAGACGCCGCAGTTCTGGCAGTTGTGGATCATGCTGTGCTTCAACGTGACCGCCGGGATCGGTGTGATCGGTGTCGCCAAGACGATGATGAGCGAAATCTTTGGCACCGGCATGCCGCTGGTGGTGACGGCGGCTTTTGCGTCAACCTACGTTCTGATGATCTCGGTCTTCAACATGGTCGGGCGGTTCTTCTGGGCGTCGACGTCTGATTTCATCGGGCGCAAGGCCACCTACATGTGCTTCTTCGTTCTGGGGACAGTGCTTTACCTGTCGATCCCTTACTTCGCCTCGGCCGTGGCCACCAACCCCGCGACGATCTACCTGATCGGCTTCTATGCCGCGACGATGATCATCTTCTCGATGTATGGCGGTGGCTTCGCGACCGTTCCCGCCTATCTGGCCGACATGTTCGGAACCATGCATGTGGGCGGTATCCACGGGCGGCTTCTGACGGCGTGGTCCACGGCCGGCGTCCTTGGCCCGCTCGCGATCACCTCGCTTCGGCAGATGTCGGTGACAAACGCGATCGGCGACCTCAGCGCCAAGATCGACCCGGCCGTCTTCGCAGAGAAGTTCGGCGCCCCGATCGGTCAGCTCGAGCAGCTGGTGGCTGCCAAGACGGTGACGATTGCCAAGTTGATGGAGATCGCACCCGAGGGCACGATCGACCCGACGCCGTCGCTCTACAATACCACCATGTATTGCATGGCGGCACTGCTTGTCGTGGCATTCTTCGCGAACCTCTTCATGCGGCCAGTGAAAGAACATCACCACCACAACGAACCGGAACTGAGCGCGGTTCCCGTGGAATGACGTCTGACCCGGGGCGCCCGAGGGCGCCCCGGGATTTCGCACCGGGCGCCGCGTCGACCGTGTGTGACCCGCGCATGAGATGACGGGGCGTCCCGCCCGATCACATCTCCCGAGAGCGAACGGCGAAGCGGTGCGTCGCATCTCGCGGCTTCCTTTCCCGGTCGGCTGTGTCAACCGGTCCCATTGCCTCGAAAAGCTCCTCGCGCTAGCGTTCTGATTGCCGGGTTGTGGCATCCTCGGATTGGTGCGCAGCAGATCGGGGTCGATCCGGGAGGTCGAGAGAGTGAACTGGTCAATCCCCTTGCTGGTCATGAGCGTTCTTCTGACAGGCTGCGGCGAGCAGGTTTCGAGGGATGAGAAGGCGCGCGTGCTTGCGATGGGCGACTCGATGCTTGCCTGGCATCGCGCCGAGGGAAAATCGATCATACAGACCGTCGAGGAGCGGCTGGATGAAGAGGTGGTCGACCGGTCGGTCGTCGGTGCCCAGTTCACATATTTCCTGCCGATCTCGGGCGCGCTTGGAATGAACATCGGCAAGCAGTATCGGCCCGGCAAATGGGATTGGGTCATCCTCAATGGCGGGGGCAATGATCTTTGGCTTTCCTGCGGTTGCGTCGAATGCGACTGGATGGTCGATCTTCTGGTTTCGAAAGACCTGAAGACCGGAAAGGTTGTCGACACCATTCGCAAGCTCCGCGCCGGAGGATCCCGGGTCATCTACGTCGGCTATCTGCACAGCCCCGGCGTCAACTCGCTTGTCGATCACTGCAAGGACGAGGATATCGAGTTCGAATCTCGGATCGCCGCATTTGCCGCGAAGGATCCGGGTGTCCACTACTTGCAGGTCTCCAGGCTCGTTCCGGCCGGCGACACCAGCTTTCACGCACCCGACCGCATCCACCCGTCCCGCAAGGCGTCCAAGGTCATAGGCGAGATGATCGCGGACGTGATCTTGAAGAACTGATCGGCAACGGTCCGGCTGCGGACCAACCGCGCGCAGGCCGAAACCGAGGCACGCTGTGGGTGCGGCCCCGTTCGCCAGACCGTCGTGACCCTCGACGCAAGACAGAAGGCAAGATCATGGACATCGTCAAACCCGGATCCAGCGACAGGGACAATCCGGCAATGCTGTCCCCTCAGGATTGGGGATTTCCGGTGCCGATCCACTATGGGCCGGGACGACTGGCCGAGATCGGGCAGCGCTGCCTGGCGGTGGGGATCAGGGCACCGCTGATCGTAACGGATCACGGCAGCCGCGAACTGCCCTTCATCGGACGGCTGCAGTCCTCGCTTCAGGAAGCTGGGCTTGCGGCGTCCCTGTTTTCGGATATCTCGCCCAATCCGGTCGATCGCGAGATCGGAGCCGGGCGCGCTGCCTTCCTTGCGGGAAGCCATGATGCGATCATCGCGATCGGCGGCGGAAGCGCCATGGATGGCGGCAAGGCGGTCTGTCTCACCGCCCGAAACGAACTTGACCTGTGGGACTTCGAATTCGAACAGCCGGCGCCGGCATTGGCGCATCTCCATCGCTTCCCGCCATTGATCACCATCCCGACGACGGCCGGCACGGGGGCGGAAACCGAAAGCACCGCCATGGTCACTCACGCGGCCAAGGGCATGAAATTCTGTGTCTGGCATCCGCAGTTGAAGCCCGCGTTCGCCTTGCTGGACCCGGAGCTGACGGTCGGCCTGCCACGGACGCTGACGGCCTGGACAGGGGCTGACGCGCTGGTGCATGCGATCGAGGCCTATCTGGTGCCGGGTTTCCATCCATTGTGCGATGGCCTGGCGCTGGAAGCGCTGGCCCTCATTGCAAAGTGGCTCCCCCCGGCTGTGGAGGAACCCGAGAATCTGAGTGCGCGAGGGGGGATGCTGATGGGGTCCTGCCTTGCGGGAATTGCCTTTCTCAAGGGTCTTGGGCTTGTGCACGCGATTTCCCACATGGTCGGGGCCGAATTCAACACCCAGCACGGCCTGACCAATGCGATCCTGCTGCCGCCGGTGCTGCGCTTCAACCTTCCAGGACAAGAAGAAAAGGTCCGCCGCATGGCGCAGGCGATGGACCTGCCCGACACATCGGTCGAAGGGTTCATCGCGGCAATCGAGGCCATGCTCGACCGGATGGGGATTCCGAAGTCGCTGAGCGAGATCGGAGTGCCCGCAGACTGCGCCGCGAGGATCGCCGAGAAGGCCTTGCAAGACAGTGCCGCGCGCACCAACCCCCGCACGGCGACATTGGCAGAGATCCGGGCATTGACCGAGGCTGCCATTCGAAAGGCACGTTGACGGATCGATGGGAGAGGCCGGCGCTGATGCGCAGCTTTCATCCGAAGGATGGCCCCCCTTGGCCCGCAAACGCCAACCCCCTGCGAACGATCCCGGCATTGTGGCGCCGCAGGAGCGATTCATGAGGGCGATCGGAGGTGAACTTGCGCGGTTTGGCGGTCTGTGCCCCTTTCCGCTGTAGGACTTCGGACGGCGCGATCTTGCTTCGACCTGACCGTAGGCCTCTTTCCGGCCGCGACCGGGCCCGGGGTGGCCGTCATGGTCTATCGCTGCCGCCGGCAATCACCCCTGGTTTCGGGCCGCCCTGATCGCGTTCAGGACCGCCACGATCTCGCGGTCCCTCTGGGTGGCCATGTCCGTGAAGTGCCGACCGGCGGCAATCTCGTTGCAGCCCTCGACCATCCGGTCGCGCAGTTCCTGTGTCAGTTCGGGCGCCTCAAGCCGTGTCCAGGGCCATTTCAGCGCGGGGCCGAACTGATCCAGGTTGGTGGCCATTCCGCCCTCGCCGCAAGCGACATGGAAGGCCATGCACTGGCCCTGAACGGCCATGCGTGGCGCCGGGCCGTTCATCAGCGCGATGTCGATGTCCTCTGGCGTCGCCTCGCCATTCGCCACCATGTGCAGTGCCTCGCGCCAAAGGGCCTCTTGCAGCCGCGTGGCGACGAAGCCGGGGATTTCCTTCTTCATCACCAGCGGTGCCTTGCCGGCGATCCTGTAGAATTCCGCCGCCCATGCCACCGCCGCCGGATCGGTCTTCTTCCCGCCGATGATCTCGACCAGAGGCAGCAGATAGGGCGGGTTGAAGGGATGGCCGATGACGGTGCGTTCCGGTGTCGGGCAGTCCTTCTGGATGTCCGTCATCATCAGCCCAGAGGTCGAGGAAGCAATGACGCAGTCTTTCGGCGCGACTTCGCCCAGGCGCTTGTAGAGCGCCTGCTTCAGCTCCAGCCGCTCGGGCGCGCTTTCCTGGATGAACTGGGCATCCTTCACGGCGGCGTCGAGATCGGTCGTGACCGTCAACCGCTCGCGCGAGGCGCCGGGGGCCAGGCCCAAGGCTTCAAGGCTGATCCAGCCGGTGTCGATCACGGCCATGAGGGCGGGGCGCTCGGCTTCGGAGTGGACATAGGCGGTGACATCATAGCCGCGCGCCAGGAAATGCGCGGCCCAGCCGCCGCCGATGGGCCCTGCGCCAAGCGTGGTGACGCGGGTGACGGTCGAGGGATCGGGATACATCTTATCGCCCTTTGAACACGGGATCGCGCCGTTCGACGAAGGCCGCCACACCTTCCTTGGCATCTTCCGAGGTCAGCATCTTGCGATATGTCGGAAGGTCGCCTTCGCGCATGTGGGCAAAGGCCTGTTGAAGCGGCCGGCATTCGATGGCGCGCTGGACCTCCTTGACCGACTGCATGGCAAGGGGGGCAGACGATGCGATCTGGTCGGCCCATTCGCGTGCGGCCTCCAGTTCCTGCCCTTTCGGCACGACCTTGTTGACAAGGCCGTAGTGCGCAGCCTCCTGCGAAGTCATCCGGCGACCGAGAAGAAACATCTCCATCGCGATGTTATGGGGGATGCGGCGCGGCAGTCGTTGCAACGCGCCCGCGTCGGGAACGATGCCAAGCGGCATCTCGGGAAGGCCAAATTCGACATGGTCGCCAGCGATGATGAGGTCGCAAGACAGCGCGATCTCGAAGCCGCCGCCGATGGCAAGGCCGTTCAGGGCGCAGATCACCGGCTTGTTCAGGTTCCAGTTTTCTGTAAGCCCGGCAAAGCCGCCGATCCCGTAGTCCTCCTCCCACCAGTTATCCAGTTCCATCTCGCCCGCGTTCAGGGCTTTCAGGTCCCATCCGGCGGAAAAGATCTTCTCCCCCGCTCCGGTCAGGATCGCACACCAAAGGTCAGGGTCGTCGCGCAACTCGGCAAAAGCCCGGCCCATCTGCCGGCTCATCTCGATGTCGATGGCATTGACCTTGGGTTTGTTCAGCGTGACTTCCAGCACGCGGCCCCGCCGCGTTGTTTCGACAAAAGACATTGAAACCTCAGCGGAACGCGGGGATGACTTCCTTGCAGAAAAGCTCCATCGAGCGCTTCTGTTCCTCGTGGCCAAGGCCGAGCGAGGCGTAATAGATGAATTCGTCGACGCCGATCGCCTCGTATTGCTTCAGCTTGGCGATCACCTCGTCGGGCGTGCCGAACATCAGGTTTCGCTTCAGCATCTCCGGGTCGTATTCGGCGCGGTTGCCCAGCTGGTCGAAGGGGATCGACCTGGGGAATCCGTTTTCAACGTCGCCCATGTTCTTGAACAGGTTCTCGAACTGGCTGAGCTGGCGCTGGGCGGCGCGTACCGGCACCATCCAGTCTTCCTTGCGGTCGTAAAGGGCGGTGTGGCGCATCATCGCCATGGTGGGGCGTTTCTTGCCGGGATTGTTCGCCATGGCCTCGGCCATGCGGGCCATGTAGGTCTCCGCCTCGTCCATCCCGCGCGTGAGCGGCCAGGACTGGATGTTGCAGCCGTTCTTGACGGCGTAGTCATAGGTCATCGGCGCGCGGGCGGCGACCCAGATCGGCACTTCCTTCTGAAGCGGCTTCGGCACCGACGTCGCCTTGGGGAAGGACCAGAACTGGCCGTTGTGTTCGTAATCCCCCTGCCAAAGCGCCTGTACGGCAGGCAGCATTTCCTGCATGTGGCGCCAGGCGTCCGATTGCTTCAGGCCCGGATGCATGCGGTCGAACTCGCGCTGGTAGGCGCCCGATCCGATTCCGAATTCAAGCCGCCCGCCCGAGATCAGGTCGAAGAACGCCGCCTCGCCTGCCAGCTTGATCGGATGCCAGTAGGCGGCAACGGCAACCGCGGTTCCAAGGCGGATGCGGTCGGTGTTTTCCGCCCACCATGTCAGGATCGAGAACGGGTTGGGCGCGATTGTCATTTCCAGCGCGTGGTGTTCGGCCGCCCAGGCGATGGTAAAGCCGCCCTCGTCGGCCATCTGCACCATCTCGAGCGTGTGTCGCGCCACGTCACGCATGTCGAGCGTGTCGTCCATCCGCTCCAGGTTGATCGCCAGCTGGAATTTCATCTCGTCCCTCCCCGGATCGCCTATGACCTCCATGTTCGCCGCTTCGCGGCCGGTGTTTGTCGAAATTTCGACGCCCAAAGCGGTTTTTCGCCAAGGTTTTCGTCCGTGGTGAAACCCCGTCCATGTCTGTCAGGGCAGATACGTCGCGCGTCGGCGTGCCAGCCGGGTCTACCCCATGAAACGCGGATCGCCGGTCGCCCAGGCAACGCCGTCGCCGCGATCCATGGTTCCGAGCAGCGCCATGTCCTCCGCATCTATCTCGAATCCGAAGAGGTCGATGTTCTGGCGCATCCGCACGGGATTCAGGCTCTTGGGCAGGACCGCAAAGCCTTTCTGCACGCCCCAGCGCAGCAGCACCTGCGCCTCCGTCACACCGTACTTGACGGCCATCGCCTTGAAGGGCGAATTCGCCTCGTCGCCCGCGGCGCGCATCTCGCTGGTTTTCGCGCTGCCTTGTCCGGGTGCGGCACGCCATGTGGAAAGGGGCACGAGCGAGCTGTAGGCGATAGGCGCGATCCCGTTTTTCGCCATGAACTCAAGAAGTTGCGGCTTCTGCGACCAGGGATGCAGCTCGATCTGATTATACTCCGGCAAAGGCAAGCCGGCGGCGCGGATCTCCTCGACATGTGCCTCGGTGTAGTTGCTTACCCCGATCGACCGCGCCTTGCCCTGCGCTTTCAGATCGACCAGCGCCCGCCATTCGTTCACGCGCTCGGACCCGCCCGAGGGTGCGTGGATGAGGTAGAGATCGACGTAGTCGAGCCCCAGTGCCTCAAGTGAATCCGCGAAGGCCGCGACGGTTTCGCCATAGCCCTTGGGCTTGTCGCCCCAGGCCGGATTTCCGGGCCAGAGCTTGGTCGTCACGAAGATGTCCGAGCGGTCAAGGCCGGCGGCTTCGATCCCCTCCCGGATGCCTCTGCCTACGCCCGCCTCGTTCTGATAGCCGGCAGCGGTGTCGATGTGGCGATAGCCGGCCGCGATCGCGGCGGCGACGGCAGCCGGCGCATCTTCGTCCGCGATCAGATACGTCCCGAATCCGACCGGAGGAATGCCGGCAGCTGTCTTGCTTTTCCTTGTGGAATGGTCAGTCATTTCGATCTCCGGTAAGCACCCAGGTTGCCTGGCGTATTTGACTTGGAGGATGAACCATAGCTGACAAGACGGCCGGTTTCTTGCTTGATGAGTGATAAAACTTGTCAATTCCTCCATACGAACGGAAAGAATGCCAAGTTGATCGCGGGCTGTGCTACCCCTTGTCCGGCGCAGAAGGACGGAGGCGTTGTGGAACCGGAACTCTCTCGGATGGCGGGTGATCTTGTGGACACCCAGGCGACGGATGGCGTTACGAAGCTCGGGTTGGGGGATGCCGTGATCCTCTGGCGCAGTCATCCTTCCGCCATCGAGGGGTCCCTTTACCGCCCGCTCCTGTGCATGGTCATGCAGGGGGCGAAGGAGGTCATGGCGGGCACCCACCGCGTTCATTGCCCTGCCGGGCACGCCATCATCGTCAGCCATGACCTGCCGGTCCTGTCACGCATCACCGAAGCGTCGCCGGACAAACCCTATGCCGCCTTCGTGCTTCCCATCGATCTTGGCCTGTTGCGCAGCTTCTATGACCTTGTTCCGGACTTCGATGACGGACAGCAGGATATGGCGGCGCTGAGATCTTACCCGGCGGACGCCGGCCTGACCGGCGCCGTCGCCCGGTTCCTTGCGCTTGCCGGTGGCGACGTGGCCGCAGCGCTTCTTGGTCCGATCCTTCTGCGCGAGATACACGCCCGTCTGCTCGTGTCCGCGCAAGGGGCCATCCTGCGGCGTTTCCTTCGCCGCGACGACCCCTCGAACCACCTCGCCAGGGCGATTGCGTCGATCCGTTCTTCGATCAACGAACCCCTTTCGGTTTCGGATCTCGCGGCACAAGCCGGCATGAGCAAGTCGTCCTTCCACGCGCATTTCAAGGCAGTGACGGGCCAGACGCCCGGCCAGTACCAGAAGGATGTTCGCCTTCTCGAGGCGCGCCGGCTTGTCATGGAAAGCAGCGATGCGATTTCCTCGGTCGCCTTCGATGTCGGCTACGAAAGCCCCGCACAGTTCAGCCGTGACTATGCGCGCAAGTTCGGTCATTCCCCGCGCGAAGACCGCCACCAGGGACGCGCCCGAACACGGGCGGCACCCGGGGCCGCAATGCCTGCGCGCGAAAGGCCGACCGCAGGGGCGCGCCGGTAGCCCGGCGGCAGACCACGGGCCGCACGATGACCCTTACCGCATCACGAAGGGGTTCGCCATGGGCGCGTCGGACGTGTTCACCCAGACGGTCTTGGGGCGCGTATAGTCCCACATCGCCTGGAACCCGCTTTCGCGGCCGTAGCCCGATCCCTTGACCCCGCCGAATTCGGCGATGGGCGACACGACGCGGTAGGTGTTGATCCAGACGATGCCGGCGCGGATCGCCTTGGCCATCCGCATCTGCCGCGCGCCCGAGCGGGTGAAGATCCCGGCGGCCAGCCCGTGCCTGGTGTCATTGGCCAGCCCGATCACCTCCTCTTCGGTCCTGAACCGCTGAACCGACAGCACCGGGCCGAAAAGCTCTGTGTCGACGATGCGCAGGTCCTGGCGCGGGCACTCGAGGATCGTGGGTTCGTAATAGGTGCCAGAGAGCCCCCCGGGCCGCTTTCCGCCGGTCAGGATCTTCGCGCCTTCGCTGACCGCGTGGGCCACCTCGCGTTCGATATGCTCAAGCTGCCCGGTTGTGCAAAGAGGGCCCATCTGGGTTTCCTCGGCCAGGGGATCACCGATCAGGATCCTGCCCGCGAGCGCCGTCATCTTTTCAAGAAACGCGTCGGCGATGTCCTCGTGCAGGTAAAGCCGCGACCCGGCGACGCAGCTTTGCCCCGTTGCCCCGAAGATCCCCGCGATGGAGCCGTTCACGGCGCTCTCGATGTCGGCATCTTCGAAGACGATGAACGGTGACTTGCCGCCGAGCTCAAGCGACACTTCGGCAAAATTCTCGGCGGAATTGTAAAGCACATGCCTCGCGGCACCAGGTCCCCCGGTGAAGGAGATGCGGGCGACCAGAGGGTGGGAGGTCAGCGCCTTGCCGCAAGGGTCGCCATGGCCCGAAACGATATTGACGACGCCGGGCGGGAAGCCCGCCTCTTCGATCAACTCGCCGAATTCCAGCATCGCCGCGGAAGCATGTTCGGACGCTTTCAGCACCACCGTGTTGCCCGCAGCAAGCGCGGGGCCGATCTTCACCGCCACGAGGAACAGCTGCGAGTTCCACGGCACGACGGCAGCCACCACGCCCAGCGGTTCGCGGCGGGTAAAGACGAACAGGTCCGGCTTGTCGATGGGCAGGGTCTCTCCCGCGATCTTGTCGGCGCAGCCGGCGTAGAAGTGGAAGAATTCGGCAATGTACTTGGCCTGCCAGCGGGTTTCCTTCAACATCTTGCCGGTGTCGATGCTTTCGGTCCGGCCCAGTTGCTCGGACTTCTCGGCCAGAAGATCACCAAGCTTGCGCAGACACTTGCCGCGTTGGGTGGGAAGCATCGCGGCCCACGGCCCTGAGGTGAAAGCCCGGTCGGCAGCGCGCACGGCCCGGTCCACATCCGCCGCCGTCGCCTCGGGCACGCGTGACCAGACCCGCCCCGTTGCCGGATTGACGCTGTCGAACGTGCCACCGTCGGAGGCATCGACCCATTCGCCGTCGATCAGCATCTTGTAGCGTTTCACGTCGGTCATCGCGTCTCTCCTGCAAGGTCCGGTCTCCTTCATAGTGACCGAGCCGTGGCGGGCAAACTTCGAATTTTCGTCAGGCCATGGCGAAAATTGCGTAGATTGGTCCGGCCGCAGGTGGCACGGATTGGGAAAAGGGGAGGCGTGGATGCCGGAAAAACAGGTCATCGGGGAACCGATCGTGATCAACGGTCGCCGCCTTTCGCTCAGCCGTGGGATACGCGCCGGGGACTTCGTGTATCTGACGGGCCAGGTGCCGATGAAAGACGGGGTGGTGATGACCACGGGCACGATCGAGGACCAGACGCGTGTCGTGCTTGACGAAATCACAAAGACGCTGACCCAGGCCGGATGCACGCGGGATGACGTGATAAAGGCGATGGTCTGGCTTGTGGATCGTGCCGATTTTCCCGGCTTCAACGCAGTCTATGGCGAATACTTCCCGAATGACCCGCCGGCCCGGTCTGCCGTGGTTTCCGATCTTCTCGTCGACGTGAAGGTCGAGGTCGAAGTCATCGCCTACAAGCCCCTCGCACGGCCATGAGCGCAATCGGCGGCACCGTCTATGACCTGACCGGGCCGGAAGGGGCGCCGGCGGTGGTCTTGATCCACGGGCTGGGGCTGAATCGGGCGTGCTGGCAGTGGCTCGTGCCGGAACTGGCGGCAAGGTATCGGGTTCTGACCTATGATCTTCTTGGCCACGGACAAAGCGCCGCGCCGCCATCCAAGCCGACGTTGCGCACGCTTTCCGACCAGTTGTCGGTGCTTCTGGATCAACTGGGAATGGCGCGCGCGGCGATCGTCGGCTTTTCGCTCGGCGGGATGATCGCGCGGCGCTTTGCGCAGGATCACCCGGCGCGCGTCGCAGCGCTTGGCATCCTGCATTCGCCCCATCGCCGAACGCCCGAGGCGCAGGCGGCCATCGTTGCCCGTGTCGAACAGGCGAAGGCCGAGGGGCCGGGCGCGACGGTCGAAGCAGCCCTGGTCCGGTGGTTCACCGACCCGTGTCGCGCTGCCAACCCGCAGATGATGGACCTCGTCCGGTCCTGGGTCCTGGCCAACGATCCAGCGATCTATCCGTCGATCTACCGTATCCTCGCCGAAGGCGTCGACGAGATCGTCGCGCCTGAACCGCCGATCGCGGTCCCTGCGCTGGTGATCACCGGCGACGAAGACCATGGAAACGGTCCCGAGATGGCCCGCGCCATCGCCGACGAAATCGCCGGCGCCGAGGTTCTGATCCTGCCCGGTCTTCGCCACATGGCGCTGGCCGAAGACCCGCCATCGATCAACCGGCCGCTTGCCGCCTTCCTTGACCGGCATCTGGGGGCGGGTGCATGACCGGCATCTTGAACGGCATCCGCGTCCTGGACCTGTCCCGTATGCTTTCGGGGCCGTATTGCACGATGATGCTGGCCGATCACGGCGCCGAAGTGATCAAGATCGAGGATCGGCTGGGTGATACCAGTCGACAGAACGGCCCCTTCCGCGACGACGATCCCACCCACGACTGGGCCGGCTACTATGTCAGCCTCAACAGATCCAAGAAAAGCGTGCAGCTCGATCTGAAGACCAGCGAGGGCAAGGCGGCCTTCCGTGCCCTGGCCGCAACCGCAGATGTCGTCGTCGAGAATTTCCGCCCCGGCGTGATGGAGCGTCTCGGGCTTTCCTATGAAAGCCTTGCCGAGGCCAATCCAAGGCTGGTCTACGCCGCGATCCGGGGCTTCGGCGACCCCCGGTCCGGCGAAAGCCCCTATCAGGATTGGCCCGCCTATGACGTGGTCGCCCAGGCGATGGGCGGGCTTGTGGCGCTGACCGGTCCGGATGCGGGGACGCCGACAAAGGTCGGTCCCGGCATTGGCGATGTCTTTGCCGGATCGCTGATGGCCTTCGGTATCCTCGCGGCCCTGCGCCAGGCCGAGGCGACAGGACAGGGCCAGTTCGTCGACATCGCCATGTATGACGCGATGGTCTCGCTTTGCGAGCGGGCGATCTACCAGCACGACTTCGACGGTACCGTGCCAGGGCCCGAGGGCAACTTCCATCCGCTTCTCGCGCCTTTCGGGGTTTTTCCGGCCAGGGACGGCCATGTCGCGATCGGGATCGTCGACGATGCCTTCTGGCGGATGCTTGCCAGCGCAATGGGGAAGGGGGCCCTGGGCACCGACCCGCGCTATGCGACCCGCGCCGACAGGCGGGCCCATGCGGACGAAGTGAACGCGATGGTCGCGGACTGGACCGCCGCGCGGACCAAGGCCGAACTGGCAACCGCGCTCGGGGGTCTCGTGCCATTCGGCCCGGTGAACACCGTCGCCGACATCGTGGCCGACCCTCACATCGCCGCGCGTGGCATGATCGCCGAGGTCCCGCATCCCGAGCCAGGCCGCCGCAACTGGCGCGTTGCCGGCAACCCGCTGCATTTCTCGAAGAACCCCGCGCCAAGGCCCGTGGCCCCGGCCCGGCTGGGGCAGCACAACGACGCCGCGGTCAGGGCCGAACCGGAACAGGCGATTGATCCCCGTGCCCTTCGCAACGCGTTTGGCGCGTTTGCGACCGGCGTTACCGTCCTGACTGCCCGTCAGGAAGACGGGACCCCGCGCGGTTTCACGGCGAATTCGTTCAGCTCTGTCTCTCTGGACCCGCCGCTTTTGCTTGTCTGCCTTGCCAAGACCGCCCATAGCTGTTCGACCTTCATGACGTCCGAACATTTCGCGGTGAACGTTCTTTCCGAGGATCAGAAGGCAATATCTGGCCTTTTTGCCAGTCGCGCGCCGGACAAGTTCGATCAGTGCGAATGGCGGTCCGGTGCGGGCGGCGTGCCGCTGGTGGACGGCGCGCTGGCGCAGTTCGCATGCGCCCGAGAAAGGCTGGTCGATGCGGGCGATCATATCATCCTTGTCGGTCGCGTCATCGACTTCGCGACCAACGACGGAAGCCCCCTTGGCTATTTCCGGGGCAACTATTTCTCGATCGGGATCGAGGACCGGCTCGTCTCTGCCGTCGCCGCGGCGGGCGCCACCCGGATAGGCGCGGTCCTGAACAACGCGGGGCGCTTGCTCTTGTGCGAAGGGTCGGACGGGTCCCTTGCCGTGCCGGTCGCGCGCGGCCCGAAGCCGAGCCTGGAGATGCTTCGCGAAGGGCTGTCGGCTGAGGGGCTGATACCGGAGGTCGAGTTCCTTTATGCCGTCTACGAAGATCGGGAGACCGGCGCCACCGGGATATTCTACCACGGCCAGGTCAGTGGTGCGGCGCCGAAGGGTATGGTCTATCTGGCGCTCGACTCGCTCCCCTGGGACCGGGTCGCCAACGCGGCCGAACGGGCGATGCTGGAACGCTACGCGGTGGAGTTCCGGCATGGATCCTTCGGAATCTATCAAGGCAATGAAATAACAGGAAAAGTCCGCCGCGTGACGGCGAGTTGAGGGAGAAGGCGATGCTGACGGAACTGCGCAAGGTCGTGACCTATGACGAGGATATCCATCATGACGGGGGACGCGCGGTCGAACCGGTCCTGCGGATGATCGGGGTTGCGGCCGTCGTCAAGAACCCATGGCACGGCAGGGGCTTCGTTGAGGATCTTTCGCCCGAGATCAAGCGCATGGCGCCGCCGCTCGGCAAGATGCTGACCGACCGGCTGATCGGCCTGGCGGGATCGGGCGCGGCGATCGAGGCCTATGGCAAGGCCGCCCTCTGCGGGACCGATTGCGAACTGGAACATGGTTCGGCACTGATCCACACCCTTCTTTTCGGCAACTTCTACCGGGAAGCCGTCGAGGCCAAGACCTATCTCGGTTTCACCAACACGCGCGGGCCGGCGAACACGCAGATCCAGGTGCCGCTGATGGACAAGCACGACAGCGGGCGTCGGTCGCATTACCTGACGGTTCAATTTGCGATCCCCGACGCGCCGGGGCACGACGAACTGGTCGTCGCGCTTGGGGCCGCCACGCGCGGTCGGCCGCACCACCGGATCGGCGACCGCTACTCCGACCTTGCCGCCATGGGGCGCGACATCGAGAACCCCGCCGGCGTCTAGCCCCGCAGCAGGCCGGAGTGTCCTAGCGCGCCGAGAGAATGCTTTCGAGGCTTCGGATGACATGGGCCATGTAGGCGTCATCGTAGCCCGAGTCATTTTCCAGCACGCTGAGGAAGGCGGCGACGCGCCCGGTTTCCATGTTCACCATGACGAACTGGCCGCCATAGCCGGCGTGCCCGACCCAACTGCCATCGGTCATGAGCTGGTTCGAATACCGGACCCATCCGCGCGTCGCGCTGAGGATCGGCGCAGGGCGCTGCAGCGACTGCTCCAGAAACGCCCGGTTGCCGACGTCGGCGCCGCTGACGGCGCGGCCGCGACGTGCCAGCAGCAGGCCAAAACGGGCCAGATCGCGGGCCGACATGCAGGCGCCGCCCGACAGGGCCGGCAGAAGGTCTGGGCTGAGCGAAATGTGGAAACCGCCCTCGTATCCCGCGGCGTCCACGATGGCCTGGACCCGCGCCAGCGGATGCTGGTCACCGGCAGCTTGCGCGATCAGCGTGAGGACATCGGTGTTGGCCGACTTGTATTGCGCATGACCAGTCCGGTTCAGGAGGTCACCGCCGGTCAGACCGGCAACGAATTCCCGCATGGTCAGCTCGGCCCGGTCATCTGCTGGAATACGCCAGCCAAGCGCCTCCTCCTCGGCGTAGCAGGCTGACAGAGGGTCGTCATAGTCCTCGGTGAAGTCATTTTCCACGTTCATGTCGAGAACATCCTGGACGGATGCCGTCGCATAGCCGGAACCGATCCAGGGCAGGTAGCGCGCGACCGGCTGACCGGGATCGACCCGACCGGCAGCGACGAGTTCGCCCAGGATGAGATGGGCGTGCAGCTTGGTGACCGACTGGATCGAGTGCGGCCGGTCAGGGCCGAAGTCACCGGCATGGGAGGAGTGCAGGACACGGTCGCCCTCGGCCACGACAAGCGCCGAGAAGGCGGGATTGCGGGTCAGGCCGGTTGCTTCGACAGCGGCCGACAGGCGCGGGTCGGGGGCATCGCGCAAGACAAGGGTGCGTCGGGCGCGTATCATCAACATGCGCCGCCAGCGGGCGTGGCCGTTGTGAAATCCCTCGCGCCGGTTGGCAGGCTGGTTCCAGCCCTGCTTGTTGTCCTTGCCGACGGTCAGATCCGGGTTGGGAATGCTGGGGAGCCCCGTCATGTGGCGATCCATTCATGAAGAAGCACGTCGACAGCGACACCCCCTTCCTCGTGCACGAAGAAGGGATTGATCTCAACCTCTGCCAGTTCGCCGGCGCGCGCGCCAACAGCCTGAGCGAAATCGGCGATCTGGGCGGCAAGACGGCCGACGTTGACCGCTTTCGCACCCCGATATCCGTCAAGCAGATGCGCCAGTTTCAGACCGCGCAGCCCGGCCTCGACCTCGCGCGCAGTCACGGGCAAAAGCAGGGTCACGCTATCGCCGATAAGTTCGGCCAGCACGCCCCCCGATCCCAGCGTCAGGGCCAGGCCGAACTGCGGATCGGAGCGGACCGAAAGGATCAGTTCGGCGACGGGTTTCGCAGCCATCTTCTCCACGAGGAAGCGATCGGTCAGCGCGGCGGGGTCGCAAGCTGAAACGGCGGCACGCATTTCCGCGACGGCTTGGGTAACACGCTCCGCGCTTTCAAGTCCGAGGGCGACCGCTCCGGCCTCGGATTTGTGGGCAAGTCGTGGCCCCATCATTTTCAAGACGACCGGAAATCCGACCTCGACGGCAACGGCCGAGGCCATGTCGCCCGCTGCTGTGCGCCCCTCGGGGACCGTCATGCCAAGAGTGCGCAGCCGGGCCTTGCCCTCCGCCTCCTCGATCATCCGGACATCGCGTCGCGCGACGGCCGGCAATAGCGGCTGTGGCCGCGCCATCGAAAGCCGCGCGTTCATCGCAGACCATCTGGCTGCCGCAGCCATAGCGTTCAGCGATTCGTCAATTCCCTGCATCGGTGCGACACCGCGCGCGATCAGCATCTCGCGCGTTCCGGCGTCCAGGTTTTCCGGCAGGGTCGCGCAGATTGCAGCGGGGATACCGTGCCGCCGGGCGGCCTCTGAAAAGGCGATCGCATCGTTGAGGTAATAGACCTTGGATTCGTCGAGCCCGTCCGCCGGGTAATCCTGCACAAGCACCGCCGCGTCGGCCTTCGACAGGGCAATGGCCCGGTCAAAGACCGGACCGGTGGTCTCTGGCTGGCCCCAGATGGGTGTGGTGTAGTCCAAGGGGTTCGATACGGTCGCGATCGGGGGCAACATCGCGGCCAGTTCGTCCCGTGCGCTCGCGTCGAAGCCGGGAAAGTCCAGCCCGATGATCTCTGCGTGATCCGCGAGCATCGTGGCGCCGCCGCCCGAACAGGTGAACCCGGCGACACGGTTCCCCCCCGGTACCCCTGCAACGCAGAGAAATTTCAGTGTTTCAAGAAGTTCCGACGGGTTCTTGACGCGGATGACCCCGCAGCGGTCAAACAGCGCATTGTGAAGGTCGTCTGCCCCTGAGAGCGAGCCGGTATGGCTGACCGTCAGGCTTGCGCCGATCCGCGATGACCCGGTCTTGAGTGCGACGACCGGAACGCCCCGATCCAGCGCCTTGAGGCAGGCGGCCTCGAAAGCCTGCACGTCGCGCAGTCCCTCGATATGGATGCCGATGGCGCGGACCGCCGGGTGATCGGCAAGGTGATCGACGAAATCCTCGATGGTCAGGACGGATTGATTGCCGCCCGAAATCATGTGCGTGAGTGGAAGCGATCGTTGCGCCATGGTGATGTCGGAAGAGAGCATCCCCGACTGGGTGATGATCGCCGCGCCCCAGCCTGGGCAGGTGCCGCCATGGGCAAAGGGCCAGAGCGCCGCACCGTCAAGGTAGTTGATCAGGCCGTAGCAGTTGGGGCCAATGAGCGCCATGTCGCCCGCGGCCTCGATCAGGCGGCGTTCCAGGTCTGCCCCCGCCGCGCCGGCCTCGCGGAAGCCGGCGGTGTAGCAGACGATCCCGCCAGCCCCCATCCGGGCAAGTTCGGCCACGGCCTCCACCGCGGCGGGTGCGGGGACGGCCAGAAAGACCGCGTCCGGTGCCTCGGGCAGGTCGGCAAGGGCGCGGTGGCAGGGATGACCGCCAAGCGCGTCGCGCCTGGGATTGACGGCCCAGATGGCGCCGCGAAAGCCACGTCGTTCCGCTTCCTTGATCGCAACCTCGGCGTCGCGCCCGCCGACGAAGGCGATGTGGCGCGGAGACAGGAGACGGGTCAGATTGGCGCGGCGGGCGGGCGTCATGCTCCGAGCGGCCTCAGGATCGCGCGGCTGATGATATGGCGCTGGATCTCCGACGTCCCGTCCCAGATGCGTTCGATCCGGGCATCGCGCCACATCCGCTGGACGGGCAATTCCTCCATCAAGCCCATGCCGCCATAGATCTGAACGGTATCGTCGGCGACCCGGTTCAGCATCTCGGAGCAGTAGACCTTGACCATCGCGGCGTCGCTGTCGGTCATGATCCCCTGATCGGCGCGGCGCACGGTGTCGGCGACAAGCAGATCGCCGGTGCGCAGGCCGATCGCCATGTCCGCCAGTCGGAATCCCGTCGCCTGGAATTGGCCGATGGGCTGGCCGAACTGCTTGCGGGTTGCGCACCAGTCGGTCGCCATCTCGATCAGCCGTTCCGCCTTGCCGCAGCAGGTGGCGCCGATCCAGACCCGCCCCATGCCAAGCCACTTTCCCGCCAGTTCGAAACCCTTGCCTTCCTCACCCAGCACCTGTCCGGGGCCAAGCCGGACGCTGTCGAAGATCAACTCATAGGTCTTGTAGCCACGGTTCGAGACGCACTTGGTGCCCTCGCGGAAGGTCACGCCGGGCATTTCGCGATCGACGAGGAAGGCGGTGATGCGTTTGCGCGGCCCGCGCTTGGTTTCGTCCATGCCGGTGACGGCGAAGACGATGGCGAAATCGGCCATGGTCGGGGCGGAGATGAAATGCTTCATCCCGTCCAGAATCCAGTCGTCGCCGTCCTTGCGCGCGCGGGTCTGCATGCCCATCGCGTCCGACCCCGCGCCGGGTTCGGTCAGCCCGAACAACTCGCGCTTTTCGCCCGTGACGCAGGGCATCAGGTAGGTGTCCACCTGATCGCCCTCGCAGGCCAGAAGCAGTTCCGTCGGCCGGGCGACCCAGGAATGCAGCGCGTGGCTCGTCCGTCCGAATTCGCGCTCGATGATCGACATCTGGGTATAGTTCAGGCCCCCTCCGCCGACCCGTTCCGGCAGGTTGGCGGCGAAAAGGCCAAGCTCTTTCGACTTCGCCTCGATCTCGCGGCCGATCTCTTCGGGCACTTCGCCCAGGCGATCGACCAGTTCTTCGTGGGGGATCACCTCACGCTCGAAGAAGGCACGGACAGAGGCACGCAGAAGCTCGTCCTCGTGCGAGAGGGTAACGGACATCATGTCTCTCCGGATGATGTATGGCGGCTGCGGCGCGCGTTCAGCGCCTGAATGAGGAAGAAGATCAGCGTGATGGCTATCAGCACCACGGCAGCCGCGGCGACCGTGGGGTCGGTGTTCTCGCGGATGCCGTTCCACATGCGGCGGGGCAGCGTGTAGACGCTGAACTTCGACAGGAAGAGCGTCACGACGATCTCGTCCCAGGACGCGATGAAGGCGAAGATCGCGCCCGCCAGGACGCCGGGCCGGATCGACGGCAGGATCACCCGCCACATCGTTGTCCAGCCAGAGGCGCCAAGATTGCGCGAGGCCTGTTCCAGCCGCGGATCGAAACCGGCAAGCGACGTCGAGACCGTGATCAGGACCAGGGGTGCGGCAAGTACGGAGTGGGCGAGGATCAGTCCGACGTAGGTGTCGATCAGGCCCAGGGGTACCATCAGCCGGTAGAATGCCATCGCCGAGATGATCGGCGGCACGACAAGCGGCAGAAGCAGGAAGGCGCGCACGGCCTCGCTCCATTTCGACGCCACCCGCCAGAGGCCGATGGCGCAAAGCGTGCCAAGCGCGGTGGCCAGCGCCGCCGAGGTCACGCCGATGACGGCGCTTTGCCAGAAGCTCGAAATCCACTCCTCCGAGGTGAAGAGCTTCTCGAAATGCCGCAGGGAATAAGCGCCTTTCGGCATCGACAGGAAGCTTTTGGGCGTCAGCGAGACCGGAATGGCGATCAGCGCCGGCGCGACGAGGAACAGCAGGATGAGCCAGGCCCCGTAACGGTTCAGAATGGCCAGCGGGCTTGGTTTCATGCCTTGGCCCCTCCGAAGACGGTCGACAGCTTCATGAAGCGCGACATGAGGAAGAGAAGCGCCAGGACGCCGAACAGCATCAGCGCCGCCAGCATCGCCGCCGTACCCCAGCGCAAGGTCACGAGGATCTGGACCGAGATGTATTCGGCCACCATCAGTACCTTGCCGCCGCCAAGGATCGCGGGTGTCACATAGAAGCCAAGCGACAGGATGAAGACCAGCAGCGAAGCGGCGACAAGGCCGGGCTTGGTCAGCGGCAGGTAGACGCGCCAGAAGGTCTGGGTCCCGGTCGCACCCAGGCTGCGCGATGCCGACAGCACCCGTGTGTCGATGTTCTGCATGGAGGCCAGAAGCGGGAGGACGGCGTAGGGGATCATATAGTGCACCATGCCGATCAGCACACCCAGCTCATTGCGCATGAACTCGATGGGCTGGGCGATGAGGCCGATATTCAGAAGCGTTTCGTTCACCAGCCCCTTGCGGCCCAAGAGCATGAGCCAGCTGAAGGTGCGTACCAGGACCGAAATCCAGAACGACACGAGAAGAAGGCTGAGCATCCGGTTGCGGCTGCCCTGCGCGACATGAACCATGGCGTAGGCGATGGAATATCCCAGGATCACCGAAAAGGCGGTGGTGATCACGCAGATGCGGATGGTCGTCCAGAGAATTCCGGCAAGGCTTTCCGATGTGACGAGCGCGGCATAGTTGCCAAGCCCCGGCTCGGGGTCTGTCACGCTGAGCCACAGGATGTTGACGATGGGGCCGATGAAGAGCGTCAGCACCAGCGCGGCCAGGGGCAGGACAAGAAGCCAACCGGTGCCGAAATGTCTGAGTGTGGAGCCGTTCATCCTGGGCGTTCCGGTGACAGGGAAAGGGGGGCGGGGCCCGGGGGCCTCGCCAGGGCAGGGGGCCCGGCGGCGCGGGAGCGCCGCCGCCGGGGTCGTGGTTCAGGAGATCGCTTCGAGGAAGGCGTTGACGGCATCACCGCCGTTCTCGCCCCACCATGTAGGATCGCTGTAGACGATGCCGTCGATGTTCATCGCCGAGGTGATCGCATAGGGTTGCTGATCCTCGGGGATCTGGGCGAAGGCCTCGGGGTTCGAAGGCGTCATGCCGAGGCAGTCGAGCAGTGTCAGCTGCGATGGAACCGACTGCGCTGTCGCGATGAACTTCATCACCGCCTCGCGCCCCGCCGGGTTGCCCTTCGGCACGATGTAGGCGCCGGGCATGGCAAGCGCTTCGTTCATGACAAGCTTGTAGCGTCCGTCGGTGTCCATCTCGATGTTGCGGCCGCGGTTCTGCCAGATCATGCCCATCGAAACCTCGCCGTTGACGACCATCGAATGCGCCTCTGAGCCCGAGCCCCAGTAGAGGCTGTCGTCCTTGATCGACTTGATCTTGGCGAGCGCCCGATCCATGTCCAGGGGGTAGAGCGCGTTCTTGTCGACACCGTCGGCCAGAAGCGCGCCTTCCAGGGCCCCGTTGGCCCATTTGTAGAGCGACCGCTTGCCGGGAAACTTCGCGGTGTCGAAGAAGTCGGCCCAGGAGTTCGGAGGATTGTCCCCGTAGGCTTCGGTGTCATAGACGAAGGCATAGCCGTAAAGGATGATCGAGACGCCATATTCCAGCGCATATTGCGGCAGCGTCCGGTCCTTCGAGACGACGGCGTAGTCGATCGCCTCAAGATGGCCCGAGGGGCCAAGCGCCACGGCGTCAAAAAGGTCGGCGTCGCAGACATCCGCCGTCACGTTGCCGCTGTCGACCATTTCCTTGATCTTGCCCTGAAGCGGACCGGATGTGTCGAACTTCAGCGGCATGCCGGTCTCGGCGGTGAAGGGATCGCCGATGGCCTTGCCGTGGCATTCCTCGGACTGGCCGCCCCAGTTCCACATCACGATCTCATTCGCCGCGGCCTCGGCATCGCCCGCAATGACCGCCTGCGTTGCGATCCCCGCCATGCCGCAAAGGACGAGGAAGGTACGACGGTCCATCCGGCCCTCCTTGAACGCCTTCGCGCCTTCCAGGGCGGCTTCGCGCATGAATTGCTTGTCGTGCATTCCTGGTCTCCTCCATGTTGGTCGGGCTTTTTTTGCCCGGTTGATCGCGGGGTCTCGTCCTCCCTCCCCGCTATGGGTCGTCAGTCGCTTTCCAATCGCACTGCCGCCGTGTCGGACCAGCTCAGGTCAACCTCGGCGCCTTCGGCCATCGGTGCACCGCCGCGCCATGCGTCGACGTCCACCTCGATATCGTCCATTCCCGGCACGGCGACGTCGTATTTCAGGGTCGATCCGAAGTAGGTCATGGCGCGGACGGTTCCGCTGACCGTATTCGGCCCCTTTCCGTTGCCCCGTGGCAGGATGTCGATCTTTTCTGGCCGGAGCGCATAGAGCGCCCCGTCCCGGGTCAGGAAGTTCGACTTGCCAAGGAAGCTTGCCGCAAAGGCGGTGCGCGGATTTTGGTAGAGTTCCTGCGGTGTGCCGACCTGTTCGATGTGCCCCTTCTGCATGATCACGATGCGGTCGGACATCGACAGCGCTTCCTCCTGATCATGGGTCACATAAATGAAGGTCGTGCCGACCCGTCGGTGAATGTCCTTCAGCTGGTCCTGCACCTCGACCCGCAATTTCTTGTCCAGAGCGCCAAGGGGTTCGTCCAGCAGCAGCACTGGCGGCGCGAAACACAGCGCACGCGCCAGCGCCACCCTTTGTTGCTGACCACCGGACAGCTGCCGGGGCAGCCGGTGGCCGAAGTCCTGCAACTGGACCAGATCCAGCATCTCGTCCACGCGGGCGGCAATCTCGGCCCGCGGGCGCTTTCGTACATCGAGGGGGTAGGCGATGTTCTCGCGCACGGTCATGTGCGGAAACAGCGCGTAGCCCTGAAACACCATCCCGAAATTGCGTTTCTCGGGCGGCATGCCTGCGATCGATGTGCCGTCAAGCAGGATATCGCCCGCGGTGATATCCAGAAAACCTGCAATCATCATCAGAAGCGTGGTCTTGCCCGAACCGGACGGGCCGAGCAGGGTAAGGAACTCTCCACGCCGGATGTCGAGATTGATGTCTTCGACCGCCGTGAAACTGCCGAACCGCTTGGTCAGCGCCTGAAGCCTGAGGCCTCCGGAGGCGGCGCCATCGCTCATGCGTCGGCGCCCCTGAGCTTCAGCTTGTTGCGGGCCTCCTGCGGGGTCAGGACGCGGGCGCCCATCGCCTCGATGATGGTGCGGGCGCGTTCGACAAGCTGGGCATTGGTCGCCAGCACGCCGCGCGACAGATAGATATTGTCCTCAAGCCCCACGCGGACATTCCCGCCCAGCGACACCGCGGCGGCGACCATCGGCATCTGCATCCGGCTGATGCCGAAGCTGGCCCAGCTTGCGCCCTCCGGCAGTTGCGCCTTCATCGCCGCCATCGTCTCGACCGTCTGGTCGGCGCCCCAGGGGATGCCCAGGCACAGCTGGAACATCGGCGGCGCGGCGATCAGGCCTTCGTCCACCATCGCCTTGGCAAAACGGATATGGCCAAGGTCGAAGACCTCCAGTTCCGGCTTCACGCCCCATTCCTTCGTCAGCGCGGCCATCCGGCGCAGGATCGGCGGGGTGGAGATATAGATCGTGTCGTCATTGCCGAAATTCAGCGTGCCGCAGTCGAGCGAACAGATTTCCGGCAGGCAGTCCTTCACATGCGCCAGCCGTTCGTCCGGCCCGATCATGTCGGTTCCGGGGCCGGGCATCGACCAGTCATCCTTCGCCGGCACCCAGTCGCCGCCCATGCCGGCGGTCAGGTTGATGACCACATCGGTGCCGCTGTCGCGGACCCTGTCCACGACCTCGCGGAAGAGCTTCGGGTCGCGTGATCCCTTGCCGGTTTCAGGGTCGCGGACATGGATATGGGCGCAGGACGCGCCGGCCTTTGCCGCCTCGATCGCCTCTCTCGCGATCGCCTCGGGCGTCACGGGAACATGCGGGCTGATGTGCGTTGTCGCCCCGGCCCCGGTGACCGCACAGGTCAGAACCACTTCGAAATTCATGTGCGTCTCCTCCCCGTTTTTCATCATCTTGGAGCGCAGAGGGCTATTTCCTATCAGTTTTTCGACTGATATGATGTCGGCATGTCGAAAATACGCACCTCTCTGCCGCTCCCCGCACAGGCCCCGAACGAGGCGGCAAAGGTGGTGACGCGCGTCGCTTTTCTGGTCGTGCCGCGATTCAACATGACCACGATGATGACGATGATCGAGGTGATGCGGATCGCAAACTATCTGTCGCCGTCCTCGCTTTACCAGTGGGAGGTGCTGTCCTTCGACGGAGAAGAGATCACCGCATCGAACGGGTTTACCGTTCAGGCGCAGAAACCCGACGAGCAGGTACACCGCAACGAAACGATCTTCGTGCTTGGGTCGTGGAACGCCGAGACCTACAGGAACCCGCAGACACTGGCGTGGATCCGGCGCCAGGCGCGGGGCGGTCAGCGCATCTGCTCGGTCGAGCTTGGCTGCTATCTTGTGGCGCGGGCGGGGCTGCTGGCGGGCAAGCGGGCGACGACGCACTGGTCATGGATGTCCGGTTTCGGCGAGCAGTTCGACGAAATCACCGTTACCGAACAACTCTACACCATCGACGGCCAGATGATGACCTGCTCGGGCGGCCTTGCCGGCGTCGATCTGATGCTTCGACTGGTCGGCGACGCGCACGGAGAGCGGCTGGCCGGCGAGATTGCCGACCAGATGCTCTATCACCCGATCCGTCCGGGCAACGCACCGCAGCGCCGAACGATGGGACGCGGCATGGAAACCCTGGTTCCAATGGTGCGAGAGGCGATCACGCTGATCGAGAAGAACATCGCGGAGCCGATGTCGGTGCCCGCGATTGCCGACGACCTCGGGGTCTCGCAGCGCCAGCTGGAACGACAATTCAAGGCAAACATCGGCTGCACCGTCGTGCAGTTCGGTCTTCTTCTAAGGTTGCAGCATGCACGCGTCCTGCTGATTGCAACCGATTTGTCGGTGCGCGAGATCGCCACCGCCTCGGGGTTCAACACGCTGTCGCATTTCGCGTATTCGTTCGGAAAGTGCTTTGGCCGAAGGCCTTCGGACTATCGTCAGGCCTGGCCCGAACAGGACGCAACCCCAAGCTGGCCGGGTACCTTGTCGAAGTTTCTTGAGGCGCTTGAGAATCGCGGCAGTGCCAAGCCGATGCAGATCCTCAGGAAGACGAGCGGCTGAAACGATCTGGCGGCGACCCCGGGGCCGGCCTGCGCCTGGGCCGGTTCAGTCGGCGACTTTCTTGACGAATTGCGACTTGAGGCCGATCTGCCCGAAGCCGGGAAGCTTGCAGTCGATGTCGTGGTCGCCGGCGACAAGCCGGATGCCGCGCGCCTTGGTGCCGACCTTTATCACGCTTGAGGAGCCCTTGACCTTCAGATCCTTGATCACGGCGACGGTGTCACCGTCCGAGAGCACGTTGCCCAGGCTGTCGCGCACTTCGGCGCCGGTCTCCGACACGGCTTCGGGAGACCATTCGTGCCCGCATTCCGGGCAGGCAAGCAGGGATCCTGCCTCGTAGGTGTAGGCAGAGCGGCATTCGGGGCACGGGGGCAGGGATTCGGTCATGCGCGCAGCTATATCGCAAAGTGCGGGGCGCAGATAGGCGGTCCGGCAACGGGCGGGCGCAGCCAGTCTCTGCCGCCGGGGCTGTTCAGGGGCTTTGCCTGCCATCGGGCCCGGCGCACGGGCCCGATGAGCGATCGAGGGGCCGAAGGCGTGCGCCCAGCCTTTGCGCCGGCATCATGTCATCGGCGTCTCTGCTTCCTGGCGGTCCGCCATCTGCGGGACGATCCGCAGTGCGCGCAAGGCGTTCAGGATCACGGCGACGTCGATGACTTCCTGCAAGAGCGCGCCCTCGACCGGTGTCAGCAGGCCGACCGCAGCAGCGATCATGCCGAGTACCGACAACCCGATCCCGGCCACAACGCTTTGCACCGCGATCGCCCGTGACTGGCGCGCAATGTCGAGCCCGGAGCCGATCCTGTCGATCCGGTCCACCAGCAGGACGACATCGGCCGCTTCGGCCGACGCGGCGGCGCCCCGTGCGCCCATCGCCACGCCCACGTCGGCCGCCGCGAGGGCAGGTGCATCGTTCACCCCGTCGCCGACCATCATCACCGGGCCGTTCCTGCGTTCCTCTTGCACAAGGGCCACCTTCAGGTCGGGTGTCAGCCCCGCCCGAACCGCGTCAAGTCCAAGCCCCTCGGTCACCCGGTGCGCGACTTCCTCGCGGTCGCCGGTTGCCAGAAGGATGCGCGTTGCCCCCAGCTGTCGCAGGCCCGCCAGCACATCCCTGGCTTCTGCGCGCAAGGGGTCGGCCATGACGATGTGACCGGCCATGATGCCGTCGACGGCGACGGCGACAAGGACGGCCCCGGCGGCCAGCGCGGACCGGGGTGTGTGATCGGTGCCCAGTCGCCCCGCGACAAAGCCGGTGCCACCGGACAGGACCGCACGGCCCTCGACCTGGCCCTCGACACCTTCGCCGGGCGTCTCTCGTATGGCTTGCGGCACCGGCAACCGAAGCCCGCGTGCCAGCGCCGACTGGACGAGCGCCTGCGCCACGGGATGTTTCGACCCCTGTTCCAGCGCCGCGGCAAGGCGCAGGATCTCGTCGGGCTGAAGGCCGCCGAGGCTGTCCACCGCCACGATCTGCGGCCGCCCGTCGGTCAGCGTGCCGGTCTTGTCGAAGATCAGGGTGCGGATGTGGGCCATCGCTTCGAGGGGCGCTGCGCCCTTGATCAGCACGCCGTAGCGGGCCGCGCGCGACAGGCCCGCGACAAGCGCCACAGGAACGGCGAGGATCAGCGGGCAGGGCGTCGCCACCACCAGGACGGCGACGGCGCGGATCGGGTCGCCGGTCGCCCCCCAGGCGGCCAGCGCCAGCGTGACCGTCAGGGCAAGAAAGCCAAGCGACCAGCGGTCGGCAAGGCGCGACATCGGGGCCCGCGAGCGTTCGGCTTCCTCCACCAGCCTGATGATCCCGGCATAGGTGCTTTCCCCCGCCGTCCGCGCGGCGACAAGGTCGAACGCCTCGCCCGCGTTGGTGGCCCCGCTCATCGCCTCGTCACCGTTGCCCAGGCGTACCGGCAGCGCCTCGCCTGTCAGGGCCGAAGCGTCGAGGTATGCGATCTCGGACGCGACCGTGCCGTCCACCGGGACCACGTCGCCCTGGCGGATCAGCAGGCGGTCCCCTGCAACGACGGCCTCCAGGGGCACGTCTTGAAGCCCTCCATTTCGGTGCCGGGTGGCGCTGCGCGGCACGCGCGCCAGAAGATCGCGCATCTCGCGCCGCGCGCGCCCCTCCGCGACGCTTTCCAGGAAGGTACCCCCGGAATACATCACGGCGACAACCGAAGCCGCGAGCGTCTCGCCGAAGACAAGTGCGGCGCCCATGGACAAGGCGGCCACGACGTCAAGCCCGACGTCGCCCCGCCGCAGACTGAGGACGATTTCCGCGCAAAGCGCGATCAGCACCGGGACCACGCCAGCGGTCCAGACTGCCGACGCCAGTTCGCCGTTCCCCAAGAGGCGAAGGACAAGACCCGCGCCAAGGCAGGTGGCGGCAAGCGCCAGAAGTGCCGTCTTCAGCCAGTCGGTCCGGGTATGATCCATGATGCCCCGCGATCGGGTGCCGCACGAAAACCGCCGGCCCTCGGGAATGTGTCCGATTCGGCACACGGGGCGCCGCCCCCATGATCGCGGATGGGCGCTGGCACGTCGATAGCGGCAACTGCGGCCGATGCGCCCCTGCGGCACGATCCGGGTTGCCAAGCGCCGACTTGTGACGCAGTGTTCGGGGTATGAAAAAGCCGCCAGAGGGGTGGGGCAAGTTTCAGAGTCTGAACGTCAATTTGGAGGAAGTGCTATGGCAGGCAAGTTTGAACTTTACAAGGACAAGGGCGGCGAATTCCGGTTCCGTCTGAAGGCCGGGAACGGCCAGATCATCCTCGCGAGCGAAGGATACAAGACCAAGACCAGCGCGAAGAACGGAATTGCCTCCGTCCGGCGCAACTCTGCCGTCGAAGCGCGGTTCGAGCGCAAGGAAACCAAAAGCGGCAAGCACATGTTCAACCTGAAGGCCACCAATGGCCAGGTGATCGGCACCAGCGAAAGCTATGAAAGCGAAAGCGCCCGCGACAACGGGATCGCGTCGGTCATGAAGAACGCCCCCGACGCGGATACCGCAGAGGTCTGATGCCGCGCCGCGGCCGCTGACGAAGTCGGGGGCCGGTTTGACCGGGCCCCCGCACGGCCGCGTCTATCTAGCCCCAGATCTTCCACACGATCTTGCGAAACAGGACCGGCGGCAGGATGTCCTGCCAGAACTGCATGCTGGCGACCTGCCGGTCATGCTTGTCCTTGGTGCCCGGGCGCGGGCGGAACAGCGTCGTGTGTTCCTTGCGCTGCGGACCCCAGGTCGCGGTGTAGTAGTAAAGCGCGATCGACATGCGTGGTTCGCCCGTCGGCGAATTCACCGGTTCCGGGTTGCCGTGCCAGGTGTCCGACCCGGTCGAGAAGCAGACCATCCGGTTGAAGAGCGGCACGAAGCTTTTCACCTTGTGCTTCATCTCGTTGTCCCAGATCTCGAACGATCCGCCCCATTCCTCTTTCCAGTCCTTGTTGAGGTAGATGAGGACATTCAGCCGACGTTCGAGGTTCATCTTGCCGTGGCGGTTGAAATCGGCGTGGATGTCGAGATGCCCGCCGTTGCGCACGACATGGATGCCACCGCCCATGAAGTAGGGATCGGGGATCAGTCCCTGGATGCCCGTCAGTTCTTCCAGAAACAGGATGAAGGCGCGCGAGTTCAGGGCATGGAACAGGGCACGGGTGTAGGGGGGAAGGCGTTCGGGCAGGTAGCTGAACTTCAGCTTTTCCTGCGCCCGGTCAAAGCTCGATTCAGCTTCTGGCAGTTCCTTCAGCTCCTCGCGTACGCGTTCGAGGATCTCGGGCGGAAGAAAGTTCTCAAATCCGCCGTGATTGTAGGGGGTCTGGCTTTGATAGGCCGCCGCATAGGGTTTGGCGGCTTCTCGGGCGGCTTCCGAAGAGGCCACAAGCGTGACGGGGTCAAGCGGGTAGACGGCGCCTGTCATTTCGCACTCCAACGACGATCCAGATTACCTTTGGTAGGAAAATGGCGCGATTGGATACTCAAGTCACTCCTAAAGCCGAAGAAGGGGGCAATTGACGCTGCCCCCTATGCAATCCTTCCCATTGCGGGGAATCGTTCCCGACCCGTCGCAGATCAGGTCCTGAGCACCCTGTAAAGCGCGGGGATCACCAGAACCGTCAGCGCCGTCGACGACAGGAGCCCGAACAGGAGCGAGATCGCCAGCCCCTGGAAGATCGGGTCGGTCAAGATCACCGCCGCACCGATCATCGCCGCCAGCGCCGTCAGGAGAATCGGCTTGAAGCGGATCGCGCCGGCCTCGATCAGCACCTCGGTCAGGGGGCGGTCCGGCGTCTTGGCGTGGCGGATGAAATCGACCAGCAGGATCGAGTTGCGCACGATGATCCCCGCCAGCGCGATGAACCCGATCATCGAAGTGGCCGAGAAGGGCGCGCCGAACAGCCAGTGCCCGCCGAGGATGCCGATGAAGGTCAGGGGCACCGGCGTCAGGATCACCAGCGGCACCTTGAACGAACCGAACTGCGCGACGACAAGGATGTAGATACCCAGCAGCGCCACGCCAAAGGCCGCGCCCATGTCGCGGAACGTGACCCAGGTCACCTCCCACTCGCCGTCCCACAGGAGCGTCGGGTGGCGTTCATCCTCGGGCTGGCCATGCAGCGCGATGACGGGCTTGGGAAGGCCCGTCCAGTCCTGGGCGTCCAGCGCCTCCGATACGGCGAGCATGCCGTAAAGCGGGGCCTCGAAATCGCCGGCAAGCTCGGCTGTCACCATCTCGGCGGGGCGGCCGTTGTGGCGGAAGACCGGGAAGGAGGACCGATCCTCCGATCTTGTCACCACGTCGCCCAGTTCCACGACCCCGCGCGCGCCCGGAAGGACGTTGGCGGGAATCGGCGTGGTCAGGAAACGTTCGTCAAGGACCCTGTCGGACTTGTCGCGTTCCATCACGATGGGGATGGGCTGGCGGCCCTCGCCGCGGTGCGAATACCCCACCGTGCTTGTGCCGTTCAGCATCGCAAGCGTGTCAAGAACGTCCGATTCCTGCACCTGGAAGAACTCCGCCGCGTCGGTCGAGACCGTCAGGCGCAGCCGGCGCGCGGGATCGCCGAAGGAATTGTCGACATCGACCACATAGGGCACCGAACGGAACGCCGCCTCCACCCGCCGGGCGACTTCGCGCCGGGTTTCGGGGTCGGGTCCGTAGATCTCGGCCAGAAGCGTGGCAAGGACGGGCGGGCCGGGGGGCGGTTCCACGACCTTCAGGCTGGCGCCCTGCGGCAGGTCAAGATCGGCAAGCTTCGCGCGCAGTTCCAGCGCGATGTCGTGGCTGGTCCGGTCCCGGTCCCCCTTGGGCGACAGGTTCACTGCGACATCGCCCATTTCGGGCATGGCGCGCAGGTAGCTGTGCCGCACGAGGCCGTTGAAGTTGAACGGCGCCGCCGTCCCCGCATGGGTCTGGGCCGAGATCACCTCGGGCAGGGTCATCGCGATCTTCGCGGCGTCCTGGGCGACCCGGTCGGTTTGCTCGACCGAGGTGCCTTCGGGCATGTCGATCGTCACCGAAAGCTCCGACTTGTTGTCGAATGGCAGGAGCTTGACCGTGACATGCTTGGTGTAAAACAGCGTCAGCGACCCGAAGGTCAGTACCAGAACGATGCCCAGAAAGCCCCAGCTGCGCGCCTTCGACCGCAGGATCGGCCGCGCGACCGAGGCATAGGCACGCCCCAGGGGGCCGCCGGGATGGCCGCCATAGGCGTCGTCATGGCCATGCGCCGACATGTCCGCCTTGCCCGCCACCTTCAGCATCAGCCAGGGCGTGACCATGACCGCGACGAAGAACGAAAAGATCATCGCGGCAGAGGCATTGGCGGGGATCGGGCTCATGTAGGGGCCCATCAGCCCCGACACGAAGAGCATCGGCAACAGCGCCGCGACGACGGTCAACGTGGCGACGATGGTCGGGTTGCCCACTTCGGCCACCGCATCGATGGCGGCGGCGCGGCGCGACCTTCCGTCGTTCATGCCCCAGTGCCGGGCGATGTTCTCGATCACCACGATGGCGTCGTCGACGAGGATCCCGATCGAGAAGATCAGCGCGAAAAGCGACACGCGGTTCAGCGTGTATCCCATGATCCAGGAAGCAAAAAGCGTGAGGAGGATCGTCACCGGGATGACGATGGCGACCACGAAGGCCTCCTTCCGGCCGATGGTCGCCCAGACAAGCGCGATGATCGACACCGTCGCAAGGCCAAGGTGGTACAGGAGTTCGTTGGCCTTTTCATTGGCGCTTTCGCCATAGTCGCGGGTGATCTCGATCGCGACATCCTCGGGGATCAGGGTGCCTTCAAGCGCATGGGCGCGGTGCAGGATCTCTTCGGCGACGACGACGGCGTTGGCGCCCGCCCGCTTGGCGACGGCGAGGGTGACGGCCGGAACCCTTAGGGTTGCGTCCCCGTCCCGCGTGACGGAGGAGACAAGCTGTTCCTCGGCGCCGGAGGTGAAGCTGACTTCGGCCACGTCGCGGACATAGACGGGGCGACCGTCTCGGGTTGTCAGAAGAAGGTTGGCGATGTCTTCGGGCGACCGCAGGGTTTCGCCCACGGTCAGTTCGATCTGGTCGCCGCCGTCGCGCAACCGTCCCGCCGGGAAGGCTGCGTTGGCGCCCTGGACCTTTCCGGCCAGTTGCTGAAGCGTCATCCCGTAAAGCGCGAGCTTCTCGGGATCGGGTGCGATGCGCAGCCGCTCCGTCGTCTCTCCGACGATGTAGGTCAGGCCGACATTGTCGATCTTGGCCATCTCGGTCCTGAGTTCGCGGGCGATCCGCGTCAGGTCGTTGGCGGTCACGCGACCGGCGGCCTCGGGCCTGGGGGTCAGGGTCAGCGACAGGATCGCGACGTCGTCGATCCCGCGCCCCACGATCAGCGGTTCGGGAATGCCGACCGGGATCCGGTCCATGTTGGCGCGAAGCTTTTCATGCACGCGCAGGATCGCGCTGTCCGACGGGGTGCCCACCAGGAACCGCGCGGTGACCATCACCTGATCGTCGCGGGTCTGGGAATAGACGTGTTCGACCCCGTTGATCCCTTTCACGATGGTTTCAAGGGGTTCTGTGATCAGCTTGACCGCGTCCTCCGCCCTGAGGCCATCCGCCCTCAGGATGATGTCGACCATCGGAACCGAGATCTGCGGTTCCTCCTCGCGCGGCAGCGATACCAGCGCCACGAGGCCGAAGACGAAGGCCGCCACCAGAAAGAGCGGCGTCAGCGGGGATGTGATGAAGGCGCGGGTCAGCGCCCCGGCAATGCCGGCTTTCATGGGTTCGGGTGTCACGGCGCAACCACCTTGTCGCCCGCCGCGAGACCGGTCAGGATCTCGACGAATGCGGTCCCGTCACGGGTGACGGGTTCCCCAAGGACGACGGCCCGTTCCGACCCGCCGTCGAGCCGGACAAAATCGATCCCGCCCCGCGTCTCGACCGCGCCGGCGGGCACCAGAAGCGCCTCGCGGCTGCCCACCGGCAACGTCACGAGAAGCCGCAAGCCCACATAGGCGGTGTCCAGCCCCTCCACATCGACATCGGCGATGACGCGCCCGTTCTCGATCTGCGGATAAAGCTTGGCGATGCGTCCGCCGACCTCTCCGCTGTCGGTGGCAATACGCAGCTCTGCGCCCTCGCTCAGGGTGCCGGCGTGACGTTCGGGGATCGCCAGCCGCAGGAAGAAGCCGCCGCCCCCTACCGTCGCGATCGGCTCGCCCGGCAGGATCACCGCGCCCTTCGTCACCGGAACGGTCAGCACACGGCCCGCGGCGGGTGCCAGCACCTGACCCTCGGCGGCCTGCTGTTCGATCACCGCGCGCTGGGCGCGGGTCGCGGCGATCTGGCCGCGCGTGACATCGACGCTGGTGCGCAGCTGGTCAAGCCGCTGCACCGTTGCCACACCCCTTTCCACCAGCGCCTCGCCACGTTCCAGTTCGGTCTGGGCGGTCGCGAGCTGCGCATCCAGTGCCTCGATCTGGGCGTCCAGGGCGGCGATCTGGAAGGATATCTTGTCGTCATGCACCCGCGCGATGGCCTGCCCGGCCTCCACCAGGTCGCCTTCGGTCACCGAAAGCTCGGTGACGGTTCCGCCGATGCGCGCACGCGCTGGAACGGTTTCCTTCGCTTCCACACGTCCGTAGACGGGCTTCCATTCCGTCACCGTCTGGGGGGCCAGCGTGACGGTTTCCGCGAAGGCGGGAGCGGCGAGGAGGGTCGAGACGAGCAGGAGCGCACGCAAGGGTCAGGTCCTTTCGGGATCAGAAAGCACAGCCGGGCTTGATCCCCAGCTTACGCAGGATCGCCGCGGCGGGACAGAACCCGGTGAAGGCGGATTGCAGCATGTTGGCGCCGACAAAGGCGGTCAGCCACATGAAGTAGGGCGAAACCCACAGCGTCAGCGCAAGCGACAGAAGGATCATGGTGCCGGCAAAGGCAAACATCACGCGGTCGATGGTCATGAGAGACTCCGTTGAAGAAGATTTATACATTCACAAATGTGAATGTATCGGCGGAAATGCAACCCCCCTCGCAAAATTCCCGCCCCGTTGTTGCTACACCGGGGCGGGGCAGGGGATCAATCGGCGTCTACGCTGATTTCCTTGAGTTTCTGGATGCCAAGCACATGCAGCGCCAGGCGTTCGTAGAACCCTTCGGCCTTGCCGGTCCGGACCTTGTGCAGGAAATACTTCTCGAAACCGATCTTGGCGGCATGGACCCACTTGCCCGAAGACGACCAGTTGACGTTGCGTGGCGGGATCTGCGGCTGCGCCACGAAGGCCACGCCGCCATCGCCGAAATCGGCCAGGCAGACGGCGTTCCAGGTGCCTTCGGCATTGGGCTCCTTGCCCTCGATCAGGCGGGCGATGTTGTGCGTGGTCGCCGTCACCATGCTTTCGATCATGAAGCCGGTCTTCGGCACGCCCACCGGCACGGCGGTCTTGCCCATCGGCGGGATCGCCACGCACACCCCGACCGAGAAGACCTCGGGGAAGGTCGGGTTGCGCTGGTGCTTGTCGACGATGATGAAGCCGCGCGGGTTCGTCAGCCCCTCGATGCCGCGCACGGCCTCGACGCCGCGGAAGGCGGGCAGCATCATGGTGAACTTCTGCGCGACCTCGTGGGTCCTGGCGACCGATCCGTCCTCTGCGATCTCTGAGACATGGAGCTTGTCGGCCTCGGCCTTGTCGAGCTTGGCGTTGCAGATCCACTTGATGTGATGCTGGCGAAGTTCGCTTTCCAGAAGGCCCTTGGTGTCGCCCACCCCGTCAAGGCCGAGGTGCCCGATATAGGGTTCCGAGGTGACGAAGGTCATTGGAACCTTGTCGCGCACCTTGGCGTCGCGCAGCGCCTTGTCGAGGATGAAGGTGAATTCGTAGGCCGGGCCGAAGCAGGACGCGCCCTGGACCGCGCCGATCACCACCGGGCCGGGGTTCGCCACCAGGCGGTCGAAGGCCTCCTTGGCCTGCAGCGCGTGGCTGACATGACAGACCGACTGGGTGTTGGCCTCGGGGCCGAAGCCCTCGATCTCGTCGAAGGCAAGCTCGGGCCCGGTCGCGATCACCAGATAGTCGTAGCTGATCGAGGTGCCGTCGTTCAGTTCGATCCGCTTTTCGCCGGGATGGACGCGCTTGGCGCCCTGGGCGTGAAGCCCGATGTTGCGCTTGGCAAAGACGGGGACCAGATCGACGCTCGTCGCCTCTTCGCTGCGCCAGCCGACCGCGACCCAGGGGTTCGACGGAACGAACTGATAGGTCGAGCCGTTGTTGACGACGCTGATCTTGTGCTGCTTGCCAAGCTTGTCGGCCAGTTCATAGGCCATGATCGTGCCGCCGAGGCCCGCGCCGAGAACGACGATATCTGCCATCTTGTGATCTCCCCCAAAGGCCGGTCCTGCCGGCGAATCCGAACCTGCTGCCGCATCGGCGGCGCATGTCATGCACTAGAACGATCCGACTCGTGCCGATTTGATACGGATCAAAAATATATAAAAAATTGAATATAAGGTCCAGTGCAAAGGCTGGGGTCGCGGCGGCCGTGGGCCGGCGGATGCGGGCGGCTCAGACGCCGCAGAAAAGGCCGTAAAGCGTCTTGACCAGTTCCGCCGCGCGCTTGTCGGCAATCGAATAGTAGATGGCCTTGCCCTCGCGGCGGCACCCGACAAGCCCCTCGGCGCGCAGCCGGGCAAGCTGCTGGCTGACCGCGGCCTGGCGCAGGCCCAGCCGTGTCTCAAGTTCGGTGACCGAACATTCGCCTTCGGACAGATAGCACAGGATCATCAGACGACCCTCGTGGCCAAGCGCCTTGAGAAGCCCCGCGGCCTCGGTCGCGCGCGCCAGCATGTCATCCGCGCCGACGCCTTCGGCGAAAGCTGCGGGCATCGTCTTGGCGGCTTCGGTCGTCGCAACGGTCATGAACCGGTCTCCAGAATCTATGCCGGGCGGGCAGGGCGTGCCCGCCTGACAGCGGCGGGGGCAGGGGACACATAGGGCAATTCCGATGTGAAATCGAGTCCGCCGCGGTGAAATCCACCCGATTTTGCGGCCGATCGGTCGTGAAGGCCCGACGAAATGGCGATTTCCGTCTGGTATTGCGGCGCTGTTCGGTAATGGTGTCGCCATGACAAGTCCCGATCCTTCCCTGACCGTACCCGCCCTGCGTGCCCGCGCCCGCGCGATCTTCGATGCCGGAGTGGCTGCCGCCGACCCCGGGCGCGCCGTTGCGCGCTGGCTCGCGCGGGGCGAACTGGACCCGCCGGGTCCGGGCGGAAGCCAGATCGTCATCGCCTTCGGCAAGGCGGCGCTGGGCATGGCCGATGCCGCGCGCGCGGTGCTGGGGCCGGTCGAAACGCTGGTGGTCACCAACTACGAAAACGCCGCCGGACAGACCGCTGCCGAGGGCATGACGGTGATGGCCGCGGGCCACCCGGTGCCCGACGCCAACGGCGCCGCCGCGGCCGAGGCGATCTTGCAAAGGCTGGCGCGCGCCGGGGCCGCGGATCGCGTCCTTGCGCTGGTGTCCGGCGGCGGCTCGGCCCTTCTGCCGGCCCCCGCCGGGACGATCAGCCTTGCCGACAAGGCGGAGGTGAACCGCCTGCTTCTGGCATCGGGCGCCGAGATAGAGGAGATGAACCTGGTCCGCCAGAACCTGTCGCGGCTGAAGGGCGGCGGCTTCCTGCGGCAGGCTGCACCCGCGCCCGTCACCGCGCTGATCCTGTCAGACGTGGTCGGCGACGACCTGCGGGTCATCGCCTCGGGTCCGACGGTCGCGCCGCTGGGCGGGCCAGAGGCCGCCCGGACGGCACTGGTCGCGCGGGGTCTTTGGGATGCCCTGCCGGAAACGGTCAGGCGGCACCTGTCCGGGGCCGCGCCGGTGCCACCGGCGACGCCCGCCGCACGCAACATCCTTGTCGGGTCGAATGCCCTGTCGGTCGCCGCGATGGTGGCTGCCGGCGCGCGCGCCCATCACCGCCCCCTTGTTGGCGACGTCGGCGCGGCGGCGGAGGAGGTGGTCGCGGCCGCACTTGCCCTGCCGCCCGGCGCCGCACTGGCCTTCGGGGGCGAGACGACCGTGACGATCCGCGGCACGGGCAGGGGCGGGCGCAACCAGGAACTGGCGCTCAGGGTCGCGCTGTCGGCGGTTGCGCGCGGGCTCTCGGGCGACTGGGCGTTCCTGGCGGGCGGCACGGACGGGCGCGACGGGCCGACGGAGGCGGCGGGCGGCCTTGTCGATCCCGGGACACCCGCGCGGATCGCAGCCGCCGGGCTGGACGGCGCGGCGCTGCTGGCGGACAACGATTCCAACCGCGCGCTGGCGGTTGCGGGCGATCTTCTGGTGACCGGCGCGACCGGCACCAACGTGGCCGACCTTGCCGTCCTGGTGCGCGGGACCGCCTAGCCGTGGTGGATGAAGTCGCCGTAGCGCCCGCGCCAGAAAAGCAGCGGGTCGCCCTCGCGCAGCGTGGCGCGCAGCACCCGCCCGATCAGGATGGCGTGGTCGCCGCCGTCATGTCTTGCCTCTGCCGCGCAGTCGATCCGCGCAAGGCAGCCGGGCAGGGCCGGCAGCCCTTCGGGCGTCTCGTCCGGTGCGAAGGGAGAGAAGTCGTCGCCTGATCTGGCGAAATGCCGGCACATCGCAAGTTGATCCGCTGCCAGGACGTGAACCGCGTAGTGCCCTGCCGCCAGAAAGCTTTCGTATCGCTCCGACCGCTTCGCCGCACACCAGAGCACCAGTGGCGGATCGAGCGAAACCGAGGTGAAGCTGTTTGCGGTTATGCCGACCGGGCCGCGCGGGCCCTTCGCCGTCACCACGACGACGCCTGTCGCGAAATGCCCCAACACATCGCGGAATGCGCGGGAAGTGTCCGGGGTGACGGGGAAGTCCTGCATGTCGTGTCGCGCCATCGAGTTCCGAATTTCCTGCAGGGAAATCACAAATCACGCGGCATGACCACCCACAGCGCAAAGACGGCGCACTGCCCGAGGAGATCAGACCTCCTTGGCGCCGGTGTCGATAAGCCAGCCGCCGGGGCCGGCGATCCGGTCGGGCAGCGCAAGGATCATGCCTTCGCGCAGGACGGCGCAGACCAGAAAGCTCATGGCGATGTCGTCGAACGTGATCTGGGCAAGGAATTGCATCGGCTACTCCGATCTCCGGTTATGTGTAGTCTGACCCTGGATCAGGGCGCCAGTGAGACCTCGAAAAGGTAAATTGCCGTCAAATTGAAGCAGGAACCGGCCATTTGTGGCGGGCACGCGGCGCGTCCGCACAAGTTCGCCTCATTCTTCGCGTGCGAATACGCCTTGCGATGTAGCGCCCCGGGCACGGCACGGGCGAATTGCGGCGCATGGCTTGCCCGCGATGGTCGGGAACCCTATGTCGCAAGGGCATGCTCGCGACCGCCAGCCAGGAAAGAACATGACCGCATCGCTATCGCATTTCCGCTGGGCGTTCATTGTCACCATCCTCGGCCTCATGGCGACCTTCTGGCTGGGCTGGAGCTACAACCACAACCTTGGCGGCGCGCTGTCGTTCTTCGTCATCGGTTTCGTCCTTGCGGCGCTGGAAATCTCGCTGTCCTTCGACAATGCGATCGTCAACGCCAACAAGCTCAAGGACATGACGCCGGAATGGCAGCGGCGTTTCCTGACCTGGGGCATCCTGATCGCGGTCTTCGGCATGCGGATCATCTTTCCGCTGATGATCGTCGTCGTGGCCGCCGGAATCGGCCCGGTCGAAGCTCTCCGACTGGCGGTCGCGCGGCCCGACGAATACGCCAGGATCGTGGGCGACGCGCATCTGACCATCGCGGCCTTCGGCGGCACCTTCCTGATGATGGTGGCACTGCGCTATTTCATCGACGAGGGCAAGGAGGTCGACTGGATCCGTACCCTCGAATGTCAGCTGCGCCGCTGCGCATCGGTGCGCGGCCTTGAGATCGGCTTCGTCCTGTCGGTGGTCCTTCTGTTCGCCGCCGTCCTGCCCGACCGGGATGTCGCGCCGTTCCTGTTCGCGGCGGTTTCCGGGCTCCTGACCTTTCTCGGGGTCGAGGTCATCGGCCATTTCCTCGACCGGCGCGACGCGGCCAGCCTGACCGCGCGCGGCGGCCTTGGCGCGTTCCTTTATCTTGAGGTGCTGGATGCCTCGTTCAGCTTCGACGGCGTGATCGGGGCCTTCGCGCTGACCCACAACCTTTTCCTCATCGCCATCGGCCTCGGCATCGGCGCGATGTATGTGCGCTCAATGACCATCATGCTGGTCGAGAAGAAGACCCTGGCGGAGTTCCGCTATCTCGAACACGGCGCCTTCTATTCGATCCTTGTCCTGTCGGTCATCATGTTCGCCCAGACGCTGATCCATGTGCACGAACTGATCACCGGCCTTCTTGGCGCGGGCTTCATCGGCCTCGCCCTGATTTCCTCGATCCGCTACAACCGGCGCGAGGAACGGGCCTGAGGGCGAGGGGTCAGAACAGCCCGACGAACCGTTCCGGGAGCACGCGCAATTCGCGTCCCACGCGCCGGCCTGACATGAAGCGGCCGGTGTTCGACCCCTTGTAAAGATCGTGAAGCATCACGACTTCGTCCGCGAAATCAAGCCCGCTGCCCCATTTCTCGATCGGCGTATCCTCGATCGCATCCGTCATGCGCATGTATTGCGCCTTGGATTTGATCCAGGTGCCCGCGCCGATGTGAACGGCGGCCTCGTCCTCCTCGATCTCGTGCATCCTGAAGCGCCGTTCGTAGCGTTCGATATGGAACTGCCGGTCGATCCACTTGAGGTGGAAAAGGTAAAGGTGGTCGATCAGGTTCAGCGTGGGCTGATGCATGATGCCGTGTCCGTCGGGCACCCAGACAACCGGCCTGCGTACGACGCAGGGCTTGCAATAGGTGAAGTTGCTGCGGACGTACTTGCGCTGGTTGAGAACCGGGCGCGTGAAATCGAGGTCATGTTCCTCGGTCCAGCGATGCATGATCTCGAGCGCGAAGGCGGTCAGCACCTTTTCATCCGAAACCTGTTCGACATAGGCGATCGGGTCGTCGCTGACCGCCGGGTCCACGACCAGAAGTTCGTCGACATCGTTGTAGATCACGGTGTCGAACATGCGGGTCAGGGATGAACAGAACTCCGACACGAAATGCCAGCGGTCGACGTCCATCATCCCGTAAGGATCGCGCCGGTGAACCGGAACGATGGTGCAGCCTTCCGCGGCCTCGGCGACATAGGGTTGATGCCCGTGCGTCACCACGAACAGGTTCCTGCGGTCGACGAACTTCGCGTAGTAGTTCACCCAGATCCGGAGCATTTCCGGATCGTCGTAGACCATCGTCACAACCGCCGTGCTGGCCATCGGTGTCAGTCCGCCTTGGGGTAGAACAGGAACGAGGCGGGCAGGCCGGCGACCTCGTAGCCGAAGGGTTCGAGGAACTCGGTCACTTCCTTGTGGTCGCGTCCGGCCGTGTCGATGGCGATGAACGGGCGGAAACGCTCGATCGCGGCGCGCGCGCCCGTCAGCGCGAGGATCTTCGGCCCCGCGAAATCGAGGTGGATGACATCCAGCCGGTCAAGGTTCAGCCCGTCGATGGTCATCCCCTCGTAATCGCCTTCCTGGTGGCGCAGATAGGGTGTCGCGGCGATCTCGCGCGGCTTGAAAGTGCCCTGGCCCACCCGCGTCGCCTCGTCCATCAACGCCGCGGCGTGCAGGTGCAGGCCGCGGACCTCGTTCATGGCCAGGTTTTCGGCCAGGCAGGGCAAAAGGATGCGCTGCGGTTCGAACACATGAATCTCGTCCGCCCGGCAGACCTGCGAAAAGAATGCGGCGGTCGTGCCGACGAAACCGCCGCCATCGACGAAGACCCCTCCCCGGGGCAGCCTGAGGGCGAGCGAGGCAAGGTTGGCCGCGTTCGGAAATTCGCAGCGCGCCAGCATTGCGCCCATGGTGCGGTCGGTCGAGACGTAGGGAAGCCGGAAGCGGAACGGGTAGTCGAAATAGGGGATCTCCAGCACCCTGCTTTCCCCAAGCGCCAGGATCTGAGCCGCACGGTTCAGGGCCTGGGTACTGTGGCGCAATTCACCGTAAAGACTTTGAACCGCGTCTTCCAGAAAGGTCAGGATCGCATTGTTGTCCAACGCCGGAAGCGTGCCGGTCTCTGCTGCGGCCTCTTGGGCCGCTGCCGCGTCCTCGCTTGCGGCCGTCGCCTCGGGGGCCGCGTCCCGGGTCGTCTTCTTGCGCTTCGCGCCTGCTTGAACTTCTGCCATCGGTTCTTCCCATTCCCTGCAATGACCTTGCGGCGGTGCACGCCATCGCGGCTCAGTTATTCTGCAACTTCTCCTGGCGGCGGCGTTCGAGGTTCTCGAGCTGCCGCTGCTTTTCAAGTTTCTTGCGTTCAAGGTAGCGTCGTTCGCGTTCGCGTTCCTGTTCTGCCAGGCGTTCCTGCCGCTCTTCGAACGCCTTTACGCGGCGCGCCTCCTGCGCCTCGAATCCGGCAACCATGTTTCCGACGCGTGCCCGATAGCCGGCATCGTCCATCGGGCCGACATCTATCGGCGTCTGCGTCAGGCGACAGCTTGCCTGCATCCAGTAGCCATTGCGCATGTCGTCGTTCCAGTTCGGGTGCGTCCCGTCGTGGAAGAAGGCCGCCGTCTCCTCCGGCGAACGCAGGCGATGGTCGTGGCAGATCCACTCAAGCCCCAGCCCGGTCCTCTCGCACATCTCGAACAGCGCAAGGCTTTCATTCCACATGTAGTCCGCGTAGTTGATCAACTCGTCGAAATAGATGATCAGCCCGGGCTTGAGACGGCCGTGCTTCTCAAGCGCCGTGAACACGTCCACGGTCGAGGAATAGATGTCGCAGTCGATATTGACAAAGGCGACCTCTCCCGGCGTTTCCGCCAGGAACGGATCGAGCGTGTCCGAGAAGTAACCCTTGACCAGTGTCACGTTCTTCGGTGTGTCCGGCAGTTCGATGACCTTGAAGGGCTTTTGCCAGTCGATCCTGCCGTCGTCCGGGAAGCCCTCGAAACTGTCGAAACCATGCCAGCGCTGGTTGGGGAAGCGTTCGGCGCACATCTGGATCGACTTGCCGCGCCAGACCCCGAATTCCAGCCGCAGGCCCGGGGTGTCGCCCACTGCCTCGATCGTATGCGCCAGGACGGATGTCGAAGATACAGGATCCAGATCGGGCGCGCGCAAAGGCGTCTGTGCCATCTTCTGCCATTCCTGAACCAGAAAGCCCATGTAGCGTTCCGCCTTGCTTGGCGCTTCGCCTGGCTTCCCGATCCTGCGATCGTCAAGTGTCGTCGGTGTCATGCGGTTCTCCGGGGGGGGCGATGCTGGCCCGGCTGGGCCAGGGTGCATATGCTGAAATCAGGCGGCCTCGACCTTCGCTTGCGCGCCTAGGTTGCCGTTCACGAACTCGGCGATCTTGAAATAGCCGGTGCGGGTATAGTGGTCGCTGTCGGCGAATTCATCGGGCTGCAGAAGGGTGTCGATGTCGACAAAGACCGCTTCGGGGTGGGCTTCGCAGAACTCCCGGCACATCGCGTTGAAGGCCAGCCGCATGTCGCGGGTGCGTTCGGCCTGTTGTCCATGATCGGCCACGGCGGACAGGATGAAAAGCGGCACGCCGGCTTGCTTCAGCCCGTAGGCATGGGCGAAGGCCTGCCGCGTCAGGGCAAGCCGGTCTTCCAGGGGAAGCCGCCGGTGGAACATCTCCTTCGCGAAGCGCAAGGCAAGGTCCGGGTCCTTCATCAGTTGCTTGAGCCGTCTGGGGGGCACCGTACCCCAGTACTTGCCGCCGAATTCCTTTCCCCCGAAGGTGAAGAGGTTGTCCGATGGGACCGAGAAATACAGCGACAGAAGGATCAGGTCGGCGGCCTTCAGGCTGGCGTCCAGGCTGCGCATGTCGTCGTATGTCCAGCCCATGAAGTTGTTTAGCGCCTTGGAATGCTTCAACTCCATGTCGCGGGGATTGATGAAGAACCCGACATCGTCGTAGCGGACCAGAAGGCCCATGTCGTCCTGCTTGTTGACGAATTCGTCGCGGTTGGTGCCGCAGTAGAAGGAGACCTGCAAGAGGTCGCAACCGCCGACCAGGACAAGGCGTTTCTGGTCTTCCGCGGCGCCCGTGTCGAAATCGGCCACCTCGGTGATCCAGTCCACCGTCTTCGCAGGGTCAAGATCGCCCGACACCGGCCCGACGATCTTGAACTCGGGCTTGTTCAGGTATTGCCAGACCCATTGTTCGACGCCCATGTTCAGGGTTCGGCAGGAAAACGCGAAATGGTGCACCGTCGTGCCCGAGAACTTGGTGCGAACGCAGAAGAATCCGACGATCCCGTAATCGCCGTAGCGGTCCTTGACTTGAATGAGGCCCGCATGCATCCCCGAGGTCTGCAGGAGCTTCTCCAGATCCTCCCGTTCTTTCGGTGTGTTCGCGCGGACCTTGGTGAAGTTCAGCTGGTTGGTCCGGTTCAGAAGCTCCAGCACCCTGTCCATCTTGTCGTCGATATCGGTGATGACACGGATCTTGATGTCGGACTGGCGCAGGAAATCCTCGTTCGACAGGCCGCTCGATTTCATCTCGGCGAACTTGCCTTCCATCACCCGGTACTGATCCAGCCGGGAATGCTTGCGGTCGTCCTTGCCCTTGAGCTGCGGCAGATCGAGGATCCCGGTCAGGTCGAGGTTCGCGTCGACGCACATGATCCCTTCGTTGAAGAAGGTGGCCTCTTCCAGGTTCAGGTGGTTGTCGTCCAGAAACAGCGCGTTTTCCGCGCGCAGGCCCATGCGTTCCAGCATGGTGTTGATCGCCTGGCCCTTAGGTGTCCAGTCGATATGCGGAAAGACGAACATGTCCCAGATGCCAAGCTCCTCCAGCTTGGCCTTGGCGGTGTCGAAATCGTTCTTGGAACAGATCGAACACATGATACCGCGATCGACAAGCGCGCGCACCATGTCTGTATGCTCTGCGATCGGGGTGATACCTTCCTCGGAAAGGGTTCCTTTCCAGAAGGTCTCGTCGAGATCCCAAATGACGATCTTCACCTGATTGGCGATGCCGGAAATCGGATGGTTGGACATCAAGTTGCGCCTGTAATTCTTTTCTTGCGCAAATGTCTAACGCCACTCCCCTTTCGAAGCAACCTCAACCCCTCGGCGAGTGTACGATCGCCGAGAGGTTGCTCTTTCGATCACACCGCGAACAGTTCGCCGCCCTTGCGGCTGGACACCTCGAGAAGCCCGATGACGTAGCC
>ERZ795053.278-NODE-278-length-64455-cov-10.052997_pt1 | contig 64455 bp, 55 predicted proteins | sample MGYA00375137_ERZ795053 | MGnify/ENA primary metagenome ERZ795053 (study PRJEB30182, sample SAMN05720284) | activated sludge metagenome | isolation source: Anaerobic digester | place: Hong Kong | collected 2014-12-17 ...
TGGTGCTGCTGATCGAGATGCCGTTGTTCTCGTTCAGCAGGTCGACGCCGTAGAGCCGGATCTCGCCGCGGTTGTGGAACATCTGGTGGCCGATCGAGGCGCCGAGCAGGAAGATATTGTCGCGCGGCCCGAACAGCTCCTGGTCGAAGACCTGGTAGTTGGCGTTGGCATTCACCGACCACGATTCGGAAACGAACCAGGTCCCCTCGCCATAGTAGGTGCTGTTCAGGTAGCTCTGGTCGAGGGCGCTGTTGATCGAATAACGCACCGAGGTGAAGCCCCAGCGGGCCCCCACGCTGACGTCGAAGACCTCCTTGGCCCGGTTCTGCAGCCGCAGCCCGACGTTGTGGTTGGTCGTGCGGCTCTCGTTCTCGACCGCGTTGACCAGCTCCTGGCCCAGCGACCGGGAGTAGCCGTAGTCGAGGTCGAGCTGCGCCCCGAGCGAGCGGATCGGCGTGCCGTAGCTGCCACCGACGTTCGCGTTCCACCCGTCGCCGAGGTTCACCGGCATCACCGTCTGGCGGCCCTGCGCGTCGACGACGCGCGACTGGACGATCTGGTTCCGGTTGTACCCGAGGTTCGCGTAGAGGTAGATGCTCCGGAACGAGAACTGGTCGAAGCGCCGGAAGTCGGTCCGCAGGCTGTGCTGGTATTCCGGCGTGAGGTCCGGGTTGCCAGCGTAGATCCGCAGCGGGTCGGTGTTGTCGACGAACGGCTGCAGCTCGTTGAGGGACGGGTCCCGCGTCGAGGTGCGATAGTTGATCGTGAAGTTGCTGCCCTGGTTGAACTGGTAGCGCAGGTTCGCCGACGGCAGGACGTTCGTGAAGCCGTTGTCGATCGACTCGTCGCGCCCGATGATCGTCCCCTGCAGGTCCGAGGTCTGCACCTCGAGCCCGACGACCCAGCGCAGCCCGCTGGTGTTCCGGCTGAACCGGGTGCCGCCCTGCAGGTAGGTGTAGGTCCGCTCGAAGGCGCGGCTCAGGTCGGTGTTCGGGATGCCGACGCCGTCGACGAGGTCGCGGACGTCGTAGTCCTGGTCCTCCGAGATCGCCCGGTGCTGGCCGAAGATCTCGAGGACCGACCCGCCCCCGAGCGGCTCGGTCAGCGCGAGCCGCTGGCCGGTGGTCAGCGTCCGGCTCTCGCGGCGCTGCGACTGCAGCAGGTCGCGGGTGAGGATGCCGCCCTGCGCGTCGGCCAGGTCGGTGCTCGACGCGAGCGACGAGAGCTGGTCCGGCTTGCTCAGGTTGCCCCACGCCTCCGCGATGATCGAGCGCCCGGCCTGGTTGAAGCGCTTGGAGAAGGTGAACCGCCCGTCGCCGCTGAGGTTGTCCCCATCGGTCGACACCCGCGAGACGGCGCTGTTCTGGAAGCTGCCGTCCGGCCGCAGCGTCTCCTGCTGGGAGACGTTGGTGGAGGTGTTCGAGCCGACGCTGAAGTTGCCGCGGAAACGGAGCTGGTTCCAGTCGTTGAACGCGTGCTGGGCGTTCAGGTTGAGCCTGTGCGAGAGGTTGTCGGACTGCCCGGTCGCGGTCTCGGCCCGGTTCGCCGCCACCGTCTGGCCCTGCAGCAGCTGCTCGTCGGTGAGCGACTGGGACCGGTTGTCGCTGGTGCTCAGGAAGTAGCTGCCCCGGAGCCAGCTCTTGGGGGCGAACTGCTGGCTGCCGTTGACGCCGACCGCCATCGTCTCGCTGAAGCCGTCACCCCCGATGCCCCCCCCGCCGCGGCCCCCGACGAACTGCACCGGCTGGCCGATCGAGAAGCCCGACTGGCCGACGTTGTTGCGGTTCGCGATCACCGAGAGCTGCGTCGACGGCGAGAACCGGTTCAGGTTGAGCGAGCCCGTGTACCGGGGGTCATCCGCCTTGGTCCCGGCGAACGCCGCCTCGGCATCGGGTGCGGGGCCGCCGCCGCCGACGGCCCGACCGAAGTAGCCGACCCGGGCGTTCGGCTTGAGCACGAGGTTGACCGTCGTCTGCTCCTGGCCGTCATCGATCCCCGTGAACTCGGCGGCGTCGGACTTCTTCTCGAGCACCTGGACCTTGTCGACCGCGGCCGCCGGCAGGTTGCGCGTCGCCATCTTCGGGTCGTTGCCGAAGAACTCCTTGCCATCGACGAGCACCTGCTGGACCTGCTTCCCCTGCGCGGTGATCGTGCCGTCGTTCTCGACCGTGACGCCCGGCAGCCGCTTCAGCAGCTCCTCGACCGTCGCGTTGACGCGGGTCTTGAACGCCTCGGCGTTGTACTCCAGGGTGTCGGGCTTGTTGACGATCGGGACGTGCTCGGCGTTGACCACCAGCTCGTCGAGCTGGACGGCCACCGGCTGCATCCGCACCGTGTCGGCGGTGACGTTGGACGAGACGATCGAGAAGTCGCGCCGCATCGGGGCGAAGCCGATCCGGGTGACCTGCAGGATGTAATCGCCCGGCGCGAGCCGCTTCAGCGTGAACGCCCCGGTGCCGCTGGTCGTGGCAAAGACCGCGATCACCGAATCGACCCGGGTGAGCGCCACCACCATCGCCCCCGACAGCGGCGAGGACGAGGAGTCGACCACGACGCCGCGCACGTCGAACTGCTGTGCCTGGGCGGTGGCGGGACGGGCGGCGAGCCCGGCCACGAGGACCGCGGCGATCGCCGCGGTCCGACGGAGGAAGGAGACGATCGACATCCTAGTTGTTCCTCCGCCCACGACGGCTGCGCGCCATCTCGGCCTGCTTCTCGGCGACGATCTTGTCGTACTCCTCCCGGGTCACCTCGCTGCCGTCCTTCGGCGCGGTGATCTTCTCGACCGGCGTCTCCAGGTCGATCGCCGTCGCCGTGTACACGACGCGGTTCGAGTCCACCGCCAGCGTCAGGATCAGCCCGGGAAGCCCGCCGTACTGCGCCGGACCCGCCGACACCGGGATGTCGGGGGTGAACCACGCCTCGAGGGTGGTGCTGTCCTGCTGGGCGACCGCCTGGTACACCGGGTGGCCGAGGAACGAGGCCGCCTCGCCGGTGAGCTTCCAGGCGAAGGTCGGCCGCTCGGTCGGGATCCGGAAGGTGCGGCCGAGGAACTCGCGCACCTCGACGTAGCTGTCATCGGCGAGGTTGGTGAAGGCCCCCGCGACCGACGCCGAGGCGCCGCCGCCGACGAAGCCCATCGCCCGCCCCATCTGCATCATCTCCGGCGTGATCTCGCGGATCATGACGGCGTCGCCGCCCATCGTCCGGAACTCCCCGCCGGCGATCACCCGCCCCTCCTCGGGCGCGTTCCGGACCTGGGTGAAGAGCGACGCCTCATCGGTGAACTGGAGCTGGACCGGACGGACGGTGGACTTGGGCAGGTTGGCCATGAAGGCCGGGTTGCGGGCCATCCCCGGCGGCAGCTCGATGTCGAGCCGGGTGGCCTCGTCGTACCGGACCGTCCCGGACTGTGCCGTGGCGAGAAGCGGGACCCCGGCCATCAGGGTCCAGAGGGCGGAGAAGCGGATCACTGCGGGACTCCTCGGGCACAGGGTGGTGGCCCCCGATGCCAACCCGGGAGCGGAACGCTGGCCACAATACGTGGCAGCACCTCCCGGGGTTGATGCCCGACCGGTCCGGAACGTCTCCGGCAGCGTTTCAGGGATGGAACGTGGAGGGGCGAGAAGCGAGAAGCGGGAAGCGAGGGACACCAGCCCAACGCGTCTCGCGTCCCGCTTCCCGCTTCTCGCTCCCCGCCTCAGAGCTTCCGGATCACCACCCGCCGGTTCTGCTGCCGGCCGGCCGGCGTGGCGTTGTCGCCGATCGGGGCGGTCTCGCCCTTCCCCGACGCCTCCAGCCGATTGGCGGCGATGCCATGCTCGACGAGGTAGGCCACCACCGAGCGGGCCCGGCGCACCGAGAGGTCGGCGTTGTGGGCGTCGTCGCCGGTGGCGTCGGTGTGTCCCTCGATGCCGAGGCGCAGATCGGGGTGGCCGGCGAGCATCTCGCGCAGCTCCTCGAGCTTCGGGGTGGACTCGGGCCGGAGCCGGTCGCTGTCGACGTCGAAGAGGAAGCCGTAGGTGGTGACCTCGCCCTCGGCCATCAGCTTGTCGTAGAGCGGATCGAGCCCCACCGCGACCACGACGTTCGCGAGGTAGGCCGGGTAGTCGGGGTTGGCGTTCATCCGGAACTCCAGGGCGTTGCCGCGCTCGAAGTTTGCGTTCGGCAGCATGGCGACCCGATCGGCGCCGATGTAGAGGATGGCGTAATCGCCATCGACCTGGAGGCGGACCGGCATCAGGGTCTTCACGAGGGCCCGCGTCTGGGTGTTCGAGACGGCGCTGGCCTTCCGGTAGATCCCCGGCGAGGAGTAGAGGTAGAGGTAGTCGCCGGGCGCGGCGTTGTACCCGCCCTCGTGCGCGTGGGTGAACATCGCGCTGGCGATGTGCGGCGCGCCGATCTCCATCTCGAACTCGACCGTGAACTGCTCCGGCAGCGTGCCGGGGAGCGGCACCCGGATGGCGCTGGTGCTCTTCACCTCGAGGAGCTTGCGCCCGCCGCGCTCGACGATCTCCATGTTGCCCGAGACGAACTCCAGCTGGCTCGCCGGGAAGCGCCCGACGCGCTCGCCGCTCCAGTCGGTGGCCACCCAGATGCTGTCGCCGCGGGCGAAGTCATAGTTCCGCCACACGCCGGTGCCCGGGGCCTCGGCCTGGGCGCGCGCCTCGTTCGGATCGGTGATCGGCTCGCCATCGGCGTTGGTCATCACCTTGCCGGACTTGTCGGTCATCACGACGGGCTTGCCGTCGGCCTTCGCCCGCTCGATGCAGCCCGGATCGTCGAAGGCGCACTCGATCGCCTGGTCGATCGCGGCGTCCACCTTGCGTTCGATCTTGTTCTCGACCTTGTCCTGGGCTCGGCGGATGACCCGGCCGATCTGGGCGGAGGCGCTGGCCGGCACGAGCGCGGCGAGCAGGAGGCAGAGGATGGCAGGGCGCTGGAACATCGGGATCTCCCGTCGCGGGTGGGGTGGCGGGTCAGTCCGATTGTACCGCGGCGGGGGCGCCGCCGCAAACGCGGCGCCGGGGGGTCAACGCGGAGCGGGCGCTCGCCGTCGGAAGCCGAAGTCGATGCCGCCCCACGACCCGGCGGCCCCGCGGGGCCCCTCGATCCGCGCCACCAGGCTGTCGGCGCCCACGCGCCGATAGATGATCCGCTGGGGGAAGTCGTGGCCGCGGTTCTCGAAGGTCGCGCTGGAGTCGGACCACCCGACCAGGAGGAACGCGGTGGGCATCGGGTTCTCACCGGGCTTGGCGAGGTAGAAGACCTGGTCGCCGAGATGCAGCAGCCGCAGCTGTTCGGTGACGCGTGTCGATCCCGCGACCGTGACCTCGGCGATGCCCTCCATGGTGCCATCGCTCACCCGGCTCCAGCGCTCGATGGCCGTCCCCCGGGAGGTCGTCCGCTGCCACTCGCCCGCGAGCCAGTCGAAGGCGGCGAGGGTCGGGCGGGCGGCATCCTGCGCCGTCGCGGCGCTGGCGAGCGGCCCGCCGAGCAGGGCGAGCCTCACGAGGACGAGTCGGCCACGCATCGGACGGTGCCTAGAGGAGGGGCAGGAGGCCGAGTCCCTCGATGAGGGCAGTGCCGTCGACCGAGGAGGAGAGGGTGGCCGCGATCTGGAGCGAGGAGATTCCCTGCCAGCGGCTCCGCACGGCCTCCGCGCCACCGCTGATCCCTGCCGTCACGAGTCGCGCGAAGCGCACCGCATCCTCGGTGACGACCTCCCGCAGGATGTACTGGCGCCCCTCGGCGTGGAGGTCGATCGTGGTCGTCGTGCCGGTCGGGGTGCGGACCATCACCGCCTCGACATCGTCCCAGCAGAGCTCGCGCGGCTCGGGCGGTGCCCCGCGGCGCAACTCCCGCAGGTAGAGTCGGTCGGTGGTGGCGATCCAGAGCCCCGGCGCGGTGTCACCGCGACCGTAGAGGGTGCCGAGGGCACGCTCCTGCGAGGGTGCGGACCGCGGCAGGGGAAGGTCGGCATCACGAGGACTCGTCATCGAGAACTCCACGCTCGAATCGCATCGATAGGTGCGGAATCGGGCCGGTGCCGACCCTTGGGAATTCTACTCCGTCCCGGCCGAGGCGCGAGCGGGACACACGCCCGTCGACACCTCGAGCCGGTCCCGCCGCGCCTCAGTTGCCGGCGCCGGTCCGATAGGCGCGCAGCCCGCCGGAGATGGTGCCGACGAGCAGGTCCAGGGCGCCATCGCCGTCGAGGTCCCCGAGCGTCGGCGCGGCCATCCCGTCCACCTGCATCGCGAAGGCCGGATCACGTTCGAAGGCGATCGCCCCACCGGGTGACGTGCGGTTCCACCAGCGCTGGAGGATCCCGTCTTCCGAGCCGAGCAGCAGGTCGGGGCGCCCATCGCCGTCAAGGTCCGCGAGGACCGGCGCGCTCCGCCGCCCGATGTCCATGCCCTCGATGTCATCGGTCACCAGCTCGAAGCGCGGCGCGGTCGGGGTGCCGACGTTGCGGTAGAGGTTCACCTGCCCGCTCGATTCCCCGACCAGCAGGTCGAGGTCACCATCGCCATCGAGATCGGCGACCGCCGGGGCGGCGTTGCTGCCGCGGGTGAGGGTGACGAGGGCGCTATCGACCATCTGCCACTGTGGCGCCGCCGCGGTGCCGCGGTTGGTCCACCACTGGACCCGGTCGTTCCAGGTGCCGATCACGAGATCGGGTTTCGCATCGCCGTCGAGGTCGGTGATCACCGGCGAGTAGCTGAAGGTCCCGCGGATCGGCAGCAGGCCGCGCTCGGTGAACACCGGGCTCCCGGCCGTGCCGGTGTTCTCGAACCAGGTCAGGGTCGCGGTGGTGTTGTCGTCGGTCGCGAGCTTGTTGCCGACCAGCAGGTCGAGATCGCCGTCGCCGTCGAGGTCGCCCAGGGTCGGCTTCGCCTCGCTGCCGACGTCGATCGTCGGGATGAGCCGCGAGGTCGCGATGCGGTAGCTGCCGGGCGCCGACTGTTCCATCAGGAAGAGGTTGTCGATCGACGTGCGCGAGGGATTGAACGCCCCGCCGATCACGCCCATCACCACGTCGGCGTCGCCATCGCCGTCGATGTCCCCCACCGTCGGCGCGTTGTAGCCGCTGGTGAGCACCGGATCGGCGACCGGGAACCGGACCGGGGTGCTCCGCAGCGAGAAGGAGGGGCAGCGATCGGTGTTCGCGATGAGGAGGAGCCCCTCCTCGAAGAAATCGCCCCAGAGGAGGTCGATGTCGCCGTCCCCGTCGACATCGCCGAAGGCCATGGTGTTCGCGCCGTGGAGCGAGCCGTTGGGGAGCGGCACGGTGGGGGCGACCCCGGGCTGGGCGCCGGCGCCGATGATCTCGATCCCCTCCCAGCGTTCGGTCAGGAACCGGAAGCGGAGCAGGCCGTCGCTCCCCAGCGTCGGCTCCGCCTCGTAGCGATCGATCGTCCCGGTGACACGGCCGATGAACAGGTCCAGCCGGCCGTTGCAGTCGATGTCGGTGAGGTTGAGGATGTTCTGGCGGTCGGCGAAGATCGGGGCACCGGTGGCATCCCGGAGGGTGTCGCCGATCGCGACGAGCCGCGGGGCGGTGCGCGTGCCGTCGTTGCGCCACGCCCGCACGTAGGAGTGCCGCAGCTCGCCGAGGAGGTCCATGTCGCCGTCGCCGTCGAGGTCGACGAGGCGGTACCACTCGCCCACGTCGACGTCCTGCCACCGGTCGGTGCGCCAGATGAAGCCCTCGGGGGTCTGCTCGTAGAAGGCCACCTCGCCCGAGCGTTCCTGCACGAAGAGGTCGGCGTCACCATCGCCGTCGATGTCGGCCAGCTGCGGCCGGGGGACGTCGAAGCCGCCGAGGAACGGCTGCCGCACGGCGCGGCCCTCCCGGTCGATGACCGGGAAGGCGCTCACCGACGCGGTCCAGCCGGTCGCGGCCGCCGGAACCGGGGCCGCAGACGACCCGGCCTGCGCTCGCGCGCAGGCCGGGAGGAGCAGGGCGACGACCCCCAGGGGAGCCGCCGCCCGAAGGAGCCAGTGGGTCACGGGACGGCCTGGCTCCGGTCCTTCACGAGGAACAGGCCCTCGGTCACGCTGGTGATGATGATCGTCCCGCTCTTGAAGAACGGGTACACGCTCCAGGCGCCGACCATCTGCGGCTGGTCCTCGTCATCCGGGTAGGTGTCGAGGTAGGCCACCTCGCGCGGGTTGGTCGGATCGGTGATGTCGGCGATCCGCAGCCCCGAGCCGTAGTTCGACAGGTAGGCCTTGTTGCCCTTGATGTACAGGTTGTGGTCCGAGGACCGGACGGTGCCGATGTACTCCTTGACGAGCACCGGGTCGTCGAGGTCGGTGACGTCGTAGATCATCGTCCGGGTGCCCTTCGCCGCCATGTTCTGGCCGGTGGTGTCGCGCTGCGCGGCGATCTCGTCGGACTCGTCGTCGAGGAAGAAGTACTTGTGGTCCTCGGTGAACCAGCCCTGGTGCGCGTACGAGACGAACGGGTAGCTGGCGGTCGAGATCAGCTTCGGGTTCTGCTTGTCGGTCACGTCCTGCAGCGAGATCGCGGTCTCGTTCGACCCCATGCAGAGCTCGTGGCCCTGGTACTTGGTGTCCGGGCCGCGGTAGACGATGCAGACCGCGTCGTGCGAGTAGCCGGTGCCGCGCCGCCCGGTCACGCCGTCGGCCGCGCAGCCGACGAACTTCGGCGTCGCGGGCTCGCGGATGTCGATCATGTGGAGCCCGCCGCCGCACTGTTCGCCACCCGCCGAGCCGCCGACGCCGTAGGCGAAGCCGGTCTCCTCGTTGATGACGATGTTGTGGGCGCTGGCGATGTTGGTGTACAGGTAGTCGGGCGTGAACTCCTGCGGCGTCTTCACGCCGCGGAGCCGCGCGAGGTTGAAGACCTGCATCCCGTGCGGGCCCGCGCCGTCGGCGACGATGTAGGCGTACGTCTTGTAGGTCTTGATGTCGCGCCACGCGGCCGGGTTGGCCCCCGGGGTCAGCGGCAGGTTGCCGAGATAGACCGGGTTCTCCGGGTCGGTGATGTCGACGAAGGCGGTGCCGTCATTGCGGCCGGCCAGGGCGTACTCGCGGCCGGTCTCCGGGTCGGTCCAGCCCCAGTTGTCGCTCATGTGCGAGCCGCGACCGCCGCCGACCTTGGAGATCGGCAGGAAGGCCAGCAGGCCGGTGTTGCCGCACTTGAACGAGGCGGCCACGCCGTTCTCGCAGATCACTTCCTTGCCGCGGACCATCTCGAAGCGGTCCTTGGTCGGCGGGAAGGCGGTGCTGATGGTGCGCCAGGTGCCGCCGGGCGCCCGGTTCAGGAAGAGGACCGTGCCCTCGCCCTGGATGTCGCCGGGCATGCCGATCAGGGCGTTGCTGCCCGCCACCGCGAGGGTGCCACCGAACTGCGCGCCACGGCCGCCCATCGAATCGACGACCAGCTTGCCCATCGAGGCGACCTCGCCCGTCGGGGTCATCTGGACGCGGTAGATCTCGCCGCTGCCCCCGCTGATCGGCGCGCCGACCCAGAGCTCGTCACCGGCCATCGCCATCGCCGCGCCGAACGCGGCCGAGGCCGGGAAGTCGTAGGCGGTCATCAGGCCGCGCTCGATCCAGGCGCCGCTGTTGCTGTTGCGCTCGAACGAGACGACCATCCCGACGCCGCTCGGTCCGCCGAAGCGACGCCGGCCGCCCGCCTGCGCCTGCGCGTCGGCGCCCTCCGTCGGGGCGACCTGCGGGATGAAGTTCGCCGCCGGCGCGCCGACCAGCAGCCGGTCGCCGCTGAGGAGCACCGTCGCGCCGAATGCCGCGTTGTCCGACGAGCGGCGCGAGGCCAGCTCCGAGCCCTCGAGCGTCCAGGCGCCATCGGCCCCGCGGGCGAAGACGTACGCGGCGCCCTTGCCACCCTGCCCCGGCGCCCCGACCGCGACCCGATCGCCATCGACCGCGATCGCGCTGCCGAAGGCGGCGGTCTCGTCGAGCCCCTCCGCCATGATCATCCCCGCCGCCGCCCAGCCCTGCGCCGTGCGACGGAAGACATGCACCATCCCGCTCCCCTGACCCGGGGCGCCGACGTAGGCCATGTCGCCCACGATCGCGATCGCCGACCCGAAGCGGGTCCCGCCCTCGGTCGGTGCCGGCAGGACGCCGGCCGCGGTGTAGCCGTTGGCCGCGCGGGTGTAGACGTGCACCATCCCGGCGCCCTCCGGCGGCGCCTCCTGGCCCGGCCGGGCGAAGACGCGCGGCGGCACGTGGCCGACCAGCAGCGTCGTGCCATCGGCGGCCAGCGCGGCCCCGAAGCCGACACTCTCGACCCCGTCGGGCAGCGTCAGCGTCCCGGCCGCCTGCCACTGGGACGGCAGGCCGCGACGGAACACCCAGACCGTGCCACCGGCCGCCGCGACCGCGGGGCGTCCACCACCACCGGGCTCACCGACGAAGGCCCAGTCACCGGCGATCGCCACCGACCGGCCGAACATGACCTGGGCCGGCGCCGACGCGGTGGGCTCAGGCGAGGCAGCGCGCGCGGGCACGGCGAGTGCCCCCATGCTGCCCACCACAAGCGATGCAAGAACGAAACGACGGATCACTGCTGCCTCCGTGGGGATGAGATGACGGACCTGCGGGGATGCGATGCGGGGGAGACCTGCAAGCATACTGCTACGCGGGCGTCCGCGCGAAGGTTCACGGCGCAGCCCCGTCCGGTGCAGATTGGAACCAGCGCACCCCGCCGCCGGACCCGCCGAGCAGCAGCTCCGCGCGCCCGCGGCCGAAGAGGTCGCCCATCGCGACGACCGCGTGGCCATCGGGCGAGTCGAGGAACGGGGTGCCCTCGCCCTCGAAGGGGACATCGCCGGATCCGGTCGGCGCGAAGCGCACGATGCGGCCCGTTTCGCTGCCGACCAGGAGGTCGAGGCGGCCATCGCCGTCGAGGTCGACGAGATACGGCGCCGAGCGGCGGCCGACATCGATGAAGCCGAGCTCATCGCTCACCAGTTCGAAGCGCGGTGCCGTCGCCGACCCGACATTCCGGTAGTAGTTGAGCTGGCCGGAGGCCTCGCCGACGAGCAGGTCGAGGTCACCGTCGCCGTCGAGGTCGCCGAGGGTCGGCGTGGCATTGCTGCCGCGCGTCAGCGTCACGAGCGCGGTGTCGACGCGGGTCCAGGCCGGCTGCGCCCCGGAGCCGGTGTTGCGCCAGAACTCGACCTGGTCGCGCCAGGTGCCCATCACGATGTCGAGCAGCCCGTCGCCATCGAGGTCGACGAAGGCCGGCGTCATGTGGAACGTGCCGACGAGCGGCAGCCGGCCGCGATCGTGGAACGTCGGGGCCGTGGCACTCCCGGTGTTCTCGAACCAGGTCAGCGACGCGGTCGTGTCGCTGGTCGGCTCGATCTTGTTGCCGACGACGAGGTCGAGGTCGCCGTCCCGGTCGAGATCGACGAGGGCGGGGGCACTCTCGGCGCCGACGTCGATCATCGAGATCATCCGGCGCGTCTCGACCTGCCAGGCGCCCGGGGCGTGCTGGCGCACGAGGTAGAGGTTCTCGACCGCGCTGTAGTTCGGCTGGTACGCGCCGCCGATGACCCCCATGACCAGGTCGAGCAGGCCGTCGCCGTCGACATCGCCCGTCGCGGGGGCGTTGTAGCCGGTGGTGACGATCCGTTCGCCGCGGGGAAACTGCTCGTGCTCGCCCTGCAGCCACGGCGTGGCGCAGGTCCCCTCGTTGCGGATGAGCAGCAGCCCGGCCTCGAAGAAGTCGCCCCAGAAGAGGTCGAGGTCGCCGTCGCCGTCGACATCCCCGAAGGCGAGCGTGTTCGCGCCGTGCAGGGTGGGGCGTCCCTGGAACGCGGTGGTGTCACCCGGGATCGGCCCGAGGACCTCGATTCCCTGCCAGCGCTCGGCCAGCAGCCGGAAGACCGGCAACCCGAATCGATCGGTCCCCTCCTGCTCGTAGCGGTCGACGTAGCCGGCGACCCGGCCGAGGAAGAGGTCGGGGCGGCCGTTGCAGTCGATGTCGACCACGTTGAGGATGTTCTGCGGGTCGGCGAAGATCGGGGTGCCGGTGATGTCGCGCAGCGAATCGGGGATCGCCACCATCGCCGCCTCGCGCGGCGTGCCGTCGTTGCGGTAGGCGCGGATGTAGCCCATCCGCTGCTCGGCGAGGACGTCCTGGTCGCCGTCGCCGTCGAGATCGGCGAAGCGGAACCACTCGCCGAGCTCGAGGTCCTGCCAGCGGTCGGTGCGCCAGATCCACTGGTCGTCCACGTGCTCGAAGAAGATCAGGTCGTCGCGCCGTTCCTGCACGAAGAGGTCGAGGTCGCCATCGGCGTCGATGTCGACGAGCTGCGGTCGGGGGAGGTTGAAGCCGCCGAGGAACGGCGCCGCGAGCGGGGCGCCGTCGGCCCCGGTGACGGCGATGCCGGTGACCCGCCGGGTCCATTCGCCCCCGGACGACGCGGCCCGCTGCGCCGGAAGCGCAGCGGGCAGCACGGCCGCCCCGAGGAGGGCGGCCAGCCATGCGACCCGGCCGTGGCTCATTGCGAGCCGGGGGCCCCCATGCCGGCGGGCGAGGCGCCAAGCATCAGCTGCTTGACCATCGCGCCGGACTGCAGGTCGATGACGGTGAGCCAGCCGTGCGAGCTGGTGTCGCCGTCCTTGCCGTGCATGTCGTGCCCGCTCATCCCTGCCATCCCGCCACCGCCGGTGTTCCGGTTGCTGACGAAGAGGTAGCGACCGTCCGGGGAGACCACCGAGCCGTGCGGCTGGGCGAAGCCCTCGGTGAAGCGCCGCAGCACCGTCCCGCTGAACGGATCGACCTCGGCGACGGCGTTGTCGCTGAGGAGCGGGACATAGACGCGCCGGCCGTCGGCCGAGAAGCTCGGGTGCCACGGCTTGCCGCCGACCGCGAACTCGCGCACCGGCGCGAGCGGCGGGATGCCGGTGAGGTCGTACACGAGCAGCGTGTTCGAGAGCTCCCCGCCGACGACCATCGTGCGGCCGTCGGGCGAGATGGTGAACTCGACCAGCGAGCGCGGCGCGCCGGCGAGGGTCGAGAGCGTGACCCGCCCGGTGGCGGTCTCGACCGAGGCGATCCGGTTCTCGGCGAGCGAGGCGGTGTGGACGTAGCGGCCGTCGTGCGAGGTGACGATCGCGTGCGGCCGCGGCACCAGCACCTCCTGCTCGTCGATCTTCTGGAAGGTGCTCCGCTTGATGACGCCGAGGGCCTTGGGCGGGTTGACCGCCGTCATCGAGCGGCCGACGTAGAGGGAGTCGTGCACCCGGTCCATCGCGAGCAGGCCCGGGGTCTCCATCTCGACCTGCCCGACCAGCCGGTTGGCGCGGTCGAACTTGAGCACCCGCCCGTCGCCGATGAGCGAGACGTACCAGGCCGACCCGTCGGGTTCGGCGGCGGTGTCATGCGGCTTGGCGTTGGGGGAGAACCCCATCGTGGTGAGGTCGATGACGGTGTCGATGGTGAGCGTCGCCTCGGAGATCACCGCGATCTGCGCGCCGCTCTGGCTCACGACGTAGAGCTTCACGTCGTTCGCCCGCGCCGCGCCGGGGGAGGCCCCCGGCGCGCCGGCGGCGCCGCCGCAGGCCGCGGTGGCGAGTGCCACCGCGGCCAGGGTCGCGAGGGAGCGGCTCACGGGACCGCCTGGGTCCGGTCCCGGACCAGGAAGAGCCCCTCACCCACGCTCGTCACGACGATCGTGCCGCTCTTGAAGTACGGGTAGTTGCTCCAGTTGCCCGACATCTGGTTGGTGGTCCCCTCGGGCGTCGTGTCGAGGAAGCCCACCTCGCGCGGGTTGGCCGGATCGGCGATGTCGAGGATCCGCAGCCCGGCCTGGTAGTTCGACTGGTAGAGCCGGTTGCCCTTGACGTACATGTTGTGGTCGGTGGCCGGCGTGGTGCCGAACCACTGCTTGACGAGCACCGGATCCTCGAGGTTGGCGAGGTCGAAGATCATGGTGCGGGTCTTCTCCTGGCCGGCGCCCTCGTCGAGCTCGTCGCCGAGGTAGAAGTAGCGCTGGTCATCGGTGAGCCAGCCCTGGTGGGCGTAGCCGACGGCCGGGTAGCTCGCGTTGGAGAGCGCCTTCGGCGCCGACTTGTCGGTCACGTCGGCGATCGAGATCGCGGTCTCGTTCGAGCCGATGCAGATCTCGCGGCCGCGGTACTTGGCGTCGGGCCCGCGGTACATCACGCACTGCGCATCGTGCGAGTAGCCGGTGCCGGCCCGGCCGGTCTGCGGGTCGCTGAAGCAGCCCGCGAAGGTCGGGCTCGCCGGCGAGCGGATGTCGATCATGTGCAGGCCGCCGCCGCAGGTGTCGCCGCTGCCCGAAACGCCGACCGCGTAGGCAAAGCCCGACTCCTCGTTGATCACGATGTTGTGGGCGCTGCCGATCCGGTCGTAGTGGGCGTCCTCGGTGAACGTCTGCGGCGTGCGCACGTTGCGGAGCCGGGTCAGGTCGAAGACCTGCATCCCGTGCGGCCCGGCGCCGTCGGCGACGATGTAGGCGTGGTTCTTGTAGGTCTTGATGTCGCGCCACACGTTCGGGTTGGCGCCCTTGGTGAGCGGCAGGTCGCCGAGGTAGCGCGGGTTGACCGGATCGGTGATGTCGACGAACGACGTGCCGTCGCTGCGGCCGACGAGGGCGTACTCCCGGCCGCTCTGCGGGTCGGTCCAGCCCCAGTTGTCGTTGAGGGTCGAGCCGCGACGCCCGCCGACCTGCGACAGCGGCAGGAAGGAGAGCAGCGAGGCGCTGCCGCACTCGAACTCGCCCGACTTGCCGTTGGGGTCGCAGCGCAGCTCGCGCCCGGTCACCGCGGCCATCTCCTTCGGCGCGGGGAAGACGATCCCGCTGGTGCGCCAGGTCCCCTGCGCGGAGCGCGAGAGGAAGGTCACCGTGCCCGAGTTGCCGACGTCGCGCGGCATCCCCACGACCACCGTGGCGCCCTGCACCGCGAGCACCTCGCCGAACTGCGAGCCCGAGTGCAGCGAGTCCGCGGCGAGCTTCACCATGCCGTCGAGGCCGCCGTCGGCGTTCATCATCGCGCGGTACACCCGGCCCTGGCGGCCGTCGGAGAACGGCGCGCCGATCCAGAGCTCATCGCCGACCGAGGCGAGCGAGATCCCGAACCGGTTGGCCCCGACCTCGAACGGCGCGAGGGTCATCGCCTCCGACCAGTCCTCGCCGCTGCGGGCGAAGCCGACCACCATCCCGGCGAAGCCGTTGGCGTTCGGCGCGCCGGCCCAGAGCTTGTCACCGCGCAGCAGCACGGAGGTGCCGAGGCGGCTGGTGGCCGGGACGCGGCGGCCCCCGAGGGCGGCCTCCTGGGCCCAGACCCCGTCGCTGCCGCGGCGGAAGACCATCACCATCCCCTTGGTCGCGTCCTTGCCGGGCGCGCTGACGGCGATCCGGTCACCATCGACCGAGAGCGCCGAGCCGAAGCCGTCGCCCGCCGCGAGGTCCTTGGCGGGGAGCGAGCCGGTCATGCTCCAGTTCGTCCCGCTGCGGCGGAAGACGTGCACCGCGCCGCCGGTCCCCTCGTTCGGGGCGCCCACGAAGGCCCAGTCACCGGCGAGGGCGACGGCCGCGCCGAACTGGTCGCGCGCCGCGGGCGAGGCCGGCAGCGACCCGGCGTCGGACCACGCCCCGTTGGCGCCGCGGGTGAAGACCCGCACCCCGCCCCGGGTCGAGTCGCCGCGCATCCCGACCAGCAGCGTCGCGCCGTCGGCCGCGAGGGAGACCCCGAAGGCGGCGTCATCGGAGAGGCCGGGGACGCTGAGCACCGAATTCGAGCTCCAGCCGTTCGCGCCGCGGCGGTAGATGTGGACCACGCCGGAGGTGCCCTTGCTCGACGTCGGCTCGCCCACGAAGGCCTGGTCGCCGCTGATGGCGACGGCGAAGCCGAACACCTGCTGGACCGCCGGGGCGCGGTCCGGGCCCGGTGACGCGAGGGCGGTGCCGCTGCCGGCGGCAAGGAGAATCAGGCCAAGTGCGGTCGGACGGATCATGCGCATTGCCTCGGGATGGGTGAATACGGAACGGTCCAACAGTAGCAGCCCCCCGGCGGCGCCGGGGGCATGATGCAGAAATGTACGTCGGTCGCCGGGTTCGGTTTCGATCCCGGTCGCATCCAGTCCCTGCCGGGGGGTCCGATGCTTAAGATTCCTGAGCATCCCCCACCGTCACACCCCGTGGAGCCTCTCGTGGCCGACCCCGACGGACCGCCTGCGCCCCCCGACCTGCCGCCGCTGACCCTCGTCGTCGAGGATGACCCGGCGGTCGGCGAGCCGATGATCCGCTTCCTCACCGGGCTGGGCCACGAGGTCGTGACCGCCGCCAGCGGGGAGGAGGCGCTCGCCGAGGCCCGCCGGCGGCGCCTGGCCTGCGTGCTGCTCGACCTGCGGCTCCCCGACGCCTCGGGCCTCGAGCTGGTGCCCCAGCTCCTCGCGGCGGATCCCCACCTCGCCATCCTGATGCTCACCGCCGTCAACGATGCCCAGGCCGCGGCGCTCTGCATGCATCACGGCGCGATGGACTACCTCGTCAAGCCGGTTGACCTCGCCGACCTCGAGCGGGCGATCGCCCGCGCCCTCGGCCGTCGCCGCGACAAGATCGAGCAGGCCGACACGCAGGCCTGGCTGACGCAGGAGATCATCCAGAAGGGGGCCGAACTGCGCCGCGAGCGGGGCAACCTCGAGCGGATCTCGGTGGCCACGCTGGAATCGCTGGTGAACGCCCTCGAGGCGAAGGACCCCTACCTGCGCGGGCACTCGACCCGGATCGCCGACCTCGCGGCGCTGGTCGCCGCCGAGATGGGACTGACCGACGCGCAGGGGGAGAAGGTGCGCACCGCAGGCCGACTGCACGACATCGGCAAGATCGGGATCCGCGAGGCGGTGCTCGCCAAGCGCGGCCCGCTCAGCGAGGCGGAATTCGAGCACGTCAAGACGCACGTGACGATCGGCGCCCAGATCCTCGCGCCGCTGACCCACCTGCGCGAGATCATCAGCTACGTGCGGGCGCACCACGAGCGCGTCGATGGCAGCGGCTATCCCGACGGGCTCGCCGGTCACGCCATCCCGGTCGGCGGTCGGATCCTCTGTGCCGCCGAGGTGTACGACGCGCTCACGACGTCGCGGCCGTACCAGGACCGGATGACGCCGCGCGAGGCGGTGTCCCGGATGCGGGACCTGGTCGGGACGGTGCTCGACGGCGAGGTGCACCACGCCCTCGCGCGGGTGGTCGAGCGACGCGCGGAGGTCGCGGCGGAGGTCTAGCGGGCGCCCATCTGCTCCAGCCGCCGCACCCGCTCCTCGATCGAGGGGTGCGACGCGAAGAGGTCGCCGGCCGCCCCCTTCCAGCGCTGGAACCGGCGATCCGACGGATCGACGATGCAGAGTGCCGCGGCGCCGCGGCCGACCGCGAGGGTCGGGGTCCGGACGTCCTCCAGGGCGCGCAGCGCCCGCGCGAGCGCCGCCGGGTTCCGGGTGTACTGCGCCGCCGTGGCATCGGCGAGGAACTCCCGCTTGCGGCTGATCGCCATCGACAGCAGCCGGGAGACCACCGGCGCCGCGAGCAGCGAGACGAGCCAGAGGACCAGCACCAGCGGCAGCGCCGGCCCGACCTGGCCCAGCCGCCGGCCGCCCGCGCGGCGCGCCATCCCGCGCCCGAGCGCGCCCGTCGCGCGCTGCGAGTGGAACAGCATCCGCCCCATCCCGTCCGACATCAGGGCGATCACCCCCACCATCGCGGCGACGAGCGTCATCAACCGGGTGTCGTACCTGGCGATGTGGGCGAACTCGTGCGCGACCACCGCCTGCAGCTCATCGCGATCTAGCCGCGCCAGCAACCCCTCGGTCACCGCGATCGCGGCCTGCGCGGGCTCCGGCCCGGTCGCAAACGCGTTCGGGTCCTCGTCGGGGACGATCCAGATCGACGGCCGGGGCAGCCCCGCGGCGATCGCCATCTCCTCCACGACGTTCACCAGCCGCTGCTGCTCGGGGGTGACGGGGGTGATCAGCTCCATCGCCCGGGTGGACCAGAGCACCTGGCGATGCCCGAACCGCCACGCGCTCCAGGCCAGCCCCGCGGCGAGTGCGGTCGCGACGATCCCGACCCACGGGACGCCGTGGCGCACGCCGGCCTCGGCCGGCATCAGGTACAGCGCGATGTCGGCGCCGAAGCCGATCCAGGCGAAGAAGAAGACGAAACCCAGCAGGAGCCAGCTCGACTTGCGCCGGTTGGCTTCCTGCTGGGTGAAGAGGTCCGCCGCGCGGTGGACCATGCGGCCCGCTCAGCCGAGCGAGAGGTCGACCTTGGGGACGTCGCGCTCGCCGGGATCCTCGATCTCCCACAGCTCGGCCGGCGTCGCCTTCGCGAGCCCGGCGACGAGGTTGGTCGGGAACTGCGCCTGCGCGACGTTGTAGGAGGTCGCGACGTCGTTGTAGTGCTGCCGGGAGAAGGCGATCCGGTTCTCGGTCGAGGCGAGCTCCTCCTGCAGCTGGCCGACGTTCGCCAGCGACTTGAGCTCGGGATACGCCTCCGCGACCGCGAACAACCGGCCGAGCGCCTGGGTCAGCTCGCCCTCGGCGCGGGCCACGTCCTTCACGCCCGTCGCGGCAACCGCCCGGGTGCGCGCCTGCACCACCGCCTCCAGCGTCTCGCGTTCGAACGAGATCGCGCCCCGCACCGTCTCGACCAGGTTCGGGATCAGGTCATGACGACGCTTGAGTTGCACGTCGATCTGCTTCCACGCGTTGACCACCTGATTCTTGAGCATGATCAGGCGGTTGTAGGCGGTGATGATCCAGAGCACCGCCGCGACGAGCAGGCCGAGGGTAATCAGCGGTCCCATCACGACTCCCGGGTGGGTGGGGCGGCCTCGCGGGCGAGGCCGTCGAGCAGGGCGGCAAGCCGCCGGGGATCGTCGAGCAGCGGGTGCCCGGACGCCAGCCGCAGCACCACGCCACGGGCCGGCGCGAACTCCCGCCACTCCTCAATATCGTCGGGTGCGGCCGGGACGGGAGGATCGGGAGGGGCAGGCGCGGGGAGCGCGACCGCGAGCGCGGTCGCCACCGCCACCTCGAGGTCGCCGAGCGTCGCGTTGCGGCGCCGCTCGGCGATCGACTCCAGGCGCTCGCCCGCCGCCTGGCGGACCCGGCTCGCGAGCAGTTCCACGAGGTGCGGGTACCCCCAGCCCGCCCCCGCGCCGCGGCCGTGTGGCGGCTGGATCACCTCGGAAGCGACGTAGAAGTGGAGCGTCCGCAGCGACATCGGCCGCTCGGGCGGGCGGCCCGCGGCGGTGAGCAGCCGGTCGGCGAGGGCGACCAGCTCGCGCCCCGACCACGGAGCCGCGGCGGCGTGGCGCCGCAAGGTGACCAGGGGATCGGGCGCGGAGGGCATCGTGCAGCAAGAGTATCGGTGCTGCGAAAGGATGCGCCAGCCGATCGACGCCCCTTCGCCAGACTCCGGCATGCGAACGCGCGGCGTCACCCTCGTCGAACTCCTCCTCGTCATCGTCCTCGTGGCGCTCCTCGCCGCGATCGCGCTGCCGCGATTCGCGGGGTGGCGCGACCGGCAGGCGGCGCGGGTCGGGGCGGCCCGGGTGGCGACGGTGCTCGAGCGCGGCCGGAGTGCGGCCGTTCGCCTCGGTGGGCCGGTGGAGGTCGAGCACCGCGCCGGCGCCTTCGCGATCACCGCCCTGCTCGACACCGGCGCGGTGGTGCACCTTCTGGGTGGCCTGCCCCCGGGAGTGCAGGTCACCGGGCTCGACCGCGCGATCCGGTTCGGCGCCGACGGGCTGGGCGTCGGGGCCTCGAATCGCACGGTCGTCGTGCAGGCCGGCGCCCAGCAGCGCCAGGTCATCGTCTCGCGGCTGGGTCGGGTCCGCTGAGCGGGCTCAGGCGAGGCCGTGGCGGCGCAGCTTCGCGAGCAGCGTGGAGCGCGCGATGCCGAGCAGGAGGGCGGCCTGTCGGCGATTCCCCCCCGTGAACGCCAGCACCGCCTCCAGGTGGCGCGCCTCGGCCCCGGCGAGCGACTCCGGCGTCGGTTGCGCGGCGCCATCGGTGATCACGAAATCGGGGGTGCGGGGCACGGTCGCGGGGAGCGGGACGTCGTCGGCCCGCGACACGACGTGGCCCGCAGCGCGGAGGTCGGCGATCAGCGCGGTGACATCGTCGCGGTCGGGGCCCGACGCGAGCAACCGGAGGTGGAGGGGACGCACGCCGCGAAGCTACCGCGGGCACCCGGCTCACGCCAACGCGGGCTCCTCGCGCACCGGTCGCGAGAGCGTCGTGGCGACGGCGTCGCGGTACATCGGCTCGAGGCGATCCATCTCGCGCGCCCAGCTTCGGTCGGAGGCGAACGCCAGCGCTCCCGCGGAGAGGCCGATCCGGTGGGGGGTATCCTCGACCAGCGCCTCGAGCCGTGCGGCAAACGCGGCGGCATCGCCGGCCGGGAGCAGGTGGCCGTTGATCCCCTCGCGCAGGTGTTCCACCACGCCGCCCGCGTTCGCCGCGAGCACCGGCAACCCCGAGGCCATCGCCTCGAGGACCACGAGGCCGCAGGTCTCCGTCGGCGAGGGAAAGACGAACATGTCGGCATCCGCGTAGAGGTCGGCGAGCACGTCGCGGTCGAGGAAGCCGTAGTGCGTCGCGAAGGGCAGCTCGGCACGCACCCATGCCGCCCGGGGCCCATCGCCCGCGACCGCGAACCGCACCCGCGCACCGAGCCGGGCCTGGGCGAGCCGGAAGCTCGCGACCAGCGTCTCGACATCCTTCTCGACGGCGAGGCGCGACACGTGGAGCACCAGCGGGGTGCGCTCGTCGGCACCGAGCGCGGCCCGACGCGCCGGATCGCGGCGCCGCGGCGAGAAGCGCTCGGTGTCCACCCCGCGGCCCCACGACACGGCACCCGGGATCCCGAGCGCGTGCAGCTCGTCCCGCGTGGTGTCGCTGGGCGTCTGGGTGATCCGGGCCGCCCGATGGAACCACCGCAGGTAGCGGCGCGTCGGCCCGACCGCCCACGCGCCAAGGTATCGCTGGGCGTAGCGCGGGAAGTCGGTGTGGAACGACGAGACCAGCGCGACCTGCCGTCGGATCGCCCAGCGCCGGGCGATCAACCCGATCGGTCCCTCGGTCACGAGGTGGACGAGGTCCGGGGCGAAGCGGTCGAGGGTCCGCCGCACGTCGCCGCCGAATGGCGAGGAGAGCCGCACCGCGCCGTAGCCCGGGCAGGGCACCGCGCCGCGGCGCACGACGCCGTCCGGATCGCCGCCCCCCGCAGCGTAACGCGGCGCGAGCACGAGGACGTCGTGGCCGCGCGCGAGGAGGCCGTCCCGCATCGTCGAGACAACCGTGGTGACGCCGTTGATCTCGGGCAGGTAGGTGTCGCTGCAGAAGGCGATGCGCATCGGGGAATGCACGCCAGCGACCGCGACGCCCGCGCAACGGGCTCGTCACGGCACGGCAACAACGCCCGGTGCCCATCCCCCGCCACCGGCGGCGGGGAGCCGTTACTCTTGCCTCAGTCCCGTCACCCGGAGCGTCACCATGCTCGACCTCAGCTCGCTCGCCGTCGGCGATGACATCCACCATCCCCTGCTGGTGGTCGATGTCGTCGCCCGCGGTGGCGACCACCCCCGCACCGTCCTCTCGCTCGGCAACCGGAGCGGGCGCATCGACTCGGCGCCGTTCTGGGCGGGGCGCGACGAGGCCATCAAGGGCATCGCGAAGGGGATGCTCGTGCAGGTCGTGGGCACGGTCGCGAGCTACCGCGACAGTCTCCAGCTCGAGGTCACGTCGCTGCGACCGCTCCCCCGGGGCGAGGTGCCGCTCAGCGACCTCGCGCCATCGGTCGGGCCGGTCGAGCGCTACTGGCAATTCCTCGACGACATCCGGACCCGGTTGTCGGCGCCCCGGCTCCGCGCGGTCCTCGACCTGTTCTACGCCGACGAGGCGTTCCGCGAGCGGTACGAGCAGTGCCCCGGCGCACCGGGCACCGGGCACCATGCCGCGCTCGGTGGCCTGCTGCAGCACACCTGCGAGGTGGTCGGCATCGGCCGCAGCATCGCGCGCATCGCGCGCGCCGACGAGGAACTGGTGATGGCCGGCGCGATGCTGCACGACATCGGCAAGCTGGAGAGCTACAGCTGGGAGACGGGGGTCTTCGACACCACCGAGCGGGGCCGCCTCGCGGGCCACGTCGCGATCGGGGCGATCATGTTCCGCCAGGCGCTCGCCGCCGCCGCGGAGCCCCCGTGCCACGAGGAGGAAGCGATGATCCTCGAGCACATGATCCTGTCGCATCACGGCAAGCTCGAGTTCGGCTCCCCGGTGCGCCCGCTGACCCTGGAGGCCGAGATCCTGCACTTCGCCGATGATGCGAGCGCGAAGACGGCCGCGATCACCGAGGCGTACGGCTCCGGCGAATTCTTCCCGGGAGATGCCCGGCTCTCGTCGCGGCGGATCTGGCAGCTCGACAACCGCTGGCTGCTGCGCCTCGCGCCGGACTTCGGGCGGGCGCCCGGGGGGGAGAAAGACGAAGCGGCCGATCAGGCAGGCTGATCGACCGCTTCGCGAACCGCCGCTGCCGCTCGGGGCGGCATGGTGGCTCGGGCGCTGAGAGTCGGAACGGCTCGCGGACCACTCGCTCTCACGGCTTCCCGAGGCGCCAGATCGGGAAGGACGCGACGCGCGAACGTCTCGTCTGCCCATACTATCGGCGCCGCGCCGAAATCCCGCAAGTGCCTGATTTTATTCGGGTTAGCTCGCCTTCACCCGACCGGAATGTGGATCCCAAGCGCGTGTGGGCGCGGCACTTCCGGCGGTTGTCCACGCCATGTGGAGATGTTGATCCACAGATCCACAGGTCTTGGCGTCGAAGATTCCCGCCGGATCAGGACTTGTCGGTCGCCTCGATCGGGATGTCGAGGGTGCGGGTGAGGTCCTTCGCGGCCCGTTCGTAGTCCGCCACGACCCCGCGCACGTCGTCCATGACCCGCAGCACCTGATCGGGATCGAGGGTCTCGCGGGCGAGGAGGTCGGTGAGGCGCGAGGCACAGCGACCCATCCCGGTGTCGAGCCGCTCGAGGGCGCCGCGGAAGGCCCGCACGGCGGGCTCGCCAAACCGCGGATCGTCGGTGGTGAGGCCCGCGGCCCAGGTGCGCATCACCTCGGCGTTCCGCCACACCATGGCGCAGTCCCGCCCCAGCACCCGGGTGCTGCTGGTGAGCACGGCGGCTGAGGTGCGGCTCCGCCGGGCCCGTTCGACCTGCTCCACGGAGGCCTTGAGGCGCGTGACGGTGTCCCGCATCGCGATGACGCGATCCTTGTACTCCTGCTGGGCCGGGCTCAGTTCCTTCTCGGGCCAGAGGTGGGACTGGGTCAGCGGGTCGATGGTCCGGACCTTGGCATTGCCCTGGGCCATCGCGGGGGCCGCGAGGAGAACGAGGCCGGTGCCGAGGGCCCACGCGCGGGACGAGTTGGTCATGGCGTCCTACTCACTTCCGACTTCGATGTACCGGTAGCGATCATCGCCGGCCTCATCGCCGACGAAGAGCGCGCCACCTGCGGTGACGGCGAACCAGCCGGCAACCCAGCGCCGTGGCCCGTCGAGCTCGTGAACGATCGGCGGCATCCAGCGTCGCACATGCCGCATCTCGGGCGCCCGGCGGCCCAGCTGGGCGAGAATCGCCCCGGCCCCGAGGGTCGTCCCGAGGAAGTGGGCCAGGGCGTGCGCCCGCTCCGCGAACGCGATCGCCCGGACGCCGGGCTGGTCGATCAGGACGTCGGCCGCCGGCGCCTGGAGCTGGGGGTCCTCGAGCCGCGGCCCCAGGAAGACCCACGAGGTGCGCTCGCCGTCACGGCGCTCCACCACCGCCGCGGCGGTGTCGGTCGTGAGCCGCCCGGCATGGAGGAGATCGTCGTCCGGGAGGACCCCGACCACCCGGGTCCACTCCAGGGCGGCGAGGAGGGTCTCGGTGGGGCAGCCGATGGTGTCGTCGTACGCCAGCACCCGGGGGGCCTCCCCGGCACGCAGGATGCAGTGCGAGAGGGCCTCGGCGCGATCGGCGAACGACCGGATGGCCAGGGATGTGGGCGTCGTCACGCGCGGATGATAGGTCGGGTGCGGGGGCGGGGGTAGTGCGCCGCTTGCGCCTGACGGCGGCGGGGCCGCACGTTTCCGGGACCGGCCGGGCGCCGACTTCCCGGCCCGTGGCCGGGTCCCATGCTCCACCTCCCGACAGGAAGGCCAGCCATGCCGAAGGGTACCGTGAAGTGGTTCAACGATGCGAAGGGGTTCGGCTTCATCGCCCAGGAGGGCGGCAAGGACGTGTTCGTGCATTTCTCCGCGATCGAGGGGGGTGGCTTCCGCTCGTTGGCCGAGGGGGACGTGGTCGAGTTCGAGATCGTCGAGGGGCCGAAGGGGCTCCAGGCCGCGAGTGTGAGGAAGTCGGGCTGAGCACCATGCCGGGCGTCCCGCGATGACCGACCAGCCCTCGGTCCGCAGCCGGGTCACCGGCGGGACGTTGCTGTTGCTGTTGCTGGTGTTCGCGATGACCCTGCTCGGGGTCAACGCGATGCATTCGCTCGATGGCGCCGTGCAGGCCGAGCTGGCGACCCTGCGCGAGCGCGGCGTGCTGGCGCAGGCCATCACCCGCGAGGTGGTCGGGGCGATCCGCATCGGCGACCGCCTCGAGCGCGGCGCGGATCCGCGCGACGCGGCGGCGCTCGACTCCGCCTTCGTCGCCCTCGGCGCCGCGACGACCACCTATGCCCAATCGCTCGACCTCACCGGCGAGGAGCGCGTCTCGCTCGACCGGGTCGCCCGCCTCGGCACCACGCTGCGGCTGCGCTCCGATTCGCTCGCAACCGAGCCACGCGGACCGATCGCGGACTCGCTCCTCGCCGAGGTCCGGACCCTCGTGGGGATCGAGGAGGGCGCTGCCGCGCAGCGCGCGGTGGCGCTCTCCCAAGAGAGCGCCAAGCGCCGAACGATGGTGTGGTATCTGTTCGCCGCCGCGCTGGTGATCGGCATCGGCTCCGCCGTCCTCACCGTCCGCTCGGTCGTCCTCCCGCTCCGGCGACTGGTGCAGGCCACCGAGCGCGTCGGTGCCGGCGACCTCCGCACCATCGACCTCGGTCCGATGCCGCGCGAACTCGGCCAGCTTGCCGGCGCGATCCGGCGGATGAGCGAGGGACTCTCCGGCGTGGTCGGGTCGGTCGCCGATGTCTCGACGGCGCTCACCACCAACGCCGCGCAGCTCTCGACCCGTTCGGTCCAGCTCTCCGACAGCGCCGGACAGGTCTCCGCCGCGATCGCCAACGTCTCCGCCTCCGCCGAACGGCAGGCGGAGAGCATGCGCGACGCCGACGAGCTCCTCGGCGACCTCCGCTCCGCCGCGGCCCGATCCGCGGCGGCGAGCCAGCGCGTGGTGGCCGTCGCGGACGGGATCCGTCGCACGGCGGCGACGCACCAGGGACACCTCGGCGCGGCCTCCGCGACGCTGCTGGAGTTGCACGAGGTCGTCGAGCGGACGACCCACTCGGTCTCGCAGCTCGACGGGGCGGCCGCCGCGGTGTCGGAGTTCGTCGAACTGACCGGCGAGCTCGCGGGCCAGACCGAGCTGCTCGCGCTCAACGCCGCGATCGAGGCCGCCCGCGCCGGCGCGGCGGGCGAGGGCTTCGCGGTCGTCGCCGGCGAGATCCGCCAGCTGGCGGAGACGAGCGCGGAGGGGGCGCGGCGAATCGCCCGGACGGTGGCCGTGCTCGACGAGCAGGTGCGGCTGGTGGCGGCCACCGTCGCCGCGGGCAAGGACCGGGTCGCCGGCGTGGAGGACGTCGCCGCCGGGGTCACCCGGGCGCTGGCGGAGATCGTCAGTGCGGTCGAGGAGGTGAGCCAGGCGGCGGGAACGGTGGCGCGCGAGGCCGGCGCCCATCGCGAGCTTGCCGACCGCCTGGCCGGGACCGGCGCCGATGTGGCCCGGGCGGCCCGCGGCAATGCCGGCGCAGCCCAGCAGGTGAGCGACCTGGCTGGTGCGCAATCGGCGGCCACCCGTGAAATCGCAACGGCGGCGACCACCCTCGTGGCCACCGCCGATCGACTCACCCGCCTCGTGAAGGGGTTCCGCGTCTAGCGCTTGCGGGACCGCCCGGCCTTCTTCGTCGCCTTGCCGCTCGGCCGAGCGGCCACCCGCTTCGCCTTCCCCTTCGCCGCCGCCTTCTTCGGGGCGGCCTTGGTCGCCGCCTTCTTGCTGGCCGCCGCCTTGGGGGCGGCCTTCTTCGCGGCCGACTTCTTCGTCGCCTTCGCGGCGGGGGCCTTCTTGGCCGTCGCCTTGGTGCTCGCCGCCTTCTTCGCGGTCGGCTTCCTGGCCGCCTTCGCGGCGGGGGCCTTCTTCGCCGGGGCGGGGCTCGCCTCGGCGGGAGGTGCGGCCTCGGCCTTCTTGGGGGCCTTCGCCGCCTTGCTTGGCTTGCGGGGTGCGGCCTTCGCCTCCGCCGGCCGCTTCGCACTGGCCGGCACGGCCTCCCGCACCTCGGCGAGGAGGCGCTCGACCTCGTCCTCGTCGATCAGGTTGCGGCGGATCCCGAACCGGAGCAGTTCCTCGGCGTGATCGACGTGGAACTCGCCCAGTCCCGCCCCGGCGCGGACCAGCTCGACCATCGCCGTCGCGACCGGGGATCGGAGCACGGCGGCGATCCCCGGCAGGGCCTCCATCAGGGACGAGATCTGGGGTGCGGCGAGTTCGGTCATGTGAGCCCTCAAAGGTTGCGCCAACGTAGGGGACGCGCCGTCACGGCGTCAAGTTCCCGGCCAGCCGCCCCGCCGGGGGTTGACGGCCCCCCGCCCGGGCCGTACCTACAAAGGACGCGAAACGACCCGGGGGTCCCCCCCGGGCCCCAGCGTGGAAAGGACTGCCCGTGGGCCGTCGCCACGTCAAGGAGTTTCGCCCGGACGAGGCCTTGAGTCTCATCAGTGCAGACCGCGAGGGGAAGGCCCTGAGCTGCCCGAGTTGTGGCAGCCAGACGGTCGACCGCACGCCTCCGCGGCTGGAGAACGGCTCGCCACAGGGGCGGGTCCAGCTCACCTGCGAGGCGTGTGGTCGGCTCGTCGCCTACACCGATCGAGCCATCGGTTCCCTCTCCTCACTGCACTAGGCCCCACCGAGCGTCGCACTCCCCGGCTTGACCCTGATGGCGGGAGGGACCCATCCTCCCGCCATGCCTGCGCACGTCCCCACCCGATCCCGCACCACTGCCACCGTCCTGGGGACGGTCTTCGTGGACGTGATCGGGTTCGCCATGATCCTGCCGATCCTCCCCGGGACCGCCGCCAGCCTCGGGGCCAGCCCGACGCTGATCGGGATCCTGGTGGCCTCCTACTCGGCCGTGCAACTGCTGCTCGCCCCGGTGTGGGGCCGGGTGAGCGACCGGATCGGTCGGCGGCCGGTCCTGCTCCTCGGCCTCACCGGCAGCGCCGTCTCGTACGTGGTCTTCGCCCTGGCGGGGAGCTGGCCACTGCTGCTCCTCTCCCGGCTGCTCGACGGTGGCTCGGGGGCGACGACCAACGTCGCCCAGGCGTGGCTCGCCGACGAGACCACGCCCGAGCGCCGATCGCGGGCGATGGGACAAGTGGGAGCCGCCGTCGGGCTCGGGTTCATCGTCGGCCCGATCCTCGGCGGGATCACCGCGACCCGTGGCGTGGCCCTGACCGGCTGGGTGGCCGCTGCGATCACGCTCGTCAACCTGGTGGTGGCGATGGTCGCCCTGCCCCCCGCGCCGCCCCGTCGAGAGGCGCCGGGGGCGATCCCGGCGGCCGCTGGCCGCCACCAGCTGCTGGTGCCGCTCGCGGTCCTCTTCCTCGCCACCCTCGCCTTCACGGTGATGTACGTCGTCTTCCCGCTCTGGGGCGAGGCCACGGTGGGCGCCGATCGCAGCACGGTCGGCTACTGGTTCGCCTTCATCGGCTTCATCACCGCGCTCACCCAGGGCGGGATCCTCGGCCGGCTCGTGTCCCGGCTCGGCGAGGCCGGCACGACCCGCATCGGGGCCGGCCTCCTCGCGGCGGGGCTCATGTGCATCGCGACCACGGCGGGCGGCCCGGCGTGGCAGTTCTACGGGGTGCTCGCCCTCCTCGGCGCCGGCTACGGCCTCGCCGGCCCGCCGATGCTCGGGCTGATCTCGCGCGCCACCGGGGCGCACCGGCAGGGACGGGTGCTCGGGGTCGCCCAGAGCGTGGCATCAATGGCGAGGATCGTCGGCCCGGTGGTGGCCGGCGCGGCGATGGGAGTGGTCGATGCCCGCTTCGCCTTCGTGACCTCGGGGGCCCTCGCCCTCGGCGCCCTCGCGTGCACGCTGGTCCCGGCGACGATCCTGCGGCCGGGCCTCGAGGCGGGGCGCTAGCGGGGGACGGTGAACACCCGGTCCCAGCGGACCTCGGTCACGAAGGGGAGCGAGGCGAGGCTGCGCATGTCGTAGGAGTAGTACACCAGGATCGGGCGACCCCGGACATTGCTGCGCGGCAGGAAGCCCCAGTAGCGCGAGTCGTACGAGCCGTCGCGGTTGTCCCCCATCACGAACAGCGAGTCGCGCGGCACCACGATCGGTCCCCAGTCGTGGAGGTCGGGGACGTAGCGCAGCGGCAGCGGGCCGGCGAAGTGCTGCACCTGCCACTCGCGCATCCGGGCCCGCATGGCGGGGTCCTCGCCGCGGCGCAGGTCGACGGGCGTCGCGTACGGCTCGTCGACCCGCACGGCGTTGCGATACAGCACCCCGCCCCGCATCTCGAGCGTGTCTCCCGGCAGGCCGAGGAGCCGCTTCACCACCTTCATCTCGGGATCCTCCACCGAGTCGAAGACGATGATCTCGCCGTGCTCCGGCTCCCGCACCGCCGGGAGCCACTTGTGCAGCAGCGGCACCTCGGCGCCGTAGAGGAACTTGTTCACGAACAGGAAGTCACCCACCTGCAGGGTGTTCTGCATCGACCCCGACGGGATCTTGAACGCCTCCACGAGGAAGGTGCGCAGGAACATCCAGACGACGAGCGCCACCGCGATCGACTTGAACCACTCCAGGAACCAGCGTCCGGCGGAGCGGCCGCGCGAGGGCGCCGTCGTCATGCCTCAGTCCTTCCAGTCCGCGATGAAGAGGTTGGTCTCGCGCGGCTCCGACCCGTGCCGGTTCGACGCGAAGACCAGCTTGGTCCCGTCCGGGGAGAACATCGGGAAGCTGTTGAAGTCGTTCGAGAACGTCACCCGCTCGAGCCCGCTGCCGTCGACGTTCACCATGAACAGCTCGAAGGTCCGGCCGTCGGGGCTGGCATGGTTGGACGAGAAGATGATCCGCTGGCCGTCCGGGGTGAAGAACGGCGCGAAGTTGGCCCCGCCGATGTCGGTGACCTGGCGCGCCTCGCTGCCATCGGCGTTGGCCACCCAGAGCTCGAGCGCCGAGGGGCGGACCATGCGGCGGCCGAGGAGGTCGAGGTAGTCGGCGGTGTCGGCGGCGGTCACGGGATACTGGGCCCGCCACACGATCTTGCTGCCGTCGGGCGAGAAGAACGCGCCCCCGTCATAGCCGACGCGGGTCGTGATCCGGCGGACATCGGTGCCGTCGACGTTCATCGTGTAGAGGTCGATGTCGCCGTCCATCGTGGACGTGAAGATGACCCGCTGGCCATCGGGGCTTGCGGTCGCCTCGGCGTTGTAGGCGCCGTTGTCCGTCACCTGACGGGTGTCGGAGCCGTCAGGATTCGCGGTGTACAGCTCGAGGTGCCCGAGCGGCCAGACGTAGCCCAGCGACCGATCCGGCGGCGCCGGGCAGGCCGGGTCGTGCGCCTGGGTCGAGGCGTAGATGATCCGCTGGTCGGCCTGGATGAAGTAGCCGCAGGTGGTCCGGCCGTTGCCGTTGCTCACCCGCCGCATCCCCGAGCCGTCGATGTTCATGACGTACTGCTGGTCGCACCCCGACGCGACCGAGTCCTGTCGCTGGAAGATCAGCCGGGTGCCGTCGGCGGAGAAGTATCCCTCGGCATTGTTGCCGCCGAAGGTGAGCTGGCGGATGTTGGCGAGGTGGACCTCCCCGTCCATCGGCGCATGGAAGGTGGTCGAGGCGGTGTCACCCGCCGCGGCGAGCGGCGTGGCGCTGTCTCCGCTGGCGCCGGCACAGGCCGCGAGCAGGGTGGCGAGCAGGGCGGTGGACGCAGGACGCACGTTCGGACTCCATCCTCGGGGTGCGGGGGTCACGCAGTCAGGACGTCGAGGACCTGGCCGGCATGCCCCTTGGGCTTGACCTTCTCGAACACATGGCGGACGACCCCCGTGCCATCGATGATGTAGGTCGTCCGCAGGATCCCGAAATACTTCTTGCCATACATCGACTTCTCGCCCCACGCCCCGTAGCGCTCCGCGACCGCATGATCCTCGTCGGCCAGCAGCGCGAACGGCAGGTCGTACTTCGCCCGGAAGGCGGCATGCCGGGCCGGGCTGTCGGGAGACACCCCGAGCACCACCGCGCCCGCCTGCTCCAGCGCCGCCCAGTTGTCGCGCAGCCCGCAGGCCTGCGTGGTGCATCCGGGCGTGTCGTCCTTCGGGTAGAAATAGAGCACGACCGTCCGTCCCTTGAGGGACGCCAGCGTGACGGTGCGCCCGGTGTCGTCGGGCAGCGAGAAAGATGGGGCACGATCGCCAGCAGAAAGCATCCGTAGATCTCCGGAGTTCAGGGCACCAGGTGGCGCGGCACGTCGGGCAGCCGGTCGAGGCGGCGGACCGGGTGCATCGCCCGCGGGCGGAGCGCCCGGTCGAAGTAGTTCCAGGTCGTGTAACCGTCCTCGGAGGCCGGCTCGAGGACGAAGGCGGCCACCATCCCGAGCCGCTGGTCGGTGGGAATCAGGAAGGTGCCCGCCGGCAGGGAGTCGGGACGCGCCTCGCCCCAGCTCCCCGCGACCGAGACCAACCGGTGCCCCTCGAACTGGCGGCCGACATTCACCGAGTCGAGCCGGAACGCGGCCACCGGGCCGGTCCACGCCGCACCGAGCCGCTCGACCACGACCCCCTGACGGCGGAGCAGCTCCACGACGTCCGACCACTGCGCCTCCAGCACGTAGGCGGTCGGGATCGCCTCGGCCCGGGTGCCGACGAAGCGGTCGATCACCGGCATCACGACCGGGCGGAATTCCCCCGTCCGCTGGCGCCGCGCGAACCCGCCGGACCCCTGCCCCGCGGCCAGCGAGATCTCGGCGATCACGGTGTCCTGCCGCGGCGGGGCGAACGCGCTGCGCACCAGGACCGAGTCCGGCCGGGCGGCGATGGTCGCCGCGACGTGGGCCCGCACCTCCGCAGGATGCTCCGCCAGCCACCGCAGCGTCGCCACGACGAACGCGCGGGTGGACGCGATCCTGGTGGCGAACGGATCGTTGCTGTACGCCTCGCTCAGGATCGAGAGTCGGCTCATCCCCATCAGGTTGCTGCCGAAGCGCGGGCCCGACTCGTAGGTGATCCACCCCTTCGCGAGCGAGTCAGGCGTCTGGTCCATGAAGTTGCCGTACGGATAGGTCGCGACCCCCTCGCGCCGGAGCCGGGCGCGGACCTGCTCGAGCACGGTGTCCTGCACCCAGGCGTTTGCCGGGGTGCGGTTCGGGTTGAGGCCCGGCGACCAGGTCAGCGCGTAGCCGTGGTACGAACCGTTCGTGGTGTGCAGGTCCATCCACGCATCGGGATCCCAGGCGGTGATGAACGCCAGCGACGCCCGCGTCTCGGGGGCGTCCTGCTTGATGTAGTCCCGATTCAGGTCGAACCCCTGCCCGTTCGGTCGCAGCCCCACCACGTCGGGCCCGTTCTGGCCGGGACGATTGCGCGTCGCGGGCCCGAACGCCTCGTTCCCATCTGCGTTGTAGATCGGCACCGCGAGCACGATCACGCTGTCGAGCAGCGAGCGCAGGTCGCCGACGGTGAGTTCCCGAAGCACCTGGAGCAGCGCTTCCTTCCCCTCGACCTCGCCGGCGTGGATGTTGGCCTGGATGTAGACCACCGGCTTCCCGGAGCGCTTCGCCTCGGCCGGCCCGGAGACCATCGGCCGCGCCGCGACGACATAGGGGATCGACCGGCCCTGCGGCGAGGTGCCGAGGGTCCCGACGCGGATCCCGGCGCCGCGCGCCACCAGCGAGTCGAGGAACGCCAGCACCTCCGCGTGGGTGGAGGTGCGTGCGGCGTCGGTCCGCTCGGGGGCGGTCCGCTGTGCCCCCAGCGGTGGCAGCACGATGGCGAGGGCGGCGAGGAGGGTGAGGCGACGCATCAGTCGGGCTCCGGCGCGAGGAGGGGAACGATCAGCCGGCGTGACAGGTCCGCCACCGTGCCGGCATCGAAGAGTACTCGCATCTCGGGGATCACCATCAGGGTGTTGGGCCGCGGCAAGGTGAACGAGACCGCCCCATCGAGACGGAGCGCCGTCGCGAGGCGGCCCGGCTCGGCGAGATGGGTCACCAGCAGGTCGCGCATCGTCCTGGCATCGGGAACCCGCGTCGCGGCGGAGCGCACCAGCAGGTAGCCCAGCACGTGCGTGTCCTCGGGGCGGTCGGCACCGAGGGAGAGCCGCTTCTCGGCCTCGGTGAAGGCGAACACCGGTGTCATCGTGGCTGCAGGTGCGAGGACCTGCTCGGTGATCCACTCCGCCGCGCCTTCCGAGAGCCAGGGATCGCCCTCGAGCAACCGGACGCCCCACAGCGTCGTCCGCCACCCCGGCGGGACATCCCCCTGCAGGCGTGCGGCGCCGAGCAGCAGGTGCTGCCACTCGTGGACCACCGTCCCGACCGCGAAGATCGGCAGGATCGTCGGGTCGATCAGGATCCGGTCCTCCGCCGCGATGAATCCGCCGAGACGGCTCTGGACCACCTCGGCCGGGGACCGCAGCATCAGCGAGCGCCCCTCGGTGACGATCGGCAGCGGCGCCCCGATCGGCATCACGATCGTCCGCCATGCCTCGAGGACCTCCGCCGCGGCGCCGGGCCGCTCGAGCCATTCCGCGGCGATCGCATTCGCCGGCTGCAGCAGCGCGCGGGCGAGCGGTCCGATCCCCATGACCGGGACCGCCTGCAACCCGCCGAAGTCGGTGGGCTCCAGCGGGGGGACGGACCGCGGCCCACCGCCCCAGAATGCTTCCACAAGCATCGCGGGTGAACGGTGCCCGGCCTCGGTCTCGATCCAGGGATGCGAGAGCAGCCACCCGACGGCGCGCACCCACCAGCTCCGGGCTTCCTGATAGGCCGCGAGGAGGGCGTGGATCCCCAGCAGGAGCTGCGGGTCGCCGGGCAGCCGGAAGGTGCCCCCTCCCCGCCGCTGGGCCTCCTCCTGGCGGGCCAGCTCCCACACCAGTCGCCGCAAGCCGGTCGTGTCGATCGCCCCCTGGGCGACCACATGCGCCGCCTCGAGGTCGGCGAGCAGTCGGTCGGGGCTCACCGGCCCCGGACCGACCCGCTCGGCCGCGATCCACCACGCGGCGTCGTGCAGGTCGAGACGCCACGCGCCGGGGCCACCGAACAGCGCCCGGAACTCGGCGTCCGCGGCGGGACCGGTGGCGATGCGCGCGAGCAATTGTTCCGCCACCGCGCGCCCCGCCGGCAGTTCGCCGAGGACGAGCGGCTGGGCTCGGCGCGAGATCGCCACGAGGTCGGCGGCCGGGAGGCCGAGCGCGGAGGCGAGGCGCGCGTGCTCGGCCAGCAGGGTCTCGCGAGGGAGGAGACGATCGCGCCAGGCATCGGTGAATCGCGAGATCGTGGCATCGGTGCCCACCACCAGCTCGCGGATCGTGACGCGCGGTCGCACCGGCCAGCGATCGGTGCCGGGCTGGATCCGCTGGGCGACCACCTCCGCCGGTGGGGCATCGGGGTCATGCAGCCGACCGCGGAGCCACTCCCCCTCGACCCGGCCGACGAACATTCGTTGGCCCGGGAGGCGGAAGCGAACGTCGGTCCCGTCGACCTGCAGCCCCTCCAGCGGGAGCCAGAGGGAGTCGGCGCTCTCGAACAGGATGCGGCCGCCGTCGGGACCGAGGCGCAGGTCCGCGACATCCTCCATGACCTGCCCCTGCACCCGCACCGCCCAGCGGCCCGCGACATCGTCCGACCCGGCCTGCCCCGTGAGGGAGCCCGCGACCCCGACTGTCAGGGCGAGGAGGCCCGCCGCACCGCGGATCACCCCTCGCCCGCCCCCTGCGGCCGCCGCTCGACCACCGTCGGACTCAGCGCGGCGCCCTCGTAGAGGCGCTCCAGTCCGGCCACGACCACCTGTTCACCGGGGTCCACCCCGCGCACCACCTCGACGAAGCCGGGCGTCCGCACGCCGAGCTCGACCTCGCGCCGGGTCGCCTTCCCGTCGATCGCGACCCAGACGAAGCTCGCGCCGGCACTCGGCGAGATCGCCTCCTCCGGAACGATCGTGGCCGCGGCGCGCGTCTCGGTCGCGAGCCGCGCCTCCACGAACATGCCGGCCTGCAGGGCGCCGTCGGCGTTCGGCGCGACCGCCTTCACCGTGATGGCCCGCGCCGGCAGGGTGACCACGGGATCGACGAAATCGACCCGCGCCGTGAAGGTGCGACCGGGGAGCGCCGCGACCCGGAAGGTGACCTCCTGGCCCCGGGCCAGCGACGTCGCGTAGCGCTCGGGCACCTGGAACGCGATCCGCTGTGGCGAGACGGTCTGCAGGGTGAGCAGCGGCGTCTGGGGCGTCACGTAGTCGCCGAGCGACACGCGGCGGGCCCCGATGAGGCCGGCGAACGGCGCGCGCACCGTGGTGCGCTCGAGCCGCACCGCAAGCAACTCGAGCGCCGCCTCGGCGGCACGCGCGGTGGCCTCGGCCCGTTCGAGGTCGGCCGGTGCCGCGGCCCGGTCGGCGAGCAGCACCCGGGTGCGCTCCAGTGCCTGGTTCGCGAGGTCGCGGTCGGCGGTCGCGCGCGCGACCTGCGCCCGCAGCTCGGCGTCGTCGACCTTGAGCAGCGGCGCGCCCTGCGCCACGCGGCTCCCCTCCCGGAAGAGCAGCTCGGTCACCCGGCCATCGACATCGGGTGTCAGCTCCACCTGTTGCAGCGGCTCCACCTCGCCGGTGGCGGTGATGGCATCCACGACGGTGTCACGGAACGCCACCGCGACCTCGACCGGCGTGGCGGGCGGCGGACCGCCACCCTGTCCCGGTGCGGCGGCGTCGCCGCCACCGCCACAGGCCGCGAGGAAGAGGAGGACCGGCAGGACGCGGAGTCGGATCACTGGGCACCCGGATCGAGGACGGGAGAGAGCCGCACGCCGAGGATCGCCTCGAGGCCGGCACGGGAGAGATGGACACCATAGCGCGCCGTGACGAGGTTCGCCTCCGCCTCGGCGAGTTGCGTCTGGGCGTCGAGGAGTTCGAGCACGGTGGAGGCACCGGCCTGGTACCGGGCGCGCTGGACCCGGAGCACCTCCGCCGCGACGCGCGACGCCTGCTCTGCGATCTCGAGCGTCCGGCGGCTCACCTCGTACCCGGTCCACGCCTCGGTCACGTCCCGGCGCGCCCCCCGCTCGAGGTCCTCACGGACCACCTGGGCCACGCGGCGCGCGGTGCGCAGCTGCTGCATCTGCACCTCGCGCTGGCCCCCGTTCCAGAGCGGCCAGGAGACCGCGAAGCCGACCGCCCGGCGCGTGGTGGCGGAGGGGAAGAACTTGTCGTCGAACGCGGAGTAGTTCGCGGTGAGGGCGACCGTCGGGAGATAGGCCCCGCGCTGTGCCTTGAGGGCGGCGTCGGCGGCGCGTTCGCCAGCCCGCGCCGCGCGCCACGCCGGCCCCTGCGAGACCGCGAGATGGATCGCCTCCTCGAGGTCGATCCCGAGGGCCGGCGGCGGGAGGTCCGGCAGCGCCGCGGCGTCGACCGGCCCGCCGATCCCGACCCGGCGGCCGAGCTGGAGTCGCGCCACCGTGAGGTCGGCCTCGCGATTGATGACGTCGGTCTCGGCCCGCTGGCGCTCGAGCAGCAACTGCAGCGAATCGGACTGGACCGTCGCACCGCTCACCACACGGGCGCGCGCGAGGGCGAACTGTTCGTCCGCGCGGACCTGTCGCTGCCGCGCCACCTCGAGCAGCTCGCGCGCACCCAGCACGGCGTAGTAGTCGCGCTCGACCTCGAGCGCGGCGAGGAACCGGGCGCCGAGCTCCCCGGCGGCGGCGCGATCGAACTCGGCACTCGCCTGGCGGGCGGTGTAGAGCTTGCGCCCGCCGGTGAACAGGTCGTAGCGCGCATCGATCGCGGCGACGCCGAAGGCACTCGCCGCCGACCCGATGCCGATGTTGAACTGCGACGTCGAGAGCTCCTGATAGCTCGCACTCGTGGTGATCGTCGGGAGCAGGAAGGTGAGCCGGGCCGCCCGCCGTCCCCACTCGGCGTTCTCCAGCGCACCGACGCTGGTGACGTACGCCGGCGTGACCGCGACGCCGGCCGCCAGTGCCTCGCTGAGGGTCATCACCGGGATCGTGTCCGGCGCCGCCCCGTGCCCGACGGTCGCCGCCAGCAGCAGGAGCGCGATCACTTGGCCGCCGGCGACGGCGCGAGCACGGTCGATTCGGCCGGGACGCGCCGCCGCTCGCGGAGCCCCTCCAGCAACGCCCACACGACCGGGACCACCAGCAGCGTCATCACCGCCGAGAAGGCCACCCCGCCGACGATCGCGTAGCCGAGCGGGCGCCGCGACGCCGAGCCGGCGCCGATCCCGATCGCGATCGGGAGTGCCCCCATGATCGTGGCGACGGTCGTCATCAGGATCGGCCGGAACCGGATCCGGCCGGCCTCGAGGATCGCGGGGATCCGCTCGAGGCCGCGCTCGCGCAGCTGGTTCGCGTACTCGACCAGCAGGATCGAGTTCTTGGTCACCAGGCCGACCAGCAGGATCATCCCGATCTGCGAGTAGAGGTTCACCGTCGCCCCGGCGAGCGTGAGCGTGAAGATCGCGCCGATCACCGCGAGCGGGACCGCCATCAGCACGGTGAACGGATGCACCAGCGACTCGAACTGCACCGCGAGCACCATGAACACGACGAGGATCGCGAGCCCGAACGCGAACAGCAGCTCGTTGCCGCTCTCCTGCAGCTCGCGGGCCTGCCCGGCGAGGGCGATGGTGGTCCCCGGCGGCAGCTGGGCGGCGGTGACCGCGTCGAGGGTGTCGATCGCCTCGCCCAGGGTGAACGTCGGCGTGACCGCCGCGGTGAGGGTGAAGTTGCGGACCCGCTGGTAGTGCGAGATCGCGCGCGGCCCGGTGGTCTCCTCGATCCCGGCGAGCGCGTCGAGCCGGATCAGCGCGCCACCGCGGCCCCGCATGAAGAGGTTGTCCATGTCGGACGGGGTGGCGCGCTTCCCGGGATCGAGCTGGAGCAGCACGTCGAAGAGCTTGTTCTCGCGCGTGAAGGTCCCCGCCCGGGTGCCGCCCAGCATCGTCTGCAGCGTCCCCGCGATGTCGGACACCGGCACGCCGAGGTCCTCGGCCCGGTCGCGGTCGTAGGCGATCGTCAGCTCCGGCTTGTTCAGCTTCAGGTCGGTGTCGACGTTGACCAGCCCGCCCACCTGCCGCGCGGCGGCGAGCAGCCGCTCGTTGGCCACGACCAGCGAGTCGTAGTTGGGGTGGCGGACGATGTACTGCAGCGGGGCCCCGAAGCCGCCGATCGCCGGCGGGTTCTGGAGGAAGACGAACGCCCCGGCAATCCCGCCGAGCTTCGGCCGCAACCGGGCGAGGATCGTCTCGGCGTCGTCGGTCCGCTCCTCGATCGGGTCGAGCAGCCCGCCCATGAAGCCGCCGTTGGGCGAACCGCCGCGCCCCACGGCCGAGAAGACGTGCTGCACTCCCGGCTCGGCGAGCAGGATCCGCTCCGCCTCGGACTGGTAGCGGTCGGTGTAGTCGAGGGTCGCCCCTTCCGGCGCGATCACCGCCCCGAAGAGGATGCCGCGGTCGTCGGCCGGGATGAACTCCCGCTTCAGCGTCCCGAACGCGAGCCAGGCCCCGACGACCAGCCCGGCGGAGCCGAGGAGCACCAGCGCCGGGTGGCGGATCGCACGCGCGAGCAGTCGCGCATAGGCGTCGGCCAGCGCGGTGAAGCCCCGCTCGAGGGCCTGGTAGGTGCGGCCGTGGCGCGTCGGCACCCGCAGGATCCTGGCGCAGAGCATCGGCGTCAGCGTCAGCGCGACGAACCCGGAGAGGAACACCGCGCCGGCGAGGGCGAGCCCGAACTCGTTGAAGAGGCGCCCGGTGTTCCCCTGCAGGAAGGCGAGCGGCACGAACACCGCGATCAGCGACGCGGTGGTGGCGATCACGGCGAAGCCGATCTCGCGGGTCCCCTCGCGGGCCGCCGTCTCGGGATCCTTCCCGAGTTCCTCCTGGTGGCGGTACGCGTTCTCGAGCACGATGATGGCGTCGTCCACCACGATGCCGATCGCGATCGTGAGCGCGAGCAGGGTGAAGTTGTTGATGCTGTAGCCGAGGGCGAACATGATCGCGAAGACGGCCACGATCGAGGTCGGGATCGCGAAGGCCGGGATCAGCGTGGCGCGGAGGTTCCGCAGGAAGAGGAAGATGATCACCACCACGAGCACGGCGGCCTCGAGGAGGGTCCGCTGCGCCTCGGTGATCGAGCGGCGCACGAACTCCGACCCGTCGAACGCCGGCTGCAGCAGCATGCCCGGCGGGAGGGCCGCCTGGATCTCCGGCAGCGCCGCGTAGATCGCCTCCGAGACCTCGAGCTGGTTGGCCTTCGACTGCCGGACGATCCCGATCCCGACCGACGAGTTCCCGTCGAAGCGGAACAGCGACCGCTCGCTCTCGGCGCCGAGCTCGACCCGGGCGAGGTCGCGCACCTTGACCGGGATCCCGTCGGCATTCGAGACCACCACGTCGGCGAACTCCTGCGGCGTGCGCAACTCGCCGAGGGAGCGCACCGTGAACTCGCGCTGGCTCGACTCGATCCGCCCCGCCGGGACCTCGACGTTCCGCGTCCGGATCGCCTGCGCCACGTCCTGGACGGTCAGCCCGCGCGCCGCGAGCGCGTTGGCGTCGAGCCAGACCCGCATCGCGTACTTCCGCTCGCCGAGGACGTTGGCGCGTCCCACCCCGGGGATCGTCTGCAGCCGCTGCTTGACCACCCGGTCGGCCACGTCGCTCAACTCGAGCCGGTCCACCCCCGGCGCGGAGAGCGAGAGGTAGAAGAACGGCTGCGCGTCGGCGTCCTGCTTGGCGATCACCGGCTCCTCGATGTCGAGCGGCAGCCGGCCGCGCACCCGGGAGACCTTGTCGCGGACGTCCTGCGCCGCCGTCTCGACATCCCGGTCGAGGGTGAACTCCAGCACGATGTTGCTCGACTGCTCGCCGCTGCTCGAGGTCATCGTCCGCAGCCCCTCGAGCGTGCTCAGCTCCTCCTCGAGGATGTCGGTCACCGAGGATTCCATCACCCGCGGGTTCGCGCCGCGCAGCGTGGTGGAGACCGAGACGATCGGCGGGTCGATGTCGGGGAGCTCGCGGACCGTCAGCCGCTGGTAGCCCAGCGCCCCGAAGAGCACCAGCGCCAGCGACAGCATCGAGGCGAAGACGGGACGACGAATCGAGAGATCGGACAGCGTCATGCCACACACCCTATCTTGCCAAGGTCCCTGCGGTCGGCCCGCACCGCCCCTGCCCGCCTACGACCCGGTGCCGGGCGGGTTTCACGCTGGAACCGGAGTCCACCGTGGCCGCCAAGCTCACCGCCCGCCAGCAGGCCCAGCTCGCCTGGCTCGAGACGCTGCCCCGCAAGTTCGAGCGGTTGACCCGGTCGATCGAGCAGCTCTCCGGGCAGCGCGCCGACGAGACCCAGGTCCGCACGACCCAGCGACTCCTCGAGGAACTGAAGGCACAGGCCTCGCAACTCAACCTGACCCCGCTGGGCGAGGCCTTCGGGATCATGGCGACGATGCTGCGGAGGCCGGGGGGACACCAATTGAAGGTCCGGGGGCTGGGGGAATTGCTCGCCGGCGCGAAGATCAACTACGAAGGGGCCCTCCGCTCGGCATCCACGCCGGAGGCAGAGGGCCCCGAGGATGCCGATCCCGCCGCGCCTACTGCTCCTTGAAGACCTTGTCGAGCACCGGCGAGGCGGTGAAGGCGAACATCGAGAAGATCACGCCGGTCAGCATCAGCGTCACGTAGGTCAGGGCGCCGATGAGGACGCCGGCGCCGAGGCCAGCCAGGATCATGCCGATGGTGTAGAGCATCGCCGGGTCTCCAGGGTCACGGGGGAAGCGGACGGGGAAACTAGCCCGGATCCGGGGGATTCGGGAGGGCCGGCCGGTGGGCGAGGGTGGTACGTTTGGCGCCATGAACCAGGCGCTTCCGCTGGCCGCCGGCACCGAGCTCGCCGACGCCATCTTCCAGGTGGCCATCACCGCCGGCCTGGCGCTCTTCGCGGTGATCCTCCACCGCTGGCTCCGGGAGCGCTGGCTCGCCTGGTGGGCGGGGGCGTGGACCCTCTACCTCGTCCGGCTGCTGGCGATCGTCGCCTTCCTCCGCACCGGCGACCTCGCCTGGCTCTTCTGGCACCAGGTCATCACCGGCTGGGTGGCGCTGGCGATCCTCTGGGCGGCGCTGGTCTTCTCCCGCAACGCCCGCTGGCGGGGCTGGTATCTCGCCTTCGCCGCCTTCCCGCTGGCCCTCGGATGGATCGCGGTGAACGGGCTGGACCAGTTCACCCTCGTCGCGATCCCGATGGTCGCCCTGCTCAGTGGCGCGACGCTCTGGACCGGCTGGGTCTTCTGGCGCCACGCCGACCGGACCGGGTCGCGCGGCTCGCGGTTCGTCGCGATCGCCTTCGCCCTCTGGGGGCTCCACCACCTCGACTACCCCTTCCTGCGCGCGAAGGGGGCGTGGGCCCCGTGGGGCTACTTCCTCGACATCCTGTTCGAGCTGGCCGTGGGGGTCGGCTTCGGGCTCATGGTCCTCACCGACCTCGCCGCGCGCCTGGCCGCGCGCCGGGAGGAGCTGACCCGGCTGCAGAGCCGGCTGGTCCGGGCGGAGGAGGGGGAGCGACGCCGGCTCGCGCGCGAGCTCCACGACGAATCGGCCCAGACCCTCTCGGCCGTCCGGCTGGAGGTCGGGATGCTGCGCGAGCAGTCCGATCCCGCCACCGCCGAGGGACTGGGGCGGGTCGTGGACCTGCTCGACCGGGGGATCGGCGGCATCCGCCGCGTCATCAACGACCTGCGCCCCGCGCTGCTCGACGACCTCGGCCTGCTCCCGGCGATCCGCGCGCTGGCCGACGACGTCACCAGTCGCGGCGGCCCGGCGATTTCGGTCCAGCTGCCGGAGGCCCTGCCGACCCTGGGCGACGAGGCGGAGCTGGCCCTCTTCCGGGCCACGCAGGAGGCGCTGAGCAACATCCTGCGCCATGCGGAGGCGCCGTCGGCGTCGATCACCGTCCTGGCCGAGCCGACGCGGGTGGTGGTCATCATCGCGGATCGCGGCCGCGGCTTCCCCGCGGGGACCGACCTCGCCACCTTCGAACGGGACGGTCGACTGGGATTGGTCGGGATGCGCGAGCGGATCGGTGCGTTGGGAGGCGAGGTGAGCGTGGACGGTGCGGACGGGGTGCGGGTGCGGGTCGAGGTCCCGGTGGTGGCGCGATGAGCGACGCCTCCGTCACGGTGTGCATCGCCGATGACCACGCGGTCGTCCGCGAGGGAATCCGGCGCGTCCTCGAGGGCGAGCCCGGCGTGCGGGTGATCGGGGAGGCGAGTGACGGCGACACCGCGCTGGAGCTGGTGGAGCGCCTCCACCCCGAGGTGCTGGTCGTCGACGTCGCGATGCCGGGCCGCACCGGGCTCGCCGTCGCGGCGGAACTCACGCGGCGCGGGAGCGCCACCCGCGTGCTGGTGCTCTCGATGCACGACGAACCGCAGTACATCCGCGAGGCGCGCCGCGCGGGCGCGCGCGGCTACCTGCTCAAGGACTCACCGCCCGCCACCCTGCGGCGCGCCGTCCGCGACGTCCAGCGGGGCATGGAGCTGTTCCCCAAGGACCTCGGACCCGTCGAGGGCGCCTCGCCCCTCGACCTGCTGACGCCCCGCGAACGCGAGGTCCTCGTCCGGATCGCGCGGGGCGACACCAACAAGGAAGTCGCCGCCCGACTCAGCATCTCCCCCCGCACCGTCGAGACCCACCGCGAGTCGCTGATGGGCAAGCTCGGCATCCGCACCGTCGCCGGCCTGACCCGCCTCGCCCTCGAGGAGGGGCTCCTCGGCGAGGGCGGCTCGCGCGCCGCAACCTGACGCGGTGCCGCGACCCGAGGGTCGCGGCTATGGCGACCCGGACGTCGCGTCGTAGACGATGCGGCCGCCGATCACGGTCATCACGTTCGTCGCCTGCAGGATCTCGGGCTCGGGGATGACCATGATATCGCGATCGAGGATCGTGAAGTCGGCCCGCTTCCCAACCGCGATCGTTCCGGCCCGATCCTCGGCGAAGGCGGCGAAGGCCGGGTAGCGGGTGAACATCGCCAGGGCCTGCTCGCGGGTGACCCGCTCCTCGGGGTGCCAGCCCGGTCCGTCGCGTCCCTGCAGGTCCTTCCGCGCAACCGCCGCGTAGAACTCGATCATCGGTTCCCCCCGCTCCACCGGCGCATCAGAACCGCCCGCGACGGGCACGCCGAGCTCGAGGAGGGAGTGCCAGGCGTAGGCCCCGGCGGTCCGGTCGAGCCCGATCCGGCTCGGGACGAAGTGGAGGTCGCCGATCGCATGCGACGGCTGCATCGACGCGATCACGCCAAGCTCGGCGAACCGCGGCAGATCGGCGGGCTGGACGATCTGCGAGTGCTCGTTGCGCCAGCGCGGTTCGGCGATCGCGCGCTCGGCGGTCGGGACCGCGGCGAGCGCGTCGCCGTACAGGTCGAGCAGCAACCGGTTGGCCCGGTCGCCGATCGCGTGACCCGCGACCTGGATCCCGCCGCGGAGGGCGGCGCGCAGCATCGCCTTGACCGCGACGGTGTCGGTGGTGATCAGGCCGAGGGTCGCCGGATCATCGCTGTAGGGATCGAGCAGCGCGGCGCCGCGCGAGCCGAGCGCCCCATCGACGACGATCTTGATCGCGCGCAGCTCGAATCGGTCGTCGAACTCGGGGGGCTGCGGGCCCAGGGCGATCAGCGAATCGGCCTGCTCGCCCGGGCCGGAGATCGTCTTGTAGAGCCGCACCTTGATCCGGTCCTGGTCGTAGAGCCGGCGCATCATCGCGACCTCGTCCCAGCTGCCGTGCATGTCGTGCACCTGGGTCCAGCCGAGGCGCACGGAGCGCTCGGAGGCCAGCTCCATCGCCCGCTCGAGCTGCGCGGTGGAGGTCTCGGGCACGTGACGTCGCACCAGCGCCTGGGCCCGATCGATCAGCATCCCCGTCGGCTCGCCGTCCACGTCGAGGTTGATCGCGCCGCCTGGCGGTGCCGGAGTCGCACCGGTGACCCCGGCGAGGCGCAGCGCGGCGCTGTTCGCGATCGACGCATGCCCATCCGCCCGCGTCAGCAGCACCGGGTGATCCGGGGCGATCCGATCGAGGTCGTGCCGGGTCGGGAACACCGGCGGATCCCAGAACGTCTCGATCCAGCCGCGGCCCGTCACCCACTCGCCCTTCGGCGTCCGTGCCACCGCCTCCTCCAGGCGCGTCAGGAAGGCGTCCTTGGTGTCGGTTCCCTCGAGGTTCAGGGTGAGCTCGCGCTGGCCGATGCCGCCGAAGTGTGCGTGCGCATCCACGAAGCCGGGATAGATGACGCGCCCGGTGAGGTCGCGCACCTCCGTGCCGGCGTCGATCCACGCCTCGGCATCCGCCTCGGCGCCGACCCAGACGATGCGCCCCTCGCGCACCGCGATCGCCTGGGCCGCCCCATCGCCCTCGCCGGTGTAGACCGTGGCGCCGCGGAGGACGAGGTCGGCACGCGGGGCGGCGTCGCCCCCGCCACACGCCGCGAGGAGGAACACCATGGGAACGAATCGACGCATGAGGACCCTGATGAGAAGCGAGAAGCGAGAAGCGAGAAGCGAGAAGCGCCGAGAGGATAGCACTGGCCCTGCGGTACGGCAATCAGGCCGCAGGGCGGTGCTTCGGCAACCGCCCGAGCTGGGCGTTCACGGCGTTCAGGTCGACGTAGGCCGGGTCGAAGTGCTCGGGGAGCCATTCGCGCAATTCGGCGGCGCGCGGGTCGAACGGTGCGGCCAGCGCGTCGAGCAGCGCGGTGTAGCGCCGTGGGCCGTCGCAGTCATCCGGTGGTGCGGCCCCGCCACCATCGAGGCAGAGCGGCACCCGCTGCCCCACCAGTCGGGGACCGACCTGCTCCACCGTCACCACGTGGCGCCAGGGTTCGCTCTCGGTGGCCGCGAGGTGGAGGATGCGGGTTCCCGGTCCGGGGGCGAGCGTCGCGATCGAGGTCTGGTCGGTCGCGCGCCGCGGGTGATCGGCGACCCCGGGATCGACGTAGCGCACCCCATCCACCTCGAAGTGGTGCTCGTCGGTGGGATCCTGCCCGAGCGAGTGCTGGATGATCCCGTGCAGCTCCAGCAGCGAGGCGCGCATCGAGACCAGCACCCGCCGCCAGATCGGCTGTCGCAGGTCGAGGACCTCGAGTCGCAGCACGGCGACATGGCCCTCGCCGTGGCGGATGCGTGGACGAGCGGATGATCCCACGGGCACCTCCGTCGGGCGGGTGCGGGTGCCGGCGCCGGCGCGGCGCCGGGTGATCAGGGCGCTGCGGTCGAGTCGGGCTCGGGCGTCGGCGGGACGTGCAGGGTGAACTGGGGACCGCCCCACTTGTCGCTGCAGAGCCCGTCCCACCCCTTCTCCCCCTTGAGCACGTCGCAGTAGAGACTCCCGGCGATCACGAGATGGAACCCGGTGGGGATCCGGCGCACGTCGGCGATCGGGATCAGCCCGCCGTTGCCCTGGCTGATGCCGAGCTCGGTGGAGTCGTTGGCCGTCCGCACGCTCATCGTGAGCGGGATCTGCCCGTCCTGCCCGATCGGCTGGACGACGGTCTTGTAGTTGCCGGGTGCGGGGTACTGCGCGGGGAGCGCGGCAGCGGGCGCGGCGATGAGCGCGAGGAGCAGCAGGGGTCGCATGGGGACTCCGGACGTGATGGGGCGGGGCCGACTCTCGACGATACACGGATGACCGGGGGTAGGGCCAGTCAGGGGGCCGCCACCCCCCACGCCCCGCCGAAGCGGAGCTGCACGCACGGCAGCAACGAGGGCTCCCCGACATCCGGCAGGATCACGGCGACCCCACCATCCCACGCCTGGACCTCGAGCCGCCGTCGCGAGCCATCAGCACCGACGACGGCGGCTTCGAGCGGCATCGGGGCCAGGCCCTCGAGGAACAGCGGCCCGGGTCGCCAGTCGTGCACGAACAGGTTGGCGACCTCGCCCTGGGTGGTGCTCCGGAACCGCGCGGTATCGGCGAAGCGCGAGGCCGAACTGCCGCGGAGGAGGTCGCCGTGCACCGCCATCCAGGGCGCCAGCGCCTCGAGGCGCGCGATCGCCTCGGGCGGGAACGCCCCGTCGCCCATCGGACCGACGTTCAGCAGCAGGTTGCCGCCCTTCGAGACGGTCTCGACGAGCATCTCGACGAGGCGTCGCGGCGTCTTCCAGTTTCCGTCCTGTCGCTTGTACCCCCAGTTGTCGTTCATCGTGACGCACGATTCCCAGTCCTTCCCCGGCGTCCCGGTATCGGGAATCACGTTCTCCGGCGTGCCGAAGTCGCCGAGGGAGACCCCGTCGGGGCGGCCGCTGCCGTTGATCCGGTCATTGACGAGGCAGTCGGGCGCCAGCCGCCGGATGTGCGCCTGCAGCGCCAGCGCGTGGGAATGCGTCCAGGTCGATTCCCACTGGCCATCGAACCAGAGGATGTCGATCGGGGCGTAGCCGGTGAGGATCTCCTCGACCTGCTCGTGCAGGTAGGCGACATAGCGCGCGTAGTCGGCGCCCGCGACCGGACGCGTCGCCGCTTCCCACGGGCGGCGCGGCAGGTAGTCCGGATGATGCCAATCCATGATCGAGTGGTACCACCCGACCCGCAGTCCCCGCGAGCGGAAGGCGGCGGCCACGTCGCGCAGGATGTCGCGTCGACCGGGAGTCGCCTCGACATCGAACGTCCCGACGCGCGAGGGCCAGAGGCAGAAGCCGTCGTGGTGCTTGGTGGTCAGCACGATGTAGCGCATCCCGGCGCGCCAGGCGAGGTCGGCCCACCGCTCCGGGTCGAACGCGACCGGATCCCATCGCTCGACCAGGCGGTCGTACTCCTCCACCGGGATCTCGGCGTTGTTGCGGATCCACTCGGCCCAGCGCTCGTCGTCGCGCCACGTCCCCGCGAGGATGCTGTAGAGGCCCCAGTGGAGGAACATCCCGAACCGTGCCTCGCGCCACCACGCCATCCGATCCCCGACGCCCACGGGCAGCGGGTGCGGACGCCAGTGGCGGGCCGGCACCAGCGCGGCCGTCGCGGCGAGCAGCTCGCGCCGGGTGAGCGCCCGGCTCACGGTCGCAGGGCCGCGCGCAGCGGCTCGAGCGAGCCGTCGTTCGGCGCCGGCTCGAGGCCGAGGATGTGCATCATCAACGGGTACACGTCCACGTTGGGGAAGGCGGGCAGCACCACGCCGCGCCGGAAGGCCGGGCCCGAGGCGAGGAACAGCGCCCGCATCGACGGGAGGGCGTTGTCGAAGCCATGGTTGCCGCCCGGGGTGACGCGGTCGATCCGCGCGCGCGACGTGACGGTCCACCCCTCCCGCGCGATCGCGACGATCGCCGGCACCCGCGGGTGCGTGCCGAACTCCAGGCGACCGGGGACATCCTGCTTCCAGTACACGTCGAGCGCCGGGTGGGCGCCGCGCAGCGCCGCGTACACCGCGGCGGCACGCCCGGGGGCCGGGGCGAGCATCACCGCGGGCCCCCAGTCGTTCACGGTGACATCGTCGAGCGAGATGTAGTCATCGAGCGCGATCACGCGATCCGGGCCGACCGGCGCCATCCCGTGATCGCTCACGACGAGCAGGTTGACCCGATCCGCCAGGCGATGGGCGCGCAGCCCCGCCACCAGTCGGGTCACCATCGCGTCGGCGAGCGCGAGCGAATCGGCCAGTCGTGGCGACCCGGGTCCGAAGGCGTGTCCGGCGTTGTCGACCGCGGCGGTGTAGAGCGTCAGCAGGCCGGGTCGCCGCGCCGCCGGGACGTCGAGCCAGGCCAGCAGCGAATCGACCCGATCGGCCTCCGGCATCCGACCATCGAAGGGCAGCCAGTGCGTCGCGTGCACGCCGCCGATCGCGGCCTCGGACCCGGGCCAGAACATCGCACTGGCCGGTCGACCCGCCTTCTCCAGTGCGACCCACACCGGCTCGCCGCCCCACCACCGCGCCTCCTGCACGGCGGCGCGGTTGCTCATCGAGAAGCTGCCGAGGACGCTGTCGCGGATGTTGTTGGCGATGATGCCGTGGTGGTCCGGGCGCAGCCCCGTGACGATCGTGTAGTGGTTCGGGAAGGTCTTGCTCGGAAACGAGGGCTCCATCCACTCGGCGCGCACGCCGACCCGGGCGAGCGAGTCGAGGGTCGGCGTCACCCCGCGTCCGAGGTAGTCGGGTCGGAACCCATCGATCGAGACGAGGATGATGACCGGCGGGTCGGACGGCCCCGGCCGCGTGGCGGGCGGGCCACCGGACGAACACGCAGTGGCCAGCAGCAGGAAGGCAAGGAGGCGGCGCATCACTGGAGGATGCGCCGCCCCGGGGTCCTGCGCCAGTCTCGTGGCCGGATCGTGGCCTAGCCGACCTGCACCGGGATGGTGCGCGGCTGGGCCTCGGCGGCCTTCGGCAGGGTCAGCGTCAGGATGCCGAGCTCCAGGTTCGCCTGCACCTGGGCGAGGTCATACTTCCCGCCGATGGTGTACTGCCGGGTGAAGGTCCCCTTCCCCTCGCGCTCCACCTTCACCGTCAGGGTGCGGTGCTCGACGCTCACGCCGACCTGCTCCGGGCGCACGCCCGGCACCTCGAGCCGGATCACGGCCCGATCCTCCAGCTCCTCGACATCGGCACCGGCCGACCAGACCGGCACGTCCATCGCCCGGGCGAAGAACCGATCGATCGCGGGCTCGACATTCCGGGTCCACGGGGTGACTGCGTTGCGAACCATGGGATCCTCCTCCTGCCCAGCACGGGCACTGCGGTGACGTTGGGTCATCGGCGGCTGCGTCCGCCGTCCGCACCTCGGAGGGGCATCGGCCGTGCCAGACCGGGTCTGCCGAGGCTGGCAGACTCCGGCCGGGGGCCGTGCCGAGTTGGCAAGCGGTGGTGTCAGGCTGGCCGGATCCCGCCCTGCCGCCCGCGGAGCCGCACCCGCCGCAGCACGAGCAGGACGCCGAACGCGAAGCCGCCCATCACCAGGAAGAAGAGCCAGTCGGGGATCGTGTCCCAGAACCAGTCGAACATCCGGAAGAGCAGGTAGACGATCAGGGCGATCCCCCCGCCCCGCGCCAGGACGAGGTCGTCGCGCCGGAGCCCGAGCCAGGTCATGGCGACGAAGGCCCCGAAGCCGACCACCTGGTAGATCCCCTCGGTCGCCGCCCCCTGGCCGAGCCAGGAGAAGGCGCCGTTGATCCCCATCACCAACAGCGCCATCACCACCGCGAACGTCCCCGCGATCCGCCACGAGAGCCGGAACAGCGGCGGCCCGACGAGCGGCGACCGGGCGAAGACGAACGCGAGCAGCCCCCCGAGGAGGACCGGTTCCCCGTACTGGAGCGAGTGCCCGAGGTCGACGCCCCGCCGGAGGCCGTCGAGCGACCAGAACCCGAGCCCGAGCGCGACGATCCCGATGATCTGGGGCAGGAGAAGTCGCCAGCGCATCGCGATCAGCATCGCGAACCAGCCGACGAGGAAGAACGGCCAGCGCGCATCGGGCAGCTGGTAGAGCTCGAGCGTCGCCGGACTGGCGACCGCCAGCGCGATGCTCGCCACCACGGCCACGATGTTGGCGATGTAGCCGGAGCGGTCGCGCCGGGCCGCCACGGCGATCGCCGGGACGAGGAGGAGCGGTGGCACCCAGACCAGCGCCAGCTTCGCGCCGGCGCCGAGGTGATCCCAGACCGAGGCGACGAACATCGCCCAGGCGATCGAGAGTGCCGCGGCGCCGAGGAGGGTGGCGAGTCGCATCCCGGCGGAGAGGCGGGCCTCCTCGCGATTGAGGTCGAGCGCCTCGTCGCGCCCGAGCTCGCGCAGCACGGCGTCGTGATGCCGCCCGATCGCCGCGAGCACCGGGTCGTCCGCACCGACCGCGCCCTCGGCCACCAGCGCGGCGACCTCGTCGCGGAAACCGAGGATCCGGCGGATCCGCTGCTGCGGCGTCACGGGGCGAACCGCCAGGCCGGGGCGCCGTCGCGGGTCAGCGGCACCCGCGGATCGAGCAGCGCGCGCACCATCGCGATCGGCATCGGCCCCACCTCGAGCACCGCATCATGGAAGGCCCGCTCCGACATCCGGCCCTCGGTGACGAGCTCGCCGAAGACCGACCGCAGCTGCATCCCCCCCAGCAGGTAGCCCGCCTGGTAGAGCGGCGAGTAGGTGCCGTTGAACGAGCGACGCACCTCGCCGGTCGCGCTCGCGCGCTCATGCCCGACCGCGTCCACCAGGAAATCAATGCACTGCTCGGGGGTCCACTCGCCGAGGTGGAACCGGAGCGAGAAGATGATCCGAGCGGCCCGGTGCATCCGCCAGAAGAGCATCCCCATCCGGTTCTCGGGCGTCAGCGGAAAGCCGAGGTCCCAGAGGTGCAGCTCCCACCAGAGCGCCCATCCCTCGGTGTAGAACGGGGTGCCGAAGATCCCGCGCGCGGTGCCATTGCGGGCCGCCGCGAACCCCTGCAGGTGATGGCCGGGGATCAGCTCGTGCTGCACGGTCGCGCGGGAGCCGTGCAGGTTGTTGGCGCGCAGCGTCATCCGCTTCTCGGCGTCGGTCATCCCGTCGGTCGGGGACGAGACCAGGATCACCTCGCCGCCGAGGAAGAACGGGGAGACCTTCTGCTGCTCGGCCGACATCATCTCCATCCGCCAGATCTCCTTGGCGAGCGGCGGCACGGTGACGAGGTCACGCGTCTCGACCCAGGTGATCGCCTCGCGCGCCATGTCGCGGACCGCGAGCGCCTGGGTTCCCACCGGGGCGAAGTCGTCCTTGACGCGCTCGGCGGCGGCCTTCCAGTCATCGCCGAACCCCATCTCGCGCGCGGCCCGACGCGCCTCGACCACGAGCCCGGCGTACTCGCGCTCCGCGAGCGCGATCAACTCGGCCGGCGTGTAGGCGATCATCTCGGCCCGCAGCTCCTCGGCGAGGCCGTCGGCGCCGATCGGGTCGCCCACGATCGGCTCGTCCTCGCCCTCCTTCGCCCCCACCAGCTGCTCACGGAGGTACCGCCGCCAGCCGACGAGTGCCTCGTCGAAGCGCTTCGCCGGCTCCGCGATCCACCAGGTCATCTCGGCGTCGTAGCCCTGGTAGAAGCGGAGCCACCCCTGGAACTCGCGCCGCAGGTCGGCCACCGCCTCCGCGGCGCGGAGCGCGACGACCCGCGTGGGACGGTTGGCCGGCGTCGCCATCGCCGTGCGCGCGGCCGCGAGACTCGCGGTCATCGCCTCGAGCTGGCGCGCGGCCATGGCGGGATCGGGGCGCACGAGGCGGCGGCGCGTCTCGAGCAGGTCGAAGAGGGTGGCGGCGAACGGCAGCACCGGCGCCATCTCGGTCGCCAGCCGCTCCTCGCGATCGAGCAGGGCGAGCTCGTGCCGGAGGCGATTGTCGAGGAGCAGCCAGTCGACCTGGGCGGGCCGCGTCAGCCGTTCGAACGGCAACGCCGCAAGGGAGTCATGCCACGCGGCGTGAAACGACCGGAACCGCGCGCGTCGCTGCGGCGAATAGTCGACGGTGTAGCGCCGGCCGAGCGCCTGGCGGTCCGTCGCCCAGCGCTCGAGCAACGGCACCAGTTCGCTCCGCGGGCGCGCGAGCAGCGCGGCGAGGTCGGGGACGACCGAATCGCGCGCCTGGGCGGCGACGGGCAGGGTCACCAGCGTGCAGAGCAGGACGAGCGTGATGGAGCGCATGCGCGGACCTCGGCGAACGGGAACGGGGGCGAGGCCCGAAAGTTCGTCGTCGTCACGCCCGTCCGGAAGGACCGGACACGCCACCCCTCACCGCCGCGGGGTGCACCCCAGCACGCCGAACCGCCCGAGGATGCGCTCGAGCGGGCAGAAGGCGGTGAAGCTCGACTGCACGAGGTTCACGCCCACGAAGGCGGTGAACAGGAACCACCCCGGGTGGACCCACCACCCGAGGGCGAGCGAGACGAGCACGAACACGCCGGCGAAGCGACGAATGATGCCATCGGGACACATGCGCAGGATTCCTCGTGAATCAGGGTTCAGAGCATCGCCTCGACCGGCAGGACGAAGCAGTGGAGTCGTTCACCGCTCGGGAGCGCGGCCGCGGCGGCCCGGGCGTCCGACAGGACGGCCGCGACCCGCTCGGCCTCGACGACGCTGAACATCGCCGAGCCGCTCCCCGGGTGGGCGCGGGTTCCCTCGCGACGCCCGGTCTCGCCGGCGCCATGCACCCGCCCGAGGTCGGTGTGGCCGACGAGGCCGAGGTCCCGCACCAGGTCGTGCAGCTGGTCGGGGCGGGAACCCTGGTAGAGGAAGAGCAGCAGCTTCATGGGGTCGCCTCCTCGCGGCGTCGGCGCATCAGCTCCCAGTAGAGCAGGGGCACGAGCACCATGGTCAGGGCGGTCGCGGCGATCGCGCCGCTCATCAGCGCCACCGCCAGCCCCTGGAAGATCGGATCGAGCACCATCACGAGGCCGCCGATGACCACCGCGGCGGCGGTCAGCGCGATCGGCCGGAACCGCACCGCCCCCGCCTCGATCACCGCGTCCTCCAGCCGCTGCCCCCGCGCCTCGGCGAGCTGGATGAAGTCGACCAGCAGGATCGAGTTGCGAACGATGATCCCGGCGAGGGCGATCATCCCGATCATCGAGGTGGCGGTGAAGAACGCGCCGCTCGCGGCATGCCCGGGAAGGATCCCCACCAGCGTGAGCGGAATCGGGGCCATGATCACCAGCGGGATCGTGTAGGACTGGAACCAGCCGACCACGAGCAGGTAGATCAGCAGCAGGACCACCGCGAACGCGAGGCCGAGGTCGCGGAACACCTCGATGGTCACCTGCCACTCGCCGTCCCACTTCAGCGCGAGTTCGTCGAGGTGCTCGGGCTGGACCGCATTGTACCGGGCGATCGGCCGGCCCGCGACGCGGACCGTGTCGAGGACGCGATTCATCGCGAGGATCGCGTACACGGGCGACTCGATGGTCCCCGCGACCTCCGCGGTCACGTACACCAGCGGGCGCAGGTTCCGCGACTGCCGCGACGGGGTGCGATGGGTGCTGTCGACGGTGACGAAGCGCGCGAGCGGCATCGGCCCGGTCGGCGTGGCGACCTGCAGCGCGAGCAGGGCCGAGAGGTCGCGGCGATCGGCGGCGCCGAGGCGCGGCACGATCAGCACCGGCTCCCGCGCCGTCGGTTGCGCCGCCCGGCCGACCGGCATCCCCGACAGCCCCAGCGCGAGGACGTCGGTCACCTGCTCGACCGCCACGCCGGCGGCGCCGGCGCGGGCGCGGTCGACCCGCAACACCACGCGCTGCTGCGGCGCCTCGATCGACCAGTCGATGTCGACCACCCCAGGGGTCGCCTCCATCACCGCACGCACCCGTTCCGCCGCGGCCATGCGGGTGGCGTCGTCCGGGCCGTACACCTCGGCGACGAGGGTGCTCAGCACCGGCGGGCCCGGGGGGATCTCCGCGACCTTGGCGCGCACGCCGTGGCGCGACGCGACCGCTTCGACCAGCGGCCGGACCGCGACCGCGATCTCGTGGCTCTGCCGCGAGCGCTCCCCCTTGGGCAGCAGGTTCACCTGGACATCGGCGACGTTGGGCCCCCGGCGCAGGAAGTAGTGCCGCACCAGGCCATTGAAGTTGAACGGCGCCGCGGTCCCCGCGTACGTCTCCGTGCTCACCACCTCCGGGACCTGCCGGACCGCGGCGGCGACCTCGTCGGCCACGGCGGTCGTGGTCTCGAGCGGCGTCCCCTCGGGGAAGTCGAGCACGACCTGGAACTCGGACTTGTTGTCGAACGGCAGCATCTTGACCTGCACCAGCCGCACGGCGAGCAACGCCATCGAGCCCAGCAGCAGGAGCACGGTGCCGAGATAGACCATCCGTCGGCGCCCCGGCCGCTCGAGGAGCCCGCGCATCAGCCGGGCGTAACGCCCATCCGCCACGGGAGCCGCGGTCGCCTCGTGCGTGCCGGCCTGCACGTGGCCGGCGAGCAGCTTCAGCGCCAGCCACGGGGTGATGATGAACGCGACCCCGAGCGAGGCGAGCATCGCCGCGGACGCGCCGATCGGGATCGGCCGCATGTAGGGCCCCATCATCCCCGACACGAACGCCATCGGCAGGATCGCCGCGATGACGGTGAAGGTGGCGAGGATCGTCGGGTTGCCGACCTCGTCGACCCCCTCGAGCGCCGCCGCATCGGGATCGCGCCCGCCCATGCTCAGGTGGCGGTAGATGTTCTCCACCACCACGATCGCATCGTCGACGAGGATGCCGATCGAGAAGATCAGCGCGAACAGCGTGATCCGGTTCAGGGTGTAGCCGAGCAGGTAGTACACGAAGAGGGTGAGGGCGAGCGTGACCGGGACGGCCACGAGCACCACGAGGGCCTCGCGCCAGCCGAGGAAGAGCCCGATCAGCACGGTCACCGACAGGGTCGCGATCACGAGGTGGAGGATCAGCTCGGAGGCCTTCTCCGAGGCGGTCTCGCCGTAGTCCCGGGTCACGCTCACCTGCACGCCGTCGGGGATGAGCCGGCCGCGAGCCGCCCCGACCCGTTCGAGGGCGGCATGGGTGACGGTCGTGGCATTGGCCCCGGGCCGCTTGGCGAGCGCCAGGGTGACCGCCGGTCCCGCGTGGGTCGCGTCGGCGTGCCCGACATGCGTGTCCGCCTCCGGCGGCGCCTCGACGACGGTCGCGACGGCACCCAGCGGAATCGCGCGGCCGCCGCGCGACGCGACGATCACGCCCGCCGCGTCGGCCGCCGTCACGATCGGCGCGCCGACCTCGACGAGGAGCACGCCCGAGGCGGTGGTGAGTTCGCCCGCCTGCCGCCGACCCGCCCCGCCCTGCAGCGCGGCGACGACCTCGCCCGCGGAGACGCCGGTGGCCGCGAGCCGTGCCGGGTCGAGTGTGACCCGGACCTGCCGCGGGGCGCCCCCGATCGTGAAGGTGCGGGCGACGTCCGGGATCGTGCGAAGTTCGTCCTCGAGGTGCACCGCGATCGCGCGCAGCGCCTCGGCGTCGAGCCCGGCGCCGTGCAGGGTGAGGGCGAGGACGGGCACGTCATCGATCGAGTGCGGCGTGACGAGCGGCGGCATCACGCCCGGCGGGAGCTGGTCGAGGCCGGCCTGCAGCTTCGCGTGCACCTTGCTCACGCTCAGGTCCTGGGGTTCACCGACCGCGAAGCGCACGGTCGCCATCGCCCACCCCTCACCCGCGAGCCCGTACACGTGCTCCACCCCGGCGATCTCCCGCATCCGGCGCTCGATCGGTCGCAGGACGGTCTCCTCGACCTCCAGCGGGTCCGCGCCCGGCAGGCGGGTCATCACGTCGATCATCGGGACGGAGATCTGCGGCTCCTCCTCCCGCGGCGTCGCCACGATGGCGAGGCCGCCGACGGCGAGCGAGGCGATGGTCACCAGCGGCGTCAGCTTCGAATGCAGCCACGCCGCCGCAACCCGACCGGCGATGCCCATCAGTCCGTCCCCGCGTCGGCCGCGAGCACGACGCTGTCCCCGCGCACCAGCCCGGCCACCACCTCGACCCGATCGTCGACGGTCGGCCCGAGCCGGACGATGGTGTGGAGGTCGCCGCTCGCCGTGCGCCGTCGCACGGCGTGCAGATCGCCAGTGGAGGTGACCGCCGTCGCGGGAACGAGGAGCACGCGCCGCTCGGCCGTGGGGAGGCGCAGGGTCGCCGCACTCCCCGGCAGGATCGCGCCGCCCGGATTGGCCACGAGGGCGTTGATCGTGTACGTCCCACCGCCACCGCGGGCGATCCCCTCGATCCGTGCTCCGACGGCATCACCCTCGACCACCGCCACGAGACTGTCGCCGGGCCGGAGTCCGGCCGCCAGCGGTGCCGCGACCGTCGCCGCGACCCGCAACTCGCCGCGACGATCCACCACCATCACCGGCGTGCCCGGCGCCACGAAATCACCGACGTCGACGCTGCGCGAGGCCACGATCCCGTCGAACGGCGCGCGGATCTCGCCGTAGGTCAGCGTCGCCCCGAGCTCCGCGAGCGCGGCCTCGGTCGCCCGCACCCCCGCCTCCGCGCGTGCCAGCCCCGCCTCGGCGAGGTCGACCTGGGCGCGCGGCGCGGCGCTGTCGGCCAGCAAGGCCCGCATCCGCGTCGCGGTGAGTCGGGCGAGGTCGCGCTGCGCCACCGCATCGGCCGCGGCGGCCTCCGCCTGGCGCTGCTTCGCGATCAGGTCGGCGACGTCGAGCCGCACGAGCAGCTGACCGGCCTGCACCGGCTGGCCCTCGACGACCGTGACCTCGGTCACCCGGGCCATCAGCCGCGTCGACAGCGTCGCACTCTCCCGCGGCGCCGCCACGCCGACGGCCTCGACCGTCGCGGTCATCACCGTGTCCACGACCGCCACCGCGCGACCGCTGGTGGGCGGCGGCGCGACCGCCTCCGGGGTCGGACCACCGCAGGCCGCGGCCAGCGCGAGGACACCAGGAAGGAAACCAGCACGCATCGGGGTCACTCCGGAGTTGACATCGCCGCATCGAGCTGCGCGGCGAGGGGCATGAGATCGGCGCCACGGACATGCCGGAGCGTGGCCAGCGCCAGGAGGAGATCGTGTCGGGCCCGCGACGCCGCGAGGTCGGCACCGAGCGCCGTCGCCTGCGCGTCGAGGAGCTCGGCGACCGTGGCGAGTCCGCCCTCGTACTTGCGGGCCACGATGCGATGCGCCTCGACGGCCTGCGCCGCGCCTCGCGTCGTGCTCGCCACCGCCAGTCGCGCCACCGCGAGTGCCCGCTCCGCCGCGGCGGCCTCGAGACGGGCTCCCGCCTCGAGCGCCTCCCGACCGGTACGCGCCGCGTCCGCGCTGGCGCGCGCCTCGCGGCGCGCCGCCAACTCGGCGCCTCCGCTGAACGGTGACCACGAGGCCATCACGCCGACGGTCCACAACGGACGACCGCCGAGCGGCGCCGTGGGATCGTGCCACTCGTAGCGACCGAAGGCATTCACGCGCGGCAGCAGCGCCGCGCCGCGGCTCGTCGCGGCGGCGGTTGCCGCGGCCGCATCAAGCGACGCGGCCTGCACGTCGCCGCGCCTCTCGATGGTCGGAAGGTCCGCCACCAGTCCGTCGTCCGGCACGTCGGGCAGGATGCCCGGCAGCGCGAAGGCACTGTCGCCGGGTGCGCCGAGGAGGAGCGCGAGGCGCCGGCGCGCCACCCACGCCTCGAGGTCGGCCGATCGCTGCTGCGTCTCGAGGTCGCCAAGTCGCACCTGCGCGAGCAACACATCCGACGGCGTCACCACCCCGTTCCGCAGCGCGCTCTCGGCCTGGCGCAGGTGGGCATGCGCTGCCGCCACCGCGGCCGCGAGCACCGCCGCACGTTCCCGGGCGAGGACCGCGCCGAGGTACCCCTGCACCACCTCCAGCTGCACCGTGGCCGCTGTCCAGTCGGCGCGCGCCCCCTCGGCCTCCGCTGCACGCAGCGCAGCGCGCCGCCCGGACCAGGCATCGAGGTTGAGCAGCGGGATCTCGCCGATCACCGCCGTGCCCACGTCCGTTCGGGCCGCGGGCCGGTTCAGGCCGGCGGGGTCGAACGCCGCGGGGGTGACGGCGCGCTGGCGCAGCAGGAAGCCGAAGGCCCCGAGCGGATCGTCGGTGCGGATCGCCCCCAGCTCCCCGCGCACGCTCGGGAGCACTCCCCGGCCGGCCGCGGCCGCGCGGGCGCGGGCCGCCTCGTGCAGGGAGCCGGCGACCCGGTTCGAGTAGGCATCGGAGGTCGCGCGGCCAAGGGCCTCGCGGAGGGAGAGGGTCGGCGACTGGGCGCCAAGCGGGGGGAGCAGGACCAGGAGGCCGCTCAACAGGGCAAGGCGGAGACTCGGGATGCGCATGGCTCTAGCATATACCTATATACTCATATTGTCAACAGTGGCGACCCGACGCGACCCACCCCAAGCCCGCCGTCAGCGCGCCCCGGACCCTCCCGCGCCAACGATCCGGTAGCGTCGGAGCTCGGCGTCGTCGGGACTCGCCTCATCCAGCGGGGCGCAGACGAGGGCGAGCCGATCCGCCGCCAGCGCCCACTCGCCGGCGAAGCCGGGGCAGGTGAGCGCCACGGTGCCGAGTTGGGTTCCGTCGGCGAAGATCTCGGCGGCCACCACGCTATCTGCTTCGGTCGCCCGCAGGATCCAGAGACGCCCGTCGCCGTCGCTGCGCGGGTGAGACGGACCGCTGACCCACGGCACCGGCTCCTCGGCGAGCCGCCGCCGCTCGGCCGCCACGCCGGCCTCCCCGCCCGTGATCATCCCGGCGTCGCGCGCCGCAGTGAGCAGCCGCTCGACCTCCGCGGGGCTCCGGTGGCGGTCCGGGAGGTCGCGATCGATGACCGTGTGCAACCGCCCATCGGCCTGATAGAGCCCGAAGGTGAACCGCGCCCCGTCCCCGATGACCACGCCGCCTCGCCAGGTGCCGAGTACCGCCGTCGCGGGCCGGGCGCTGGCCGAGGTGCCGGTAGCGAAGAGGGCGCGGTAGAGGGAGTCGTCGACGGAGATGGGTGCCATCGACTCCCCGGAGGTGGGATCGACCAGGACCGGGATGCGTCCGCCGGGACCGCTGCGCATGGCGAGGAGGTGCTCGCCGAGGGGCCAGAGGAGTGGCAGCGCGTCGCGGCCGGCCTCGTGGCTCTCGACGAACCGACCGTCGCGCCCCCAGACGATCAGCCGCCGCGTCGCGAGATCGAAGCCGACGACGGAGTCGCCCACCAGCCGCATCGGCACGGCGAATCGCGCCTCTCCCGGCCCCTCGCCGACCCCGCCGATCGGTTGCTGCCGGCCATCCGGTTCGACGAGGACCAGCGCCGACTGGCTCAGGCGTGGCGCCGCGAAGAGCCAGCTCCCCTCCCCGTCGATCGCGATCCGGGAGCGCGGCGAGAGGCCATCGATCCCGGTGACCGGTGCCAGGGCGACCAGCTCGGGCAACGCGGCGTTGCCGGGCGCAGGCGCCACGGCGGATCCACCGCAGCTGGCGAGACTCCCCAGCACCAGCACGCCGGGGAGCCATCGCCGAGGGGCGAGACGGGCGCCCGAAGGCACCCGCCCCGTTCCCGCACGGCCGTGGCAGCTCACCACGCCGTCCCTTCGTGGAAGGTCTTGCAGATGATCTCGGCCATGTCGGTGCGGATGAAGCCGTTGGGGTAGTTCGGGTTGCACTCGCTCCAGTAGGCCGTGCCGGGGTAGGAGCAGAAGGTCCCGGCGTAGTAGCAGCGGATGTGGTCCGACGGCGTCCCGGTCTCCGCGCTCAGCTGCCGCACCGCGCCGGCGATGGTGGCGATCCCGAGGACGGCGGAGGCGGCGACGATGGTGAACTTCGACATGATGGAACTCCTTGCAGGTGAAATGAGGTGACACGGGCCGCGACGACCCGGTCGAGCACGAACGGCTCGAGGGCAAGGCTACGCCCGACCTCACACCTGCACCAGCGTGGAGTTCGATCCTGATACAACCGTCAAGAATTGCGACAGTCAGTGCGGGGACGTCATCCGCGAGACCACCGCCGCGGCTTCGGCGATCGTGAACGGCTTCTCGACGACCGGCCGACCCGCGCTCCGGAGGAATGCCGCGGTGCTGGGTTCGACGACGTCACCGGTGACGAAGATCAACCGGTCCAGCAAGGCCGGGAATCGCGCCACGAGCTCCGCGTGCAGCCCCTGCCCGCCCATCCCGGGCATCCGCAGGTCGCACAGGATGACCGACGGCCACGCCGCCGGGTTGGTCTGCGCGAGCAGGGCGATCGCGGCCTCCCCCGAATCGACCTCGAGCACCGGCCACTCCCAGAAGTGGAAGATCCGCCCGATCGTGGTGCGCACCGCGGATTCGTCGTCGACGATGAGCACCGGCAACAGGTCGTCGGTATCGCGTCGCCGCACCGGCGGGCAGCGAACCGGTGCCTCGGGTTGCGGTTCGGGCGGATCGGGGAGTGCGCAGCGCTCGAGTGTCACGACCATCCGGGCCCCGATGCCGGGGGCGGGGCGATTCTCGAGCACGAGGGTCCCGTCGTGGCGCTCGACGAGGGCGCGCGAGACCGGCAGGCCGAGGCCGGTGCCGAGCCCGAGCTTCTTGGTCGTGAAGAACGGCTCGAAGATGCGGTCCTGGTGCAGCGGATCGACGCCCGGCCCGGTGTCCTCGACCATCACCAGGCCCCGCTCGGCATGGGTCCCCAGGCGGACCGTCACCGTGCCGCCAGGGCCGGCCGCATCGATACCGTTCTCGAGCAGGTTGGTGACCACCTGTTCCATCCCGATCCGGTTCGCGAGCACCCCGACCGGCTCGGGACCGGGCTCGACGCGGAGCGCAACGCCCCGCTCCGCTGCCCGGGGGCGCTGCACGGTGACGACGCGCTGCACGAGGTCGGTCAGGTGGACCGGTTCGCCGGGGTCCTCGCCCGGTCGGACGAAGGCCAGCAGGTCGCGCACGATGTGCCGTGCCCGCTGGGCCTGCTCGTTGATCAGCCGGATGCTTTCGCGCGCGTCCAGGTCCACGGCGACCTGCGACAACTGCTCGCTCTGTCCCAGCACGACCGTGAGCGGATTGTTCAGTTCGTGGGCCACGCCGGACACGACGCGGCCGATCGCCAGCATCTTCTCCGAGGCGGCCATCTGTCGCTCGAAGGCCTCGCGCTCGGCGGCCGCTTCGAGCTGCGTGGTGAGGTCGCGGAGGATCGCGACCCCGCCCGCCGGGCCGTCGTCGCCCGGGAGCGGCCCGGTCGTCACCTCTGCGGGGAACCGGGTCCCGTTGGGTCGGATGCCGGTCCCCGTCCATGCCCCCGCCGCCAGCAGGACCCCGTCCTGTCCCGCGGCAGCGGTGGTGAGGGGCTCACCCTCGGGCACTACCAGGCGACCGAGGTCCCGCCCGACGAGGGCGGCGGGCGGCAGGCGGAAGAGGCGCCCCGCTGCGGCGTTCGCCAGCACGACGCGCCGGGCGGGGTCCACCGTCACGATCGCCTCCCCGGCTGCCTCGATGATCCGCTTGAGCCGGTCCTCCGACGCCCCGACCTCCCGCAGGCGCTCCTCCTGGGCCGTGGCCGCGAGCAGGACCGAGTCCTGCACGACCAGCACCACCACCGCGGCGCCGAGCAGCGCGACGAGCACCGCCATTCCAAAGTCGTGTCCGCTGGCGATCCGATCGGCGAGCCAGTCGCCAGCCAGCCGGTGGAACACCGTGGTCGGGGCGACCTGGAACAGGGTGGTGACGGCGGCGAAGATGACCATCGTCGCCGCGAGGAAGGTCATCCCCCGGGTGCGCTGGCCGCGCGCCGCGGCGAAGAGGAGCTGCGCCGCGCCGACGAACAGCAGCGGCATCGCCAGCAGCATGAACCGCTTCGCGAGCGCGAACTCGTCGACCACTCCCACGGCGAGCGCGAGGAGCGCCCCGCCGATCACCACGGCCTGGATCAGGCTCGGCGTGAATCGCTTGCCGCTCGCCTGCACCGCGGCGAGGGTCACCAGCAGCACGAAGAGCACCTGGGCCGGGAACCCGAGGTAGTCGAAGAGGATGCCGACGGCGTCGGGGACGAGCGGTCGCCCCAGGAGCGCGCCGAGGGCGGAGAGGCCCGGAACCGTCGTCGCGACCAACAGTGCGGACCATGCCGCGATCCAGGTCGGCATCAGCCGGCGCTGGGCGCCGAACCGCGGCAGGGTGAGGAAGAAGACGAGCAGCAGCGCGGCTGCGACCCAGTGGGCCAGCTGCCCCGCGAAGCGGAGCTGGCTGAAGTCGATGGTGGTCACCGCTTCCACGTGGTCATCCGGCCCGTCCTCCTACTCCTCGGTCGGCACCATCAGCGGTAGAGCGTGCTGCCCCCCGCCCGGAACTCTGCGGCCTTCTCTGCCATCCCCTCCGCCGCGGCCTGGGCGGCCGCGGCATCCCGAATGTCCTGGGAGATCCGCATCGAACAGAACTTCGGCCCGCACATCGAACAGAAATGTGCCACCTTCGCCCCCTCGGCCGGGAGGGTCGCGTCGTGATACGCCAGCGCCGTCGGGGGATCGAGCGCCAGGTGGAACTGGTCCCGCCAGCGGAACTCGAACCGCGCCTTGCTGAGCGCATCGTCGCGCGCCTGGGCGCGGGGATGCCCCTTGGCCAGGTCGGCCGCGTGGGCCGCGATCTTGTAGGTGATGACGCCGGTCTTGACGTCCTCGCGATCCGGCAGGCCGAGATGCTCCTTGGGGGTGACGTAGCAGAGCATGGCCGTGCCGTACCAGCCGATCATCGCCGCCCCGATCGCGCTGGTGATGTGATCATAGCCGGGTGCGACGTCGGTGGTAAGCGGGCCGAGGGTGTAGAACGGCGCCTCGCCGCACCACGCGAGCTGCTTGTCCATGTTTTCCTTGATCAGGTGCATGGGGACGTGGCCCGGGCCCTCGTTCATCACCTGCACCTCGTGCTCCCACGCGATCCGGGTCAGCTCCCCCTGCGTCTCGAGCTCGGCGAACTGCGCGGCATCGTTCGCATCCGCGATGCTGCCGGGCCGCAGCCCATCGCCCAGCGAGAACGACACGTCGTACGCCGCCATGATCTCGCAGATCTCGCGGAAGTGCGTGTACAGGAACGATTCGCGGTGGTGGGCCAGGCACCACTTCGCGATGATGCTGCCCCCCCGCGAGACGATTCCGGTCATCCGCTGCGCGGTCATCGGGATGTAGCGGAGCAGCACGCCGGCGTGCACCGTGAAGTAGTCCACCCCCTGCTCGGCCTGCTCGATGAGGGTGTCGCGATAGACCTCCCAGGTCAGGTCCTCCGCGACGCCACCCACCTTCTCGAGGGCCTGGTAGATCGGGACCGTGCCGATCGGGACCGGCGCGTTGCGCAGGATCCACTGTCGGGTCTCGTGGATGTCGGCGCCGGTCGAGAGGTCCATCACCGTGTCCGCGCCCCAGAGCGTCGCCCAGCGCAGCTTGGCGACTTCCTCCTCGATCGAGGAGACGACGGCCGAGTTGCCGATGTTGGCGTTGATCTTCACGTGGAAGGCGCGGCCGATGGCCATCGGCTCGAGCTCGGGATGGTTGATGTTCGCGGGGATGATCGCGCGCCCGCGCGCCACCTCGCTGCGGACGAACTCCGGCTCCATCCCCTCGCGCGTCGCGACGAAGGCCATCTCCGGGGTGATCTCGCCGCGGCGGGCGAAGTGCATCTGGGTGATCGGTCCCCGGCCGCGCACCACCTCGCGCCGCAGCGCGGGCGGCATCGCCAGCCCCAGCGCCTGGTCCCGCGTCGGCAGCGCCTCGACGGCGCGCGCGCGGATCCAGGGCTCGCGCAGCGCGGGCAGCCCCTCGCGGACGTCGATGTCCTGCGGCCCCGAGGTGTCGTAGACCCGGAGCGGCGGGTTGGGCGCCTCGAGGGTGATCTCGCGCATCGGCACGCGCACGCCGAGCGGGCCGTCGACGTGCACCTTCCGCGAGCACGGGAAGGCATCGGCGAACGAAGTGGATTCGGGTGACAGGGTCGTGGCCATCGGTACCTCCGGACGGGTCTGCCTCCCTCCGCCGGTCTGAACCGGGTCAGGTTCGAAGGGTGCGTCTCAATCGCCGACCCGACGTGGTCGGCGATGCCCCTGGCAGATACGACAAAACTAGTCGGCGATCGCCGCGATGGCTGGCGCGATCCGGGCCGAGGTGAATATTGAAGCGAGGCACCGTCCCTCGCGGCCCCCTTCCTGTTCCTCGGAGGTCCCATGCGACGCTTGCTCCTCGGTGGCGCGACCCTCGCCGCCGCCCTGCTCCTCCTCGCACCGCTCGGTGCGCAGGGCTTCGTCGGGGGTGGTGTCACCCTCCCCTCGGGCGACTACAACACCTACGCCAAGCCGGGCTGGATGATCAACGCCGGCATCACCCCGTGGCAGAGCGCGAACGACCGCGCGAAGCTCTGGGCCGAGGGCTTCTTCGGCTCGAACAGCCATGACGACGTCGACGGCGACAAGACCACCCTGTACGGCGGTCTCGGCTCGCTCACCTACAACCTGACCGAGGGCGGGAGTGCGGTGCCGTACCTGATCGGCTCGGTGGGGTACATGGTGCACAAGTACTCCTCCGACGAGTTCCCCGACGACGAGGGCTCGGAGGGCGGGCTCACCTTCGGTGGGGGCGCCGGCCTGGGCCTCGGCAAGTTCTACGTCGAGGCGCGCTACTTCACCGCTTCGATCGAGGACGCGACGACGGCATTCATCCTCGTCGCGGCGGGAATCACCTTTTGATCGCGGCATCACGGCTGGCGCGGCGCCCGGCCGTGTCACGATATTGCAACGGACCGGCCGGTTGGGGCATCCTTCCGGCCGATCCGCGGAGCGTGCCGCTCCGCGTCCTCGACCGCATCGCGTCGATGCGGTCGCCCGGGAGGCCGCGGCTTCCCAGCCCCATCTTCGGAGGTACCATGCGTCGTCTGTTTGCCGGTGCAGCACTCCTCGTCGCGACCGCCTCGTTCGCGGCCGCTCCCGCGGCCGCCCAGTCCGACATGGAATTCTTCGTCGCCGGCGGCCTCAACCTGCCGAGCAGCGACTTCGGCGATGCCTTCAAGTCCGGCTGGGTGGCGAACGCCGGCCTCTCCTTCTTCAGCACCGCCGAGGGGCGGGCCAAGCTCTGGCTGGAGGGGCTGTACACCCAGAACAAGTTCGATGACGGGACCGACGACAAGAGCACCATCATCGGCGGCCTCGGCTCGCTGACCTACAACCTCACCGCGGGCAGCACGACGACGCCCTACCTCATCGGGTCGGTCGGCTACCTCTCGCAGAAGACCACCGACGGCGACGACAGCACCACCGAGAGCGGCATCGGCTTCGGTGGCGGCGCCGGGATCAGCTTCGGCAAGTTCTATGTCGAGGGGCGCTACCTCACCGCCTCGTTGTTCGACAACGTGACCACGGCGTTCATCATGGCGACGGTCGGCATCACGTTCTGATCGGCGCACACCACGGTGTCACCCGACGGCCCGTCACTCCGGTGACGGGCCGTCGTGCGTCGGGGCCTCGAGCATCTGGTACACCAGGGTGCGGTAGCGATCGTGCAGCGTGGAGCCGTTCGCCGGCAGCAGCTGCGTCATCACGACCGC
>ERZ795053.279-NODE-279-length-64402-cov-6.745489_pt1 | contig 64402 bp, 58 predicted proteins | sample MGYA00375137_ERZ795053 | MGnify/ENA primary metagenome ERZ795053 (study PRJEB30182, sample SAMN05720284) | activated sludge metagenome | isolation source: Anaerobic digester | place: Hong Kong | collected 2014-12-17 ...
CCATTTGTCATCACGTTTTGGGTAGTAATGTATTCAAATACTACAATTTGAATTAAAACATCTTCTAAATTAGCAAAGGATAACAATGTGACATCAATATCCATAACAGTACCTTCGCCGGAAACCGATGTGTTTGTTCCAATGAGATTAACATATGCATCTTTGGCAAGGGATTCATCAAACCAGGTTTGAATGGTTCCCATGTTATTATCTGTATATGCACCATCCAGGTTTGTCCATGGCACCCATGATACACCATACCAATTTCTTCTGACACCTCCCTCTTCGGTATAATAAGGATCACCAACACCAGGCCAGTTCATTTGATATTTAACCAAAGTAATTTCATCTTCATGAGTTTGACACCAGGGTACAAAACTTGTATTAAAAGAGGCACAGGGAGCACAGGTTGAACTGGTGAATTCTTCCAGACATGGTCGGTGTGATGAACTATAACTGGGAACAGTAAGGGCTTTGTTTTTCATGTCATTACCAGGATCTTCGTCTGAAGTGCCGTTAACAGATTCAATCCAAACGGAAAGATTATACGCGCCAATGGGGAATTCCAGTATCCCATCACACGTAAAATCGTAAGTATCTAAAAACTCAAGACTAATGCCATCAAAAGTCGTAGTTGTTATATCTCCTTCATCAACCTGCCAACTTACTTCAATGCTTGTAATTTCTGTTTCACCAAAATTTTGAAGTGTTCCTGTAATTTGTGTAGGCTCAAGAATAAAGTTTGGAGTGGTAATGATTTGCAGTCCTGCATCAAGATTCAATTGATTATATAACCATATATCATCTATATACCAATAATCCAAATTATACATATTTCCATCCAAATAGAAACAAATTTGAAAATCAGTAGCCCCTACATCGTCATTATTTATGTCAAATGAAATAGATTCCGGCCCAACATTTCCGGTAGGTGTAACCTCCCAAATAGAGTTCCACTGTCCACCACCTGAACGGGTAGCAACACCAAAAATGGGTGCAGGATTTGAATAATAATCGTAAAAATGTCTGAAATTTAGCGAGACTAAATCCATCCCAGAAAGATCAATTTCCGGGGAAATCAATCTTGATGTATAAACACCGCTTGTATAAGTGAACATAGCTTCTGGTGCTATTCCACCTGCGGAATTACCACTGTTTATTGACCATTGTGAGGCCAGATTGTCAATGGTCCAACCAGATGGTGGCATTTCACTATCACTAAAATCTTCTAGCAAATAGGTTTGACCAAAAGTAAATGCAGTTAAACCTACAAAGCAAATTAATAAGTAAAGTTTTCTCATAAGTGTAAAAATTTAGTTTTTGAAAATAAATTTCATTCATAAAACATAGACAAAATCCCCACATTAAGAGTTGTCAATGTTTTATTAGCCAGGTGCAAATATATTTAATATAGCTGATTGAAAATTGATTTTTTAAATTAAGATGATAGATATCATTGTTATGGCATCAACCATTCCACCTCGCCTGAATTTAGATGATAATAGGCAGGTAAAATAGTTAGTTTTTTATTTTTAAGTGCGTCCCTTATAATTTTTGATTTTTTTAAAAGTGCTTCAACTGTTAATTTTGCATTTTTTTGGGCCACCTCATTCACCGGAGCTGATTTTTCGCAGCTTTCGATTGCCGGCTTGATATGTGCAACAAGATGGTTCAAATGCTTACCATAATCTCCTCCAGCAACGGCTGCAGTCACTGCGCCACAGTTTTGATGTCCTAAAACGATGATTGCCTCAACACCCAGATTAGCCACCGCAAATTCGATGCTTGCAATACTTGAACTATTGGCTATATTGCCTGCAACACGCACCACAAATAAATCGCCCAGGCCCGCGTCGAAGGCTAGTTCTGGAACAATCCTGCTATCGGCGCAACCCAGCACAATTGCAAACGGATTTTGTCCGTCAACGATTTCAGCACGACGTGATTTGCCGCTCCTTTTTCCTTCACGCATATCTTTTACAAATCGTTTGTTTCCGGCCTTAAGTCTTTCAATGATTTCCTTTTGATCCATGGTAATTATTTTGATTTGCGAAAATAATAAATTAAGGGCTTTTATATTTCAAAACAGATCAATTTTGAAGACTTTCTGTTTTGTGATCCTGCCTCCAATACTTTCCGGCAGGCAGGCCCGCTGGGATTTCCCGACACTCCTTCGTCGGTCGGGATAAACTTCTCACCCCAGCTATCAACTTTTGAATATGAAATTATTTATAATGAAAAAAGCTTCCCGTTTTTGAGAAGCTTTCTTTAGTGTGATCCTGCCTCCAATACTTTCCGGCAGGCAGGCCCGCTGGGATTTCCCGACACTCCTTCGTCGGTCGGGATAAACTTCTCACCCCAGCTATCAACTTTTGAATATGAAATTATTTATAATGAAAAAAGCTTCCCGTTTTTGAGAAGCTTTCTTTAGTGTGATCCCGCTGGGATTCGAACCCAGGACCCTATGCTTAAAAGGCATATGCTCTACCGGCTGAGCTACGGAATCGTTTGAATTTTGAGGGTGCAAAATTAGGCCTTTTTTTATTAAATCCAAATCGAAAATTGAATTTATTTCAATTTTCCGTGGATGGCCAGCCACAGGCATTCCGGCGATTCACTTGTTTGCCTGATCCTGTGTAATTTATGAGCCGGGATAAAAATGTAGTCGCCGGCATTTAAGGTGATTATTTTTTTATTCGCAAATTCGATTTCTGCATTACCTCTAAGCAAAACTACCCATTCGTCCTCCTGCTGATCATACCAGTTTCCGGGCTCGGAATAGGAGCGAATGCCGTTTATTTTTTCAATTTTTATAAAATCGCTTTTAAAGAGGGAAGTGAAAACCTCTGTTTCATCTGTATGGAGGACTTCCTCAAATATGTTCCCGGATATTGACTCCATATTACAGTAAACCTTTTCCCTGCCTGATCAATTCAATTTCTTCACCGGTACAATCAATGATCGTGGAAGGTTCATTGTCGCCATAACCTCCATCAATTACAATATCCACCAGGTTCTCAAATTTTTCATGGATCAATTCCGGATCGGTTGAATATTCAATAATTTCATCTTCATCACGTATGGAAGTTGACATTACAGGATTACCCAGTTGCCTGATAATCTCCGTAATAATCTTATTATCTGGTACCCTGATACCAACCGTTCTTTTTTTCCTGTGCAGGATTTTTGGAACATTGTTATTCGCTTCCAGGATATAGGTGAAGGGGCCCGGAAGGGTGCGTTTCATCAGCTTAAAAATGTCGTTGTTGAGGGGCTTGGTGAAATCTGACAAATGACTCAGGTCATGACAAAGAAAAGAAAAATTAGCTTTTTCAGGTTTTACACCTTTAATCCTGGCAACTCGGTCGATAGCTTTTGACTTAAAAATATCGCAACCCATGGCATAAATAGTATCGGTAGGGAAAATGATAACTCCTCCATCATTCAGGCATTCAATTACCACGTTCAACTGCCTGTCGGCCGGATTATCCGGGTGAATTCGAATAAGCATATATTCTAATTTTGGGCAAAGATATCAATGCCAATTGATAAACTAACTCTTTTTATTAGGATTTGTTTCGCCTGATTTTAAGGATTATATCTCTAAAGCCCCAATCAACTCATTCACATCTTTTACCCCGTGACGTTCACAATATTCATCAATTCCTGTGATTATCTTTTCAGAAATTTTGGGATCGATAAAATTAGCTGTCCCTACTTGAATAGCAGCAGCACCGGCAAGCAAAAATTCAATGGCATCCGTTGCATTCATGATTCCCCCGATTCCGAAAATCGGAATTTTGACTGCTTTAGCACATTGCCAAACCATCCGTAATGCTACCGGTTTTATAGCCGGCCCTGACAAACCACCCGTGATGGTGGAAAGGATCGGTTTCCGTTTTTCAGCGTCGATGGCCATGCCTACCAGGGTGTTGATCAGTGAAATGGAATCTGCACCTGCACCTTCCACCGCCTGCGCGAATTCGGCAATGTGGGTCACATTGGGAGATAATTTCACAATAAGTGTTTTATCATAAACCTTCCTGACGGCTTCTGTTACCGCTATGGCCGAGGGACAGCTTGTGCCAAACAACATGCCGCCTGCTTTTACATTCGGACAGGAGATATTCAGTTCGATGGCAGTTACCCGGTCGAGTGCATTGAGCCTTTCAGTGAGTTCAACGTATTCCTCAATCGTACCACCGTTTACATTTGCAATGATATGCGTATCGTAATCCTTGATATTAGGATAAATATGATCCTCAAAATAATCGATCCCTTTGTTTTGCAAACCAACTGCATTGAGCATACCGGAGGCTGTCTCAGCCATTCTCGGGTAATCATTCCCTTCGCGGTTTTTCAGGGTTAAGCCCTTTACAAACATACCACCCAACTTATTGAGATCAACAAATTGCGCCATTTCCTCACCAAACCCAAAAGTTCCGGAAGCTACCGTTACCGGATTTTTTAGTTCAAGATCGTGTATTTTAACCCCTAGTTGTGCCATTTCAGGTAATTTACATTAAACACCGGACCTTCCAAACAAACACGCTTATTTCCTTCATGTGTAGGTGTAACGCAGCAGAGGCATATTCCAAAGCCACAGGCCATCATATTTTCAAGGCTGGCTTCACAAGGGATTCCAGCATTGGTAGCGAGGTCGCCAACAGCTTTCATCATCGGGTCGGGTCCGCAGGTGTATACTTTATCAAAAGTGAAATTATCCGGTTTAAAAACAGAATGGTGCGTTACCATTCCTTTTTCACCCATTGAGCCGTCTTCCGTGGTTGATTGAACTTTTCCGAACGCTTCAAGCTCTTTCGTAAGTAATACATCGGCTTTGCTTCTGCCTCCAATGAGGAAAGTAGCTTCAATATTATTTTGCCTAAAAGCCTTTCCCAGCAGGATAAATGGTGCAATCCCGGAGCCGCCTCCTACAACCAGCACTTTGCTGTTCGGTTCAGCAATGTTGTAAGCATTACCAAGCGGATAAATGAGGTTGGTTTTATCACCTACTTTCAAAGCTGCCAGCTTTTTGGTTCCTTTTCCAATCACCTTAATGTAGAAACTAACCAGGCGTTTTTCGTAATCCACATCAAGGAAAGAGAAAGGACGGCGGAGGAATACATCAGGAGCATCAGGCACCTGTATTTCTGCAAAATTGCCCGGTTTTATTTCAGGCAGGTCAACCGGAGCCTGAAAAGTAATGAAGTAGTTTCCCGGAGAAGGGTTCTCTACCCTGGTTACAATGTGCTCCTCAACTATTTTATTTGACTTGATCATAAAAAAATGCCCCATTCAAGGGGCTAATTAATTATTTGGTCTCTTGTGTTGTTTTTTCATCCGATTTACCCGCATCTTTTTCTTCTGTAGTCCCATCTTCCTTTTTCTCTGATTCATCTTCATCAAAGTTCAGCATCTCTTTTTCCACCAGCAGATTATACCAGTTCACCACCTTTTTGATATCAGAAACATAAACATTTTCTTTGTCATAATTTGGAACGGATTTCTCGAAAAAGGCCTTCAATTCTTCGTTCCCTGACTTATGCGAAAGAGCCGCTTTTCCTTCCTGTTTTTCAAAAATCGCTTTTAAAACATCCTTAAGAGGCATGTCCTCATCGTCGGTATAAATGCTTATTTCTTCCAGTGTACTAATGCGCTCATGGCTGAATGCTGTCAACTTTTTCCCATCCAGCAGCGATTCAACCACCAAACCATTTTTAGTTTGTGTCAACATTTTAAATAATCCGGGTTTACCTGAAATCGCTAAAATCTTACTTAAATCCATACTGTGAAATTTGTGGCAAAAATAAAGTATTTTGAATGTTTTAACGAAAGTAAGAGGTGGAAAATTACGTGTTTTTTAAACCATGCTATTAACAGAGATGCCGGAAGCTTAATCTGGCATGTATCAGGATTCAAATGTTTGCAATTCGTAAAGCTTTTTATAAACGCCCTCTTGTTTCAATAATTCCTGGTGCGTGCCTCGCTCAACGATCTCCCCTTTTTGCAACACCACGATCTCATCTGCATGAATAATGGTGGAGAGCCGGTGTGCAATAGCTATGGTAGTCCGGTTCGACATCACCTTTGCCAATGCATCCTGAACAAGCCTTTCCGATTCGGTGTCCAGGGCGGAGGTGGCCTCATCCAGGATCAGGATGGGAGGGTTTCTGAGCACGGCGCGTGCAATGCTGATGCGCTGTTTTTGACCGCCGGAGAGTTTGGTTCCCCGATCGCCGATATTGGTATGATAGCCTTCATCCATTTGGGAAATAAACTCGTGTGCATTGGCAATTTTTGCTGCATTGATAACTTCTTCTTCAGTGAACCCCTCCTTGCCAAAAGCAATATTGTTATAAACCGTATCATTAAAAAGGATCGCCTCCTGGGTAACAATTCCCATCAGGCCCCGAACGGAATTGATATTGTAATCTCTGAGGTCAACGCCATCAATCAGGATTTCGCCTTTAGATGTGTCATAAAACCGGGGAAGCAAGTCGGCAAATGTTGATTTTCCACCTCCTGACGGGCCCACCAGTGCTATCAGTTTACCCTTGCCAATTTTGATATTGATATTTTTCAGAACTTCCTCAGACTCATATTTAAAGGAAACATTGCGATATTCGATGTCATTTTCAAATTTTTGTATGGCAATTGCGTCATCCTTTTCAACGATTACCTCCTCGGCGTCCAGAATTTCAAATATCCTGTCGGCAGAAGCCATTCCACGGATCACATTATAAAATGCAGTTGTGAGGTTTTTAGCTGGCTGAATAATCTGCGAGAAAATTACAATGTAGGTGATGAACTTGGTGGCATTCATACTTGAATCACCCGATAAAATCAACCTGCCCCCAAACCAGATAATTACAAGCACTACCGTCGTGGACAGGAATTCGCTTATTGGGCTGGCCGAATCGCGGCGGACATAGATACCCATCAATGTTTTGGAATACGACTTATTTAAATCCAGAAACTTACGGTTGGTGAAGTCAATTGCAGTAAATCCTTTTATTATTCTCAGACCTGAAATGGTTTCCTCTATTACAGCTAATAACCCTCCTAGTTTGGCCTGTCCGATTTTAGATTCTTTTCGTAGCCTTCGCCCAATGCCACCTATAATAAGCCCTGCAACGGGTAAGGAAATGAGCACTACAAGGGTTAGTTGTGAGTTGATTAAAAACAACGAGGTAAGATAAATTGCCACCATAAAAGGATCACGAAAGATCATTTCCAGGTAATTCATGATGGAAAATTCAATCTCCTGCACATCGGATGTGAGCCTGGCGATGATGTCTCCTTTTTTTTGTTTTGAATAAAAGGAAATAGGAAGAATAAGTATTTTTTTATAAATATTGTTCCTGATATCTTTTACCGCTCCAATTCTAACAATTGCTAAAAAGAAAAGTGCTGAAAAACGAAACAGGTTTCTCAGGAAAAACAACGCGAAAAAAACAACACATATATAAATTAGTGCCTGGATGTGACCATTTTGCTCAATAATGATCCCAAGTTCATAGTTAAGATATTTTTCCAGCGAATCAACCAGGTTTTCAGGATTAAAAACCAGATCGGGCTTTACTGTTTCGGCTTCAACCAAACCAAATAAAAGGTTCAGCACCGGGATGATCATAAAAAAACTAACCAGGCTAAATACAATAAGTAGTAAATTGCTGATTACATTTAGCGTAGCTGAAAGCCAGTAAGGTTTTATGTAGGATATTACCCGGAGTAGCTTCTTAAACATAAGGTTCTGTTAGTGGCTAAATATTTTTGCCGGTATAATTAAAAGGAGTGATGGCTAAAATTTTTTCCTTGGTCTCTGATGAAATTTTCAATTTTTTTACAAATGCCTTTATGGCTTTTTCATCAATCACTTCGTTAGTTCTTGTAAGCTCTTTCAGCTTTTCATAAGGTTTCGGGAATCCATCACGACGCAGGATGGTTTGAATAGCTTCTGAAACTACAGCCCAGTTGGCAGTTAGGTCTTCATTGATTTTAGCTTCATTCAACAGCAGTTTGTCAAGTCCTTTTAACAACATTTTGTAAGCCAAAAGTGAGTGGGCAAAAGGTACGCCTATGTTACGGGTTACCGTTGAATCGGTTAAATCACGTTGCAAACGTGAAACCGGTAATTTTGAAGAAAGATACTCAAGGATAGCGTTTGCATACCCAAGATTTCCTTCAGAGTTTTCAAAATCAATGGGGTTAACCTTATGTGGCATAGTGGATGAACCGGTTTCGGTAGCTTTGATCTTTTGTTTAAAATATTCCATCGAAATATAGGTCCAGATATCCCGGTCCAGATCCAATAAAATTGTATTGATCCTTTTAAGGTTATCGAAAAATGAGGCCATGATATCATAGTTCTCAATCTGGGTTGTTGTTTTTTGCCGCAACAAGCCGAATTTTTTGAGAAAATCATTTCCGAACTCATGCCAGTTAATATTGGGATATGCAGCATAGTGAGCATTAAAGTTACCAGTGGCACCCCCAAATTTTCCGGTGAATGGAATCGATTTTAATGTTTTAATTTGGTAACGAAGCCTTTCGGCAAATACACCGATCTCTTTACCAAGTTTGGTAGGGGAGGCCGGTTGCCCGTGAGTATGGGCAAGCATACTTATGTTTTTCCAGTCTTTTGATAGTTTGGTCAGTTTGTTTAAAACCTTATCAAGTTGTGGAAACAATGATTCCTCACAAGCCAAACGCATGGCATAGGGTTGTGCGGTGTTAGTTACATCTTGTGATGTCAGCCCAAAATGGATAAACTCTTTGTATTTGCCCAATCCAAGCCGGTCGAATTGTTTTTTTAAATAATACTCAACCGCTTTAACATCATGGTTGGTGGTTTTTTCAATATTCTTAACTTCCTCAGCGTCTTTAAAACCAAAATCACGGCATAGCCCGTGTAGATCCTCAAATTTCGATTTGTCAAAATCTTTTAATTGCGGAAGACCCAGTTCTACCAAAGAAATAAAGTATTCAACTTCCACATATAACCGATAATTGATAAGTGCGCCTTCAGAAAAATAAAAGGAAAGACCTTCCACCATTTTACGGTAGCGGCCATCGACCGGAGAAATTGCATTGACGTTTGAAAGTTCCATTTTCGTAGGATTTGATCAACCAAAATTAGAAAATAATCGATACTTGCAAGGTTTTAACGTTAAAAGATTACCTTAAATTTTGGCGGCTTCGGTTTGGCCTATCGGAAAGCAAAGCTAATTGTGCCATTCAAGGGGTTTTACTCCAGGTTTTCGAGGATGATATTTTTAAGTTGGGTCGGCTGGATGCGCGACCTGAGTTTACCATGCCTGGCTATGGAAATACTACCGGTTTCCTCCGAAATAATAATTGCCAGCGCATCGGATTGTTCGGTTACACCAACTGCCGCACGGTGCCGGAGACCATACATTGCAGGTATTGTTTTACTGCTTGAAACCGGTAAAATGCAACCTACCGCCCTGATTTTATTGTGATGGATGATCATAGCCCCATCGTGCAACGGGGCATTTTTAGTAAATATATTTTCAATTAATCCATTGGAAACATTTGCATCAATAATGTCTCCCGTATTTACATATTGTTCCAATCCACTTTTATTGGTAATAATAATAAGTGCTCCGGTTTTTTTCTCAGAAAGATTGTTGCAGGCCAGCAGTATTTTATCTATGTCGAGGTTGGACTCATTGCCGAAATCAAATTTCCAAAATAGAAACCTGCTCCGTTTTTTTTGAATAAAGCCGGGAGTGCCAAGCATTAATAAAAATTTCCTTATTTCAGGTTGAAAAACTACGATCAAAGCAATAAACCCTACGGAAATAAAGGCTCCAAAGATTTCGCCAAGTAGTTTCATTTCCAATGCGGTAACCAGCTTCCAAAGCAAGTAAAACGCTACAATGCCAAAAAAGATATTGATAGCTACGGTGCCTTTCAGCAGGTTATATAATTCATATAGCAGAAAAGCCACCAGCAAAATATCCAGAATGTCGAGGAATTTGATTTCAATAAAAGCCAGCATTTCAGGCATCATGGTGATCGTTTTGTGGATTCAAAAATATAAAAGTTTTTATTGCGGAAATAAGATAAATAAAGCAAAACGACCTTAATAAAGTTTTTCGCGCTTGAGTAGGTAAGGAAGAAGTATTTGCTCAAATCCCCGGTTGATGTCGGCCTCAATAAACTCAATCCCATATTGCCCGCACTTAAGTTTAAGATCATTTTTAAATGCCCGGGATTTTTCAATATAAAGTTCCCGAACTTCGGAGGGGGTGAGTTTAATTTCGGTGCCAGCTTCCATGTCGATGAACTTATATGGCCTGTTTTCAAAGTCAAAATCTATTTCTTTATTCTTGTCCACAACATGAAATAAAATTACCTCGTGTTTGTTGTGCTTAAGATGCTGAAGTGCTGAAAATAGTTGATCAGCAGATGCTGATGAATCAAGCATGTCGCTGAAAATGATAATCAGTGATCGTTTATGAATTTTCTCTGCAATCTCATGCAGGGCTTTTGTTGCCGATGTTTTTCTTTGATCATTTATAGGTCTGGGTGCAAGTAGTTTTTCCAGTTCACCGTAAAGGTATTTCTGGTGAGTGCTGCTTGATTTGCTTTGGGTTAACAGTTCAACACCTTCGCTGAAAAGGCTCAGGCTAAAGGCATCGCGTTGTTTTTTTAACAAATGGATAAGGGCCGCTGCGGCATAAACAGAAAACGTGATTTTGTTCGGGTTATCAATGGAAACCTTTTCCTTTACAGGAAAATACATCGAAGAAGACACATCCAAAATTAACTGGCAGCGCAAATTGGTTTCTTCCTCATACCGTTTGATAAACAGCTTGTCAGTTCGTCCGTAAAGTTTCCAATCGATATGCTTAATCGATTCACCATTATTGTAAAGCCTGTGCTCAGCAAATTCAACTGAAAAGCCATGAAAAGGCGATTTATGCAAACCCACAATAAATCCTTCAACAACTTGTTTAGCGATGAAATCAAGTGCTCCGAACTGCGCTATTCTATTTGCTTCAATGGATTGACCCAAAACTTTTTATATACGTTTATATATAACAAAGGAAGGGTGTTACAAATTGTAACCCTGAACCCTTCCATTTTATTTTTATCCTGATACCCTTGTGGGCAGCTTGATTACATTAAAGCTTCCAGCTTGTTGACCAAAATTTGTTTTGGAACTGCTCCAACCTGTTTGTCAACTACTTCACCATTTTTGAAGAAAAGGATAGTAGGGATATTTCGGATGCCAAATTTCACAGATACACCCGGGTTACTGTCTACATCAAGTTTCCCAACAACTACTTTTCCTTCATATTCCTGACCGATTTCCTGAACAATTGGACCTACCATGCGGCAGGGGCCACACCATTCTGCCCAAAAGTCAACGATCACAGGTTTTTCTTTTTCCTGAAGTACAATTTCGTCAAAGTTCGCATCAGTTATTTCTAAAGCCATGTTATGCTGTAATTTATGTGGTTTAACAATGGGGGCAAATTTAGATTTTTTTTTAAAACATATGCCCTTTTTATCTGTTTTTATCAACGTTTTTTAAACCGATCAATTTTATTTAATGCCATCGGTTTTTGAAAATTTAAAATAATTTGTATTCAATATCTCCAAGCAAATCCATGTTACGAAGGAACCCTGAGGCACCAATACTTAGTCTTGCCGCCGGAAGTTTAACATCAATGTTATCCTCTAAATCGGTAACCTGGAACCTTAACTTACAACTGCCGGGTGATTCTTTTATTATTTTTTCAAGATTTTCGATAAAACTCTCATCAATGTTGTCCAGTGTAAGTTTGAGCAGAATTTCCTTCGTGTTACGTTCCATGGACTCTGAAAGCAGCATGATGGAGCTAATACGAATATCTATTTGACCATTTTTATACTGTCTTTCCTGTATTCTTGCTTTTACAAGCAAAGGTTTACCATGTACTTCATCAATTAAAAACTTACCGTAATTTAGAAAGTCGTCTGAAAAAAGAAAGAAATTTTCAAAATCAGTGAAGTCTTCCAGGGTGAAAGTAGCAAATGGACTTCCATTCTTAGTTGTTTTTTTAGCAAAGCCCGTAAGAATACCAGCAAATGAGATGTTTTTGTTTAAATAATTTTGTTTGTTGTTTTTTAACTCATTGATTGTAATGTTGCAAAAATTTTGCATCTCAGTTTTAAAATCATCAAGCGGATGACCTGACATGTAGAACCCGGTAACTTCTTTCTCTTTATTTAACTGTTCCATTTTCGACCAGATTGGGCAATCAGGCAGGGAAGGGTCAACCATCTGAACCTCTTCTGCATCTCCGAAAAGGCTTACCTGTGCAGAGTTCTGCTGGATTTGATATTCATTTGCAAATTTTACGATTTTCTCAAGGAATATTGTATCCTCGGTGTTTTCCCTATAAAAATACTGGGCACGGTGGGTATTTTCAAAGCGATCGAAGGCACCGGCCATTGCCAGGGCCTCCATGCTTCGTTTATTTACTGATTTTAGGTTTACCCGCTTTGCAAAATCGAAAATTGATTGGTAGGGCCCATTTTCTTCGCGTTCCCTGATAATGCTTTCGGCTGCACTTTCGCCAACGTTTTTTATGGCTGCCAAACCGAAACGAATCTCTCCTTTTTCGTTAACCATAAAATTCATGTGACTTTCATTCACATCAGGACCCAAAACCGGAATATCGCGTCTTTTGCTTTCATCAATAAAGAATGTGATCTTCTTGATGTCGTTAAGATTGTGCGTTAAAACAGCCGCCATATATTCGGCCGGATAATGTGCTTTGAGATAAGAGGTTTGGTACGCTATAACCGAATAAGCAGCAGAGTGAGAGCGGTTAAATCCATATTTTGCAAACTCCTGCATCACATCAAATACCTCCTCCGCGTTTTTCTTTTCGATCCCTTTGGCCTCAGCTCCTTCCACAAATTCCTTTTTCATGGCGGTCATCACATCCATTTTCTTTTTACCCATGGCCCGCCTCAGAATATCCGCTTTGCCAAGTGTAAAACCACCCATGATTTGGGCTGTTTGCATGATTTGTTCCTGGTACACCATGATCCCGAAAGTGGGTTTCAGGATTTCTTCAAGCAAGGGATGCGGATACTCTACCTTTTCTTTGCCATGTTTACGACGAATAAAAGTGGGTATGAATTCCATCGGCCCCGGTCGGTAAAGGGCGTTCATTGCAATCAAATCCTCGATATTGGTAGGTTTTAATTCCTTAAGATAGCTGCGCATTCCTTCCGACTCAAACTGGAATGTGCCAATGGTATCACCGCGCTGGTAAAGTTCATAGGTTTTTTTATCATCAAGCGGTATCTTCTCAATTTCAATTTTAACTCCGTGCCTTCGATGAATATTTTTAATAGCATCATTCATGATGGAGAGGGTTTTTAATCCCAAAAAGTCCATCTTCAGCATTCCCACGGATTCAACCAATTTGCCCTCATATTGCGTAACCATCAATTCTGAATCCTTGGCCGTTGCAAGTGGCACGTGGTTAATAAGGTCATCAGGACCAATGATCACACCACAAGCATGTGTTCCGGTATGGCGGGCGGAACCTTCCAAAGTTTCAGCAAACTGAAGTGTTTTGCGTTCCAGTTCTTCACCTTTACTTTTTATTTCGTTCAATTCAGGTACATCCTTGTAAGCTTGCTTCAATGTAATACCGGGCGCTCAGGAACCATTTTTGCCAGTCGGTCGGCATCGGGGAGAGGGAGTTTTAAAACACGGGCAACATCCCTGATGGCCAGTTTTGCAGCCATGGTACCAAAAGTTACAATTTGAGCTACCTTCTCTTTACCGTATTTATCCACCACATATTTAAGTACTTTGTCGCGGCCGGCATCATCAAAATCAACATCAATATCGGGCATGGAAACCCTTTCAGGATTCAGGAAGCGCTCAAATAGCAAATTGTATTTAATTGGGTCAATACTTGTGATTCCGGTACAGAAGGCAACAGCAGAACCTGCTGCTGAACCTCGTCCCGGCCCGACGATCACATCCATTTCGCGTGCTTTATTTATAAAATCCTGAACAATCAAAAAGTACCCCGGAAATCCCATTTCTCCGACTACTTTTAGTTCAAAATCCAATCGCTCCCTGATATCATCCGTAATTTCAGGATAAAGGGTTTTTGCCCCTTCATAAGTAAGGTGACGTAAATATTCATTTTCACCATCAAAACCATCAGGAATAGGAAATTTAGGAAGAAGTATGGGATTATAAATATCATATTCTTCAACTTTTGAAACAATTTCCTGGGTGTTGTCAAGTGCTTCAGGAACTTCGGGGAAAAGCTCCAGCATTTCTTCAGGCGATTTTAAATATTCCTGTCCGGTGTAGTGTAAGTCGTCCTTAGTATCGTTTATATCGGCACCGGTATTAAGCCTTACCAGGATATCATGCGCATTAAAGTCTTCTTTATTTATGTAATGTACATCATTGGTGGCAATAACTTTTACCTCATTTTTTTCTGCAAGCCTTCGTAGAACTTCATTGACAGATTTTTGTTCCTGCGTTCCATGATTTTGTAATTCAAGGTAAAAATCATCTTTAAAAACACTCTTGAACCAGTCAATGGCTTCCTGTGCTTTATCTTCACTTTGATTTAATATTGCCTGAGGGATTTCTCCTCCCAGGCAAGCTGTACTAACAATGAGACCTTCGCTATATTTTTCAAGTATTTCCTTATCAATGCGCGGACGATAGTAAAATCCTTCCAGGTATCCGAGTGAAGTAAGTTTGGCAAGATTATGATACCCTGTTTTGTTTTTTGCCAAAAGGATCAGATGATAATATTGTTTGCCCCTTGTTTTTTCTTTTTTCGTGCGACTCTCCTTTGCAATATATGCTTCACAACCAATTATGGGTTTTATACCCTGTCTTTTTGCTTCATTAAAAAACTTCAAAACGCCATACATATTTCCGTGATCGGTAATGGCCAGCGAGTTCATGCCCAGTTCACGGGCCTTTTGTAAAAGCAATGAAATATTAGCAGCTCCATCCAGAATGGAATATTGGGTGTGTACGTGCAGATGTGTAAATTCGGGCATAACCTAATTATCGTTCGAAGTTTGAAGCCAGAAAGGCAACTTTTAGCTTTATAATTTTAACTCAAATAGATGGCAAAATTATATAAAAAGACCCCTGAAAAGGAAGCTGTTGATAAAAGTTGGATAACTGACAGAACCTTTAAAATTCAGTGTTTTAACCAAAAAGGCAGGGTGAATGTTAATAAAATTGATTTGACTATTTTTGAATAATGAAAATGATTGTAAGGAAACTTATGCTTTTTGGGTTGATTCAATTTTGCACATTCCAGATTTTTGGACAATATCCGTCTTTTGATTCATTAGTTTCTACTTACAGTGATCTTCCGGTTCGGTTTGATTTGCGTGATTCAAAACGGATTAGTCCGGTAAGAGTGCAAGCCCCCGGAGGATGCTGGGCGGCAGCTGCAATGTCTTCTTTTGAATCATTTATTCAAACAGCTACAGGCAATTCGTTTACTTTCTCCGATAAAAACCTTTATCATTTCCATGGTTATGATTCAACCCGTACAACCTATGGTAATCATATGATGGCGACAGCTTATTTTGTAAGGGGAGATGGGCCATTTGTTTCAACTCCAGAGGTTGATACTTTAAGGCAATCAAATCCTCCGGATTTAATAATTAACGGAGCACGTTTTTTACCAAATAATCCGCGTATTATAAAAAACACGATTTATCAATTTGGCGGAGTAAGTACCATGCTTCGGTTTCGGCCTGAAACCATGGATAGCCTGTCGTTTGTGCATTATTCCAACACTGAAAAAATCAATCATGTTGTAAACCTGGTTGGGTGGGATGATGAATTTGTTACAAATACGGGGCAGGGAGTATGGATTGCGCAAAATAGTTTAGGCCTAAAATCGGGCGATGCCGGTTATTTTTACATCCCTTACCAGGATAAATCGGTATTGCAATACAATGCAGTATGGCCGGAATGGTGTGAATATCCTGAATCGATGAAAATTATTTATTATGACACCCTGGGGCAAACATCTACGTATGGATTTGAGGATACCGTATGTTATGCATTGGTTGAGTTTACTGCTCCGGGAGAAGGTATGTTAAAAACAATAGGTACCTGGTGTACAATGGAAAACTCAATAATTCAGGCTACCATTTATAAGTCTTTTGATAAAGAGCATAAACAACTGGATATGGCTATCGGGCAATCTGAAAATGAAACTTGCAGGTTTGAAGGGTATTATCACCTGGAACTTGTAAAACCGGTAAAATTCACCAAAGGCGAATTGTTTTATGTCAAAGTCAAATACAGTACGCCAACTGATACATGCAGAATACCAGTAGAACGATATGTTAAGCAATATGCATATCCAGACCTTGTTTCGGATAAATGCTGGATAAATCCCGATGAAAACAGCTGGCCGGAAACCTGGTATTTGTGCGGTAAATCAACCGATTATCCGGCCCTGCAATTTGATCTTTGCATTAAAGCATATTTTTATAATGAATAAAATTCACCTATTGCAACCCTGCAAATTTTATGTTGTCAATAAGCGCAAACAAATACCATTTTAAACTATGAAACGAACAATTGTAATATTAACAACCATGATCCTCTTGGGGATCACACTGAATTCCTGCTACATTGATAACCGGAATATAAAAGGGCAGGGGCCTGTCGTTGAACAAACCTTTGATTTACCTGATATTACTGGCGTGGCACTTTCAATTGATGCCAATGTTATAGTTACCAGGGGCGATACCCAAACGGTGACCATCGAAGCGCAGCAAAATATCATTAACAATATTAAAAAGTACATTTCTTCAAATGGCACGTGGCGAATCGACTATTACGATAATGTAAAATCGCATGCTGGAATTACCATCCGGATAACAACACCCGATTTTGATTATGCAACGGTAAGTGGAAGTGGAAAGATAGAAACAAACGGTATTTTTTCTGCACCAGGCAATGTGGAAGTACGGATCAGTGGTTCTGGATCAATAATAATGGATGTAGAAGCTCAAAAAGTTATAAGTGAAATTTCGGGATCAGGACACATTACACTATATGGTAGTGCGCAGGAGCATAATATTAACATTAGCGGGTCAGGAAAAATAAGTGCATTTGATTTAATCACACAAACAACCTCCATAAAAATTAGTGGCTCCGGCAATTGCGAAATTACCGCTGAAGATTACCTGGATGTGACTATATCGGGCAGTGGAAATGTTTACTACAAAGGCAATCCGCAAATTTCGACCCACATAAGTGGCTCCGGCAATCTTTTTAAAGTTAATAACTGATAAGTATAAAATATTTTTTATCAGGTAGTCCTGGTAATTTTCAATAGGCAGAGGTGAAGGAATATTTCACAGCTGCCTAATTTTTTGGAGAAATGCTTTTACTTGAAAAGCCAGGCTATTTGATGAGAAGTTTATGAGTTTCGAGTAGAGTGCCCGATTGAAAGAATCTAATAAAATAAACTCCATCTGCAAGGCCACTAACGTCTACAGATTGAGTATTTTGTTCAGGAGTATTTTCTATCATTAATTTTCCCGTAATATCAATTATTTGAATGCCAAAGGCGTTCCCCATTCCAGTTGGTACAACATTTACAAATTGATCAGCGGGATTTGGATAGATTTCGAAAACTTTTGCCGGAATTTCATCTATTCCTGAAATTACAACTTCCTCAACTCCAATTTTGGCTACATAAGGCTGTTTGCCGGGTCCTTCATAGGGGAGGGTCATTTCGTTATTTAAATTTAAAGTGCTTTCATAAATATGCCCTATTATGAAATTTTTCTTCTGGAACCGGATGTGATTTGAATATTGATCACTGTTTCCATCTATTGATTTTTCTGTAATCAAATCAAGGTCATCATCGAAAATCATCAATTTAAAACTGTTTGACGAAAATGAGTTCTTTACATACAGCGCCAATCTGTCGCCGGTAAGTGTCATGCTGGGTAAGAGGGCTGCTCCTGCTGAAAATACCGGAAGTTCAATCTCTTTGATTTTATTACCTGAATAGTCAAAATGCTTGAGATGCGAGGTAATTGAAAAAGGAGGCTCCAGGTTCTCCTGGAAAACAAAAATGCCATTTTCATTTACCTCAATTTTTCCGTTTGAATTGTTTAAAGTAGTATCAAGGGCTACCCATTGAGCTATTAGGCTGGAATTCAAAGCCAAAACAAAAGCAGTACTTTCAAGCGGCGATTGGGGTATAAAAACAGTATCAATCACCACAGCACTTAAGCCGTTAAGGTCGCCACTCATGTAATAGTTGCCCTGGTAGTAGGCAATGTCATCAATCAGGGTAATTGTGGGATGAAGTAACCTTGATTGCACGATGGCACCATTTTCATCAAAAATAAGTATCCAGTCGCCCTGGTTTGATTGTGTGCGTGCATGCACAATACATTGATTATTTTCTGCAAGAGCGATATTTGAATAAGTGCCTGATTTGTCCAAATCAAAATAATACCACAATACATTTCCCTCCGAATCCAGTCTGAAAACATATAAATAATAAGGATCTCCGCCATATTCAATACCATCAATGGTGATGATGCCGAAAGCTTGTCCACTAATTAAAATGTCTTCGTTTTGGGCATTTATATCACTTATTACAATATCACCAAGCAATTCCTTTTGCCAGATAATGTTACCATCAGGATTGGTTTTTTTAAGGTAAACATCTCCTTTAAAAGGCAATGAAAATGGTGCTTCATGTACACCGGCAATGATAATATTATCACTGGAATCCACAGCCAAACCTCCCATTTCCACACAATTTGAAACCGTGAATGAATTAGCCCAAAGAACGATTTCATCCTGAGCAATTGATATGTTTCCTGTAAAAATCAAAAGAAGGGAAAAGTAGAAAAATGATCTCATAGTTATTGATTTACTGCACTATAAACAGATAAATTTTGTAGATTGTTCATACCATACAATAGTGCATTCATATAGTTATTGTTAACTATAAATGAAGGTAATTATTAATATTAATGTAAGATGTAATTTGCGGCAATCCCTATTTTTGCAAATTAAAGAATCTATTTTCTGTTGAAACAAATTGTATTTATAGTTAATCCCAATTCCGGCATTTTTAGCAAGGACAATATCCATGAGGTTATAAGCGCTCATCTTGATAAAAACCGGTTTGAATATCAGGTAAGGTATACTGAGGGCCCCGGGCATGCAACGGAATTGAGCAAGGAATGGGCTGGAAAAGGAGCCGATGTAGTTGTTGCAGTGGGAGGGGATGGCAGTGTAAATGAAGTTGCCCGTGGTCTTGTGTTTTCAACTACCTCACTTGGAATTATTCCGGCTGGCAGCGGAAATGGATTGGCACATCATTTAAAAATTCCTTTGATCCGAAAAAAGGCAATTGAAGTTATTAATATTGGAAACACCAAACAAATTGATACTGCCTGCATGAATGAGCATTTATTTGTGAGTATTGCCGGAATCGGATTTGATGGAAAAGTAGCCCGAAAGTTTTCACAGGAAGGGTTTCGTGGTTTTGTGGCTTATTTAAAAGTAGTTACAGAATTGTATCCAGGTTATAAACCTAAAAAGTATGAAATTGAATTAAATGGTCAGAAAATAGTCACCAAAGCTTTGTTTGTGGCCTTTGCCAATTCTGATCAGTTTGGATTTCAAACGAGTATAGCTCCCAATGCTAAAATTGATGACGGATTGATCGATGTCGCCATTGTGAAGAAACCACAGTTAATTGAGATTCCCTTTTTGGCCGGTTTGCTTTTTTGGCGTAAAATTGACAAATCGAATCATATCCAGATTTTCAAAACGGATGATGTGTTAGTGAAAACTAAGAAAAATCGCTGGGCCAACCTGGATGGCGAACCTATAAAAGCTGGGAAAGAGCTTCATGTAAAGGTCAATCCCAACTCATTAAATGTGATCATCCCATAAAAAAAGCTGCCAGAATAGGCAGCTTTTTTGAATATTGTTTGACTTATTTTAACTAAGTACTTCTTTAACTTTTTGAGCCGCTTCAGCAAGGGCGATTGCTGAATGAACTTTCAGACCAGATTCATCAATGATTTTCTTGCCTTCTTCAGCATTGGTCCCTTGCAGCCGCACAATGATTGGAATATCAATTGAACCGATCCTTTTGTATGCATCTACTACTCCGGTTGCAACCAGGTCACAGCGAACTATTCCACCGAAGATATTAACAAGGATAGCTTTAACACTTTCATCTTTGAGTATGATTCTGAAAGCTTCTTCCACTCTCTTGGAATCGGCTGTACCCCCAACATCCAGGAAGTTTGCCGGTTTGCCACCAGAATGTTTGATAATATCCATGGTGGCCATTGCCAATCCGGCTCCATTTACCATACATCCCACGTTTCCTGATAGTTTTACATAGCTCAGGTTATAACGGCTGGCTTCTACTTCAGTAGGATCTTCTTCATCAAAGTCACGGAGTTCAACAATGTCAGGATGTCGGATCAGTGCATTATTATCAATAACTACTTTTGAATCGGCTGCGAATATGCGATCATCAGCTGCTTTTATCACAGGATTGATTTCAAATAAAGAAGCATCAACTCCGAGATAGGCTTTGTAAATAGCTCCAACAAATTTTACCATGTGCTTAAAAGCATTGCCTGATAAGCCAAGATTAAAAGCTACTCTTCTGGCTTGAAATCCCTGTAAACCAACTCCCGGGTCAATTTCTTCGGTAAAAATCTGCTCAGGAGTTTCTTCGGCAACTTTTTCAATATCCATTCCGCCGCGAGGAGAATACATGATCATGTTTTTGCCGGTTTGCCTGTTCAGCAATACGGAAAGGTAAAATTCCTGAGTTTCTGATTCACCCGGATAATACACGTTTTGTTCGATAAGAACTTTTCTTACTTTTTTACCCTCCGGGCCTGTTTGTGGCGTTACCAACTGCATTCCAATGATCTGGTCAGCATAGGTTAAAACGTTATCAATTGTTTTAGCAATTTTAACTCCACCACCTTTTCCACGCCCACCGGCGTGAATTTGTGCTTTTACAGCCCATTTATCTGTTCCTGTCGATTTTTGCAATTGTTTGGCAGCATCCAGGGCTTCCTCAGGCGACATAGCTATGATTCCTTCTGGAACGGATACTCCAAATTTCTTTAATAGCGCTTTTCCTTGATATTCGTGTAAATTCATTTTAGGATTGATTCTTTATTTAACAATATCGAGTAACTCAATCTGGAATGTCAATAGGTCGTTGCCTTTAATTTTGCCTCTTTCCTGAGCTCCGTAAGCAAGGTTCGGATGAACGTATAATTCCCATTTAGAACCAACAGGCATCATTTGAAGGGCTTCAGTCCAGCCACGAATTACACCAGTGACTCTGAATTTCGCCGGATTTCCCTCTTCTGTTTCATCAAAAACAGTCCCATCTAACCTTGTCCCTTTATAATAAACTGAAACCATGTCGGTTTTTTGTGGAATCGGTCCAGTTCCCTGCTCAATGATTTTGTATTGCAATCCCGATTCCGTGGTAATAATACCTTCTTTGTTTTTATTTTCGGCTAAAAACTCTTCTGCTTTATTCAAATTTTCTTCTGCTTCCAATTTTTTCTTTTCAGCCATTTTTTCCTGGATACCCTGGAAATATTTTCTGATATATGCACCGGCATCTTCTTTGCTCATCATGCCTTCACCCTCTGAAAATGAATCTTCAAAACCTTTGGCAAGTGCATCAATATTGATAGACTCAAACTCATTTTGTTTAAGATTATTTCCAATATCCAAACCAATGGCATAGCAAACGCTATCGAGGTCATTATTGAGTGCAACATCTTTTCTTACGGAAGTTTGCTCACATGAACTTAGCATGAAAAGAGCAACAACCATTAACGTAATTCCTGAAAGACTTTTAAACATCACTAAATTTTTTTGATTATTTTAATTGTATTAATTCCAGATCATAGACCAGCGTGGCTTTTGACGGTATTTTGTTTCCATCGCCAGGCAGGCCAAAAGCAAGGTGCGAAGGTATAATAAATTTTGCCTTGTCGCCTTCTTTTAATAATAAAATTCCTTCTTCCAAACCTGATTCAACGCCTCCCTTCCCAATCAGAAATTCTTTTTTCCCATTTTTTTCAGATGTGTAAATTGTATCACCGTTGAGCAGGGTGAGTGTGTAATTAAGAATAGCTATGTTTCCGGTGTCAGCGTTTTTACCATTGCCCGTGTGGTAAATAAGGTACCTTAATCCTGATCCCGTTTCCTGCATAGACCATCCATAACGGGCAAGAAAGTCATTGATTCTTTCGCCTTCTGACTTTACCAATTTTTTATTGATTTCGATTAGCGGATTCTTTGAGCTTTTATAATGTTTCTGCTTATTAGTCTCGCTTTGGTTGCATGCAGAGAATAAAGTAATCAGGACGGAGATTGCTATTATTCCCGGTAGTTTTAAGCTAAAATTATTGGAGTTTTTCAGCATAACGTTCAAGCAAGGATTCAAATTTTGCAATTGTTGTGGGCATATCATCATATGAATCACCTCCGGCGGCATTTCGGTGCCCCCCGCCGTAAAAATGTTCACGAGCGAAATCATTTACAGAAAATTCGCCAACAGATCTGAACGAAATCCGAATTTTATCTTTTCGTTGGGTAAATAATGCTGCAAATCGAGTTTCTTTCACACTCAGTGCATAATTAACAAGGCCCTCTGTGTCGCCGGTTTGGTAATTATAATGTTTGAGCTCATCACCGGTGAGGGCAATATAAGCAGTATGATATTCAGGTTTAACAACCAGTTTCTCACTCAACGAAAAACCCAATAAACGCAATCTGCTTTCAGCAAAAGTGCCATAAACCAATCGGTTGACCTCATGGGTTTGAAGTCCTTTGTTTATCAGTTTTGCAACTATTTTGAAAGTTCCAGGATAGTTACAATTGTAACTAAATGACCCGGTGTCAGTCATAATTCCAGTGAATACACAGTCAGCAATTTCTTTGTTAATGAGTGAGTCATCAATAGCTTCCATAAATAAATATACGAGTTCTGAAGTAGAAGATATATTCACTGTGGAGTAAACATAATCATATGCTTCCCTTTCCGGATTTATATGATGGTCAATCAGGACTTTGATAGCGGACGATTCACGAAAGACATGCTCTGCATCTCCAAGCCGTTGGGGACTGTTATAATCAAGTGAAAACAGTATGTCGGCTGACTTAATTGTTGATTCACAATTGTTTCTGTGGGTGTCAAATATCAATATTTGTGAGGAGGCTGGCATCCAATCCAGGAATCCCGGAAAATTATTGGGTACCATAAAATATACCTCATGGCCCATTTGTTTAAAAAAATGAAAAAGAGCGAGACCAGCTCCCAAGGCATCTCCATCAGGATTGGTATGGGATGTAAGGAGTATTTTTCTCTTTGTTGAAAAGAGGGGTTTTATATGTTCAAAATCAAAATCTATCAAAACACTAAAAGATTTGAGGATAGGGGAGCAAAAATATAAATTATCCTTAATTTTGTCGGCTTATAAATCAATAGTAAATCATAAAAAACTTTAAAATGTCAGGAAACATTACATTAACCATGATCAAACCCATGGCTGTTAAAAAAGGGTTTATTGGGCCAATCCTCAATAAAATTGCAGAAGGTGGATTCAGGATTGTTGCAATGAAATATACCAAATTGTCGCTGGAACAAGCACAGAAGTTTTATGAAGTGCACCGTGAACGCCCATTTTATGGTGAATTAACAGAATTTATGTCATCAGGGCCAATTGTTGCCGCCGTTCTTGAAAAAGATAATGCTGTGCAGGCTTATCGTGATTATATTGGAGCTACTGACCCATCAAAAGCTGAAGAAGGAACCATTCGTAAATTGTATGGTACTAATCTTGGCATGAATGCCGTGCATGGTTCCGATAGTGATGAAAATGCCAATATAGAAGCTAATTTCTTTTTTCCAACCTCTGAAAGATATTAAGCGTTTAATAAGCTTTATGAGTAACAAGCCTGTTTGATGAGTCAGACAGGCTTTTCATTTGGATAATATTCGGTAAATGTGTGATCATCGTAAAAAACGACAATCTTTTCAATATTCCTTAATTTTCTGTTTGCGCCTGTTTTTTTAAGCTTCGGATATTCTTTGTTTTCGGATAAGCGCTTTAATGAGATTGATTCTTCTGTTGTGGTTGGCAGCGGGTTATTCTGATTTCCAATGGCAGGTTCTTCCACCATATTTGTTTTTTGTTCACTAAACATCGGCCCTTTCCCAATCATCAACCATCCCGGATTAACATCGGGAAAATGAGTTAAAAGTTTCTGTAAAAAATCCATTCCAGGTTTATTTCGGCCCTTCATGATATGATAAATACCTGATCGCTGAACACCAATTTCATCTGCCAATTGGGCAGGGGAGAGGTGCTTCTTTTTGAGCAGTTGTTCGAGGCGATCTACCATTTTTTGTGCTTGTGTTTGAATTTATCAGTAAATACAAAAGTACAAAAAAGATGAATTCAGATGGAACAATTAATTACAAATGTAGAACACAAATGTATATTTCTACTAAGTTAAAAATGTAGATAATTAGACTAAAATGGTGATCGAGGAGTTTCTGGCTTTTGAAACCTATGTAAATACATAATGGCAATTGTTTTGAGGATATCTAATTATCGTGTTTGACAAATTTGCTAAACTCAAATATATTTTAATTTATAGCTTTATATAAGTGTTATTAAAATATTGAAAAAGAGTGTTTAAGTATACTTTTGAAGTGGCTTTTTGCACTACCAACCAGGCTTTGATATTTTGTATATAAATGTATAAAATATTAGAATTTTCTAAAGGATATGGAGCTTTGATTTAAGTCTCAGTAAATCAGTTGGATAGTTATTGTTTTATTTAATTGTTTAAAAGGTATAACCAATTTTTAGCCTCAAGTAGAAACGAGTAGTAATGTAACAGACTGAAGGGAATTTTTTATCTAAGATTTGTATGGATTGAAATTTTTTATAGCAAAAAACCTTACTCGATTTTGGCTTTGGTTCTATTCTTATCTTAAAACGAATTGCGCCTTTATGGCATAAAAAAAGGCCACATAAAATGCAGCCTTATCTTATCAAATTTTTCGTTTAATCCAATTTATGGACAACTAATCCACTTCTTAATTTAGGTTCGAACCAGGTTGTTTTTGGAGGCATTATATTTCCACTATCGGCAATGTCGATTAATTGCTTCATCGAAACAGGAAATAAGGCAAATGCTACTTTCATCTCGCCACTATCTACCCTTTTTTGCAATTCTTCAAGTCCCCTGATACCTCCAACGAAGTCGATACGTTGAGAACGACGTAAATCATCTATACCTAAAATAGGTTCGAGAACCTGATTAGTGAGGATTGTTACATCCAGCACTCCAATCGGATCATTATCGTCGTAAGTACCTTCTTTAGCAGTTAATCCATACCATTTTCCTTCAAGGTACATACTAAATTCATGTAATTGGGATGGTTTATAAATGTCGGCTCCCTTTTCCTCAATGATAAATCCCTGGTCAAGACTGGAAAGGAACGCTGGTATACTCAATCCATTCAAATCTTTTACAACCCTGTTATAATCAATGATTGTTAGCTGATCATCAGGAAAGTGAACTGCAAGGAAGAAGTTGTACTCCTCGTTTCCTGTGTGGTTGGGATTGTTTTCCCGCTTCTCTTTGCCCACCAGAGCTGCTGCAGCTGTACGATGATGACCATCCGCAACATATGTACTGGGAATTTGGTCAAAAAGCTCTATCAGGCTACTGATAATTCCTTTATCATTAATAACCCAAAAATGGTGTCCGATGCCGTCATCAGCTACAAAATCGTATTCAGGAACATTATTAAGGATGAAAGCTTTAATAATGTCATCAATTTCAGTGACAGCTGGATAAGAAAAAAACACTGGCTCCAGGTTGGCATTATTTATCCGGACATGTTTCATGCGGTCTTCCTCTTTGTCAGGCCGGGTTAACTCATGTTTTTTGATCACGTTATTAAGGTAATCATCTACCGAGGCACAACCAACCAAACCATATTGTGTTTTTCCCCACATGGTTTGACCGTAAATGTAAAGGAACTCATCTTCATCTTCTTTCAACCATCCCATTTGCTGGAACTTCAAAAAGTTCTCTTTGGCCTTTTCATAAACTTCCGGGGCATGAACATCCACAGAAGAATCCAAATCTATTTCTGGTTTAATAATATGAAGCAATGAATAATCATTACCAGCAGCCTCCTGCCTTGCTTCATCTGAGTTAAGAACATCATAGGGTCTTGAAGCCACCTTTTCAACCAGATCTGCAGGTGGCCGCAATCCTTTAAAAGCTTTTAATACTGCCATAAATATTTGTCTTAGTATTTTTTAATATCAAAGGCTTCATGGGGTTCAAAATCATTGTCGAATTCCGATTCAAAATCATCCCCTTTTCCATTTCCACGTGATCGACCTTTTCCGCCAGGTTTTTGCAATGAGCCAATCAAAGCACCAAGCATTTTAGTCATTTCCATAAGCTCATTGCGCGATTCATCTATCAACACATCCGTCAGCAGGCCTTGCTTTTCGCCCAATGTGGTAATTACAACACATTCGCGAACCGAACTTTTTGCCATTTTTAAATAATAAACAAATTGACTTTTGTTTCGGGCAGAACCTTCAGCAATATAAAATGCGATAGCCTGTGCTGAATTAATAAATCTTTCTGCTAAAATGGATGCATTTTCCGGGAACAATTTAGTGGTGTTGTAAACCCAGTCGATGTAGTCCAATGCTTTGTGGTACACCCTTAAATCTTCAAACCTGAAAAAGGTGCCGTTGTTGGAGTTTTCTTTGTCCATAGTCTTGTTTTTAGTAATTTTTACCTCTGTTTTAAAATGCATATTGCTGACAATACTTTCAGATTGTCAGCAATTTAAATGCTATTATATTTTCAATTGACTTTAAAAGTGGTATCGTTCTTTTCAATAAAGCCAACAATTTGTTCCGCTGCTGCTATACCTGCATTGTTATTTGCCTCCGCAGTTTGAGCACCCATTTTTTTTGGCGTAAAGAAAAATCTCCCGCTAAAATTTGATTCGATTTCAGGGGCACAATCAGGTGCAATATCGGAGATGTATTTAAAATCGCCACGCTCACGCATTACTTTTTTAAGATCTTCTTCATTAATAACCTCTTTTCGGGCTGTATTAACAAGTGTTGCACCCTCAGGCATGGAAGATAATAATGCATAATTAATGCTGCCTTTGGTTTTTTCATTAGCCGGAATATGCAATGAAATGTATTGGCATTCCTTGTAAAGTTCCTCAGCACTATTTACCGGAGTCGCTCCAAAATCCCTGATTTTTTCATCAGCGATAAAAGGATCAAAAGCATAAACCTTCATCCCAAATCCATTGGCAATTTTACCTACCAGTTGTCCAACATGGCCAAAAGCATGAATGCCTATTTTTTTACCACGAAGTTCGGTTCCTGCCGAACCATTGTAACCATTACGTGCCATGTATACCATCATTCCCAGGGCCAGCTCAGCAACCGCATTTGAATTTTGGCCAGGTGTGTTCATTACTACGACTCCTTTGGCTGTGGCTGCCTGAAGGTCAACATTATCATATCCTGCTCCTGCACGAACAATAATTTTCAAATTGTTTCCTGCATCAATCACTTCTTTCGTAATATTATCACTTCGTATGATTACAGCATCTGCATCAGCAACTGCTTTGATCAGATCATCTTCGCTTCCATATTTTTCGAGCAATGCCATTTCATATCCTGCTTTTTCACAAACCTCCCGAATTCCGTTTACCGCATTGGAGGCAAATGGCTTAACTGTAGCAATAAGTACTTTGGTCATAGTTTTGTAATTTGAGAATTGTTTAGATTTTCATTTTTTCAAATTCTTTCATCGCATCCACCAGCGCAACAACACTTTCTTTGGGTAAAGCATTATATGTTGATGCCCTGAAACCTCCAACTGATCTGTGTCCTTTAATTCCTACCATACCTTTTTCAGTGGCAAATTTCATAAAATCAGCTTCAAGGTCTTTATATTCTTCTGTCATCACAAAGCATATGTTCATTAATGAACGGTCTTCATGAGCAACAGTGCCGACAAAAAGTTTATTACGGTCGATTTCATCATAGAGCAGGTTTGCCTTTTCGATGTTTTTCTTTTCCATTGCCGCGATACCGCCGTTGTCCTTTAACCAAATAAGTGTTTGTAATGCTGCAAATACCGGAAGTACAGGAGGGGTATTGAACATTGATTCTTTTTCGATGTGGGTTTGATAATTAAACATTGTAGGAATAGTTCTGTCAACTTTCCCCAACATATCATTTTTAACAATTACGAAAGTTACTCCGGCCGGGGCAAGATTTTTTTGGGCACCACCATATATCAAGGCATATTTACTTATGTCTACAGGACGTGAGAAAATATCAGATGACATATCAGCAACCAAAGGAACCTTACAATCCAGGTCTTTGCGGATTTGAGTTCCATAAATCGTATTATTTGTGGTAATATGAAAATAATCAGCATCTGCGGGTACCGTATAATCTTTTGGGTAAAAATTATAATTAGCAGATTCTGATGAGCCAACAACGTCAACTTCTCCAAACAATTTGGCTTCTTTTATCGCTTTTTTTGCCCAGGTCCCTGTATTTAGATAGGCAGCCTTTTTATTCATCAAATTGTACGGAACCATAGCAAACTGAGTGCTGGCTCCACCGCCCAGGAAAATAACACTGTAACCATCGGGGATTTCCAAAAGTTCTTTAAACAGGGCAATAGCCTGATCCATTACAGCAACAAATTCCTTGCTTCGGTGCGAAACTTCCATGATGGAAAGTCCTGTTCCGGCAAAGTCGATTACAGCTTTAGCTGTGTTTTCAATAGTGAATTGAGGCAAAATGGAAGGCCCGGCATAAAAATTATGTTTTTTCATTATTTCAAGGATTATAGTTTCATCAATCGATTAATTAATAGCGATATGTGGCAAAAATAAAATTTTCCTGTTAATTATATAACAAATCAGAATATTATTTTTATGATGATATTTGGCAACGATTTTTATTGGTAAAACTCAGATGTAATTTAATAATATGATAGCACTAAAAAGGAGAATAGCAGCATTTAAACAGCTCGCATCATGGCTCATCGAAGAGGATTACAGCTTAAATGATAATCTTATTAAATTGGAAAACATTGTGGCTACGGCCCATGTAAGTAATCCCTGGTTTACGCAACGAAATGTAAGACAGGCGCTAACAGCAATAGGAAATAGCATATTACAAGGTAAACTTGAAAAATGGATTGAACCTTATACTGATCAACTATTAACCTCAAAAAATCAAAAAACGATAGCAGTGATCAATGCTGGAAATATTCCGGTTGTTGGATTTCATGATTTTTTATGTGTTTTAATGGCCGGGCATCATTATCTTGGTAAATTATCGTCGGATGACAGGGAAATCCTTCCTGAATTGGCCAGTTTGCTCATAAATATTGAACCGGGGTTTGGTGAACAAATTACATTCACTTCGGAGCAGATTAATACCTTTGATGCTGTTATTGCCACCGGAAGTAATAATACCAGCCGGTACTTTGATTATTATTTTGGTAAGTACCCAAATATTATTCGCAAAAACAGGAATGGTATAGCCATTTTGAACGGCAACGAATCAAGGGAGGAGTTATGCGCACTGGGATCAGATATTTTCTCTTATTTTGGAATGGGATGTAGAAATGTATCCAAACTTTATATTCCTGAATACTATAAGTTTGACGCGCTTTTTGAGTCCCTGAAAGTATATGAACCAGTTCTCGATGTTTACAAGTATAAAAACAATTACGATTATTATAAATCGATTTATCTGGTAAACGGAATTCAACATTATGACAATGGTTTTGTACTTGCCACGCAAAATGAATCCATTTCTTCTCCTCCGTCAGTTTTATATTATGAAGTGTATAGTGATTTGGCAAGCTTAGCAGCTAAAATAGCGACGGTGAAAGATCAGATTCAATGTGTGGTGGGATCAATCAATGATTTAACGGATGTATATTTTGGGGATGCTCAAAAGCCTGAATTGTGGGATTATGCCGATGGTGTGGATACTTTGAAATTTCTAATTTCGCTATAAATTAATTCAAAATTTTCCTGTATTTAAACGTAAACTCTTTTTCCAGTTCTTCTTCCACTCCCCGAATGCTAACTTCCATTTGATCCTGATTTAGAAAATGGTATTGTATTACCTGGGGGAAATCATGTTTGGGATTTTCAAATAACAGTCTGTTATCTTGCTGAACAATCAATTTGAAAAGTATTGGTTTACCTTTATTTTGGTCGAAAACTGTAGCCTCGTAAAAGAAAGTGTCTTCTTTTTTAATGATCCTTAAATTTTCGAAAAATATTGTATCTGCTTTATTGAGCTTATAGGCTCTGCCGGAGTAATCATTATTGCTTATTTGCCATTGTTCATAGGTTCCTAACTGAGAGTTGTACCATAAGCCCGGCAATAACCTCAATACTTCAGGGGCATTTTGCTCATGTTGCGATTGGTTGTTACAGGATACTAAGCTAAAAGTAAGCAGGACCAATAATGATTTTAAAATGATTTGTTTCATACGTGAGGGCTTTTAAAATGATTAACCATTTGGCGGAGTGTTAACCAATGCCCAAAATAATCCCAGGTTTTTAACTGCATTCACAAACTCAGAAAAATCAATGGGTTTAACTACATAAGCATTTACACCTGCCGTGTAGCTTTCAAGTATATCGCGATCAAGATTTGAGGAAGTAAGCATTACCACCGGGATGGTGTTGAGTACTGGATCCTGTTTAATCGTTTTTAGTACTTCAAGCCCGTCTTTCCGGGGCATTTTTATATCAAGCATTACCACTACCGGGTTTCCTTCGGGACGATCAGCGAATTTTCCCTGCCGATACAAATAATCCAGGGCTTCCACTCCGTCAGTTACTACATCAACTCTGTTAGATAACCTGTATTCCTCCAGTGCGCTTAATGTAAGCTCAACATCATTTTCGTTATCTTCAGCAAGCAGGATTCTTGGCAATTCATTCATATTGATTACTTTAAAGATTTATAGGCAAAGTTATGAAAAAAGTAGCACCTTCATTAAGTTTTCCTTCTCCTCTGATTGTGCCTTTATGACTTCGGATTATACGTTTCACATTGGCCAGTCCGATGCCGGTTCCGGGGAAGTCCTGGTTGTTGTGCAAGCGCTCAAATACCCCGAACATTTTATGTGCATAATTATTGTCGAAACCAACTCCATTGTCTTTTATGTAAATGCCTATTTGGTTTTCCTGAATGTCGGAGGTTCCAATTTCTATGTGAGTTTTATTATTTTTTGAGGTGAATTTAAGAGCATTTGAAATTAAGTTATCCATCACAATTTTGATTAGCTCCAAATCACCACGAATTATCGGCAATTCTTTTATTTCCCACTCCACGTTTCGTCCGGTTAAATCGGGTTCGTAGTTTTTAATTACTTCGTTAATCAGGCTTTGCAGATCGATGTTTGATATTACCAGTTTTTTTCGTCCTAACCGTGAGAACGAAAGCAGGTCATTAATCAGGTTATGCATCCTGCCTGAAGATTCATGGATTTTTTTAAAATATTTTTCAGCATCGGGAGTGCGGTCTTTTATTAAATTTTCAAGCAATTGCGAAAATCCGTCAATGTGGCGTAAGGGTGCTCTAAGGTCATGCGAAACAGAATATGCGAATGCTTCCAGGTCATTATTGGCGGCTTCCAGGTTTTTATTTGCCTGCACAAGTTCGTTACGGGCATCATTTACATCCTCAAGTAAAAAGGTAAGTGCTCGCTGCGATTCCTTAAGTCTTCCTGCCTGCTCATTTAATTCATTCATTTTATACTGAACTTCCCCCTCAAGTTTGGCAAACATTTCCTTTTCCATCTGTTCTGAAATTTTTCGCTCTGATATATCGGTGGTAATGGTAATGATCTTTTCTATTTGCCCATCAGTATCCATGATAGGGACCATTGAATTAGTGTAAAATTTGCCGTTAAGCTCAACCTCGAAGGAGGCCTGATGACCTTTCAGAACTTTAGCAGAAACCGAATGAATGATTGTGATTATTTTGGCTGGAAGAACATTTTTATAGTTTTTGCCAATTATTTCAACATTGCCAAGTCCTATTTCCTGAATATTCTGACCTTCGATAAATGTAAAGTTTCCGGATCGATCAACGATTGATATTATTCCTTTGGGAAAATTCTCGGTTATGGCTTTGTACATGGCTTCGTTTTCCAGTAAAACCGTCCTTGATTTGATTCGATCGGTAATGTCTCTTGCTATAATTTGAATTGCCTTTCCTCCCTGGTATTCAATCTGATTCGCATGGATTTCAACTGGAACTTCGTGACCGTTTAATTGAACAAATACAACCTCAATGGGAATACTTTCTTCATTACTCTCCAAAAAGGAGTTGAATTTTGTGGTTATTGATGGCTTGCTTTCGTCTTTTACATAGTCAATGATCGACTTATATATAAACTGTTCCTTGTCGATTCCTCCCAATAATTTAACAGCCGAATCATTTATAAAAACTATTTTTCCATTTCTGTGGATGGCAATTCCATCAGGTGATTTTTCAACAAGCATCCGGTACCTTTCTTCAGATTCGATCAGGGCATCCTCGGCTTTTTTCTTATCGGTAATGTCATCTGCCAGGCAATCTATATAAATCAGGTTGCCTTCGTTATCAAAAATACCTTTATAATCTGTTTTTACCCAAATATCACTTCCGTCCTTTTTCTTTTCGTGGGTAGCATGCGCCTTTAATTCGCCATAGGTTCTAACTTGCTCAAGCATGTAATTTCGGTTTTCTGAATTGGCGTAGAATTCCAAAGCCGGCTGATTCAGGAATTCGTCAATTGAATCAAACTCATACATTTCAACCGCTTTTTTATTACATGAAATAATGTTGCCTGCAGGAGTCGACCTAAATAAGGCTACCGGAATGTTTTGGTATAATGACTCATACTTTTGCGTTTTTTCGAGTAATTCTTTTTCAGCATTTTTTTTCTCCGTGTTGTTAAGATGAACGCCAATTGCTCTGAGTGGTTTTCCACTTTTATCCCTTTTAATTATCTTACCCCAATTATGTATCCACAGCCACTCACCTGATTTTGCCTTCATTCGGTGCTCAACTGAAAAAAATTCACTTTTACCATCTTCGTGAGTTTTGGCAATCTCCATTGCTTTTGCAAGATCATCAGGGTGAATAAGACTTTTCCATCCTTCCATTTTTTGCGACACCTCACTTTCTTTATACCCCAGCATTTTATACCAATTCAAATTTCGGTGAATAATATTTTTTTCAAAATCCTGATCCCAAAGCCCAAGGCCGGTTGCTTCAATGGCAGTCATTAGCTCCTGTTCCCTGGCAATGATGGCCTTTTCGGCATTTATTCTATCTGTGATATTTCTGGATACTCCCAAAAACATTTTAAATTCGCCTTTATCGTCGAAAATAGGGTTAATCACCGATTCGTTCCATATTGTTTTACCATCCGCAGTCGGTTGCTCAAATATTCCAACAATCGGCTCATTTTGGAGTTTTGCCGATTGCATTTCGGTAATGAAATTTTCAAGCAACTGCTTGGCAACTTTCTCTGATTGAGGGGTAACTATTTCTCTGAAATTTTTTCCAATTACCTCCTCCTGCCTGAATCCCCTTAGCTTATAAATTGAAGGACTTACATATTTAATATCACCCTTCAAATCCATTGTCCAGATTACATCACTTGTGTTGTCGGTTATAAAGCGTATATCATTATCAAGTTCTTTAACCCTGTCCTCAATGTTTTTTTTATCGGTAATGTCGTGGATTACCCCAAAAACAATGTTTTGTTTTTGGTCAAATTGAGCTACGGAATGTATGTATCTGATTTCTCCATCATTTTGCCGTTCAATTTTGAAAATGGTATCGTAAGGTTCATTTCTTTCAATCAGGTTTTTTAGTAAGTTATTTAAATGGGGGCGGAATTCGGGGAGTGGAAGTGATTGAATTTCTTCGAGAGAAGCTATTTTTTTTGTAAACCCGTAAATTCGCAAAGCTCCTTTAGAACCTTTAACTTTATTGGTGTTTAAGTCAATTTCCCAATGGCCAATTTGAGCGATCTCTTCAGCACGTTCCAGTTGGTGATGCTCGGTAAATTTATCCTTTTCCAAATTGTCTATCATAATTTATTCTTTTATCTATTGATAGTTGGTTGTTTTGTTCTCAAGGGCTTTTATTCTATCCTTTAGTTCCTTGATCCTGAATTCCCGGCCTACAAATAGTTTGTTAAAGTGCTCAAGTTCATTATTTTTATTTTCAAGTTCTATATTTTTTGATTCTAGTTCGGTAGTTCGCTCTTTAACAAGTTCTTCCAGGTGATCCCGGTATTTTATAATTTCAAATTGAGCTTGTTTAAGGTCGGTTATATCCTGAAATGAACCAATCGCTTTAACGACTTTGCCATTTTCAAAAACGGGGTGTCCCTTGGTTCTAACCCATTTGGTAAAACCTTTCTTGGTTATCAGCTCAAGTTCAAGATCATAGGGGGTTCCGTTGTTAATTAATGCATCAACTGCATTTTTAATTATGGGCTGATGTTGCGGGCTGTAAAAAGAAATTCCATCCAAGGCGGATAAGTTTTCTAAACCTTCCATATCATGAATCCTTGCTACTTCATCGGTCCAGGTTCCTCGCATTGATTTGGTGTCAAACTCCCAGCCACCAACTTTGGCCAGCCTTCCGGTATCGGCCAGAATATTATTTAGTTGTTCAAGTTTATCCTGTGCTGTTTTCTGTTCGTGAATATTGTGCATGATCACGTGAATTTGATCCTCCCCTGATTTTTTAAAAAGAGTGAGTGAAATGTCGAACCAATTGGGGGTGCCGTCTGCTTTAAGATGAACCCATTCAAAATGTATGAAACCATCCTGATGGGCTTTTTGAATAATCTGCTTTGCCTTTTCAATCGACTTTTGTCCATCTGGCTGGAATTCGGGTGATATTTGCCAGGGTTTTTTGCCAATAAGATCAGCTTTACTTTTATATCCTAATAATTCAACCGTTTTAGAATTAACATCAGTAAATTCACTGCCAACTAAAATGATATTCGGGGAAGCTGATTTTTCGAAAAGTAGCCGGTATTTTTCTTCACTTTCGCTGAGTGCTTTGGTTGCTGTGATCTTATCAATGGTAAGCACTACATGATGTATAAATGTTTCAAGCATTTCAATTTCATGTTGTCCCAATTGCCTTGAAATTAATATGGTTATGTTGCCGTAATATTTGTCGTGTTGGGTGAAAATACATGAATATACATGTTTTACTTTTAGCAGATCGAGCAATTTAAGTGAAATTTTTTGGCTTATTTTACCTCCTGTGAGTACAAAAAGGTCTCGCTCAAGTTCTGTAACATTTCCCTGTTTTAGTCTGTTTATCATATCCGGGTTGCTGCTCCCTTTCATGTTTTTTACATCTATTCCCAAAAGTCTGGTAATTTGGGTAACAAAAGCATGAATCCCTCTAACAGCCTTTACACTCCAGTTATAGTTGTTATCCTTTAAATCAGTGGCAATTACAATGCCTGACTTACCTATCAATTTATAAGATTTATCTGCTATGTACTCAAAGATATCTTCTGATGGCTCCATAAGGTTTAATTCGGTAGCTGTTTTAGCAAGCAGGCTCATTTTACTTTCGTTGTCGGCCAGTTTAATTTCCGCATTCTTGCGGTTTGTAATGTCGAAACTCAGCCCTCCTAAAAGATTGTTTGCCTGAGCATCTGTCATTGGGAATTTGATATTTAGCCAGTAGGTTTCTCCGTTAGCGGAAGTAAATGAAGATTCATTGACTACTATTTTCTTTTCAGTCAGTATTGATTTATTTTCTTTCCTGTACTCATCGTATTTATCTTTCGGTATTCGATTTACATAATCTTTATTTCCAATTATTTCTTCCGGTGTTTGATTGATAAGCGATGCAAATTGTTTGTTGCAATAAATTAATTCTTCATTTTCAGTTTTAATGAATGCGGCGCCCGGAAAATGGTCCATAAACATTGTAAATTGTTTTTGGGCTTCAATGGCCTTTTGTTCTGCCATTTTTCGTTTTCTAATATCTCGGGTTATCCCGGTAAAACCGATAGGATTTTTGTTTTTGTCAATTAACGGAATTGCAGAAACTTCCATTGGAATGCGTTCCCCTGCTTTTGAAAAGAATATATATTCATGATATGTTGCATCAACATTGCCAATATTTGTAAGCGTACTTTTGATATTTTTAATAGCCATTTCATGACATTCAGGAGCCATGAACTGAAGTACGGGTCTGCCAATTATTTCTTCTGTTTTGAAACCCAGTATAGTTTCAACGGATTTGCTTACATGGGTAAAGTTTGCATTGAGATCAAGTCGCCAGATGATATCATTAAAATTATTATAATTCATTAAATGCATATCTATATCCGGACAATCCAGCTGACCTTGCAATTGTTCTCCCAAATGATCGATCATCCTGGAAATTTCTGGATATGCCTCATGAAACCCGGGGGTTCCGGTGACCTGTTCATGCAATTCCTTGATTAGATTTTCAGCTTTCATAATCCATGGTATTTATTCATCAAAAAATGGATTTGACAATTTTTCCTGCAAAATCTTTAATTGATCCTTTAATTCCTTTATTCGATATTCACGACCAATGAACAGGTTGTTAAAGTGTTCAAGCTCTTTGTTTTTTTGTTCCAACTCTTTAGTTCGTTCTTTTACCAGCGATTCCAAATGTTGCCGGTATTTTTCAAGTTCAATCTGTGCCTCTTTTCGTAAGGATATATTCCTAACGGCAGTAACCCTTACTTTTTGGCCATTGTAATCGTACATTTTACCTTGAAACTCGCCCCAGAATTTACTTCCATCTTTTCGTTGGGCCAGGGCTTCATATGGAAGCTCGTAACCACTCATCATATTATTTTTTACCGTTTCTTTTGATTCATCGGCAATTACATCTGTGCCAAATATTCCAATCAGTTCTTCGTGTTTATACCCAAACATTCGACTTGCAGATGCATTGCAATCTATACATATACCTTTAACGCTGAAAAATAGCGCTTCGTAGGTAGCGTCGCTCAGTGCCCTGAGCCTTGATTCACTATCTGCCAGTTCTTCAGCTATTTGCTTCTCTACCGTTCTGTCGAGCATAATTGAAAACAGCAATTCCTGGCCGTTTAGTTCTATCATTTGCATATTTATCGAGACCCAGGTTACTTCTTTGTTGCCCGTTAAAATGGAAACATAATAATTTTCTACCTGCTTCTTTTCTTTAATTTCACTGATCAAACGATTTCGATCCTTAGCATCCTGGTACATTTCAAAGGCAAGCATTCCGTACAAATCTTCTTCAGATCTTTTAACCAGTTTACAAAAAGCTGCGTTCATGTTGTAAAACCTGCCCTCATAATCTGTAATACATATTCCTACCGGTGCTTGCGAAAAAAGACTTTGATAATAACCTTCAAATGATTCGGGTATTAACTTTTGCACTATTCCAACCAATTTGGTTTTGACTATTGGATCTAATTCATCACTATTAATATTGGTTAGTTGCCCGATCAGTTTTTCAAGTTGGGATTGTGATTCCATAAGCAATTAATAGTTTAGTGTCTTAATACCTGCCTTTACTTGTATTTGGTGTTAACCTGTGAAATAGTGATTGTGCAGATGAAAAGAAAGTTTGAAAATTGATTATATGTAATATAATAATGATTTTCTTTCCAATTGGATAGCGTCCAAATAGTAATGGTGAGTAAATTTCGGCGAATACATCGATTCTCAATATTTCATAGGGTTAATACATACGCTAAACTAAAAAAAAAATTGATTCGGAGCTCATTTTTATCAGCTAAAAATCAACTGGCCAATTAACGAGACAGAACTATTATATGGCTTAGGTTATGTTTGTGAATAAGTATTCAATTATTCTTGCCTTGAAGTATTGAATTAACGTACTTTGCAAAAAGCAAATGATTATACGCTTTTATACCAGATAATGCTTCTCAAGATATTGTGCTCGCAGATATCGCAGAAAACGCTGATATTTATACTGCCTTTCTGCGCAAATTTGCGGGATCAGCGAGAAATTTTGTTAAGTGGTATCAAAGCGGACTAGCATAAAAAGCAATTAGGATAATCACAAAACAAAAAAATATATGAAAAAAGGTGCTTATACGCTGCTGGTAACTCCATTTAAAAATGACTTTTCATTGGATGAAGATGCATTGAGAAGGTTGGTTCAAATGCAGGTTGAATCGGATGTTGCCGGAATTGCCCCCCTGGGTGTTACCGGTGAAAATACACTTATGAGCGAAAAAGAAGTGCTTCGCGTAGTTGAAATCATCGTTCAGGAAACCAATGGCCGCAAACTGGTATTGCCCGATATCTGTTCGATGGGAACCCCCCAATCTATTGAGCGTGCTAAAAAATATGCCGACCTGGGAGCCGATTATGTGGTTGCATTTACACCATTCCTTGTGCTTCCTTCACCCGATGGACTGGTTAAATATTATGAAGAACTCGCTGATGCTTCACCGGTTCCGGTGATTTTACATAGTTCAAAAAGCAGAACGGGGGTGGAGCTCTCTCCTGAGCAAACGGCACACCTTGCCAAACACCCGAATATTGCAGCAACAAAAGACGGTAAGAAAGAACTCGACCACCTTGCCAAACTGATTTACCTTACCCGAAATGATGACTTCCTGGTATTTACCGGAAAAGATACAACTGCATTCCCTACGGTTGCCTTTGGTGGAGCCGGCTCCTTCAGCGTTGCCGGAAATGTGATCCCCGATGTGATGGGTAAAATGGTCAACTTTGCACTGGAAGGCAATTTGAAAGCAGCCAATGAATTGCATATTAATTATTATCCGCTTTTCGAGGCTTGCAGGTTTGAAAGCAATCCGATGGCTGCCAAAAAGGCGCTTGAGTTGATGGGGAAAATTAACGGTGATCTGCGGCCGCCTCTCACCAAATTATCGGATGGCAAAACAAAAATCATGGAGCAAATCCTCAGGGAACGGAACCTGATATGAGCCGGCTGATCATCAAGGGACCTGCCACAAGTGCCAACGTGGGCCCGGGCTACGATATTTTCGCCCTTGCCCTGGATGAGCCTTTTGATATTATTGAAGTTGAGTTATCTGACTTGCCGGGAATTGAGATCAGTGTTGAAAATAACCAAACAGGCATACCGCTGGATCCTAAAAAGAACGTTGCAGGAGTAGCTGCCCAGGCACTTATTGACCGCTATTCAATTAAGCAGGGTGTAAAAATACTGATCAGGAAAAATATGGCTTCAGGTGGTGGAATGGGAACGACAGGCGCTTCCGCTTCCGCAACAATTTTTGGATTAAACAAACTTCTAAACCTTAATCTTTTGGATAATGAACTGATCGAATTGGCAAGCCTGGGAGAAGTTGCCTCAGGTGGTGCGGCGCATGTGGATAATGTGGCTGCTGCCATGCTGGGAGGTTTTGTTTTTGTAAAGAGTTTTGATCCCCTGGATGTGAAAAAAATGGAATTGCCGGAGATGCCGGTAGTGCTTGCTGCGATGCGGAAAGGGCAGGGGATCACCCGGGGCAGAATTACCTATGATATCGGTGCTGAAAAACTAAAAGAGCAAATGGCGATGGTAGCAGGTGTGGTGCATGCCGTTCATCTGAAGGATCCCATGACTTTTGGAAAGGCCATCAGTAAAGACTATATACATGAGCATGTGCGTGGTGCGACCATTCCTGGTTATTGGGAGGTGAAAAAACAAACTGTTGAGATGGGAGCTTTTGGTTGCACCGTGAGTGGAGGTGGATCCTCTGTAATTACTTTTTGTCCAAAGGAAAAACAGGATGAAATTGCGGATTATATGCACCGGGAGTTTTCAAAAAGTCCTGATTTTGTTAGGATTTACAAAACGAAAGTTTCTAACACGGGTGTTCAATTCATAAATCCTTAATCGATGGTTCAATTTGATTTTACCGGAAAGGTTGTTCTTGTAACCGGTGCTTCGAGAGGCATTGGAAAAGCCACAGCCAAAATGTTCGCCCAGGCAGATGCCTCTGTTATTGTACATTACAATAAAAACAAGGAATTGGCTCAGGCCGTTCTTGATGACCTAACCGGTGATAACCACACCCTTTTTGCAGCCAACCTGTCCAATCCTGATGAGGTTCAGAATCTTGTGGATTTTGTAGCTCAAAAATACGGACGAATAGATGTACTGGTAAACAATGCCGGTGTTTTTGAAGAATTTGATGTATTAGATCTCGATTATGAATCATGGCAAAAAACCTGGCATAAAACTATCGGAACCAACCTGACCGGTGTAGCCAATTTATCATTTTTAGTAGCCAAATTGATGAAGGATAAAGGTGGTTTTAGGATTGTGAACGTTTCATCAAGAGGAGCATTCCGCGGTGAACCCGATGCCCCGGCATACGGAGCTTCCAAAGCTGGCTTAAATTCGTTGGGGCAAAGCATGGCCAGGGCATTTGCAAAACTTAAAATATATGTGTTTACAGTGGCTCCCGGATTTGTAGACACCGACATGGCTGCCTCAGCGATGATAGGTGACAGGGCAGAGGATATCAGAACACAAAGTCCCTTAAACCGGATTTCTGACCCCGATGAAATTGCCCAAACCATATGTTTTCTGGCTTCCGAAGGGCATGATTATATGACCGGTTGCATCGTTGATATCAATGGAGCATCTTACCTCAGAACATAAAAAAAGCGGAACTGAATCCGCTTCATTTTTTATTTCAATATTACTTTGAAAGGAAACCCAGTTTTAACCCTGCTGTTATAGCAAAGGGGACATCTTCATCAGGTAAAGAAAAGCTGTAATGATAATCACCATAATTGTATGGATTAGTATCAAAACCATAACCAATGCCAACATACATATCCATCAGGAATGAATTATCATAAACCCATTGCTTGCCAATATTCAGAAGTAACGCACCTGTTAAAACCCCAACATCTTCATGCTTAGTATAACTTCCACTATAGTAATTATAATCATAATAATACTCAGATTCGTCTGTGGTATAAAAACCTAATTGAATTTCGGGTTTGATATAACTTCCCTTCAGAACATGTGCATACCGCATGCCGCGCATGTAAAAATCCGGACTTCTGATGAATTTATAACCTGCCTTTACAAATACTCCGCCGTGATCATCTTCGTTGATATTTACACCAGCACCGATTATTCCCAGCGAAAGCTCATAGCTATGTCCTGGTTTTATGCTATGTTCCCAGGCGAAGGTAAGGTTGCCGGTCAGGGGTGAAATAAAATCAATTTTCCAGGCATTTTTAAAATTGTCAGCATAGTTCTCAGGATTTGTCATCTCCTTTGAGAATTCCAACTCTTTTCCATTGCTGAAAACAGCTTTTTTTACGACCTCTTTATCTATACTAAATGCAACATCTTCAGGGTAGTCGGGAAGTGCATACTTGATTTCATCCATCCCAACTTCTTTGATCTTACATTGGATGGTGTCGTTATTTCTTTTGACAATCAAATCCTGACTAAAAGAAAATGCCGGAATTAAAAGAATAATAAACAGGAAGCTTAGGGCAAATTTTGATTTCATGCTTAATTGTTTGGTGTTGTTGATGTTTTGCTTTTTTTTAGTAAAATAGACTGTGAAATTAACCTATATTTATTGTTTTACAAAATCTAATTTAAAAAAGTGAAAATCGGGATTTTCAAGGTCGATTTTAAATCCAATAACCTTGCCATTTCCATTCATTTCAAAAGTAATATATCCTGCCGGTAAAAAGGGATCATTAAATTGTACTTTAAAAGTATCAAAATGCCAGTGCTCAAGGGTTCCGGTGAAAAGCGTTTTAGTGGGCAGAAAAGTAACCCGAAGGTTTTTACCCTCCATAATTACCTCAGCATCTCCATACATTTTATCGGTATAAGTTCCGGCATATTCCGATAATTCCAGCGATGGATTCGTGCCGGCAACCCGCGCTGCTTCTTTTTCTGCTTCTTTCTCGGTTTTCATGGCATTTTGTTTTTGACCGCCATCATAATAGTCCTGTATGAAATCACGGCCACTTTTTGAAATGTGATAATCCAAAATGGTTTGATAGGTGGCCTCAACCATTCCGCTTAGCTCATTTGCAATGATCACAAAACCTAAACTATTTTCTGGAACCAGCACCACTTTGCTGTGAAATCCGGGCAGGCCGCCACCATGCTGGATCACTTTCATGCCTTCTTTATCATAAAGGAACCAACCCAATCCGTAACCATAAAAATGTGTGCCTTCAGGGGTTTCGGCTTTGCCGGCATTGAGCATTGTCATGGGCGATACCAACTTATAATATGCATTTGCCGAAAGAATCTCCTGATCGTTATAAGTCCCTTTGTTTAGCATTAAATCAACCCATCTTAGCAGATCATCAACTGATGTATTGATTGAGGCAGCCGGACCACTGTTATCGTAATTGATAAAATCCATCGGTTTACCATCCTGATGGGGCCAGGCCACATTTTCTTTGTTCGCAAATCCGGCATTTGTCGTTGTGGTCCTTTCCATTCCCAGGGGATTAAAAATGTGCTCTTTTACAAATTCATCCCAGGTTTTTCCGGTAACCGACTTAATCACTTCACCGGCTGCAATAAACATCACATTTTGATAACCAAACTGACTTCTGAAACTATATTCATTTTCACGGTATTGAATTCTGTTAACAACTTCTTCTCGGGAATAATCAGTGCCATACCAGAGTAAATCACCATCAAAAGTCTGCAGGCCCGAACGATGACAAAGCAAGTCCTGAATGCGCATTTCACGGGTGATGTAAGGATCGTACATTTTAAATTCAGGGTAATGATCAATCACGCGGTCTTCCCACTTCAGCTTTCCCTCATCCACCAAAATAGCGATGCAGGCAGCCGTAAAAGCCTTGCTGCATGATGCAATTCCAAAAAGCGTTTCGGTATTGGCAGGCTCTTTAGTTTCGGTATTGGAATAACCATATGCGTTACTAAAAACGACTTCTCCGTTTTTAATGATGCCAACGGCCATTCCGGGCATGTCAAAAAGTTCGACACCGTATGCGATCGTTTTATCAAGCTCTTCGTAACCCGGCTGAACCTGACTACTGACCGGCAGAATGATTGACCAAAGGGAAATCAGTAATATGAATGAAAGGGGTTTAAATTGTTCCATGGGGTAATTGTATAATATAATTTACCGGATAAAAGTAGTGATTTGATAAAAACAATTGGCTACTAAGATGGGGAAAATGAGTTTTTGGGATGGATTTATAGGAAGGGAGCCAGATTAGTGGGAGTGTTGGATTGATGGGGAATTGGAATAATTGATAAAATTTCACGGAAGTCAAACATCACATTATTCCATTATTCCAGTTACAATACCATGTGCAAGGGCGAAATCTTATAAACCAATTAACCATTTTTGATAGGAATTTGCCTTACAAAGCCTTCTTCCAGTGAAATAAATGTCTCGGTGCTGGTGATTTCGAGTATGGATTGAATTTTTTCCACGAGGATCTTTTTTAGGTGTTCGTTGTTATGTGTATGTATTTTAACCAGCAGGGAGTATTTTCCGGTGATGTGGTGGCATTCAACGATTTCAGGTATCTCACTGATCTTCTGAAACACTTCATCATGGGTGCTCTCTTTGGTGAGGTTTACCTGGATGCCAACAAAAGCGCAGGTTTGATAACCCATATTCCGGATATTCAGGTTGAATTGTGAACCAGTGATAATTCCGTCATCCTGCATTTTTTGTACGCGTTGGTGAATGGCTGCGCCTGAAACACCACATTGTCTGGCAACTTCCAGGAAAGGAATTCGGGCATCAGCAGTCAGGATGGTCAATATCCTTTTGTCCAAAGTATCAAGGTGTAAGTTTGTCGCCATGATTTTTAATTGTTTTTTTACAAATTTATCAAAATATCTCATTTTTGCTTATAAATTTTAAAAATTACGCATTTATATGTTTCTGATTCCTGTTGTTTTGTAAATTTGAGTCAAAATATAAAATTTTATAGATATGAAATTCGATCCCGCAAGCAACATCCAGGATTTACTGCAATTTGGTGAATATGGCGACGTAAATCCAAGCATTACTGATTCAGCAACATTTACCTTTATGCAGGCCAATACCATGTTGGATACCTTTCATGGTGAAGCTGAAGGTTGTTTTTTGTACTCCCGTCACTGGAATCCTAGTAATAAATACTTAGCCGATGCCATGGCAGCAATGGAAGGAACTCCCGCTGCCTGGGTGACTGCCTCGGGTATGGGGGCCATTTCAAATGCCATAATGCAGGTTTGCAATGCTGGCGATCATATTGTTTCAAGTATTACCACTTACGGCGGTACCTATGCCCTACTGGCAAACTACCTCCCAAAGTTCAACATCGAAACAACGTTTGTGAACATTGCCAACCAGGAAGAGGTTGAAAAAGCCATCAAGCCCAACACAAAACTCATTTACACTGAGTCGATGACAAATCCCTTGCTGGTGATTTCGGATATTCCAAAACTGGCAGAGATTGCGCATAAGCACAATGTTAAGCTAATGGTTGACAATACCTTTACTCCCATGATCATTTCTCCTTCGCGACTTGGTGCCGACATTACTGTTTACAGTTTAACCAAATTTGTGAACGGGAAAAACGATTGTGTGGCAGGTGCCATTTGTGGGTCAATTGATTTCATAGGTTCATTGATTGGTGTGAACGATGGTACTTCCATGTTGCTGGGGCCGGTGCTGGATCCCCTGCGTTCAAGCCAGATTTTGAAAAACATGCACACCCTGCATATTCGGATGAAACAGCATAGCCACAATGCCATGTTTTTAGCTAAAAAGATGACAGAAATTGGTTTAAAAGTATCCTATCCGGGGCTAACCGACCATGCCGATCATGAATTAATGAATCAAATTATGAATCCCGGTTTTGGTTATGGTGGCATGTTGGCTATTGATATGGTAACAACTGACCGCGCCAATCAATTGATGGAGAAAATGGAAGTTGCAGGTGTAGGGTATTTAGCTGTGAGCCTGGGATATTTTAAAACCCTTTTTAGTTGCTCAGGTACCAGTACTTCTTCCGAAGTTCCTGAGGATATGCAGCATGAAATGGGTATGTCGCCCGGACTTGTCCGCTTTTCTGTTGGATTGGATAATGATATTGAACGCACTTTTGAGAAGATCAAAGGATGCCTGGCCGAAATGGATTAGGTGTGTTGAATTAAACTGCCCTGCAATTTATTTCTTTTCCCCTTTAAAACCGTAACCAATTGACTCAACGGTTTGTTTGATCTTTTCAAGGTCGAAGTTTTCGCCGTCGAGGACCACTTCATTGTGATCAGGATCGGCTACTACGCCTGTAATTCCTTCAAGTCCCGAAAGGTTCTTTTCTACATTCATTTTGCAATGGTTGCAGGTCATTCCCTCAACCGAAATCTTCAATTTATTCACTTGTGAACTCATGTCTGGTATTGTAATTTGTTTTTTCCGTTTAAAATATTTGCGGGCGTACCCGTTGAGGATTGCCAAAGCCAAAGCTGTGCCGGATGCAATTTTTAGCCACATCGGTAAAATTTCGTGATCATGTGCAGCATGTCCCGATATCATCATATTGAACCATTCTGCTGGTAAAAATGTGTTGGTTATAAAACCAAAAAACAAAGCGCTGCCGATTATGGTGGCCATATAAATGACCAGTGTTTTTTTGTCGATTGCCTTACCAATAACAGCCATGGTAGCCGCATTGGTAGCAGGCCCAGCCATCAGAAAAACCAGCGCTGCTCCAGGCGAAAGCCCTTTCATCATCAGTACGGCTGCAATGGGAATTGAACCCGTGGCACAAACATAAAGCGGCACCGATGCAGCCAATACGATCAGCATGCTTAACCATTGGTTGTCGAGGTACAATCCGAAAAAGTCTTGTGGTAAAATGAGCGAAATCAAAGCTGCAACTGCCAAACCGATAACCAGCCATTTGGCTATATCCATCAAAAAATCATGGAAAGCGTATGTAAACATCGATTTCAGTTTAGCTGGAGTACTCAATTTTTCTTTGCTTGTTGGATGCACTTTACGAACCGGTTCCGGGTCATCTTTAGTGGCTAAATTAGTGATGGCTCCGCCAAATATCCCGCTGAAAAATGCGACAATCGGACGCAATATTGCAAATGGTAAACCCAACAAAGAATAAGTTGCCAGCATGCTATCCACTCCCGTTTGCGGTGTAGAAATTAAAAAGGATACGGTTGATCCCTTGCTGGCACCTTCGTTGTAAAATGAAATACCTGTAGGAATCACTCCGCACGAACATAGCGGAAGCGGAATTCCGAGCAATGCGGCATATATTGCCGACTTGATACTTTTACCACCCATGTATTTCACCACCAGACCTTCGGGCATAAACACGTGAAGGATACCGGCAAAAATGAATCCCAGCAGCAGCCAGGGTGCCATTTCTCCAAACAGGTAAATAAACTCATTAATATAGTCTGTTAAATATTTCATTACGCCAGCAAATGTACGTTTTAACATAAAACATATTGTATCCTTTAAAGTTCGTTTAATAAATTATGAAAAGAGTGGGGCCGCTATTCAAGCCTGGCCTGATAAACTGCGAATGCTAAATTTTCATAAAATCCTCCTTATCTTTGATCTTTAAAAAACGAACTATATGGTAGACCGGTCTTTACTTGAAAAAGCAGCAGCAATTGTTCGCGAATCCAATTACACCATTGCCTTTACGGGTGCCGGCATTTCGGTTGAAAGCGGGGTGCCGCCATTTCGGGGCGAAAATGGGATTTGGGCAAAATATGATCCCCGAACCCTTGATCTTGGCTTTTTTCATCAGCATCCATTGGAATCATGGGAGGTGATCCGTGAATTGTTTTACCAGTTTTTTGGAAATGCTAAAGCCAATCCTGCCCATCATGCCCTTGCTGCTCTTGAGCACAAAGGTTTGCTTAAAAGTGTGATCACACAAAATATTGACAACCTGCATCAGCAGGCCGGTAGCCATGAGGTGTATGAGTTTCATGGAAACTCTCAAAAACTCATCTGTTTGCAATGTGGTCATCATTTTGTGCCGGATGAAATTGATTTTGAAAAACTTCCTCCCTTATGTTCCTGCGGTGGATTGATCAAACCCGATTTTATCTTTTTTGGTGAAAACATACCGATGGATGCCTATGAGCGTTCAGTGGACGCAGCCGGCAGGGCGGAGGTTGTGATCGTGATCGGCTCCACAGGTGAGGTGATGCCTGCTGCCCAAATGCCCTACCTGGCCAAACAAAATGGCGCCACCGTCATTGAAATAAATCCGGGGGCTTCCAAGTTTACCTATACAATCACTGATATTCATTTGGCTGGTAAAGCTGGTGAAACTATGACTGAATTATTCGAAGCCGTTACCGGTGAAAAACTGAAAATTGCCCACAATGAAAAATAGGTATTTACTTTTTTTATGCTTTGCTTTCTTATCTCAGGGGATTTATGCCCAATTTTATTTTGAGCAACCCAAAAAAGGTGAAAAACAAGTTTCAGTTTTCAATGAAACCAAAAACATCTATTTCTCGGCCTGGGCAGGGGGGATGAATTCATGCCAGTTTGGAGAGGTGGATATGAATTTGGATGGGATAAAAGACCTCCTGGTATTTGACCGGCACGGCGACCGGATCATGACCTTTTTAAATGCAGGGTATGCAAACGATGTAAGCTATTATTTGGCACCTGAGTATGCCGGCTCATTTCCCAAACTTGTTGACTGGGTAATTTTTAAGGATTACAACAACGATGGTCGGGAAGATATCTTCACCTATTCAGGGCAATATCCGGGTATTGTGGTTTATAAAAACGTTTCAGTAACCGAACTTGCTTTTGAACTGGAGGTATATCCTTTTCTCACTTCCTTTCAGGGTGGAGGAGAGGTGAATATTCTCACCACCGATGTGGATTACCCTGGAATTGCAGATATTGATGGCGACGGTGATCTGGATATCCTCACTTTTTGGGGACTGGGGTCTTTTGTGGAATACCATCAAAATCAATCCATGGAGCTTTACGGAATTCCTGATTCACTCAAATTTGTGGAGATAACAGAATGCTGGGGCCGATTTGCAGAAAGCGATGAATCAAACGAGATTTTTTTGGATACCTGCAATTTTAAGCAGGAAAATTATAAATCAACCCTCGACCGGCATACAGGTTCTACTTTTTTACTTTTTGATGCGGACAATGACAGTGACCAGGATTTATTGCTTGGCGATGTGGATTATCCACAACCGGTTTTCCTTTTAAATGGAGGTAGTAATGCGGAGGCTATGATAAGTCATGCCATTCCCTATTTTCCGGATATTACGAATCCGGTAAACTTGTTTTCCATGCCTGCAGCCTCGATGATTGATGTAAATAATGATGGAAACAAAGACTTGCTGGCATCTCCCTTTGACCCCAGCCTGGTTTTATCTGAAAATTATAAGAGTGCATGGATGTATAAAAATGTGGGTGATAACGATTACCCGCAGTTTAATTTTGAAATGGACAATTTCCTGCAGTACGATATGATTGATGTGGGTTCGGGGGCTTATCCTGTTTTAGCTGATTACGACGGGGATGGGCTGTTGGATTTGTTTGTTTCAAATTATGGCTATTACATCTACTCATATTACGATCAGTATATGTTTTTGCATTCGGTGTATTATTCTGCCATTGCACTTTTCCGGAATTCAGGGAGCAATACAGAGCCGGAGTTCAGCCAGGTGACCCATAACTTTGCTGATCTTGAAAAACTGATGGTGACCGGCCTTTATCCTACTTTCGGTGATTTAGATGGCGATAACGATGTGGATATGATCGTTGGTCAGGCCAACGGTACATTATTGTATTTGGAAAACACGGCCGGAGCAGGGCAGGAGATGACTTTTGCACCGCCACAAACCAACTTCCATGGAATTGATGTGGGCGCATACAGTACCCCCCAGCTTTTCGATTTGAATGCCGATGGAAAACTTGATCTGGTCATCGGTGAAGAATCGGGAAACCTCAATTATTATGAAAACACCGGTTCGGCTTCAAATCCCCAGTTTACGCTGATTACAGATAGCCTCGGCAAGGTGAATGTGACCAATCCCAATTTATCCTATACCGGATATAGCGCACCTTGTTTTTTCAAAGATCAAAACAATAAAACCGAGTTGATAGTAGGTTCTGAGGAAGGAAAACTGTTTTATTTCAAAAATATTGATGAGAACCTGTCCGGGGAGTTTACCGAAAACGATTCCCTGTACCTTTTGCTAAACGGAGAGCCCCTGGCAATTTCCAACGGAATCCGCACAGGTGCTGCCATAGCTGAATTGGATAATGATGGGTTTTATGAACTTATCGTGGGTAATTACAGTGGTGGACTTAATTATTATGCAGGATCACCGGCGCCGGTTTCGGGTAACGAGGAAATTAAACAAAGTAAAATTAAGATGGAATTGTGGCCAAATCCTGCCAAAAATGCGCTTCAGTTGCAATTTACCAATTGCCCTTATTTAAAAGGATCACTGGAAATATTTGATATCACAGGACGAAGTGTAAAAACCGTTAAAGTTGATTGCGAGTGCATAATCAACTTAAATATTGATGATTTGCTTCCGGGGACTTACATTATTAAAGCACATCTAAATAATGGAGGAGATGTATTTGTAAATCGGTTTATTAAAAAATAAAGTCATGATAAGGTGTGCTAAAAAGCCTGTTTGACTCTCGCTTTTCTATCTTCTTTGCGATTTTTGTAAGTTACAATAAGGACATTGATCCAAATGGTGAATCCTATTTAATGAATAATGCTGGATAAGCGGACTCATTAATAAAACTCTGGAATCAAATAATCCTTTCTCATCAATATAGTATTACACAATAATTAAATGTAACAAAGACGGTCCATATTTAAGTAGCTATTTATGAATTTCAATAATCCCCAATTCACTTTTTCAACTGGTAGGAACTAATTCACTATTTCTGGACCATTAATATAGTTAAAAAAATATCTTCATATATGGATATATTAAATTTGTTATTGATAAATTTACCGATCAAAAACATTAAAAAACAAAAACAATGAAAGAGGTTACTATTGCTGTTATCGTTTTGCTATTTGCAATCCCTGTGCTATCGCAGCACGATCATTCTGATATTGAGGGCCCGTTTCAAACTCCGCAGGAAGTTACTGAAACCTGCCTGATGTGCCACGAAGGTGTGGATCATGATCTCAAACAATCCCGTCACTGGAACTGGTTAGGTGAAGAATTTACCGGAAAGGACGGGTTGCAACAGCGAGTGGGTAAACAAACTATCATCAATAATTTTTGCATTGCAGTTGCTTCAAACTGGCCGCGATGCACAAGTTGCCACATTGGATATGGTTGGAAGGATCAGTCATTTGATTTTTCAAATGGAAATAATATTGATTGTCTTATTTGTCATGATCGCACAGGCACTTATAAAAAAGTTCCCACAGATGCAGGCATTCCTGATCCGTCCGTTGACTTGTTGAAGGTGGCACAGAATGTTGGTAAAACTTCCAATGAGAATTGTGCCGTTTGTCATTTTAATGGGGGTGGAGGAACCGGTGTAAAGCATGGTGATCTGGACGGAAGTATGATCAATCCTTCACCTGAATTGGATGTGCACATGGGTGGACTTGATTTTACCTGCGCGACCTGCCATGCGGGCGAAAACCATCAGATTCACGGAGCCAGTCACGGATCTCTTGCCAGCGGAACGAATCATATTTATTGTGTTGATTGCCACGAAACAAGGCCTCACGAAAACAAGACCCTCAATGATCATATGGCTTCTATAGCATGTGAAACTTGTCATATTCCAACTTTTGCCAGGGAAGAGCCAACAAAAGTTTGGTGGGACTGGTCAACTGCGGGTGATGACCGTGAAGTATTACTTGATGAATATGGTAAACCACTTTACGATAAGAAAAAAGGTGACTTTGTTTGGGGTAAGCATGTAATTCCTGAATATCGCTGGCATAATGGTCAGGCAGATTATTATCAAATGGGGCAGAAAATTGATCCTGACAATTATGTTGAATTAAATGTACTTTCAAACGATATCCATGACCTTTCAGCGAAAATTACCCCTTTTAAACTGATGCGTGGGAAGCAAATTTATGATGATCAAAACCAGTACCTTATCGTGCCAAAACTATTTGGTGAAGGAGGTTATTGGAAAACATGGGACTGGAACAACGCTTCCGTGCTGGGAATGGAATCGGTGGATTTGCCATACTCAGGATCATTTGCATTTATTGAAACCGAAATGTACTGGCCGATTAATCATATGGTTGCTCCAGCAAAAGATGCACTTAAATGCACTGCCTGCCATAGCAAAGATGGAAATGGACGGTTAAACTGGGAGATGCTTGGTTATTCAGGCGATCCGATGAAGACTGGCGGACGAAAAACGGAATAAGGGATAATATTTTTAAACCAATGGCTTTTTGACTTGACCTTGCCGGACTTTACGAACAGCAACGAACAAGTATCGGAAAGCAAAGAACCCAACTACCACATTGGCAATGAGGCCGGCCCAAAATACACCGGTGATCCCGAAAAGCTGGGAGCCTGCCCAGGCCAGCGGAATATAAAGGATCAGCATTCTGATAGCCGAAAACAGGGTGGAGGGCAATGGTTTGTTAATTCCATTAAAGGTGGAGGTACTTAGCATGACCAGTCCGAGAAATCCATAACTGGCACCAAGAATGAGGAAATAATTTTTGGTGATTTCAATTACGTGGACATCGCTGGTGAAAAGGGATGCAACATCCTGCCCAAGAAAAATAAGCAGTATGTAAATAACCACACCCCAGAGTAAGGAAAAGGTTCTTGAGATTTTCAGCGCCTCAAAAATCCGGTCATATTTATGTTTGCTAACATTTTGCCCCACAAAAATGATGAGTACCGAGCCCAGGGCCATGATCACCATGAGTGCGAACATTTCTACCCGCGAGGCTACTCCAAAAGCAGCGACTGCTTCCTTTCCGTAACCTGCGAGTATTTTTGTAATAAATCCGATGGAGATCGGGGTAATGAGCATCGCCAGTGAAGCTGGGCCTGCAATATAAAGTACTTTTTTCCAGGTTTGAAATATCGGTTTCAGGGTCCCAATATAAATGGTGATCAGTTTTTCGCGTTTGATTAAAATCACCAGAATAACTATTAATCCTATACTTCGTGAAATAACGGTGGCAAGGGCAGCTCCTTTAATGCCCATCTCCGGAAAAGGCCCAATCCCGAAAATCATTACCGGATCGAGAACTACATTTACCAGTGCTATGGCCACCATAAGCATTCCCGGAGTAAAGGTATCGCCCGTGGCTCTAACAATGTTATTGCCGATCATTGGGATCACTACGAAAGGAACACCCAGGTACCAAATCTGCATATAATCAATAACATAACTGAGAACCTCGTCTTTGGCACCCATCAACACAAAAGCCGGCCGAATAGTTAATAACCCAAATACCACAAAAATCATTACTATACCTATGCCCAGAAGAATTGACCGGCTTGCCATTTTTCGAACTTCATCACGTTGGGTGTGAATGATATTTCGTGAAATCAATGAGCTTGTCCCTATTCCAACCCCCTGCGAAAGGCTGTTGAGGAACATTACCACCGGAAAACTAAAACTCATAGCTGCCAATTGCTGAACCCCAAGTTTTCCCACAAAATAAGTGTCGACCAGGTTAAATACAACCATTCCCATAATACCGAGCAACATGGGCCATGTGAGTTGATATAATTGTTTTTTAATATTCCCTTCGATAAGATTTTTATTTGTTTTTGCCATTTGATCTAAAATGTTAATCGTCTTGTTTTAGTTGTGTTAGTTTGTCTTTGGCATTCGAACGCATCCGTTCAAAATAGTCAAATAGGATATTTCGCTCAACTTCCGAAAAGCCCTTCAGTAAGGTTTCTGTCCAGTTTGAAAATACATGTTTTAAAGGTTCAAGGAGCGTTTTGGTTTTGTGAGTGATAAATAATTGAAGTATCCGTCCGTCAGTTTCCGATTTTTTGCGAAGGATGAATCCATTGCTTTCAAGCAGGCTCAGTTGCGAGGTTACGGATGATTTATCCAGGTTAAGTAATGTGCCCAATTCTAGCTGCGACAAACCTTCATTACGGGAAATGAAAAGCAAAGTAATGATCTGGGCATGCCCAATACCATACTGCTTAAACTCATATTTAAAATACACATGTGCTGCCCGCGACAACTCGCTGATGTACCTTCCCGCTGATTTTTGTATATGCTCCTGATCATTTTTCATGGTGCAAAATTATCATGTTAGTTTGAATTCAAACTAAATTTAATTTTAAAAAGTGTTAATCACTTTTAGTGGTAGTAAGTCAAAGTTTTTGTATCTTTAGTGTATCTGTTTTAAACTCAGTCCAATGAAAAAAAGAGTAACTGTTTTCATCGTTTTATATGGTGGTTCCGGTTCAAACCTTTTTGCAGGCTCAGGTTCGGCTTATGATGAAATGAAATTTTTCTTAATCATTGCAGGTATCTTATTGGTGCTGGTGGCCATATTGGACCTGGTTGATTATTTTCGGAAAATTGACAATACGTTTATTTCAAAAGGTCAGAAATGGCTCCGCAATAGGCTCAATTCATATTCGGCACCTGTTGATGATTCCTATGATGAATCGAGGGATATTACCTATTTTAATTAATAATGAGCAGTTGCCCTGGTTGAAGATTTTCAGGTAATTTGATGACCTTTTATTTAGTTTTGAACCTCCCAATGGAATCATTGTTATTTAACAACAAAAACAACGTTATTAATCGTGCGAAGAGTTTTTTACCTTGTCTTTTATAGTTTTTTATTTTTCAAATGCATCAGTGTTTATAGTCAGCCGGTGGATAGCCTACAGAGGTTACTAACGAATAAAGAACTACCCGATACAACAAAAATTTCCATTTTGATTCAACTGGCCACAGTATATCCTTCAGAAAATCTGGAGCCCAATGAAGCCTATGCTCTTGAAGCACTTGAACTGGCAACAGGTGCCGGAAACAGCGTTGAAATCCAAAAGGTGCTTGATTTACTCATAACAATTTCAAATCAGCGGGGCAATTTCACCAAAGCAGCCGAATATGCAAAACAAGCGGTGGTAATTGCTAAAAAAAGCAATAATGCAGGAGATGAGGTTTATTTCTCAAACCTTTGTGCAACAGCCAATCAATACGCCGGAAATTATTTTGCCGCATTGGAATTTTATAACAGTGCTTCGCAACTGGCTGAAGAATATGAGTGGTTTTATACCCAGTCATCCATCATTAATAACATGGGCATCATTTACTATTATCTTGGTGATGAATTGAAAGCGCTTGAGTTGTTTTTGCATTCGCTGGCCCTCAAGGAAAAGTATGACGAGGAAGGCGATATAACCGGGGCTCTTATCAATATTGGTGGGATATACAATTCGCTCGGTGATTCGGAGGAAGGGCTTGCATTTTTACGCCGGGCTTATAAGAATGCAGTTGAGATGAATGATGCATACATGCAGGCCAAAGCACTGGTAAATATAGGTGATGTGGAAAATAATTCAGGCTTGTTTGACCTGGCAATGGATAAATATCAAACGGCTTTGTTTCTGGCTGATTCGATAAAGGATTGGCAAACAAAAGCCAATATTTTGATTAAAATCGGATCGACGGAGGAGCATTCGGTGAACGGCGAACCGGCTTTTAAATACTATATTCAATCGTATGATTTAAGTAGTTCGATTGATTATGGTTATGGAGTCTCAGTTGCATCTCAAAAAATTGGGAGCTATTATCTTGCTACAGATCAATATGAAATTGCTCAAAGGTATTTCCTTAAGGCGGCAGGGTATTCGCAGAGAATAGGTGCTATGGATAATTTGCTTGAAAATTACAAAGCGCTGGCTGAGCTTCACAAACGATCGGGAAAGCCCGATTATGCGCTTCACTATTTTACCCTTTACTCCAATCTGAAGGACAGCCTGACCAAAGCTGAAAACAACGAAAAGTATTCGTCGGTAAAGGTGTTGTATGAATTGGATAAAAAACAAAATGAGCTTGATAACCTGAAGCTGGAGAATGAGATTATTGAGCTGCAGGCGCGCCAATCGCAATATCTTTTGTATGGCAGTTTGGCTTTGATCCTTATTCTTATCCTGATCGTTATCCTGATTTTCAGGCAGCACAAGGTGCGTAGCCTTCAAAAAACAATCAGGCTGGAGCAAAAACTACTTCGAAGCCAGATCAATCCTCATTTTATTTTTAATGCACTCACAGCGGTGCAGCGTTTTATTTTTGAAAAATCAACGTTGGTTGCCAGTGATTACCTGGGAACTTTCAGTAAACTGATCCGCTTTATACTGAACAGCTCCACGGTGGATCAGGTGAGTATTAAGGAGGAGGTTGCATTTTTGGAAAATTACCTGGACTTGCAAGCTATTCGTTTCGACCGGAAGTTCACTTTTGCCATTGAGGTGGATGAGGAGATAGATGAAAATAAAATGTTTATCCCACCGATGTTAACCCAGCCCATAGTTGAAAATGCAGTGGAACATGGGGTTAAGCATTTGGATGGAAATGGAGAGATAAAAATTGAGTATAAAATGGTTGCCAATATGATTGAAATTATGGTGGAGGACAATGGAGTAGGCAGGGAAAAGTCTGCTGAGATCAATCAAAACAAAAGCCATAAATCGATGGCAACTTCGATCACCAATGAAAGGTTGCTCCATTTGAACAAGCGGTTTGGACAACATATTCGGATGGTTTATACCGATTTGAAAAATGAAAATAATGAGCCGGCGGGAACTCGTGTGTTGCTGCGGGTACCGGTAAGTGGAGCGGATTGATAAGATTTTCACGCAAAGATCGCGCAAAGGGTTTTCACGCAGAGATGCAAAGGGCGTTTACGCAAAGGTTGCACCGAAATTATTCATCGCGTGCTTGGCGTCTTCTTAGCGTGCTTTGCGAGAAATAATCTATTCTGAATTGATGATTGATTTTTCACTCAAGGATTTGATAAGGATTTCACGCAAAGATCGCAAAGGGAGTTTAAACAAAGGCTACAAAGGATTTATTTTTGAGCGCATAGCGTGAAATATTTTAAACAGATGCACGATTTTGAAAGTAATGGCTGCAAAATAATTATTTTAATCAGTGGGATTCAGCAGCTAACAATAGAGTTTCATTATATTCAGAAAAGTCCTATTTTTGAATGATGATCAGGACAGTTATCATCGATGATGAAATCAATGGCCGTAAAATCGTTCGGGGCATTGTGGAAACTCAGCCAGAGCGGTTCATTGTGGCAGGGGAGGGATTCGATATTAAAAGTGGATTACAGGTGATAAAACTACAAAAACCTGACCTTGTGCTGCTTGATATCAACCTGCCTGATGGTACTGCCTTTGATCTGTTGGAGCAAATTGGCCATGTTGATTTTAAGATCATTTTTATCACTGCCCATTCCGATTATGCGGTTCAGGCTTTCAAATTCAGCGCTGTTGATTATATATTAAAACCTATCATTTCCACTGAACTCTACCGCGCCCTTGATAAAGTGGAGCAATCCATGAGCATTGAAGATTTGAATGTGAAAATGAGTTCGCTGCTTGCAAATCTGAATCCTGTCAACAAAACCAAAAAACTGGTGCTGAAATCCATCGATTCCATCCTGTCGGTTGATATATCTGAAATTTATTATTGTGAGTCGGATGGCGGAAGCTACACCCGTTTTTACCTCGATAATGACCAGGTCTTCCTTGTATCGCGCCCGCTCAAGGAGTATGATGACCTGTTAACCAATCATAACTTTTTCAGGGTTCACAAATCCTATCTTGTAAATTTGAATAAAGTGAGCCGCTATGTAAAGCAGGACGGAGGAACAGTTATCATCAACAACCGTTTTGAAATACCGGTGTCGCACCGCAAACGCGAAGAATTCCTGGAAAGGTTTATGGCCCTATAGTTCCGTTTTTACGCATAACAATTTATTCCACACGATAAAAAATCTAATTCGTACGAAGAGCAATCTTTCCCGGCTGTAAATCTGATGCAACATATTTTTGCTTAAAACCATTAAGATGAAGACATCTATTCTTACATTTTTATTCAATTTGTTTTTAATGGGAATCATTGCTCAGAACAACGTCGGGATTAATAATTCTGCTCCCGACCCCTCGGCAACACTTGATATTACAGCCACTTCAATGGGGTTGTTGCCACCAAGGGTTGCTGATACCAATGCCATTTCAAGCCCTGCTGAGGGTTTGATGGTTTATGATCTCGATTCGCATTGTATGCGTTATTACAATGGCTCTTCCTGGTCGGAATGTATGGGTAATATCGTGTCAACAGCTACCTGGGATTGCGGTGAAAATATCATTGATTCACGCGATGGGAGAAGCTATTCAACGGTTCAGATAGGAACGCAATGCTGGATGGCCGAAAATCTGAACATAGGAACCATGGTGGATCCCGGCACCGGTCAAACGGATAACAGTGTCACCGAAAAGTTCTGTTATGATAACGATCCTTCCAATTGCGATACCTATGGCGGGCTTTATCAGTGGGGCGAAATAATGGAATATGTAACTACTGAAGGAGCAAAGGGGATTTGCCCCGACGGCTGGCACATTCCCACCGATGCTGAGTTTTGTACCCTCGAAAACGAGGTGGATGCCGGAATCATTTCATGCAGCCGGAATGGCTGGGAAGGGTCAGATGCGGGCGGTAACCTGAAAATTACCGGAACATCGCATTGGCTTTCACCAAACACCGGTGCAACCAACACCAGCGGTTTTGCTGCGATGGGAGCCGGATATTACCTGGTCTCCAATGGATTTATCGATCAAACGATTGTGGGCTACTTCCAATCTTCGAGTGAAACCGGCGGAATATACAGTGTGAGCCGTCTTTTAGGAAGCAATCATGCCGACATATCACGGTTGTCGACTTTTAAAACATCAGCCCAAAGCGTTCGCTGTATTAAAGATTAACAATTCAAATTCGATTCATTAACAGCTTAAACTCCCTAAAATGAAAACATATTTTTTGACCATTTTACTTTGCGGTTTCATCATTGCAAGTGTTGCCCAAAACAATGTTGGGATCAATACCCAAAATCCCGATCCATCGGCAGCATTGGATATTACCAGCAGCAACCAGGGATTGCTCCCACCGAGGGTGGCCGATACCAATGCCATTGCATCGCCGGCCGAAGGACTCATGATTTACGATATGAATGCTCACTGCATGCGATATTTTAATGGCACCATTTGGTCGGATTGCATGGGAAATGTGGTACCCAACACTCCCTGGGCCTGTGGCAACAATTTTATTGATGAGCGGGACGGAAAGTCGTACGCCACCACCCAGATTGGAACCCAGTGCTGGATGGCTCAGAGTTTGAACGTGGGTGTACAGGTTACGCCCGGAACGGGTCAAACGGACAACGATATCATTGAAAAATTCTGTTATGACGATAATGCCGCCAATTGCGATACTTATGGCGGTTTGTACCAATGGGATGAAATAATGGAATACACAACCACCGAAGGTACCCAGGGCATATGCCCGGTGGGCTGGCACATTCCCACCGACAATGAATTTTGCACACTGGAAAACTATGTAGATGCCGGAACACTCAATTGTACCAGGATTACCTGGGAAGGAATTGATGCCGGTGATCATATGCGTGAGGCCGGCACCAATCACTGGCTTGCACCGAATACCGGAGCCGATAATTCAACCGGATTTCGGGCACGCGGTGCTGGAGAATATAGCACCGGCGGTGGTTATGCAAACCTGTTGGAATTAGTCCGCTTTCAGTCATCTACCGAGAATGGCAGCGCTTACAGATGGACCCGCGGGTTTTCCGATTCAGAGTCAAGGGTTTTAAGGTCGGCGCCGGTGAAGGCATTGGCTTTAAGTGTTCGTTGTATTAAAGATTAACTCAGCAAAATCTGTGCTTATGAAGAGCAATCAAATAATAATTAACGTTATAATCCCGGCTGTTTTCGTGATTTTTTCAACCGGAATTTCGCCGGCTCAAACACTTACCAACAATGGTGCAGCATTAAATATTGCTTCGGGTGCCGAACTGGTGGTAAATGGTGATTTTGAGAACCAGGGAAATGGAAGTATTGATAACGCCGGGGATATTTACCTGTCGGGAGATTGGACCAATAATGCTGTTGCAGGGAATTTGCTTCAGGGAACCACGGGGCAGGTTACTTTTAACGGATCAGCTGCGCAAGTAATTGGCGGATCAGCGCAAACCTGGTTTAATGATATTGATCTGCTTGCTGAAACCGAGCTTGCATCAAACACCTATGTTTCAGGAACCCTTCATTTCAATAATGCCAAATTAACCTTAAATGGCTCCTTTCTTCGAATCGAAAGCGGGGGCGAAGTGAGCGGCATGAGTGCGGCAGGTTATATTGTCACCAACGGAAACGGACGATTGGTGCAGGAAGTTTTAAATACCAACGTAGTGTACCCCGTTGGTACACTTACCGATTTTACGCCTATGGTGCTAAAAAACACAGGTACAATTGATTATTTTGGCATCCGTGTTTTTAATGATGTTTTGGATGGTGGTTCCAGCGGGATAAGCATCCCGGAAATTGATCATTGCGTTAACATCACATGGGATATTATTGAGCAAATAAACGGAGGTTCCGATTTAACACTCACCGCTTACTGGGGCAATGCTGTAGAAGGCAGTTTGTTCGACCGTTCAATAGCCGGATTGGGCCATTTTACAGGCGGAAGCTGGGATCCGCAACCTGCTCAGGATGCAACGGGTTTGGCACCCCATTCCATCACCCGCTCCGGCATCATGTCATTGTCGGTATTTGCGGTGGGCGATATCAGCTCACCCATGGCCATTACCCTTGATCTTTCCATCGACTTGAAAGCTTTCCTGGAGGGGCCTTTTAGCGGATCATTGATGCAAACAGATTTGAATGATCAAAACCTGATTCCGCTTACACAGCCTTATTCAGTAAGTCCGTGGAATTATGGCGGTTCGGAAAATGTGGTTGAGATCCCCAATCCATATATTGTTGACTGGATTTTGGTAGAGATCCGTGATGCAGCCTCACCTGCAACGGCAGATCAAAGCACGATCATTGGCAGGCAGGCCGGATTTGTTTTGCAGGATGGGTCCATAGTATCCATCGATGGAGTATCGGATATGCAATTTGATGCAACGGTTAGCCAAGATCTTTATGTTGTGGTTTTTCATCGTAACCATTTGGGAATTATGTCGGCCAATCCTTTGCCGCAAACCGATGGCAACTATACCTATAATTTCACAACGGATGCAGCAAAAGCTTACGGAACTTCGCCTCAGCAAAAGCAGCTTGCTGCAGGTATTTACGGTATGTATGGCGGCGATATGAATGGGAATGGAAACATAGGCGCGGCGGATAAAAATAGTTGGAGCAGCAGCGCCGGTTTACCCGGTTATTTGCTCACTGATGCCAACCTCGACGGACAAACCGATAACAAGGATAAAAATGACATTTCGTTAACAAATGCGGGGCAGGGGAGTTATGTGCCCGAATAGAAATCAGCAAATGTGATTTATAAAAAGATTTTCGCAAATATTTTCCAAATACTTGTTGAGCGCCGGCCTATGCCGGCGCTCACTTTTTTATGATTCGTATAATTGCATAAAAATTAATTTTTTGGCTATAATAACTTATCTCCTGCATTGGTGGTTTTTGATCAACGTCAATTCCGGTTTTGTTTGAGTTTTATTACCGGTATTGATTTACTGAATCATGATCATTTGCTCCGGCATCTCTTTTTGACCATTGACTAAGAAGGGGCATTACCGGCATATTAAATTAAAAAACTAACCCGAAATTCCATATCTTTGGGCTGAACGAATTAAAACAAGATCCATGAAATTATCCAAATCACTTTACCAAATCGCTTTTATTGCCGGGATATTGATATGCGCAGTAGGTGTTTTTTTGCAGCTTACCAACCAAACCAGCGGAGGCAACAGCAGTCAGTACGACGGCACACCGCTTTCGCAAACCCTCGACGGATTGAGCACCATATATTTGGGAGTGCTGATACTTTTGGTAGCGCTTATTTCGTGGTTTATGTACCGGCGCGAGAAGAAAAATTATCAGGACCTGGATTGAGCTAATTTATATTCCTTATGAATAACGAAAAACATAATCTTATGGTTAAGTATTTTTTTGTTACTGAAATTAAAAACCAGTGGTTATTAAGTAAAAAAAGGTAATCATATCAAAAATTATTTGAACATGCCAGAAACTATTTTCTTACTGTTAATTTTTGCGGTTTTATTAGTAACCCCAATGATTATGACCAAAGTTCAATTGAATAAATCAAAGAAAGTTCTATTGAGACTTAGTAATTATTCCTTTGAAAAAATACCTGTGCGGTTTTTGCAATCATCGGTTGGGAAAGGCAGTGTTATGTCGGGCTTTACTATTAAAGCAATAATGTATCTTTCCGAAAACTTAATGGTTATCACCCCAAAGGAAAAAGGATTATTCAACGGGCTTTTTAATATCAATTTGCCCGTAGTTTTTGTGAGGGATTCAGAAGCGTTAAAAAATATTACCGGAATCTCTAATGTGGTAAAACCTGACAAGGTAAGTGTTTCGGCTTGGAATTCAATTCTGATAAAATATGAAAAACCTCTTTTATTTAATGTAAAATATAGCATTCAAATAAACATTTTGAACAAAAACGATATTGAAAAAACGGGAATTATTAAAAACTGGTCTATTACCGGCTGAAGTTGCATAATATGTAGTCAGCTTAGCATTACAACGGCATGAAAGCAATAATTACCTGAAAATTTGCCGGTATCGTGCCAATGGAGCCCCAACTAAGCTATCTTTTGTTTCTGTTAATTTATCGGCTACACCTATCTGATTTTACCCGCATTGGTATTTAGGAATATTGATGGATTACAAATTTCGTTTTGTATATCCTTGTTCGTTTACAATAAGTACCCGCTTTCCATCTTCGATAATTAGGTAACCGAAATCATAACAATAGCGATAAATATTACCTGAAGTTGTGGTAACAGTATGGGTATGATAAGTAAAATTAAAATCGAGTTTATCAAGATATTCCTTGCGAATTGTGGTTTTCCCTTCAGGATTAAATTTTTTGAGGAGTGACCTGTTTTTTCGAAGAATCCTATTGATATCGTAAATCCGTTCTTCGTGGTCGCGCCTTATTTTATTATTATAATTATTTCGGCATTGGTCATCGCAAAACTTTTTATCGCTTCTACCGACTAGCTCAGCCTCACAATTCAAACATTTTGGTTTAGTATTCATTTGGGGTTATGGATTTAATAATTAGGAAAAATAGTGGTTTGAAAAATATTATCCATTTTTATAAATGGTTTTACCCGACTTTAATCGCTTACAAATCTACTTACAATTTTTTCACTTTCTAACTTTAACCCCAAAAACATGAATATGCCTTCTGAACATAACCCGATAATTTATTTAAACCGTGTAAGCCTGAATGGTAAACCGGTTTTACGATTGTATTTAAAGCGCAGCGACCGGGGCATTTTAAATCGAATTGCAAACAATGAATGGGTTCGGTTCAGTGCTGAGCTGGATGGCTACTACATTCCTGATTCGGATGATTATATAGCCCTGGCGAGGGATGTTTTTGAGGACCTGGCTTCGGTGAGTACGCAGCATATCAATTGGAAACCAATAGTGGATCCGGATATAAACCAGCAGGTACTTGGAAAGCAAATGTTTAACACCCGGCCGCTGGTTCAGGTGTACAATCGTGAAAAGATCATGCTTTTCCCCTTTGATCAGGATGGAAAGAATAAAATAGGATTCAGAAAAATATTTCCGCGAAATTTATTTTACGAGATCAAATTGATAGATGTGATTTATTACAACCGTCATTCGTATGTTTGGCAAATAGAAGCCAGCAGTATGGCGCTGAATGCATTGCTTGATTTCTTGATGCCACATTATTATATAATTCTTCATTCCGAACTGAAGATCAGTGATTTGAAAATAAAACTTAGACTGATGGAGCAGCGGTTTGAAAAGGATAAATATTTTAAAAGTTGTCCGCTCAAATTCCTGTCGTTTATGCAATTGCACAATTATAGCGAAAACACGCTTCAAACTTATGCAAGTATGGTTTTGCGTTTTCTTAACAGTTTTCCTACCATAAGAATACCGCAGATCAATCAATTTGGTGCGGAAGAGATAGATGCTTATCACAAGGTGTGGATTGAGCAATCGGCGCCATCCAGTTCGCTGATCAATCAAAGCATTAATGCGCTCAAGCTTTATTTCCAGGTGATGGGGCGTGTAGACCTTGATTTAAAAGAAGTACACAGACCAATGCAAAACAAAGCATTGCCTACGGTTTACAGTCGCGAAGAAGTAAGCGGAATTTTGAAGCATACGCCAAACCTGAAGCAAAAAAGCATGTTGCTGCTAATTTATTCTTCAGGGTTGAGGGTAAGTGAACTACAGCAGCTAAAACCCGAAGATATTTTGTGGGACCGAAAAATGATAAGGATACGCAACAGCAAGGGGCGCAAGGATCGGTATACGATGTTAGCCAGCAACTGCAGTACCTTATTAAGCAGATATTTAACGGAGTATAAACCTGAACGATATTTATTTACGGGGGCTTATAAGGGAGCATATTCGGCCAGCAGTTTGCGCAAAGTACTTGAACGTGCTAAAAATAAAGCCGGTATTAAAACTGCGGGGTCATTGCATACATTGCGGCATTCGTTTGCTACGCATTTGCTTGAAAACGGAACGGACTTAAGGTATATTCAGGAGTTGTTGGGGCATGCGAGCAGCAAAACCACAGAGATATACACGCATGTAACAAATTTGAATTTGGGTAAGATAGTGAGTCCTGGTGATTTATTATCATTCTAAATTAGCCCTGGGTGTATTTTAAACGGAATTTGTAACTATTTTTGGAATAATAAACACAATAGCAAACATGATAACCATTACCTCCATAATCTATTCTTCTCGTTTTCTGCAAGTTACTAATCAGGGTTACGGTGCACAAAGTGGAAATAAGGGTAATAGAGGTAGCGTTAGCAAGTAGTTAGCGGTAATTTTAAATGAAGAAAGAGAATCAAGATATTATTCTAAAGACAAT